>Ga0315331_10000098_pt1 | contig 48960 bp, 50 predicted proteins | sample M160m34915metaG_FD_203456 | JGI IMG/M metagenome (GOLD analysis project Ga0315331, IMG submission 203456) | Ammonia-oxidizing marine archaeal communities from Monterey Bay, California, United States - M1 60m 34915 | ecosystem: Environmental > Aquatic > Marine > Intertidal zone | place: USA...
CGAGCGTTGCCGACGATGCAGAGGTCAGCCGCGCTCTCGAGCCCTCCGAGCTCCACCATCCGCTGATACCGCGGGAGGGAGTCATAGACCCCGAAGGCCTCCCGCGCGAGCGCGCGGCCCGCCGCGGCGTCATCGGTCACGCGCACCGGGATCACGGCGCCAACCCGCGGCGCCGGGCGCCCGGCATCCTTCGCCGCCCGCTCGAGCTCGGGACGGATCGCCTGCTCAATCGCCCGCTCGTTCGACCATGTCGCGATGGTCCCGTCCGCGTGGGCGCCTGCCGCTCGCAACATCTGCGGACCCAACGCGCCGACGAGAACTGGCCCCAGCGAGGTCCCCGGGGTGGCGTACATCCCACCGACCCGAAAGAGCTCGCCCTCGAACTGAACCTGCCCGGCCTCGCTCGCGCGCGCCGCTGCCAGCACCTGGAGATATTCGCGCGTATGCGCCGCAGGCCGCTCGTACGTGAGGCCATGCATCTCGACCACGAACTGATTGGAGCAACCGACCCCCAGCGCGATGGGGCGTCCGACCGCGGCGGCGACCGTCGCCGCCTGGCGGGCAAGCGCGAGCGGGTGGACGAAATACGTGGGCACGACCGCGGTCCCAAGGTCCAACGCCTGCGTGACCTCACCGGCGGCCTGCACGCTCGACAGCGCGTCGAGGGACCAAGGCAAGTAGGGCACCCAGCCACTGTCGAAAGCGAGGCGCTCCGCCTGCTGCGCGCGCCAGCGCACCTCGTCGATGGGCGACCCCTCGCCCCACGTCTCTGCAATGAAGATCCCGAGCTGCACGCGCGCCTCCGCGGGGCGCAGCCTACCGGAAATGCAACGCAGCGTGGGAGATCGGATTGATGCAAGATGGGGGCGCAAGCCTCCCCGAGGCAAAAGGAGACGCGACATGCCCCTACCGTCCAAACGAGACCGAGAAGAAGTCCGAGCTCGGCTCGTCGACTGGCTCACTCGGCAACTGCCACGTGGTGCCGCCCCGACCCTCTCCAAGCTCGACGTTCCCGAGGGAACCGGCATGTCGAGCGAGACCTTCCTGTTCGACGCACAGTGGGACGAAGACGGGCAAGCGCGCGGCGGGAGCTACGTCGTTCGCATGAGCCCCAACATGGACGACTACCCGATCTTTCCGGAGTACGACCTGTCACTCCAGGTGAACTGCCTCAGCCTCGTCGCGGACCGGAGCGACGTGCCCGTGCCCAAGGTCGCCTGGTACGAACCCGACGCCAGCGTCCTCGACTACCCGTTCTACGTGATGGAAAAAGTCGATGGCGACGTGCCGGCGGACATCCCCCCCTACCTCTTCGACGGCTGGCTGTGCGAAGCCGCGCCACGAGATCGGGCCGCGCTCCAGCGATCGACGGTCGAGATGCTCGCAAAGCTCCACGCAATCGACGTCACCGGCGAAGACGCGGCCTTCCTCAATCGCACTCAGTACGGCACCAGCGCGCTCGAACAGCACCTCAACTACCAGCGCGACTACTACGACTGGGCGCGAGAGGGGCAGACCTATCCGATCCTCGAGAAGACGTTCGACTGGCTCGAGGCCCGCCGGCCCAACGACACCCGGCCCGCCGTGCTGAACTGGGGCGACTCGCGCGTCGGCAACGTGATGTATCGCGACTTCGCGCCTGTCGCCGTGTTCGACTGGGAGATGGCCGCGCTCGGCGCGCCCGAGGTCGACCTGACCTGGATGATCTCGATGAACGCCTTCTTCCAACAGATGGGCGAGGCCAACGGGCTGACCGGGCTGCCCGACTTCCTCAACGCACAGGACGTCATCACCAGCTACGAGGCCGCCTCGGGGCGGCCGGTCGAACACTTCGATTGGTACTACGTGTTCGCGGTCCTTCGGTTCGGGATCATCTCGATCCGCACCTCCGTCCGGGGCATCGGGTACGGTCAGATGGAGCCCCCGGCAACGCGCGACGAGTACATCTCCAACCGGTTCCTGCTGGAGCCCTATATCGACTAGCGTCGAGCCCCCCGAGCGCAGCGGCGACGCCTCGCGTCCCCTGCAGAGGACGCGAGGCCCGAACCGCGCTAGACGATCTTCCCGTCGTGGCCTTCCCAGTACGGGTCCTTCAGCTTGCGCTTGTACAGCTTCCCGTTCGGGTCACGCGGCATCTCGTCGGTGAAGTCAATCGAGCGAGGCCACTTCTGTTTGGCCATCTGGTCCTTCGCGAACGCCATGATGTCCGAACGCGTCGCGTCCGAGGCCTCCACGCCCTCCTCGAGCTCAATGACGGCCTTGATCTCCTCACCCGTGTCCTGATTCGGGACACCGAAGACCGCGACGTCCTTGATCGACGGATGCTGATGGAACGCGCCCTCGATCTCCTGGGGATAGATGTTGACCCCACCGACGATGATCATGTCGTTGGAACGGTCATTGAGGAAGAGGTACCCGTCGTCGTTGAAGTAGCCGATGTCCCCTACGGTGAAGAAACCGTTCATCCGGGCCTTGTTCGTCTTCTCGTCGTCCTTGTAGTACTCGAACTCGTTGCCGCCCATCCGCATGTAGATTGTGCCGCTCTCGCCGACCGGGACCTCGTTCCCCTCGTCGTCGAAGATGACCACCTCGGAGGTCGGCCACGGCGTCCCGACGGTCCCCGGGTACTTCCGCCAATCCTGCGGGTTGATGATCGTGCCGCCGCCTTCAGTCGCCGCGTAGTACTCCCAGATCACGTCACCCCACCAGTCGAGCATCTTCCACTTCGTCCCGACCGGGCACGGCGCGGCAGCGTGGATCATGCACCGAAGTGATGACACGTCGTATCGCGCGCGCGTCTCCTCCGGCAAGGCGAGGAGACGATGAAACATCGTCGGCACCATGTGGCTCTGCGTCACCTTGTACTTTTCGATGCGCTCGAGCGCGCCCTCCGCGGTCCACCGGTCCATCAACGTGACCGCGTGGCCCCAGTGCAGCGACGTCGTGGTCCAGTTGTTCACCGCGGTGTGATAGAGCGGCGCCTGGGTGATGTGGACGTGGTCATCGTGCGGCCCCAGCCCGAAGAGCAGGAACAACATGCCCGAGCCCTTCGCGGACTCGTCGGGGTGCACATCGGGCAGCTCGCGCCGAACACCCTTGGGGCGACCGGTCGTCCCGCTCGTGTAGAACATGAAGGAGCCGGCCGCGAGCGCTTCCGGGCGCGTCCCGGGCTGTCCATCCGTGAGCTCGTCGAACGACCGAAAACCGTCGACGGCACCCACCGAGAAGCACGCTGACGGCGGCAGCTCCGCCTCGGTGGCGGCCCGCTGCGACTCGTGGGCAAAGCGTTCATGCGTGACATAGACCTTCGATCCGGCGTCACCGAGGATGTAGGCGATCTCGGGGCCGACGAGGTGCCAGTTGATCGTCGTGATGTAGTAGCCGCTCTGGAAGGCAGCGAGGCACAGCGCGACCTGCTCGATCGAGTTCGGCAGGGTCGTCGCGATGTGATCCCCTTTTTGCAGGCCCGCCGCGGCGAGCCCGTGTGAGATGCGGTTCACGAGTTTGTAGAGATCCCCGTAGCTGATCTCGTTGTAATCCGGGTCGGCGATCGCCAGTCGGTCGGGCGTTTCTTCGGCGATGGCATAGAAGCCGAGGGTGTCGCTCACAGCGCTGCTCCTGATACGGACAGGGTGGGCGCGAAGCGGCGCCGTCTGCCAGAAGTTCTCGAATCGACTCACCAGCGAGGGTCCGACCCAGGCCGCCGGCGTCGTGACGGACATTAGAACACGGATCGCCCCGCGGTAGCGGACCCGTGGACTCACGCCGGGTATCTTCACGGCGGAGAGTCACGCATGCCGATGGGGCGAGAAGCACGATTGGGAGTACTGCTCGCGGGCGTTTTCTTCGCGCTGGGCGCCCTCGTGAACGGTGACATCGGCCCGACCGCGGACGAAATCGAGACCCTCCGCGCCGGGCAACGCAACCTCGAGATCCTGGAGGCCCACTGGACCGGAGACCCGCCGCCCACATGGAGCTTCCACGAGGTCGAGGGGTTCTACTTCGTCATGGACACGGCGCGCGCGCTCTGGGGGGCGGCGCTGGGCACCCTGGGCGTCGAAGATCCCCTCCAGGCACAACACCTGTTCCACCTCCTGCTGTCGTCGCTGACGCTCTGGCTGCTGTTCGCCCTGACGCGCCAATGCGGCGCGTCTGCTCGGGCCGCCGGGCTCGCTGCGCTCGCCCTCGCGGTGCTCCCGCAGTTCGTCGCGCATTCCCAGAACAACCCCAAGGACCTGCCAGCGACGTTCACCTTTACCCTCGCGATCTACTGCATGATCGGCGCGGGCCTCCGGGGCGGGTGGGCGCGGACGCTGCTCGGAGGCGTCGCGCTCGGGCTCGCCCTGACCACTCGAGTCCACTCCGTCTTCGCCCCCGTGATCGCCTGGGCTTGGCTCATCCTGTCCCCGCGCCAAAGCCCACCCGGCGCGTTCCGCCGGCAGGTGTTCCTCGCCGTGGCAGGCCTGGTCTTCAGCCTCGCGTTCTGGCCCCGGCTCTGGCCTGACCCCATCGGTCTCGCCCTCGAGGCCTCCCAACAGCTGACCGCAAAGGTCTTCACCCTCCCGGTGCTCTACCTGGGTCAGGTCTACTCGGCCCATGAGATCCCGTGGCACTACCGCCCCGTGCTCCTGGCCGCGACCACCCCCAGCCTGCTGCTGCTGCTCGCGGGCGGCGGTCTCACCCTGGCCTTCGGGCGGGGCCCGAACGAGGACAAACGCGACGCGGCGCGACTCGCCGTCCTCTGGCTCTCGGTGCTGCTCCTCGCGGACGGACTCACCTGGTCGCGCTATGACGGCCTGCGCCACTTCCTCCTCGGCTTCCCCGCGGTCGCGCTCCTCGCCGGCCTGGGAGGCGATGCCGCGGTTGGCTGGCTTCAGACCCGAAACCGCTCCGGGGCGCTGGGGCTGCTCGCGCTCGTCCCCTTCGCGGCGAGCGCCTGGACGCTGGCGACCCTCCATCCCTACGCGGGCGCGAGCCTGAACGCACCCACCCGCTGGCTCCTCGAGGGTCCCAGCGACGAGTCGTTCGAGCTTGAGTACTGGGGCCAGAGCTACCTCGAAGGTGCACGCTGGATCGCATCCCATGGGGAACCCGACGCGGAGGTCATCGTGCCGCTCTTCGCCGACCTCGCGCGGCAATCTTCGGATCGGCCCGTCCGCGCAGGGCGGGTCGCCGACTGGGAGCCGACGGATCGCCCCCGTTATTTGATGATGATTACGCGCCGCGCCTACTACGACCCGCCCCTCGCGAAGCTCGAGCGGCAACGCGTACCTCTCTTCGAGATCTCACGGTCGGGGGGCAGCCTGCTCACGATCTACGGCAATGACGCAGCGGGGACGCTGCCAGGCTCCAAGGGGACGACGCCCTAGGCGCCCTCCCCTTCGCGCATCAGGTTCGAGACGCGCTCCGGGTCCAGGATCCGGAAGCGCCCTACCGATTCGACCGTGACCTGACCCGCGTGCTCGACATGACCACGCGACTCGACCCGACCGTCGGCGACGGACTCCACCCAGGCTTCGAACCGCAGCTCCTCCCGAAGCGGCGTGGGCCTGCGATAACGCAGCGACAGATGCGTGGTCGGGCCCGCCGTCCCGCCCATGATATTCGCGACGTTGAAGACCTGATCGAAGACGCCCGCCAGCACTGCGCCGTGCACACAGCCGGGCGGCCCCTCATAAGGTGTCCCAAAGCGAGCGACACCAATCGCCTTGCCATCCCGATACTCACACTCAACAGGAAGAGCGAGCGGACTATAGACGCCGAGGACCGGGTCATAGGGGAAGATGTCATGCGGCTCGAGGTCGTCCGGATTCTCCCCGCCTGCATAACGCAGCGGCGGCACGTCGGGCACATGCCCCTCCATCCGATCCGCCAGCGCGTGCACGGCCTCCGCGAGGCTCTCGGTCTCCGACACGGTCGCCGTGTTCGACACGACAGCCGCATTGAGACGCCTCACGCCGTCGGCCAATGAACGCAACTCGCGCTCACGACCCGCGATCGCGGCGTGCGTGCTCGCGCGAAAACGCCCCCCATCCTGGTTGATATGCACGGTCTCCACTGCCTCTCTCACTGAATTGCAACCAGCCCCTGAAACACTTAGGGCCCCGGCTATCGCCGGGGCCCACCGTGTATCCCACGATCGCGTAGGCGTTCAGCCCCCGTGAATCCTCACGTTACGGGCCTCCGGTCCCTTCCGACCGTCTCCCGTCTCGTAGTCGACAGCTTGTCCCTCTTGCAACGTCCGAAAGCCATCGCCTTCGATCGCCGAATAGTGGACGAAGATGTCTTGACTGCCATCCTCAGGAGCAATGAACCCGTATCCTTTTTGATCGCTGAACCACTTTACTGTGCCATTGGCCACGCCCGTCGTCCTCCTAACATTTCGCTCACTGACCGGGAACGTCGGTCCTTCTATCCGACGTCCCCAATCGCATCCACTGTCGAGCGAAACCAAGAGTCTACGCAGGATCTTCACTAATCTGTAGCCTCTTCTCGTTGATATTTAGTTGACCAGTTAGCTTCGTGCACCTTCTTGCACAGACGCGCGCTGGTAGAATGAACAGGACCTATGAACTGGTACGACGTCTACTCCTCGGGCTTTCAGTCTCTCTGGGCCCTCATCGCCATTCCGCTGGCGTTTCTTACATACGTTTGCGTCGTAGGAAGCAAAACCGAACGTTCGAGACAAGATCACTTCATCACGTCCTTCTGCCTCATCTGGACGGTCGAGACGCTCCTCGACCCCATCCTCGGAGGGCCCGTCGCGAAGGCGCTTGGCTTGTCCGAGGGACTCAGCGGGAGCGCGATCCTCTTCCTGTTCGTCTACCTCGGCGACCTCCGCGTGTTCGTTCTTCTCTTCGGGCTGGTGCAGGAACACGCACTCAAGAAGGCCGCCGCGTTCGCGCTCATCATCCCCGCCCTGACCGGGGTCCTCTACGGCGCGGCGACCTTGTGGGACCCGCAGCTCTCCAGCCAATGGATGTGGCTGATCTACGAGCTCGGCTTCCTCGGAATGGCGATCTGGCTGGTGCGACGCTGGGTGCCGCAACACTGCGGCGAGGAGCAAGCGGGGCTGCGCGACATGCTGTCGTCCTGCGGGGCGTACGTCGCGACCTACTACGCTCTCTGGGCGAGCAGCGACATCCTGATCCTGCTGGGCTTCGATGAAGGCTGGGGTCTCCGGCTGCTACCGAACCAGCTCTACTACGCCCTGTGGATCCCCTTCGTCTACGTCCGTTACTGGTCCACCCGAGATCGATGAAACCGGACGAGCTCCTCAACCCACGCCTCGAGATAGGCCTCTGCGCGGCTCGCGTCCGCGCGCGTCGGATCGCCGACGACCCCATCGGGCGCATGATCACGCAGGCTGGGGTAGAACAGAGACGGCCCCGTGCCATCACTCACCAGCAAGCCCGGCTCCGCCCGATCCAAGCGGACGAACTCGGGAGCGAAGGCCCTCAGGATCGACGTCTCGAGTTCCCCCGCGTGCAGCCCCTGCTCTTCAGCGCTCACCCCAAACTCTTGACCCGAGCGGGCAAGACGCTCCCATAACAATGTGTGATCGTCGTAGATCGTCAACGACATCGGCGCTGCGAGCCTCACAAAGACGTCACGCGACGCGCACAGCGGTGACAGATTGCCACCGTGAGCACTGAAGACGAACGTGCGCCGGAAGCCCTGCTTCGCGAGCGATGAGAGGACGTCGCCCACAACCCGCTCGAAGGTCGCGGGGGTGAGCGACAAGGTGCCCGGGAACGCCGCGTGCTCCTCCGCACATCCCAAGGACAGGACCGGGAGCTGCACCGCACCCGGGATCTGTGACACCACCCTCCGCGACAACCACTGCGCGATCCACGTGTCCGTCGCAAGCGGCAGGTGCGGTCCATGCTGCTCCGTTGAGCCGAGGGCGAGCACCGCTGTGCAATTCCCGCCCAGGAGCTGCCGCTCGCACTCGGGCCAGGTGAGGGCCTCCCAGGACTCGTCGACCGAGAGACCCCGCCCAAGCGCCGGGCCTTCGCGTACCAGCGGCGGACTCCGGTCATAGAGAGGGCCGTCCGCGCCTTGGGCGGGCCAGCACGTCGGGTCCCCGTCGCTCGCTTCGAGCCAGCGCAAAAGCAGCACATCCATCAGCGCCTCGTGCTCGAAGACACTCGCGGGGCCGAAGTCCTCGGCCTCGAGACGAATCACGCCATGCCGGTCCGGGTCGACGACGCGGTGGAGCGCGTCCGCCAACACGTCATCCTCGGCACGCCCGGCGCGGGACAGATGGAGGAGCACCCCGTCGAGGGGCCAGAGCTGTTGCAGGCCACCATGCGCGAACTCCAGCCCATCCCACAGCGTCGGCATCGGCCGGAGCATCCCCTCAAGCACCTTGGTCCTGAGATTCTCGAGCAGCTCGCCGTAGCCCCCAGCCGCGGCCAGGACGATCTCCCGCGAGTGGAGCTGCGCGATGACCTCCGGCGAAACCAACGCATCAAGCCGCGTCGCAGCCCCGCGAACCCGGCGGACGATCCGGTCGGGCTCCACGGAGAGCCCCTTAACGTCGAGCCCCGCGCTGCGCCCCAAACTCCGTGCGAGCGAGAGGCACGCCGCGAACCCCAGCAACGGTCCCACCACACGCACCAACATGCCGAACTCATCTGGGGCGGCAAAGTCGATCACCGCCACCCCGCGCGCCCGCAGCGCGTCGAGCCAACGTGAGCGGTCGCCCGTCTGCTGGGAGAGGCCCTGCGCAGTCACGAGCACGACCGCACCCCACCGTTCTAGCTCCTCGAAGGCGAACCGCGCGTTCGGAGACAATCCTTGTGAGAACACGACCAGGGCGTCCCGCGAGCGACCCGAGATTGGGGTGGTGCCCAAGGACCCGGTCGGCGTAAACCGAGCGGGCAGGCCCAGGCACTCCGCCAGGACTTGCGCGAAGAAACGCGCGTGAGCCGCGGAGCTCCCAATCCCCGTCGTCACGATGCAGCGCGTGGCGCGCGGATCGAAGGGGGCCGTGGGGTCCGGGCGGTTCAGTTCGTCGTGGAGCGCGGCCGGGAGCTCCGCGTGCAAATGGCGGAGGCGGTCGAGCCCCGCGGTCATGCCGGCGAGCGGCGGTCGGTCGCGGACTCGACGGACTCGGTGACGACCCCGCGCGCACCCAGCCGGCGCCCCAGCTCGCGCCCGTCCTGAGAGGGGAAGATGAGCGCCGGTCGCCCCCCAAGATGATGATGGAACAACGCCATGGAGATCTCTTCCTGCCGGGCCTCGTCGACCACGCCACGCGGTGGCTCTGGACCGCTCACCACCACGCCGGCCCCGACTGAAACCATCCGGGTCGCGGCCTGCAACCAGGACTCCCGGCCCGGGGCGGATCGCAGGGGCAAGCGGTCGAGGTGCGTCTCGGCCTGCAAGTGAACCAGCGGAGCGCGTGAGTCGTCTTCTCCCAGCGTGAGCACCACGACCTCGGCACCCGAGTGGGTGTCTACATAGAGATGCAGGCAGAGCCAGACCGGCCCCTCCGTATGCGACGAGCGAACACCGTGCACCGAGCCTCGACGACCACACACGGGGAGCAGGTACCGAGCCAACCGGACGAGCGAAGGGGCGCCGGGAAGCGGTGCCGGCTCGACCGTCTCGACCGCCATCGGGAGCTCGGCATCCAGCATCTCGGGCGCGTCCGCGAGGACATGTCCCGTCCGCCGCTTCGCCGCGAGGTAGTGGACGTTGAATGGCGACGGGGCGTGTTCGATCGGCTGAAGCCTGTCGATCCGGAGCTTCTCCCGCTCGAGTGACGCCGCCTTATCGGGGTTGTTGCTCAAGAGCACGAAAGGCGCGCGGATGCCGAGCAGGTTCGCCATCGCAGCGACCTCCTCATAACGGCGCATGTCTGGGGGAAACCCCATCTGTTCGTAGGCCTCGAACGTCGTGAGTCGCTGACGACTCGCCTGAACCATCATCCGGTCCCGGGCCTTTGCCGTCAGGCCCGCACCTCGCCCCTCCTGCGCCAGATAAAAGAGGATCCCGCGCCCTTCGGCGGCGATCGCCTCGAGCGCCCCGTCGAGTTGCGCGGCGCAGTCACAGTCGCACGCGCCATAGAACTCGCTCGTCACACAAGAGGAGTGAACCCGCGCGAGCAGCGGGGCGCCTGTCTGGACATCCCCGACATGCAGCGCAAAACACTCCCGCTGCACCGCCAGGTTCCGAAAGGCCGTGAGCTCGAAGTCACCAAAGACCGTCTCGATCTTTCGGGCGTCCAGTCTCAACAGCGCGGCGTGAATCGAAGGCTGGGGTCCGCTCAAGCCTTCCCCGATCGACCGAGCCTAATCTTGTAGTTCCCGCGCCCCTCGTCGTACTCGAGTTCGAGGTCGCCGCGGTCCTCCGCTGCCTCGAGCAGCTCAGAGAACAGCTTGAAGCCGTGCTTCGCTTCGTTGAAGTCCGGCGCGACCCGTCGCATCGTCTGCTTCACGATGGAACCCCACAAAGGGTCGTAGTCGGACTGCAGGGAGCGAACGATCGACGTCAGCTGCTCGAAGACCGTGTCCTTCGGCTCCTCGCCCTTCTTCGTGGTCTTCTTCTTCGCCCGGGGCTTCGAGGCTGCCTCGACGAGGTCGTCGTAGAAGATGAACTCATCACAGGTCGAGAGCAGGATGTTCGAAGTCGAATTCCGAACCCCGCAGCCGATCACACGCTTGTCATTTTCCTTGAGTTTGGACGCAAGCGGCGAGAAGTCACTATCGCCCGTCAGCAACGCGAAGATGTCGATGTGCTGCTTGGCATGACAGAGATCGAGCGCGTCGACCACCATGTGGATGTCGGCGCTGTTCTTGCCGCTGACCTTGGTGTGCGGGATGTCCACGAGTTCGATCCCGTTCGTGTGGAAGACCCGCTTGTCATCGCGGTATTTCGTCCAGTCACAGTACGCGCGCTTGAAGACGATGCGCCCCTTCTCGAGCAAGCGCTTGAGCACCCGCTCGATCTCGAACCGATCGCCTTTCTTCGACTCGCGAACCCCCAGGGCAAGGTTCTCAAAATCTACAAACACGGCGATCCGCGGTTCTTCGTTCATCAGTCCTCCAGCGCCAGCAGGCACCGGCAAGGTACCGCGGCGGCTCGCGAGTTGTGTTGAGGCGCCGTGCGTCGACGCTCGACAATGTAGAAAGCCGAAAGCGGCGCCCGGGTCACGCGTCCTCGCGGGCGGCCAACGCGGCCTGAGCGAGTTCGCGAGCCAGACCGCCGTCGACCTCACCCTTGTGCGCCTTCATCAGGGCACCCATCACTTTCCCCATGTCTCGCGGCCCGGTCGCACCCGACGTCGCAATCGCGGCGTCGACCCAGGAACGCGTGGTCTCCTCGTCGGCGAGTTGCGGCAGGAAGGAGGAGATGACCCCAAGCTCCTCGGTCTCCCGGGCGACGAGCTCGGTCCGGCCGGCCCCTTCGAACGCGGCGATGCTCTCCTTGCGCTGCTTCTCGAGCCTGCGCAGGATCTCGGAGCACACGTCGTCGGGCAACGCCTCAGCGCCGTCCTTCTTCATTTCTGTCAGGAAGGCCGCCCGAATTCCGCGCAACGCGCCCAGGCGCACCTCCTCCCGTGCGCGCATGGCGTCCTTCATCTGCTCGGTCACCGTCTCGAAGATCGACATGCCTGTCCTCCCCCCCCCAGAGTAGTCGGGCATGACAGGGCTGTCGCGCCGACCCACACTGTTGGCATGACGAGACGCTGGGAAACCCTCGAAGTGGAAGACACACCGGACGGGAGGCTCGAGCTCCGCCGAAGGGCAGATGATGATTTCCTGATCATGCTCGACGGCCGGATCCTGATGAACAGCCGAGCCAACCGATCGGAACTGGCCCTGGGAGAGCTCGCTGCCGGATCGTGTGCAGACGGGCGCTCACCGCGGATGCTGATCGGAGGGCTCGGGATGGGCTGCACGCTGCGAGCCGCGCTCGATGCCCTGCCAGAGACCGCAGAGGTGGTCGTCGCCGAGATCAATGAGGTCGTGATCGGGTGGTGCCGTGAGGCGCTCGGGCCGCTCACGGGCTATGCCACCGCGGACCCTCGCGTCCGGATCGAGGCCTCGGACGTCGCGCTCCAAATTCGTGAGGCGGGAGGGACCGGAAAGGCCTTCGACACGATCGCGCTCGACCTCTACGAAGGCCCCCACCCCAACTTGCGTTCCAGCAACGAGACACAGTTCAACGCCACCGCGCTCCGTGCCATCCACCGGGCGCTGCGCCCGCAGGGTGTCCTTGCGCTCTGGACAGAGCACCGGGACCCGCCTTTCGAGCGCCGGCTGGGGTCAGCGGGGTTTACGTTCGACGTTCGGCGGCCGGGGCGAGGCGGGCTCCGCCACGCCGTCTACCTCGCCCGGCGGCGTCGCTGACGCCTTCTCCAGGGCCTGGCTCACCACGGCCTCACCCCCCTCACGAGGCGGGAGCGGCTGGCGTGCGCGAACCATCGCCAACAAGGCCTCGCGTAAGCGCGCCTTGAATGAAGGATCGACCGATGCCGGAAGCAGGTCTGCCTCGAGGAACTCGTGGAGTTCCTCTTCATAGTTCGCATCGACGACTTCGTCCGCCAATCGCGCATTCCTGTCTGGGGGGGTGACGGAAACGCTAGCTCGGTGGGTGTCCCCATCCCAGGCTGGAAATCCCCCCGCCTTGCGGACAGAGGAGCTGACATCCCTGCTGACAGGGTCTACTTTCCCGCGCGATCACGCCGGAACGGCTCCCGGGGGGTCGGCCCCGGGTCCGCGCGCGGAGGGGAAGTATGGGAGAGATGCCGCTGCACGAAGATCCCGCAGGGCTCTCGCGGGGAGAGCGCTTCTTGCTAAACGCGGTGCGCGGTGGAGACACGGAGAAGAGCTTCCTCCAGGCCACGGCAGAGGGGCTCGCTGCCCGCCCGCGGAGCCTCCCGTGCCGATTCTTCTACGACGAGCGTGGATCGAAGCTGTTCGAGGAGATCACCCAGCTCCCCGAGTACTACCCGACGCGAGTCGAGCTCGGCATCCTCGAGGAGCGCGCTCACGAGATCGCAGCAATCTTCGACGAGCCGACCGAATTGGTCGAGTTGGGAAGCGGCAGCGCTGCCAAGACCCGCCAGCTCATCCGGGAGCTCATCCAACGCCATGGCTCCCTCCGCTTCCGGCCGATCGACATTTCGCCGAGCATCCTCGAGAGCAGCTCGCGCGCGCTGCTCGCGGACTACCCCGAGCTGACCGTCCACGCCCTGGCCGGGGAGTACGAGGCGGGGCTTCGCGAGATCGAACACGCAGGCTCCCACCGTCCACGGCTCTTCGTCTGGCTTGGCTCCTCGATCGGCAACCTCACCTGCGACGAGGCCTGCGCGTTCCTCCAACGCCTTCGAAAGACCCTGCGCCCGCAAGACCGGCTGCTCGTGGGAATCGACCGACGCAAAGCGCCAGAGACGCTGCTCGCGGCCTACGACGACGCGGCGGGGATCACGGCAGAGTTCAACCGGAACCTCCTGCTGCGGGCAAACCGGGAGCTGGAAGCCGACTTCGACCTGTCTCAGTTCCAACATCAAGCGGTCTGGCTGGAGGAACCCGGGCGGGTCGAGATGCACCTCGTCTCACTTTGCCAGCAGCGGGTGCAGGTCAAAGCGCTCGACACCACGTTCGACTTCGACGCGGGCGAGACCCTCCACACCGAAAATTCACACAAGTATTCGCCAGACGAGATCGACGACCTGGCCGGGCGCTCCGGCTTGGTGCGGACCCGGTCCTGGCAAGACGCGGCGAGTTGGTTCGAACTGTCGATGTTTCAGACGGAAGCCGACCGCTAGCCCCGCGGGGGAGCCTTTCGCGCTGCAAGAAGTGCTCTGGGGTCCAGAAGCTAGTGACCCCGCGCGCCTTGCGACGCGCGGGGCCTCCCTGGGAAGGGGATATTCAGCTGTCTGATAAGTAAGTGGCGATCAGAAGCCTCGCGTGTCGCAGAAAAGTCCAATATTTTCAAAATTTTCCAAAAAAACAAAAAAAGGTATATTTTCCAAATACTTGAGATTTTGCAATTTCACGGGAATGTGGGCTGGATCGACACCACCAGCCGCCCCCCCGCGTGGCGACCTGCGCCAAATACGAGCAAATGCCCGCTCCGCGCTCTCGCGTCCACCGTGACGGCCCCCTCGATGTCGACCGCGAGCAACGCGCCTCGCTCTCCCACGTCGAGCGGGCGGACGCTCGCCTGCTTGCCGTTCGGCAGCGCCACGGTCATCACACCGTCCACGGGCACCCGCTGCCGCTCGACGGCGAGCACCTTCAAGCTCTCGTAGCGAAAGTCGTCCTTGAGCCGCTGATGAATTCGCCCGGCGCGCGGATCCACCGGTCCGGGCTCACGCGAGGTGAGCGCGACCATCATCTCCAGCCGGATCTCTTCCTGTGCGGCGACCGGGCTCACTCCCCCAAAGCACGCCCAGAGCAGGCCGAGGAGGATCACTCCACGCGGGCCCCGGGTCCCCTGTCCATCGGTTCTGACCAAGGCTGCCTCCCCTGCCGCGGCGCAGCGCCGCAGCATCAAAGCGGATCCACCATCCACACGATGGTCATCGCGCGTTCATCATCTTCGATCACCACGACGGGCGCGCCCCCGCTGTCCAGGTATCGAACGACGCCGGCCCCCTGCGAGAGCGCGGGTGCTGGCGTGCCCTCCCCAGCGAACCGCAAGACCAGCACGGCCACCAACACCGCCGCCGCAGACGCAGCCGACAAGCCCGGCCAGCCAAAGACGCGAAGACGGTCTGCACGCGGCGAGCGAGCCCTCTCCGGCGGTCTTTCCCGCGCCGTCGCCCACTCCGCGTCGACCTCCGGCAGCGACGCCTCGATGCCCCTCCAGAGCTCCGGCGCCTCCGCAGCGGTCTCGTCCGCTGCAACGCGCTTCACCGACCGCGTGAGCTGCTCGAGCTCGGCAAGCGCGGCACGAAGCGACGTCGAGCGCCGAAGACGAAGCGCGAACCAGGAAGCGCCGAGCCACGACATCTCTCCGTCGTAATAGCGATAGAGCCGCGCTCTCTCGCGCTCGGGGAGGCTCATCGGTCTCCTCCCTCTTCGGCGGCGCCTCCGCCCGGCCGAACACCCGTGCCCGCAAGGATTTCCTGGAGCCGTTTCCGGGCGTAATGCAACCGGCTCATGACCGTCCCCTTCGGGATCCCGAGAGCCTTTGCGATCTCGGCGTAGCGGAGGCCCTCGACTTCACGCAGGAGCAGCGTCTCGCGCGCGTCGTCCGGGAGCTCGGCGATAGCGGATGCCAGCGCAGCGCGGAGCTCCGCTCTCTCGAGCGCGTCCTCCGGCCCCGGCACCCCACCGACCGTGGACGGGTCAGCGACCAGCGCCTCTCCGTGCCGCTCGTCTTCCCACTCCACATGACGACCCGACTTGTCCTTTCGCTTGTGATCGAGACACTGGTTGAAGACCAGTCGATACAGCCACGTATAGAAGCTCGAGCGCCCCTCGAAGCGCCGAAGCGAGCCATAGACCTTGATGAACGCGTCTTGGACTGCATCACGTGCCTTCTCCTCATCCCGGAGAATCCGCAGGGCCAGGCCATAGGCCCGCCCCTGGTAACGCTCCACCAGGACCCGGAAGGCCTCGTGGTCTCCCCGCTGGGCGCGAGCCACCACCTCCTCGTCGGGAGGGGACGTGTCCGCGTACTGGCCGCTTTGGTCCGCGATCGCCACTTCTCCCCGGTGGGGCCTTCCATCGACTCTTCGAATCAGTCGGTAGACGACCTCGCCCCAAGAATATTCACCCGGCGAGGCATTCCCTGCCGATCGGACCCGCTCAGTGCGCCTCGCGCCAGGTCGCGCCCGCCCCGACATCCACGTCGAGCGGGACGCGCAGGGCGTAGACGCCCTTCATTCGGTCCACGGCGAGCTCGCGCAGGCGGTCCACTTCACCGTGGGGCACTTCGAAGACCAGCTCATCGTGGACCTGCAAGATCATCGCCGCCTGGAAGTCGCCGTCTCGAAGTGCCTGGTCGAGGTCGACCATCGCCCGCTTGATCAGGTCCGCTTCGCTGCCCTGAATGACGGTGTTCACCGCCATTCGCTCCGCCGCCTGGCGTAGCACCCGGTTCTTGGAGCCGAGATCGGGGAGGTACCGTCGTCGCCCCAGCAAGGTCGTGACAAAGCCCGTCTCCCGTGCGTTCTCGGTCGTCTCGTCCAGGAAGCGGCGGACTCCCTGGTAGCGCGCAAAATAGGCGTCGATCGTCTCCTGCGCGTCGGCCTGCGCGATCCCCAGCTGGTTGGCCAGACCAAACGCGCTCGAGCCGTAGATGATCCCGAAGTTGACCGCCTTCGCGCGGGCGCGTTGGTCGTCGTCGACCTCGTCCGGCGTGACCCCCGCCACCTCGGCGGCGGTTCGTCGGTGAATGTCCTCGCCCCGCTCGAAGGCGTCGATGAGCGACTCATCCCCCGAGTAATGCGCGAGGATCCGCAGCTCCACCTGGGAGTAGTCTGCCGACACGAGCACCGACCCCTCGGCCGGCACGAACGCCTCCCGGATCCGGATGCCCTCTTCAGTCCGAATCGGGATGTTCTGCACGTTCGGGTTGGTCGAAGCCAAACGCCCTGTCGCCGCGCCCGTTTGCAGGAACGTCGGGTGAATCCGGCCGGAGCGCTTCGACACGAGCGGAGGCAACGCATCGAGGTACGTACTCTTCAACTTCGCGAGGCGTCGCCATCCCAGGACCTCGCGCGGGAGCTCGTGCTCGTGCGCGAGCTGCTCGAGTACGCTCTCGTCCGTCGAATAGCCTGTCTTCGTCTTCTTGATGACCGGGAGCGCGAGCTTCTCGAACAAGATGTGTTGCAACTGCTTCGGGGAGTTGACCTTGAAAGACTCTCCCGCGAGCTCGAAGATCCGCGCCTCGATCGACTTGAGCTTCGCCTCGTACTCCTCGGACAGCGCTCTGAGCCGACCCTCATCGACGCGAACGCCCTTGCGCTCGACCTCGCCGAGCACACCGGTCAGCGGGAGCTCGACGTCCTCGAAGAGCGATAGCAGGCCGTCTTGTTCGAGCTTGTCCCGCAACAACGGCTCGAGGGCCTGGCAAGCGAGGAGCTGCGCAGCGGCCCACTTCGCGAGCGCGCCCGTCTCGAGGTCCGCTGCGGCGACGGCGCGAGCGCCTCGACCTGCGAGCTCTTCGTAGCTCTGGACTCGCGTCCCGAGCCACTGCGACGCGAGGCCCGGGATGTCATGCGAGCCCGCGGGATCGAGCAGAAAGGCGGCGAGCTGGGTCTCGAAGACGGGCTGCGGGAGCACGACCCCGCGCTCTCGAAGCATGGCTTGGAGGCGCTTCGTCTCGACGCCGCCCCAGCCACGCGCTTCGCCGCCCGTGCCCAGGAAACCCGTCAAGCGTTTGAGGACCTGCTCGAGAGGCGCTCGCGGGGCTGGCGCATCCATTGGAAGTTCGTCCTGTGCGTCTTCCCGCTCGGAGAGCGGGATGAACACCGTGGGACAGTCCTCGGCACCGACAGCGAGCGCAACGAGGTCCGCGTCAACGACGCTCCCCGGGGTCGCGACCGCGAGCAGCTGGACGGGAGAGGTCCCCGCCAGCGCCTCGAGCGCTCCCTCCAGCGTGGCGAGGTCTTCGACCACGGTCACGTCCACCTCGACCTCGGTCTCCGCGGGCCGGGCGTCCGGCTGCTCCGCGTCCAGGGCCGCGACGAGGCGCGTAAACCCGAACCGTTCGTACAGCGCGCGCAGCACCGCTGGGTCCGCCTCCTGGATCGCGAGCTCCTCCAGCGAGCACGGCAGGGGGACATCTTCACGCAACGTCGCGAGTTCACGGGACAGCCGGGCTGCGTCGGCCTGTTCGAGCAACGCCTCCCGGGCTCGCTTCGCCTTCACATCCGCCGCCCCCGCCAGGAGGGACTCGAGGTCGCCCCACTCGAGGATGAGCTTGGCCGCCCCTTTTTCGCCGATCCCTTTGACGCCCGGGATGTTGTCACTCGGGTCCCCGATGAGCGAGCGCACCTCCAGGATCTTGTCCGGTGGCACCCCGAACCGGGCTTCGACCTCGGCGGGCCCATACCGACGGTCCTTGATGCCATCGAGCAGAGAGACCCGGTCGCTCACGAGCTGCATGAGGTCCTTGTCCGATGAGACGATCGACACTTCGCACGCGTCCGGGGCCTCCCGAACGAGGGTCGCGATCACGTCGTCGGCCTCGAAGCCCTCGACCTCCAGCACCGGAATGCGCATCGCCTCGACGAGCTCCCTGACGATCGGAATCTGGACGGTGAGGTCTTCGGGCTGCGCGTCGCGGTTGGCCTTGTAGTCGGGGAAGACCTCCTTCCGGAAGGACCCGCCCCGCGGATCCCACGCGACCGCGACATAGTCCGGGCGCTCCTCTCGGAGCAGCTTGTTGACCGTGTTGACGAAGCCGAGCGCGGCGTTCGTCGGGGTCCCGTCAGGGGCCCGCAGGTTGGGGATCGCAAAGAAGGCCCGGTAGAACGTGTTCGCCCCGTCGATGACGAGGATCCGTCCCCCCGGCCGCACCTGATTGTCGCTGGTCTTCTTGTCCGCCACTTCGTTTCAGCGTAAGGGGCTAGACCGGGTCGAGGCAAGTACGGCGCCAGACCGGTACCCTCCCGGCATGGCACGACCGCCCGCGCGCACTGGTTTTCAGCCCGTCTTCACCGTGCTGATTCTCTACTTCGCGGCGTTCTTCATCGGTTTTGCGCTGCTGCTGATCCTGCCAGAAATGCTCGACGCCGCCGCCCGTCTGCCGCCGGGCGCGGACCCTGAGGTCGAGGGCGCGCGGGTAGCACAGGAGGCCGCAGCCTCTCATCTGCTCGAGGCGTTCCTGCTGGCCACGGTCACGCTGGTCATCGGGGCGTACTACCAGGTGCTCCCGGGCGTCCGGCCTCGCTCCTGAGCGCTGTTGGATAGATCGAGCGGGCGGGGCGGGCGGGTCAGGCAGCGTGCTGCGCGACGTAGCTCTCGATGTCACCGATCGTGCGCATCGTCTCGATCGCCTCGTCGGGGATCTCGATGTCGAAGCTCTCTTCGATGGCCATCACCAGCTCGACGACGTCAAGTGAGTCGGCCCCCAGATCGTCCAGAATACTCGCCTGCGGCGTAACCTGGTTCTGGTCTACGCCGAGCTGCTCTGCCACCAGTTGCCGAATCTTCGTTGCGAGCACGTCGCTCATTGCCCGTCTCCCACGACCGGATCAAGCTTCATAACGGGGTCTGACTCCCACGCCACAAGGTGACGAGGAGTCAGCTTTAGTAGGCGGTGCAGCATCCCTCAGCCGCTCTGCCGTGTCAACGTCGGCGCCGCGGTGCTGGCATCCCGACCGACAGTGCTGGGGTCCACGCAGAGTCCGCGAAGCAGGGTCGCGAACGCCTCCTGGTAGACCTGCTCGAGTGGGCTCCTCCGCAGCTCGCGCCGAGCCAGCGTAGCCTCGGATTGGATCACGGAGTTCGCGACCGTCCACAGGATGTTCGCGACCGTCCAGGTGTCGCACTCGCGCAGCGCCCCGCCTTCCACGCCCTGGCGCAGGACACCGTCCAGGATGCGGAGGCTCTGCTCCCAGAGCCGAGTCACCTCGTCGACGACCGGGCCCGGCAGATCACCGATCACCGACTGATTGTCGATCGCCCAAAAGATCTGGAAGTAATCTTGGTTGCGCGTCCAATGGTCGAAATAGAAGTCGCTAATGGCCCAGAGCTGGTCGATCGTGCTCTCGGGCTCTCCCGCCACGAGTGACATCTTCTCTGTGAACACCCGACCGTTCTCCGCGAGCACCGCGACGTAGAGATCCGCTTTGCTCTCGAAATAGCGGTAGAGCGTGCCCTTGGCGACGCCCGCCTTCTCGGCCACCTCATCGAGGTTTGCGGACATGAAGCCATCTCGAAAGAAGATCTCCCGGGCCGACTCGAGGATCCGGCGGCGCGACTCCGCCTTCTTCTGCTGACGCCCGCCTCCGCTGCTCTCCAGATCCATCATCCCGTAATCCTCCCGGACACCAACGGCGAGTGGGCGTGTCGCCGTGCGGTGTCAACGTAGCTCAGAGTCCGGTCTCGTTGCGTCCTCCGCTCCTCCTCGCTCAAGTGACGGACGACACGGGCGGGGATCCCGAGTGCGACGCCGTAGGGCTCGATGGAGGCGCCCGGGGGCACCAGGGCACCGGCCCCGATGAGCGCACCTTCACCGATCTCCGCGCCGTCGAGGACGATCGACCCGATCCCGACCAACGCGCCATCGCCCACGGTACAGCCGTGTACGACCGCTCGGTGGCCGACGGTGACCTCGTCCCCGATCGTGCTCGGGAAGCGGCCTCGGGTCACGTGGACGACCGCGCCATCCTGGACGTTCGAGCGCGCGCCGATCCGGACCCGCTCGACATCACCTCGGACGACCGCCCCGTACCAGATGCTGGAGTCGTCGCCGACCTCGACATCGCCGACGACGACCGCGCCGGGCGCCACCCAAGATGTCGAAGAGAGCCGCGGCACGTGCGCTTCGAATGCGCGAATGACCGGCTCTTGCCCGGCCGCGGGTTCCTTCATCCACCGACCTCGTCGCTGCCCTCGTAGACGTAACAGTCGAAGAGCGCCGTCTGGATGTAACGCTCACCAAAATCACAGATCGTCGTCACGATGAGCTTCTCTTCATTGCCAGGCAGGAGCGCGTACTTAATCGCGCCCAGCACGTTCGCTCCCGAAGAGATCCCACACAGGATCCCCTCTTCTCGCGCGAGCCGGCGGGCCATGTCGATCGACTCGAGCTCCGGGACGGTGATCACGCCGTCGAGCATCGACGCGTCGAGGACGTCGGGCACGAACCCGGCGCCGATCCCCTGGATCTTATGCGGCCCCGGCGCTTCACCCGACAGCACCGCGCTGGTCTCCGGCTCGACCGCGAACACCTCGAAGCTCGGCTTCTTTGGTTTGATCACCTGCGCCACACCGGTCACCGTCCCACCGGTCCCCACGCCCGTGACGAACGCGTCGATCGCCCCGTCCGTGTCCTCCCACAGCTCGACCGCCGTCGACTCGCGGTGGACTTTGGGATTCGCGGGGTTCTGAAACTGCTGAGGCACGTAGGCGTCCGGGATCCCACTGGCGATCTCCGTGGCGTGATTCACCGCGGCCGCCATGCCCTTGGATCCATCGGTCAAGACCAGCTTCGCCCCAAAGGCCCGGAGCGTGACGCGCCGTTCGCGGCTCATCGTGTCCGGCATGACGAGGATGCAGTCATACCCCTTCACCGCGGCAGCGAACGCGAGGGCGATCCCGGTGTTTCCGCTCGTCGGCTCGACAATCGTCGAGCGACCCGGTTCGATCAGCCCACGCGCCTCGGCGTCCTCGAGCATCGCGAAGCCAATGCGATCCTTGACGCTCCCCGCCGGGTTCCGGCTCTCGAGCTTCGCCACGACGGTCGCTGAGGCCTCGGAAGCGACCCGATTCAACCGGACGAGCGGGGTCCGCCCAATCAACTCCAGCGCGTTGTTCGCGATCTGCATTCGTTCGACCTCCTCGGCTCAGGATACCGCTGCCGGCCGGCCCCTGTCGCAAGCACCAAACATTTCCTCGACCAGAACCGTGACATAGCTCCCGGGGGGCAACGTAACCTCGACGCGCACGACCTCATCGGCCTCCCCTGAAACGTGAAGGCCAACCGGCCGGACACGGAGCGGACGACGCCCCCCGCGCAACCGGATCCCGCGAGGCAACTGAAAGCGGCCCTCCCCCAACTCCCAGCGTTCGAGCACCGCGCGCTCCCGCGCCCCGGGCTCCCCCTCCGCCGACAGCAGGTGTGTGCCAAAGAGCGGGCCTGTCGGGCTGATCTCGAAGATCTCCGCTCGGGGCGCTTCGACCGCGCAATCTTCCACGAGGAACATCCCGCCCGACTCGTGGAGGCACGCGACGTCGCCGACCTCGAGCACGCTCAACGGGGTGGGCCGGCTCGCGAGCACATCGTTGAAGACCGCGGACTGGAGGGCCGAGAGCATGAAGCGCTGCCCCCTCCGATCGCCCGCCTTCCGGGCAGGCTCCCCGCGCAAGATCGCGCGGGCCAACTCGAGGTTGCCCCCATCGCGCCCGAATCGCTGGTCTCCAAAGCGGTTCGGCATGCCCTCCGTCGAGAGCCCCGCGGCACGCGCCTCGGCACGCGCCGCCAACGCGCCGGGGACGCCGCGCACCCGGAGCACGAACCGATTCCCGGCGAGGTGCCCCGTTCGCAGCTTGTTGCGGTGGCGCGTCGCGTCCAGGACCCGAAACCCCGGCCGATCGAGCATCAGCGCCTCCGCGGGGTCAAGGCCCGGGACCGAGAACCACTGTCGCGTCACCGCGTTTCGATCCTTGCGGCCGGCGTAGCCGACATCACGGGGGCGAACCTCGGCCTCCCGCGCCAACGCGCGGGCGATCTCTTCCGTCGTGCGCTGCCGCTTCTCGACCCACAGGAAGGTGTGCTCCCCCTCACCGGAGCAGGGGTATAGCGGCAGCTCTTCGACGACGAAGTCTTCTGGCGACTCGGAGATGCGCGGCCGATCCGTCATGTGCGCGCAACCTCTGCGACGGGGGCAAACGAGCGACGATGAACGGGCGACGGGCCGAGCGCTCGAAGCGCCGCGAGGTGTTGCACGGTGCCGTACCCCATGTGCTGCGCAAAACCATAGCCGGAATAACGTTTGTCCAATCGGACCATCAGGTCGTCGCGGTAGACCTTCGCGACGATCGATGCCGCGGCGATCGTCGCGTCGTTCGCGTCACCGTGGACGATCGCTGTCTGGGGGGTCGCGACCCCCGGCACCCGACGGGCGTCCACGAGCAGATAATCCGGCGTGCAAGTCTCCGCCAGCTCAACCACCGCTCGCCGCATGGCCTCTAGCGCGGCGTGATAGATGTTCAGCTCGTCGATCTCGGCGGGCTCGACGACGCCGATCCCACACCCAAGACAGACCGCGCGCACCCCCGCTGCGAGACGCCGCCGCGCCGCGGGCCGGACGCGCTTCGAGTCATCAAGGCCCAGCAGGTCGACCTGCTCGGGGAGGATCACCGCTGCCGCGACCACAGGGCCGGCGAGCGGCCCCACGCCAACTTCATCTACGCCCGCGACGTGGGTCAGCCCGCGGAGCGCCAGTCCGTCGCGCCGCTCGAGCAGCCCGCGGAGCCGCTGTTTCTCCGCGGTGCGCTTGTCTGCGCGGCGCTGGCACTGCGCTGCGAGTCGGCGCGCGCCCAGCCGCGCGTCACGCCCCAGGCGTTGACTCCAACGCAGCAACTCCGCCTCATCCTCGATCCCGCCCACCTGACGCCGCAGGGCGGCCAGCGAGACCCCGTCCAGTTCGTTCAACGCTCGCGTTCCTCGCCGCCGGGATCCGTCGACTCTCGGTCGAGGCGTCGCTCGACGCGTTGCAGCCGTTTCAACAGCTCGGGGAGCCGACGCAGCGCGATCACCTCCCGGTGCCAGGCGCGACGCTCGACCGCGGGGCTCCCCCAGACCTGGCCGCCAGCGGGGACGTCGCGGTGGAGCCCAGCCCGTGCGCCCACGATCGCCCCCTCTCCGATCTCCAGCTGTCCCGCCGCCCCCACGCGCGCCATCAAGATCGCGCGCGCCCCGACGCGGGTCCCCCCGGCGAGACCGCTCTGCGCCACGATGATGGCGTCCTCACCGATGTCACAGTTGTGCGCGATCATCACGAGGTTGTCGATCTTGGCGCCGCGACGGATACGCGTTTCGCCAAGGGCAGCGCGGTCGACGGTGGAACCGGCGCCGATCTCCACGTCATCTTCGATCACGACGCGGCCCACCTGAGGTACGCGGCGAGCGGCGGCGCCCGCGGACGGGAGGAATCCGAATCCGTCGCCGCCGAGGATCACGCCCGGCTGCAAGCGCACGCGATCGCCGAGACACGTCCCCTCGCGGAGGACGACGCCCGCGTGCAGCTCGCAGTCCTCGCCGACCTCGACGCCGGGGTAGATCGAGACGTTGGCGTGAACGACCGTCCGCGCACCGACCCGTGAACCCGCGCCGACGCTCACCCCCGCCCCCAGAGAGGCAGTCGCGTCGACCTCAGCGCTCGGCTCGACGGAGGCCGAGGGATGGCGCCCCGCGGCGGGTCGCTCGGGTGGGACGAGCAGCGCGACGGCGCGCGCGAAGGTGTCGGAGGGGTCCGCTGCGCGAATCGCGGGCCGGCCCCCTGGGTCCAGGTCGGGGCCGATGATGAAGGCGCTGGCCCGGCTCGCAGTCAACGCAGACTGATAGGCGGGCGACCGAGCAAACGAGAGGTCACCCGACTCGGCATCGTCGAGCGACGCGACGCCCTGAATGAGCGTATCTCCGCCGGACAGGAGTTCGCCGCCGAGCTCCGCAGCCAGCTCCGAGAGCGATCGCGGCTCCGCGGGGACAGCCACGACTAACGTGCGAGAAGCACAGCGACGGGGGACGTACGCACGACCGCGGCGGCGTTGCTCCCGAGGAAGAAGTCGGTGATCCGATTTCGGCCGTACGCGCCCATCACGAGCAACCCCGCGCGGATCTCCTGCGCGGTGTCGACGAGCTTGACGTCGGGTCGGCCAAGCGTCGAGGAGACCTCCTGAGCGGGAGCCCCCAGACCGGCGACCATTGGCCGGACCTCCTCGAAGCGAGCGATCGCGCGGGCTTTGTCCTTCGAGTCGACAAAAACGTAGAGGGTCTCACCGAGTCGGGCGGCGAGCTCAGCCGCCTGTTTGACGGCGAGTCGCGACCCAGGCGAGCCGTCGAACCCGGCCAGGACCGGACCGGTCACGACAGCTCCCTCCGGAACGATCAGCGAGGACTTCGAGGATTTGCGCAGCACCGCTTCCAGCGTCGCGCCGCCGAGCCCGCTGCGTTGACCGCTGCTCTTGCCAGTGCGGCCCAGCAGGAGCAGATCCGCCGCCTGGGCTCGCTCGATCAGCCGCTCGTCCGCGACGCCACGCGTGGCCTCGCAGGTCGCCTCCACGCCGCTCGCGCGGCCGCGCTCCACGAAGCGCCGGACCGTCGCCTCGGCGCGGGCCTGGAAGAAGGTTTGCAACTCGGTCTCCGGAAACCGCGCGCCGCCAAGGTTCGCCCCGTCCGGCACCTGGGTGTCCCGGTCTTCGATCACCGTGCAGCCCGAGATGCCAGCACGCAGGCGACTCGCGAGCGAGAACCCGATCGCCTCCGCCCCAGATGCCCCCAGCGAACCATCCGTCGCAACCAGTATCGTATCGATCATCGAGTCCCCCGCGGCCGTCAGCGAGTCTCACGGATCCAACCGCCGTTCGACTTCTATTTCCCCCGCGGGACAAAGCGTAAGTGACCCCGCAGGGAAAATCAATTGAAAGTGGGTCTTGGACCCTACGGTTCTGGGGGGGGGGTGGCCCGGTCTCAGGAGCCTGGCGGCAGGCCTGCAAAGTGCCGCAGGAGGTCGGTCTCGGTGACCAGGCCGACGAATTGGCCCGCCTCATCGACGACCGGGAGACACCCGATCTTGCGCTCCGCCATGATCCGCGCGGCTCGTTCGACGGAATCGGCCGGACCGATCGTGACCGGGGGCGCCGACATGACCCGCTCGATCTCGACCCCGTTCAGGAAAGCGCGCCTGGCGTCATCCCCGTAGGCGTTGAGTTGCGAGAGCGAGGTCCGCAGCAGGTCACGCTCGGTAACCACACCGACGAGCGCGCCAGCGCGCGTGACGGGGATGTGACGCACCCCGCCGAGGGTCATGATATCCTCGACCGTGGAGAGGCGTTCTCCCGCGGAGAGAGTCACGACCTCCCGCTTCATGATCTCGCGAATGCTCCGGGACATCGCTGGATCCTACTGCAACCGAGGGCTGCGATGGCTACCGATCCGGGCGCGACGCGCGAGCGCGACGGAGCATCACGATGAAACCCTTGGGTGACCGGGTGGCGCTCGGGTGGGCAAGCAGCCTGCTCTCTTGGGTCTGGGTCGCGTGGTGCTACCGCGGACTCGGCCCAACAGGCGCACCCGCGTGGTGGGCGCCGACCGGCTCCTGGCACCGCTCGCCCCTCCTCGAGGACCTGGCCAGCAGCCCCTTCGCCGGCGCAGACGTGGCCGGCCTCACCGCCCCCGCGCTAGCGCTCTGTGCTGCGACCTTCGCCCTCACCGCCGCGGCCCTACCGCGCAGCCTCGCGCTCGGCAGTGTCCCCTCCAGCGCGCTGTTCGCCTTCTATGGGTTGCACGCACCGTTCCCCTGGGAGTTCTTTGGCGGGAGCGGATCGCTCACGATCCTCGCGACCGGACTCGTGATCGGCGCGGCCGCCGCCAGCCCCCTGCTCGCGCGGCGCTGGCGAACCGAACCCGGCCCAAGCCCCGCGGGCTGCGCGGTCGCCCTCGCGCTGTTCGCGATCGGGCTCCAGTGCCACACCACGGGCTGGGACACCAGCGCGCGCTTCAACCTCTCCCCGTGGCCCGCGGTGCCGATCTTCGGCCTCGACATCGCGGGCTATACGCTCGCCGGGCTCCAACTCGCCGTCGGGGTCGCCCTCGCGAGCACACGGGTGCCGCCCGCTCCCGCGATCGCGGGCGGGCTCGCGTTGCTCGTCAGCTGGCACGCCGCGCGCTTCGGCTGGGCACCGACGGGCGGCCTGACCCTGACGTTCTTCTTCGCGCTCGCCGTGAGCCTCGCGCGGGCCGCACTGTCCCGCAGCGACCGGGCCCTGCTCGGCCGGGACCTGACCGTCGGTGGACTCCTGCTCGCCGTCCCACTGCTCGCAGGGCACGCGATCGCGGAGGGCGACCACGCCCACACTCGCCACGTCGCGGCGGAGCGCCTGATCCAGGGTCTCGCGGCGTACTACAACCGCGAGGAGGTCTACCCCGATGAGCTCGCGGCGCTCGTAGCGAGCGGCGACCTGGAAGAGGTCCCCACCCCCCGCATTGGCTTTGCCGCCGCCCACGCGGTGGGTCTGCTCGAGGCGCCACGCTTCGAGTACCGGAGCCTCGGCAGCAGCTACGTCCTCGAATTTGCCTCGACCGAGTGGGTTCAGTGCGTGTACTCACCGCCCTGGATCGACGAAGACGAGCCGCCGCTCGACGAAGAAGCGGAAGAGCCCTGGGCTTGCCCCGGGAATCGGCCCGAGCTGTGGTGAACTCTCGCGCACACTGGGGCGTCGATCACTGCCGGCTCGGTCTGTCGCTCGGTGGCGCGAGCGCACCCGGGGAGTGGGCCCGCGACCTCGCGCTCGTCTCCTTCGCCGACACGCTGGGGCTGCACTCCGTCTGGCTGCCTGAGATGCACTTCGGCCGCGGCGTGACCGCGTCCCCGCTCATGGCCCTGACCGCGTTTGCCGCGCGCACGACGCAGATCCGGCTCGCCACGACGTCGATCTTGCTCCCGGTACACGAGCCGATCGCGCTCGCCGACGAGATCGCGGCGCTCGACCGCGCCTCACGTGGCCGGACGATCATCGGGCTTGGGCGAGGGTTCAACCCGACACTCTTCCGCGCCTTCGGGATCGACCCGCGCACCAAACGAGATCGCTTCGACGCGGCGCTCGACGCCATCCTCGAAGCCTGGGCCACCGCAGAACAGGTCCGGTCCCCCTGGCAGGCTCCCCACCCGCCGCTCGCCGTCGCGGCTTTCGGCCCCAAGGGACTGGCACAGGCGTCGCGCCGCGCGCTTCCCTACCTCCCGTCCCCTCTCGAGGGGCCCGACCAGATCGCGGGGAACCTCGAGCGCTGGCGAGACGGACTGCCAGCGGGCAGCGACCCGACACAGATCGTCTCCCCCATGATGCGGACCGTCTTCGCGGCGGCCGACGAGACGGAAGCCCGCGACATGCTCGCCGAGGTCGAACGCCAGGAGCGCTCGATGAAGCGACCCGGTGCGCGAACCCCGCGCGCGATCGCCGAGGCTGCGGCGGTCGACCTCGCAGAGCGCGTGGTCATCGGAACCGTGCCCGAGGTGATCGACCGTCTGTCGCGCTTGCGCGAGCGCCTGGGTTTCGACCTGCTGATCGTCCGGCCGCAGCCCCCGGGGCAAGGCGGCGCGAGCAGCACGGACGCGCTTCAGCGCCTCTGCGAGGAGGTGTGGCCCGCCGTCTCGGGCGGCTATTCCACGTAACCCAGCGCCTGCAAGCGGTTGAGCACCGCATCAGACTGCGAGGCCGCACCGGACAACGCCGCGCCTGCTTCGCCGAGCGAGCGTTCGAGTGCGCGCGTGAGCGCGGGGCGCTCGGCGGAGAGGTCGCGATGCTCGCCCGGGTCGCGCTCCAGGTCATAGAGAGCGGACGCACCCGCTCCGTCCCGAACGAGCTTCCACGGCGGTAAGAGCGCCAGGGCCTGGTCCTTCCACGCCGTCCGCACGACCCGCGCGGGCGCATCTGACCGCGCGAGTGATACCAACGAGCGCCCCGCGTGGCCCGGCCCGGCGTCGAGACCCAAGACGTCCAGGACCGTCGGGACGAGATCGAGGTTCGAGGCGCCGAAGCGCGCCTCCGCCTGTCCGCCAAGGCGCCCACCACCCAGCCGGACCATCAGCGGCACCCTCATCTCACTCTCGTGCAAACTCCAGCAGTGATCCCATTTCAACTCCTCTCCCAGGCGTTCTCCGTGATCCGACGTGAGCAGGACGAGCGAGCGGTCGATGAGGTCGCGACGCTCGAGCGCCGCGAGGAAGCGACCGATCTCCGCGTCGACATAACGAATCTCTGCGTCGTACTGAGAGACGAGGAACTCGACCTCCTCCTCACTGAAGATGCCGCCGCGCTCTTCCCAAGGGAGTCCCATTCCACGCCCATCGCGCAGGACCGCCCGCCGATCGCCGTCGATCGTCTCCGAGCCTCGGGGCTCGAAGACCCGGTGCTCCGGCGGCGCCCGGTAGGGGTCGTGCGGGTCGAAGTAGTGCAACCAGAGGAACAGCGGGCGCTCCGCATCCCAGTCTTGCAGCAGCGCGAGCGCCCGGTCGGTCACCTCCTCCGCGGTACGGAGCGTCATACCGTAGGCCCCGTGCCGCTCCAGCGACTGGACATCGAAGCGCTGAAACCCCCGCGCATAAGCGGGCAGCGGCCCCTCCGCGTCGCGAAAGAACTGGTGACTCACGACGGCGGCCGTCTCCCAGCCATTCCGGAGCAGGACCTCCGCCAACCGCGGGTCCGCGGCGCTCGGCACGATCCTGCCAGTCAGCAGCTGACGCACCGACGGAATCGTGCAGGGCGAAGCGCTCACTGCGTGGCGGAAGCGGGTCCCCGACGCGAAGAAACGCGCCAGCTGCGGGGTGGTCTCCCGCTCGTATCCGTACGCAGACACGTGGTCCGCGCGCAGCGTGTCCACCGTGATCAAGAAGACGTTGCAGTCCAGGCAACGATCCGGCGCGGGCTCGCCGCACCCGAACGCAACCAACACGGCCGCGAGCACCGGGGCGAACGCCAGCGCGAACCCACCGCGGCCGCGCCGGGCGTGCGCCCGGTCACGCCGTTTCGCAGGACGAGGCCACCACGCCAAGCGGCGAAGCGGCCGGTAGGCCATCAATCCGCTCCAGCGCGAGAGGCACCGCCGCCCGCGACCGTGCGCAAGAAGTCCTCACGTTCTCGGATGTAATCGGCGGACTCATAAGCGTGTGAAGCGAGCACCAGGAGCACCGCATCTGCGCTGAATCGATACTGCATCCCCCAGATCATCGGCGGCATGTAGAGAGCGACGTTGGGGACGTCCATGCGCACCTCGCGACACGTCGTGCCGTCTTCGATCCGTACGCTCAGGGCGCCGTGTACCGCGATCAGCAGTTGCTCACAGGCCCGATGCGCGTGCTCACCCCGCACGTCCTCTCCCGGCACGTCGTAGACGGTAAAGATCCGCTTTGGGGCAAAGGGGAGGTCATCGGGCAACTCGGCGACGATCAGGCTGCCGCGAGGATCCCGAAACTTGGGGAGGTGCCAAAGCGCCGCCTCGGCGACGCCAAGCGGATGCGAACGCTCACTGGAATCAACCTGCGACGCGACCCAGTCAGCGGCCATGTGTTCGCATTCCTCCTCTGCCCGCGGTGAGTGTAAGACAAAATCCAATTAACTTGTAAAGTTGACGACATCGAGGGAGGCGGTCCGTGCTGAGCCAACTCAACAACCTGCGCGTGCACAACGACCGATTCGACGACGCGCTGCGCGAAGCCTTCCAACGCGTTCTCGAGAGCGGCTGGTTCGCGCTCGGCCCCGAGGTCGAGGCGTTCGAATCAGAGTTCGCGGACTATTGCGGCGCTCCGCACTGCATCGGCGTCGCGAACGGGACCGACGCACTTGAGCTCGCGATCCGCGGCCTTGGGATCGGGCGGGGAGACGAGGTGATCACCGCCGCCAACGCGGGCATGTACAGCACGACCGCGATCCTCGCTTCGGGCGCCACCCCCGGCTACGCGGACATCCAGCCGAACACGCTCACCCTCTGCCCCCAAGACGCCGCAGCGCGAATCGGCCCCGCGACACGCGCGATCGTCGTCACCCACCTGTTCGGTCGCCTAGCCGATGTGGACTCCCTCCGCGCACTCGCCGACCGGCACGGACTCGCGATGATCGAAGACTGCGCACAGGCCCACGGAGCGGAGCGCGCGGGGAGGCGCGCCGGCTCCTGGGGAGACGCGGCGGCGTTCAGCTTCTACCCCACGAAGAACCTCGGCGCTCTGGGCGACGGCGGCGCCGTGTTGACGCGCGACCCTGCGATCGCGGAGAAGGTCCGCCAGCTGCGACAGTACGGTTGGGAATCGAAGTATGTCTCGTCCGTTGCCGGGGGGCGCAACAGTCGGCTCGACGAGCTCCAGGCTGCGCTCCTGCGCGCGAAGCTCCCCAAGCTCGACGCACTGAACGAGGAGCGGCGCACCACGGCGTTCGCGCTCGCGAGCGCGGTCTCCCACCCGGGGATCACGAAGCCCGACGTCGAGGGGAAGGACTTCGTGGCGCACCTGTTCGTCGTCCAAACGGAGCGCCGCGCGAACCTCCAAGAGCACTTGCGAGCCCAAGACATCGCCAGCGACATCCACTATCCGGTGCTCGACTATCAGCAGACCAGCGTGGCCCACGCGCTCGAGACCCCGCACCTCGAGGTGAGCGAGCGGCTAGTCTCTCGAATTCTGACGATCCCCTGTTACCCGGAGCTCTCGGCGCAAGACATTGCGCGCCTGGCCGAAACGACCGCGAACTGGGACCCGCAATGAAATCTCTCATCATCCCCGTCTACAAGAATGAATCGGGCCTGACCGCGCTGCTCGAAGCGCTCGAAGACCTCGCGGGTCGGCTGGGAGACGACTTCGAGGTGGTCCTCGTGGTCGACGGAAGCCCCGATCGCTGCGCTGAATTGCTCCAAGAGGCGCTGCCTCAGGCTTCATTCCGATCCAAGCTCATCCTCCACTCGCGCAACTACGGCTCATTCGCCGCGATCCGAACCGGCCTCGCCGCGGCTTCAGGGAACAACTTCGCGGTGATGGCGGCCGACCTCCAAGAACCGCCCGAGCTCGCCGAGGTCTTCTTCGAGACGCTGGAGTCCGACGCCGCGGACGTGGTCGTCGGCACGCGAAAGACACGGGACGACCCGTGGGCCTCTCGGCTCGCCTCCGGCCTTTTTTGGTGGAGCTACAAGCGATTGGTCAACTCCGAGATCCCCGCCGGCGGCGTCGATGTCTTCGGCTGCAATCGGGAGTTTCGGAATCAGCTGCTCGACCTGCGAGAGTCACGCAGCTCGCTCGTCGGCTTGATCTACTGGCTCGGCTTCCGGCGGGAGACGATCGCGTATTCCCGGCGGGCTCGAGAGCACGGCCAGAGCGCATGGACGTTCCGGGGCAAGCTCGACTATCTGCTCGACAGCCTCTTTGCCTTCTCGGACCTCCCGGTCAAGCTCCTGCTCGGCATCGGCTTGGTCGGGATGGTCGTCGCCGTGGCGTTTGGCGCCATCATCCTGCTCGCCCGCACGTTCGGGTCGTTCGACGTCCCCGGCTACGCCGCGACGGTCACGACCGTCCTCTTCTTCGGAGGGCTCAACACCGCCGGGATCGGCATCGTCGGAGCCTACGTCTGGCGCGCGTACGCGAACACGCAGCAGCGCCCCGCCGCGATCGTGATGCGCGCGTTCGACTTTTCTCGCGCAGAGCCCGACGCGTCGCCACGCCCCAACTCGGAAGGCTGATGTTGACACGGACCCGGCGACTTGACGAAACGTTGCGGGGAACGGCAGGCGGACGCGCGGCACTCCTCCTCCCGGCCGCCGTGTTCCTCAGCGTCCTGCTCTTCGAGGGGATCGAGTTCTGCTGCGACGCAAACGCCTACCTCGCGGCGATCTCGGGACATCAGCGAGACGGCCTCTTCCACCTCCACGACACGGTCGGCTACCGGGCATACCTCTTCCCCTACCTCTTCTCGTGGGTCCCAATCGATCCCGCGGAGCCGCTGGTGGGTGCGGTCCGGGGCTATTCCGCGGTCGCGTGCGCGCTGTTCCTCGGCGCAGCGTACGTCGTCATGCAGGCGATCAAGGACTCCCCCGTCTTCTGGCCGGCGGTGCTCGGGTTCTTCGCCAACCCACTACTGATCGTCTACGTCCCCTACCCACTGCAAGAGAGCTTCCTGGTCCTCACCTTCACGACGCTGACGCCATGGCTCCTCGCGCAGGACCCCAACCGTCCGGGCTGGCAGCTCCCCGTGTCCGCCGGGCTGTTCCTCGGCATTCTCTATATGGCGCGGCCGTCGAACGGGGTCCTGGCGCTCCCCGTACTCTACCTCCTCGCCATCCACCTTCGCGCACTCCCGAACCACCAGGCACGAATTCGCGTGGCCTCGCTGTTCGCCGGGATCACCCTCGCGGTCGTGATCCCCCAATCGGCGATCAGTAATCGGCATAACGACTCGATCCTGCCCTATTCGGCGACGCGCGCGCTCAGTTTCCAGCTCGCGTCGGGCGAGGCCTACGCAAAGTACGCGACGGACCTGTTCAGCCGGGCCGACGCGGGGCGACCCATGCCCTCGTGGAACCCGCTCAACTGCGACAGTCCGCCACAGGGCAAGAAGCGGAAGCAGCGCAGCTTCCTCTGCTCCTTCAGCTCAGAGAACCGCAGAGAGGGGCTCGCCGCGACGGTCTTCACCGGGTTGATCCACGTGTTCAACGCGCTCAACTACGACACGCTGCGGCCGTACATGACGAGCTCGAGGGGCTCGCTCTTTTCGGTCTCCCAGGGGCTCTCGATGGCCGTCGCGTTCCTCGGGGGGTTCGGGGCGCTGCGCAAACTCGCGCTTAGGGGAGCGACACCGCAGGACGTGTTCCTGATCCTGGTCGCGGGGACCACACTCGCGGTCACCACCATCACCGCAGCAGAGACGCGCTTCGGCCTGCTCGCGACCGGGGCGCTCTCCTGGCTCGCCGTCGACCTGATCCTGCGAGGGCAGCTCAGCCGCCCGGAGTGGATTGCCGTCGGCTTCGGAGCGGCTTGTTTCGGGATCGTCTCGGCGCTGTTGTCGGTCTACGTGCTCACGCTCGCGGGCGCGATCTCTCCCTGACGACCCGGCTCACGAGCGGACGGAGCCCGCTCCTCCATCGAGCCAGAGGGTGTCCGCCGTGACATAACGCGAGTCATCACTCGCGAGGAAGAGCACCCCGCGAGCGATGTCCAACTCGGGGTCACCGAGGCGTCCCAACGGGACGGACCGACGCATCATCTCCGTCACACTGGCATCGACATGCTCCCGCACACCCTCGGAGTCCGCGAAGGGACAGACCGTGTTGACGGTCACGCCGTCCGGCCCAAACTCCCGTGCTGCGACACGTGTCATCGCACGCACGGACTCCTTTGCGGCCGCGTAGTCGAACTGATGCGCGCCACCACTCGCACCCGCTCCGCTCGCAAAGTTGATGACGCGCCCCGCAGGGCTGCGACGCAGGTGCGGCGACGCCGCGCGCATGAGGCGGAAGGTCGCGAGGGCGTTCACCGAGTATGTACGCATGAACTCTTCGTCGGTGTACTCCTCGAACGGCTTCATCCCCGCCGTCGACGCGGCGTTGTTGATCAGGATGTCGAGGCGACCGAAGGCCTCGACCGTGCGGCGCACCGCATCTTCGCAGACCGCGGGGTCGCCGACGTCCCCCGGCAACGCGATCGACTGGCCGCCGCGCGCTACGAGCTCCTGGGCGGCCTCCTCGGCGCGCACGGGGTCCAGCTCCGCGATCGCAACAGCGGCGCCCTCGGAAGAGAGTACGCGCGCCACGGCGCGACCAATCCCACGCCCCGCGCCCGTGATCAGGGCGGCGCGTCCCGCGAGCCGCCCTTCCACGCTCGCCATCTAGGCGTCCCCCGACAGGAGAAGAGCGCTCGTCGGCACCGCGGTCCCGGCCGTCACCAACACCCGATCGGACTTCTCTGGCTGGTTGGTCGACTCGCCGCGGATCAGCCGGACCCCCTCAGCGATCCCATTCATCCCGTGGATATAGGCCTCGCCCAGCTGGCCCCCGTTCGTATTGATCGGGAGCCGTCCACCAAGCTCGAGGTTTCCGTCCTTGACGAAGTCCTTTGCCTCGCCCCGCGCGCAAAACCCGAACTCTTCGAGTTGCGGCAAGACGAGCGGTGTGAAGTGGTCGTAGAAGATCGCCGCATCGATGTCATCCGCGCAGAGCCCCGAATCGTCCCACAGCTGACGAGCGCACAGCCCCATCTCGGGGATGGAGGTGATCTCAGACCGGTAGTAGCTCTTCATCATCTGCTGATCTTCACCACTGCCCTGCGCAGCGGAGGTGATCACTGCCGGGGCGTGCCGCCCGTCACGGGCCCGGTCGAGCGAGGTCACGACGAGCGCTTGGCCCCCGTCACTCTCCTGGCAACAGTCGAGCAGATGAAGGGGCTTTACGATCCACCGGCTCTGCTGGTGCTCCTCGAGCGTGATCGGTTTCTCGTAGAAGAAGGCCTTGGGGTTGTTCGCGGCATGCTTTCGGTCCGCTACCGAGATCCGTCCAAAGTCCTCACTCGTCGCGCCGTACTCGTGCATGTAGCGCGCGGCGAACATCGCCACCCACGAAGCGGGAGTCAGCAGTCCAAACGGAGAGCTCCATCCAAAGTCCACCTCCATCGGGTCGGAGTTCGCGGCGCGGTCCTGGACCCCAGTGCCGAAGCGCTGCTCGGAGCGTTCGTTGAACGCGCGGTAGACCAACACGTTCTTGCAGGCGCCGCTGTGGACCGCCATGGCTGCCTGGTGGATCGTGCCGCAAGCCGCCCCGCCGCTGTGATGGATCCGACTGAAGTGCGTGAGCTCGGGAATCCCCAGGCTGCGCGCGACGTCGATCTCGTGGTTCACATCGACGGTGAACGTCACGATCGCGTCGATGTCCGCGGGCTGCAGCCCCGCGTCCTGGATTGCTGCGTCGCACGCCTCCACGGCCAACCGGAGGGTGCTCCGGCCAGACTCCTTCGAGAACTCGGTCGCGCCGATTCCGCTGATCGCTGTCTTGCCCGCGAATTCCATCGTCATGCCCCCGCTCCTCCCGCGACCGGGAGCACGAGCTCCGTCGTCCCCGTCACGTGATGACCCAATCGATTCGTCCCGCGGAACGCGACACCCACGACCCCGACTCCGCCCTGGAGTTCCTTCGAGGTCACCTCGCCGTACATCGTCATGCAATCGCCGGGGTAGTTCGGCGCGCCGAGACGAATCGAGAGGTTTCGCAGCGTCGCCTCGGGGCCTGCCCAGTCCGTGATGTACCGGCTCGAGAGGCCACTCGACGTCAAGATGTTCATGAAGATGTCCGGAGAGCCCCGCTGAATCGCGAGGGCGCGGTCGTGATGGACGTCCTGGTAGTCACGCGAGGCGATCGCGCACGCGACGATCCGCGTGGTGGTGATCGGGATCGGGCACGGCGCGAGCTGAGCGCCCACCTCGACGTCTTCGAAGCCGAGCGTCTCCGTTGCGCGCGCCGGACGGGCCGCGCGGAAGAGCGGCAGCTTCCAACCCGGGTTGCCGTCACGAGCCGGTTCGACCTCCTCGAAGGCCACCTCTACCGGCATCCCGATCTCAACCCGCTCGGGGTCGATGTCGACCAACTCCGTGAGCAGGCGCGTCCCCTCTTCGAGCTCCACCAGGCCGACGACCACCGGGTAGTCGAAGCCAGGGACCTGGGGATGGTGGACCTCGACGGAGCTGTACACGGTGCCCCGACCGCTGGCGACCTGGTAACCCAGCTCGTAAGAACCGCAACGAGGGCAGCGGACCACCGGCGGGTGATGGAGCGTCCCGCAGCTGGTGCACTGCTGGATCCGAAGCTCGTCTGCCTGGACGCCGTCCCAGAAGAAGCGCGAGTCACTCGAAATACCGGGACGAGGCCGAAGGGGCCGAGGCGGCGGCGGCCCCTCTCCAGCCGAGGCGCTCCCGCGCCCGGTGCCGGGCTTGAACTTGAGGATCACGAAGCGCATCGCGCCAACCATTTCACCGTGCTGATCGTGATAGGTCGTCTGCGTCGTGACGAAGTGACCGGTCCCAAGCGCCGTCTGCTTCTCCTCGGAGACGTCGAGCAGCTCCAGCGTCCCCGCGATGTGATCTCCGGGGCGGAGGTAACGCGCGTACTCGTGATCCGAGTTCGTCGCGACGACCGAGGTGAAGCCCGCCGCATCGAGGCGCGCCAGCGCGCCAGACTGCGGGTCCTGGTCGTTGCCGGGGAGCGTCGGACGCGGGATCAAGCCAAGCATCGTCCACGCGTTCAACATGGTCGGCGGCGCCACAACGCCGCCGTGAACCGACCGAGACGCCGCCTCGGGGTCCGTATAGAGAGGGTTCCCGTCCTCCATCGCATCACACCAATGTCGGATCATCGGCTGGTTGACGGGGTCGCGCGCCGGTTCCGGTGCGCCACGGTTGCCCACGAACTCGCGCAAGCTGGCGAGGAAATCACTCACTTCCAGACTCCATCGACCCACCGGGTCGTCATTGCAGCAGGAGAGACTGCGGAGCGGACGGGCCGCTGCGCACGTCTTCGATCGTTCCACTCACACCGCCGATCGCCGCGCCGGAGCGCCGCCCTCGAGCGGACGTCACCGCGCGGGTCTCGCGCGCCGAACCGGTACGACCGGACGGCGGCGTATCCTACCATCGCGTGACGGAGCGGAACGCACCATGCGATTGAGCGACGATCAGGTTCGGACCTACGCGCAAGCGGGCGTCCTGCACCTCCCCGGGCTGCTGTCACGCGACGAGGCCGCGGCGCTGCGGGCCGAGGTCGAGCGTTGCCAGAGACTTGAGCGGGACGAGGTCCTGCGCGCGAGAGACGGACAGGTTCACGCAATCTGGGCGCTCGACGGCTACAGCGAGCCGTTTCGGCGGCTCCTGCCGGACCCGAGACTCCTCGGACCCGCCCAACAGTTACTGGGGCCCGATCTCTACGCCCACCAGTTCAAGATCGTGTCCAAGGCGGCTTTCCAGGGCATCCCCTTCCCTTGGCATCACGACTACGGCTCGTGGCAGCGCAACGATGGGATGCCGCGTCCCGAGGCGCTCAACATCGCGATCTTCCTCGACGAGGTGACGGAGCACAGCGGTCCGCTGTCCTACATCCCCGGCTCTCACCGGGCGGGCGACGCGGGCGGCCCGCTCCCGACGCTCTCCCAGGAGGAATCGGGCGAGCCGCTCCCGGTCGTGCCCCAAGACAGGCTCACCGCGGTCATAGAAGAGGCGGGCATCCTCTGCCCCAAGGGCCCTCCCGGTGACGCGGTCCTCTTCCACGCGTGCACCGTCCACGGGTCGCCGCCCAACATGTCCTCGCGGACACGCCACGTCGTGTACCTGACCTACAACCGGACCGACAACGCGCTCACCGCGCCAACCCGCCCCTGGTACATGGCCAGCAGGGAGCCGCGGCGCATCGAGCCGAACCCGGTCACGCCTCCGGCACAGGCTCCGGGAGCGGGCTAGGAGACACCAAAGGACCGCGCGAACAGGTCGTCGATCGCTTGTCGGCCGGCCTCTTCCAAGAAGCGCGTCCCCGTCCCTGCGAAGTGGGTGTGAGAGATCGTCGGGGGCTTCGACACTGCCCAATCCGACCCATCCCAGTGACGCCAGTCCACTGCACCCTGGTCGAAGACGAACAGCGGTTTGTTGCACAACTTGGCGAACTCCGCGCCCCAGCCGGTCCCACCCTTGACCGTACCGTCCTCCAGGATCCGCCCAACCACGTAGATCTCGCGACCGTTGTTGACCTGGTGCCAGATACTCTGAAGGACCCGCTTGAACAGTGGCGTATCGCGATACTCGCGGTGCATCAGACGACTCACATACGCCAGGCTGACGTCACCGAGCTTCAACTCCTCGGGGGTCAAGACGCGAATTCCGCGCGAACGCGCGTCGGTGTGGCCCTCGAAGGTAAAGTTCACCTCGGCCACGCCGTGCCGCTCCGCGGCGGAGCCAAAGGCGGCCTCTGCGCCGTTCGCAGCACCACTAAACAAAACACACTCGGAAGTCTTCACGTCGTCTTCCCTCCCCACCGAAGGCATACGAGCGGGGCGTGATCCCACCCCTAACGCGATCGCCCCACGGGCCAGTCCCTCGCGCGCAGGAGCGCGTCCGTGCCACCGTCTTGGAACAGAACCGATCCGCAAAAGAAGCGCGCGCTATCCGACAGCAGGTAGGTGATGAACCCACCGATGTCCTCGGCGGTCCCGGGTGCGCCCGCGGGGATCGGGAACGACTCGACCGCATCTCTCATCTGGTCGTCTTCTAGCATCTCATCGTCCATCGCCGTCCGGATGCGCCCCGGCGCGACGGCGTTCAGCCGGATGCCCGCCCCGATCCAGTCCTCCTTGACGGCAGACAGCCGAACCCAGTGCGCCAGCGCGGTCTTCGAACCCGCGTAGGAGGTCCAGGGCGCGTCCTCCGCGAGCGCGAGCGCCGCCGCTTCGTCTCCGCCGAGGCACGCCTGCAAGAGCGCCGCGGGGATCTCCGGGACCGCGATCGTCGAGTTGGACGAGATCGCCACCGCGGCGGGCATCGGCGCTCTCGCCAACGCCCCGCGCAGCCCTTCAAGGAACGAGACCGCACCGAAGTAGTTCACGGCGACGACGACCGAGGGCGCACGGTGCGGCGTATACCCGACCCCAGCGCACGCGACAGCCCCATCGAGGACCCCTCCACAGGCGTCGAGGACGCCGCTCAGAGCGGCTTCGCGACCTTCTGGATTGGAGAGGTCGGCGGTGACCTCGGCGCCCTGGAGGTCGACCCCGATCACCTGGTCACCTTGTTGACGCAGCAACGCAGCCGTCGCGGCGCCAATCCCAGAGCTCGAACCCGTTACAGCCACAGTTGCCATCGATCTTGCTCCTTAGCCCTTCGCGTTGTTATCGCCGCAGCAGAGACCAGAACCAAGCCATGGACCCGCCGCTAGGAACCCTCGGGGCCGCCAGGGATCTCGCGAACAAACATGAGGAAGGCCATCGCGGGGCGGCGGGAGGAGTCCCGCATCGCAAACTGCATCCCGTCGAAGGTCCACCCCTCGCGAGTCCACTCGTTGAGCGACTCCTCGATCTGCTCATCCGTCACGACGCTGAGCTCGACGACTTTGTACTCACTCGGCAAGACGTCCGACCTCAATGCCCCAGCCGGCCCGCCAGATCGGCGGCCGCGTACGTCAGGATCCAATCGGCTCCGGCCCGCTTGATCGAGACCAGCGCTTCTTCCATCGCACGAGGACCGTCGATCCAGCCGCGCTCGGCGGCTGCGTGGATCATGGCGTATTCGCCGGACACATGGTAGGCCGCCAGCGGAAGCTCGAAACGGCGCCGCGCCTCGCTCAAGATGTCGAGATATGCCAGCGCAGGCTTGACCATCAGGACATCAGCCCCTTCCTCGATGTCGAGCGCCATCTCGCGCATGGCCTCCCGGGCGTTGGGCGGATCCATTTGATAGGACCGACGATCACCGAACTGTGGCGTGCTCTCAGCGGCATCGCGAAACGGTCCATAATACGCGCTGGCATACTTCGCGGCGTACGAGAGGATGATCGTGTCTTCGAAGGCGTGCTCATCCAGCGCACGGCGGATCGCGCCGACCCGTCCATCCATCATGTCGGAGGGCGCCACGATGTCCGCGCCCGCCCGCGCATGAGACAACGCGGTCATCGCGAGGCGCTCCACGGAGGGGTCGTTGACCACGTGCTCCGCCTCGATCATCCCGCAGTGCCCATGGTCTGTGTACTCACACATACAAACGTCGGTCATGACACAGAGCCCAGACACATCGCGCTTGATCGCCGCGACAGCACGCTGCACGATGCCATCGGCGGCGTCTGCGCCGGACCCCCGTCCGTCCTTGTCGTCGGGGATCCCAAACAGGATCACAGCCGGGACCCCCAGGTCCCAGACCCGTCGACACTCTTCCACGACCTGATCGACAGAGAACCGCTCGACACCCGGCATCGAAGCGATGGGCTCCCGGACGCCGTGGCCTTCGACCACGAAGAGCGGGAGGACGAGGTCATCGCGCGAGAGCGTCGTCTCGCGCGACATCCGACGGAGGGTCTCCGTACGCCGGAGGCGCCGCATACGTTGGTTCGGAAAGCTCATCTCGACTCCTTACTCACCGCGAGCTGATCCGCGGCCTGATCTTGCTGGTCGCGCAGACGGACGACCTCCTCGGGGTTCTCCTGGGCCCAGGCGACCAGAGCGGCGACCAGAGCGAGGCCCCCGGGCCGCTCGGGAACGACAGAGGGCTCGAGCCCGACCGCACGGCAGGCGTCTGCGGTCGTGGGTCCCACGGTCGTGATCACGGCCGTACGCAACGCCTCGAGAGACGCGCCCTCGAGCCGCTCGACCAGGTTCTTCACCGTCGACGGACTGGTGAAGGACACCACGCCCAACGCCCCGGTGCGCAACTGGTCCGCGACCGCGCGTTGAACGTCATCTTCAGGGGGTACGGTCCGATACGCCGTCACGGGGCTGGCCTCGGCGCCCGCGGCACGCAAACCGTCGTGCAGGACATCGCGACCGATCTGCGACCGTGGGAGCAGGAAGCTCGCCCCTTTCGTCGGCAGCGCACGCTCGATTTCACCGAGCAGCGTGGCCGCGTCACCCGCTCCCGCCGCTGCGCGCGGGACCAGATGAACCGGCAGCCCTTCCTCCAGCGCCGCGGCCGCCGTCGCCGGCCCGCCACAGATGATCCGCGCGTCGGATTGATCAAGCGCGACGCCACGCTCACGGGCGCGCGCGCAGACGAAACGCACGGCGTTACTGCTCGCGAAGACGACCGCGTCGTAGGTCCCCCCTGCGACGAGCGCATCGAGCGCGCGGTCGAGCGGTGCCGGGTCCTCGGGCGGCTCCAGCTGGATCATCGGCGCGACGACCGGCTCCGCGCCCGCCGCGCGCAGCGCGCGGAGCATGTCCCCGGCCTGTGCGCGCGACCGCGTGACGAGCACGCGCAGCCCGAAGAGGGGCGCCTGCTCCCACCAGGCGATCGTGTCGCGCAGACGCACGACATCGCCGATGACGATCGCAGCCGGCGCGCCGAGCCCCGCTCGCGCGACCTCACCAGGCAGGTCGCGCAGCGGCGCCACGACACAGCGCTGCGCCGCCAACGAGCCCTGCATCACCACCGCCGCGGGGGTGTCTCCGGCGCGCCCCCCCTCGATGATCTGCTCGACGATCGAGGCGAGGTTCCGCATCCCCATCAACACGACGAGGGTGTCCGCACCCTGGCCGAGCTCAGCCCAGCGGGTCGCCTGCGCGACCTCCGTCGGGTCCTTGTGGCCGGTGACGACGGTGAAGGAGGCAGCATAGCGACGGTCCGTTACCGGGATCCCGGCGTAGGCGAGCGCGGCGACCGCAGAGCTCACGCCAGGGACCACCTCGCAGGGAATCCCCGCTTCGGCGCAGGCCGTCGCCTCCTCACCACCGCGGCCAAACACGAACGGGTCCCCGCCCTTGAGTCGGACGACTCGCCGGCCCGCCTTCGCGTGACCGACGATCATCCTTTGGATGTCTTCTTGTGTACGCGTCGGCGCGTCGTGGCCTCGCTTCCCGACGTTGCAGAGCTCGGCGGTAGGCGACGCGAGCGACAAGAGATCGTCACAAGCCAGCTCGTCGTAAAGGATGACATCAGCGTCACGCAAGAGCGCTGCCCCGCGGAGCGTGATCAACTCAGGGTCACCCGGCCCAGCCCCCACCAGCGCGACACGACCAGCGCTCGACGCGCCCTGTGCGGCAAGCGTCACGACCCAGCCAGGGCAGCGAGGATCTCGCGACCCCCAGCGTCGAGCAGCTCCTCCGCGACCTCCTGGCCCAACGACTCCGGGTCTCGCCCGCTCCCCTCGGCGCGGACCAGATTCCGTCCGTCCTCGCTCGCGACGAGCGATCGCATCCGCAACCCTCCCGCCTCGGTCACCTCCGCGAAGGCGGCGATGGGCGTCGTGCAGTCGCCACCGATCCGGTTCAGGAACGCGCGCTCCGCGCGAGCCGAAGCGGCGGCGAGCGAGTCCTCCAACTGATGGATCGCGTCACGCAACGGGTCGTCGGCTCGGGTCTCGAGCGCGAGCGTGCCTTGACAAACCGCGGGCAGCATCGCCTCGCTCGATACGCGCTCGCGTACGTGTTCGGCGAGTCCCAGGCGGTCCAGCCCAGCGCAGGCGAGCACAACAGCGTGGAGATCCTCCGTCTCGATCTTCTGGATTCGCGTGGGGACGTTTCCGCGCAGCGGGACAACCTCGAGGTCCGGACGGAGCGCACGAAGCTGTGCCGTACGACGCGTACTCCCCGTGCCCACTCGCGCCCGCTCGGGCAAGCGATCCAGCGTCGTTTCAGCGGCATGCGCCACCAGCGCGTCGCGGGGGTCCGCTCGCTCGGGGAAAGCCGCTAGCACACAACCGGGCGCGATGACCGCGGGGAGATCCTTCGCGCTGTGGACCGCGACATCCGCCCGACCGTCGAGGAGGGCCTCCTCGATCTCCTTGACGAACAAACCCTTCCCACCAATCTTCGCGAGCGACTGATCCTGGATCCGGTCTCCTGTCGTGCGCAACACGACGAGTTCAGCCGAGCGACCCAGCTCGTTTCGGATCCGCTCCGCCATCGCGTTCGCCTGGGCGAGCGCCAAGTCGCTGCCTCGAGTGGCAACACGCACCGTTGTCATTCGTCGACTTCTCCCTTGTCATCATTCGTATCCAGATCATCCAGGCCGAACAAAGCGCGAGCCGCCTCTCGCATGGCCATCCCCTCCTCGCGATCGGTCTCGGCGCGAAGTCGGGCGACGGGTGCGTGCAGAAGCTTGTTCACGATGGACTTGGTCATGTGCTCGAGGATGCGGCGCTCCTCGTCGGAGGGTTCCCCGGAGAGACGCGAGATCGCGCGTTCAAACTCACTGCGCCGCATGTCCTCCGCGCCTTCGCGCAGGTGGCGAATGGTCGGGACCGCCTCGAGTGCGACGAGCCAGCCGTCGAACCGCTGTTCCTCCTCCTGGACGATCCCCTCCGCACGCCGCGCCTCGTTCTTTCGCTTCTCGGCGTTGCGGTTCGAGACCATCTGGAGGTCATCGACGTCATACAAGAAGATGTTGTCGAGCTCGTCGACCGCGGGGTCGACGTTTCGCGGGACCCCGATGTCGATGAAGAAGAGCGGACGGCGGCGGCGGCGACCCAGCGCCTGCTCCACGTCCGCCGCGTTGATGAGCGGGCGGTCCCCACCGGTGGAGGTCAACACCACGTCGGCGTCTGCCAACAGGTCCGGGAGCTCGTCGAGACCATGGGAGGTCGCGCCAAAGCGCGCCGCGAGCGCGTCGGCGTTTGCGACCGTGCGGTTCGCGATTCGGACCTGCTCGAGCCCCTCTCGTTGCAGCGCCACCAGCGCGAGTTCGATCATCTCTCCCGCGCCGATGAGCAGCGCCGTTTTGTCGTCGAAGCGCTCGAAGGTCTGGCGGGCGAGGTCGACCGCAACACGCGCGACGGAAACGGGCTTCTGAGCGATCCCTGTCTCATTCTTGACGCGCTTCGCCGTCGAGAAAGCGCGCTGGAAGAGGCGCGAGAGCACCGGGCCACAGGCGCCCTGCTCGACCGCTGCGCGGTAAGCGTCCTTCATCTGGCCGAGGATCTGCGGCTCGCCAACGACCATCGAGTCGATCGAAGACGCCACGCGGAGGACGTGCGTCGCGGCGTCCCGACCGACGTGGACGTACGTGGAGGCCTCTTCCCCGGCAAAGAAGTTCAGGAGCCGGTGCTGTGCCGATTCGACGTGTGGTGTCGTCACGCACAGCTCGACCCGGTTGCACGTCGACACGACGACGGCTTCACCAACCTCCTCGCTCGCGACCAACTTGTCGAGGATCAGCGCGGGGTCGTCGACGGCAAACTGCTCGCGCACCTCGACCGAGGCGCTCTCATGGTTCATCCCGACGAGCAACAGCCTCATGCCCACATCCCAACACCGACGACGGCGAACAGCAGAAAGGCAAAACCGGCGACCGCGCTCGCGGCGGACTGACGAGCGCCCTGTTCCCCAAGGAAGCGCAGGCTCACGAGTCCGGCATAGAGCAACCAGACGACCACCATCCACAGCTCATGGCTCCCACCAGCCCAGAATGCGCCCATCACCTTTTCACGCCAGGCCATCCCCGTGAGCATGCCGAGCGACAACAACACGAACCCGACCGAGAGTGAGACCGCGTTCACGTTGTCGAGCGCTTCGAGGCTCGGGAGGGACCAAGCGATACGCAGCGACCGCTTCGACTTGAGCCGGCGGTGCTCGAGCAAGAAGAAACCGCCTGCGACACCCGCGAGGCCGAGCAGCGCGAGGCTGCCCGCGCCCAGGATGACGTGCGCGTGCGGGAGGATGCCCGTAGCGCCGGCTCGGGCCGGGCCTGCGTCGGGCAGCTGTAACGCGGTGACGAAGACGCTCAGAAACGCAAAGGGGCCAACCGCCGCGGCGAGCCCCGGCAAACGCAACCACCACATCAGTGCCAACAAAGCGAGCACGCTCATCCAGGCGGCGAGCGAGAGGACCAGCACCAGATCGGTCAAGGGCGGTGGCGGGTTCATCGTGTGAAGGCTCGCGAACGCGGCGCTGTGAACCACCGCGGCCACGGCCAAGCCCCACGCACCTCCGCGACTCATCTTGGGAGACGGCAACAAGAGCCCGAGCAACGAGCCGATCCCTGCCGCGAGGTAGAGTGCTGCGGCAATCTGATAGAGCTCGATCAACGGAGGGCCCCCGGTCGGTTCGCTCGAGCGACGAGCGACTCCCATCGTGCCAATAACATCGGCCTCTCTCCTATCGTCCTTACGAGCGCGCAACAGAAGCTACAAGCGGTTGCAAACATCGGCATTTCACCCAAAAGTGGGTGCTTTTAACTCCACACCGGCCGGGTGGCGGACCCGCTGCTTACCGCGCTTTCAGCCGCGCCATCTGAGCAGCGACTTTTGCCGCGTCGTTCACGCTCTCGAAGAGCCGATACGCCGGCTCGCCGAACAGGACGAACCGAATGGTCGCGATCGAGGATTCGCCCGCGAGATGGAGGCGCGCCGCCTCCAGCGAGACCTCTGCGCAGCGCTGAAGAGGGACTCCCCCAGCGCCCGCTCCGATCGCGGGGAGCGCGACGCTCTCGAGGCCCCGCTGGCTCGCGAGCGCGAGGCTCCGCTCGACACAGCTGCGGATGCTCTCCTCATCGGCCTCACCGGCCTGCGTCATGGCCGCGGCGTGGATCACGAACCGCGCGGGGAGGTCACCCGCACCGGTCAACGCGACATCCCCCCGCTCGATGGGTCCATGCGCCGCGCACTCCTCCTGAATACTCGGTCCCCCGGCACGGGCGATCGCGCCCGCAACGCCCGAGCCGAGCACCAGATCCGTGTTCGCGGCGTTGACGACCGCGTCGACCTCTTCGGACGCGATGTCCCCTTCGCGCAGTTCGATTCGACCAGCCATTCTTCTCTCCAACGTTGCCGCGACCGGTCGCCGAACGGAGCGGTCGACGTGCCCGGGCCAAACCGCCCGGCTCAACGCTTCGTGGGTCGCTTCTTCCTGGGCCGCGATTTGCTCGCTCGACGGGCGTGGGACTCGATGACACCGGCCGCGAGCAGCGGGAGCAGGATCTCGTGCTGGCCGACCAGCGAGATCCCTCGACCGCCAAGCCGCGTCGGACGCTCGACCACGTTGACCGAGGGCCGATAGTGGCGGATGAAGTCGAGGTTGACCGCGGTGAAGCGATCGACCCGGTACCCCAGGTTCCGCGCGAGAGCGAGCGCCTTCAGGAAGACCTCCGGGAGGATCACCGCCGAGCCGACGTTGAACAGAGCCCCCCGCTCGAGGGTCGCGACCATCCCGGCGAGCGTCTCGAAGTCCCGATAACTCGTCGCACCGATCGCCGCGCCATCCGCCCCGGGGTGCATATGGTGAATGTCCGTGCCGATCGCCGCGTGGACGGTGACGGGGATCCCCTGGCCGACCGCGGCAGCCAACACGCTGCGGCCCCGGTGCGGGTAACCCGAGTCGGCGATCGCGCGACCGATCGCTTCGCCCATACCAAGACCCTCGGCGTAACCCGAGGCGATCGCGGTGTTGAGCGCGGCCGCCGTCTCTCGCGCCATCCCGAAGGTGCCATCGTCGAGCGCCTCGGCGACGTCTTCGCTCGTCCGGCCCATCATCGCGAGCTCCAGGTCGTGGACACAGCCCGCGCCGTTCATCATGACGCCGCTGATGGCGCCGCGCTCGATCAAATCGACGACCACCGGGGCGAGACCGACCTTGATCAGGTGCGCACCGAAGCCGAACAACACCGTTCGCCCACCGCGCCACGCCGCAGCCCACGCATCGATCGCCGCGCGCAGGTCAGCCGCGCCGAGGATCGACGGGAGCTGATCGAGGAAGTCCGTGAAGCTCGCGCCGGGGGTATGCGGACGCGCCTCGTCGACCACCTTCACCTTGCTCGGACGACGCCGAGCAGAGACGGTGCGAACGCGAGAACGATCGATGGGACGCGGTCGACGGGCCATGCCACGGGGGAGAGTAGCTCCGGTCCTGCTATGCTGCCTGACCCGGTCCGGTCGAGGCTTCGCCTCGGCGGGCTGGAGCCGTTCTGCACACCCCAAACGCCCCAACGAGGAGCCCCGATGGCCAATCTCACTGACGTCACCGACGCTGATTTCGATTCCGAGGTCCTCCAGTCCGAACTTCCCGTCATCGTCGACTTCTGGGCAGAGTGGTGCGCCCCCTGCCGGGCGATCGCCCCGATCGTCAAGGAGCTCGCCGGAGAGTACGAGGGGAAGGTCCGGATCGTGAAGATGAACATCGACGAGAACCCCGCGGCGCCCGGGCGCTACGGCATCCGGTCCATCCCGACGCTGCTCGCCTTCCAGGGCGGACAGGTGGTCGAACAGGTTCAGGGCGCGCGACCCAAGTCGGCACTAGAAGAGATGGTCCAGCGGCTCACCTAAAACCGCCGGAGCGAGCGCGAGAGGTGTGATGCAACAACTCGGCGGCCTGGACGCGGCCTTCCTGAACCTCGAGACGAGGAAGGCCCCACTCCATATCAGCGGCCTCGCGGTCTACGACCAGTCGACGGCCCCGGGCGAGCTCGTTCGCTTCAAGGACATCCTGAGCCACATCGAGAGCCGGCTCCACCTCGCCCGCTGCTTCCGGCAGAAGCTGGTCCAAGTCCCGCTCGGCATCGATCACCCCTACTGGGTCGAGGACGCGGACTTCGACCTCGAGTTCCACGTCCGGCACATCGCGCTCCCCAAACCGGGCGACTGGCGCCAGCTGTGCATCCAAGCGGCGCGGATCCACGCCCGACCGCTCGACCTCGGCAAACCGCTCTGGGAGATGTACGTCATCGAGGGCCTCGACGGTGTCGAGGGACTCCCAGCGGGCAGCTTCGCGACGCTCAGCAAGATCCATCACGCCGCCATCGACGGGGTCTCCGGAGCGGAGATCACGGCCGCGATCCATGACCTCACGCCCGACGCGACGCCCCCGCTCGCCACCGCCGGGTGGAACCCCGGAGCCAACCCATCCAACGCGGAGTTGATGGTACGCACAGCGGTAAATAACATCCGCCAGCCATTTCGTTTCGCGCGCGTCCTCGGCGAGCTCGCCCCGCCCGCGATCCGTGCGGCGCTCGAGCGCACAGGCGACAAGCCCAAAGACTCGTCCGGTCCGGTCCCGCGCACACGTTTCAACCGCAGCGTCAGCGCGCACCGCGTGTTCGAGGCGCGCACCTTCGCCCTCGCGCAGATCAAGGAAATCCGGAAACACGTTGGCGGCGCCACGGTCAACGACGTCGTCCTCGCCGTGTGCAGCGGCGCGCTGCGCCATTACCTGGAGAGCCACAGCGAACTCCCGAGGGAGTCTCTCACCGCCTTCGCGCCGATCTCGGTGCGGACCTCGGACGAACAAGGCACGGCGGGGAACCAGGTCTCCGGGATGTTCGTCAGCCTCCACACCCAGGAGGCGGACCCCATCGAGCGGCTGAGGAAGGTCCAGGCGACGACCATCGACTCCAAGGAGCTGACGAGCGCCGTCGGCGCGCGGAACCTCACCGACCTCACACAGTTCATGCCGGGCGCGCTCGCCGGGATCTCCGGGCGCTTGGTCGCGCGTACGGGGCTCATGACGCGCATCGGACCGGTCGCAAACACCGTAGTCACGAATGTGCCCGGACCCCAGGTCCCGCTGTATTTCACGCAAGCGCGGATGGTCGCGCACTTTGGACTGGGCTTGCCGCTCGACGGACTCGGCTTGTTCCACGCCATCTTCAGCTACAACGGCACGCTGACCATCTCGATCACGGCGTGCCGCGAACAGCTCCCAGACCCGAGCTTCTACGCGGATTGCTTACAGCGCGCCTTCGACGAGTTGCTCGAGGCGACCCAGCGGCCCCTCGACCCCTAACGGATCGAGGAGCCAAACCCACCGCCTGGGGCGGGTACCCGACTAGGCGGGGCGGCGCTGGTTGAGCGACGTGGTGTTCTCTCGGAGGATCTTGCGCTGCGCCTCGTCACTGAACTGGCTCAGCTCGGCGACGTAATCGAGCGGCTCCGGCATCCCTTCGATGTGAGGCCAGTCCGAGCCGAAGATCA
>Ga0315331_10000100_pt1 | contig 48857 bp, 62 predicted proteins | sample M160m34915metaG_FD_203456 | JGI IMG/M metagenome (GOLD analysis project Ga0315331, IMG submission 203456) | Ammonia-oxidizing marine archaeal communities from Monterey Bay, California, United States - M1 60m 34915 | ecosystem: Environmental > Aquatic > Marine > Intertidal zone | place: USA...
GCCATTGTCCTCTCCTTCTATCTTAGGCGTCTAAACCAGTTGTCTGTTTATTTGTTATTGGAACAAATCTACCTGACTTACCGATATATCCTAAAGTTGCTTCGGAATACGTAGCGTTGTCGTTATCATCTGCTAGCGGTGTTAAGTCAACACCTGCAGCGTTTCCCCCAAAGAATATTACCCTGCTTAATTCATAACCGCCACCTGAAGTAGCTACAGTTTGAAAAGCGCACATGTCTGCTGGTATATAATGTGTGGTGTTATTATCAAAAGCACTTGCTACAGTGCTACCTGTTTTATTATAATATTGTATTACGTACATATCTTTCTCCTATCGATAATGTGAATAAAAAATAAAGAGGGGAAGATAATTCCTCCCCTCCTAAATAGCTTATGCTAATCCGTAGATAGCTCCTGAACCCAATGGATTCTTACACTCTAGTGTACATTCTTCAACGAACATACCTACAGTTGAGTCACCTTTCTGACCAACTTCTACTTCCTGCATTGGACGTAGTGTAGCGATAGCCCACCACTGAGGATCGTAGATAAATGCAGCTTCGTTTGCAAGTGTGCCAAGACCCATGATGTAGTTTGGAACTACCATTAGATCTCCGAAGTCAGACATGTAAACGTCTACAGACTGTCGTAGTTTTCCGTCTGCGTCCATATTTCTACGAACACCAGTGTCAGAAACCATTAGGTCTGAGAAATCACGTCGTAACTTTGGTGACAACATTACGCGAGAAGCATCACCACCTTCTTCGTAGATTGACTGCATAACTGCATCAATGTCTGCGAGAGATAGTGCTACGTCGGTTACAGATGAACCACCATGCTCAAGGTTTGAGCCAGCTGGAACTGTTGATCCTTCACCTTGATCTCCACCAGCTACAGCTGCAACACCGTTTCTTTGAACAGTTGATGCACCAGCAGATAGCCAAGAACGAAGTGTACCCATTGATCGGATATTAGTTCCTGTTACAGCAACATTAGCTGTGTTTACAAGATCGCTCTCAACGTCACGTCGCATTTCTGTTCCGCGCTTTTTAAGTTGATAGGCGTACTCGTCAGCAACACCAGCTTGATCGATTGCTCGTCGTGTACCAGACACAGTAATAACTTTACCGTTAATCTGACATACGTTGCTCAAACGTGTACGATTACCACCAACAGTTGTGAAACCTGCAGGAAACTCATTAGATGAGGCTGAAGTTCCAGCGTCTGCATAGTCAACACCTTCTGCGATTCTTGAATCTGCAGGTGCTGCTAACGCATCTGTTTGCCATTCGTGACGAATTGCTGTTGCTTTTGCTTTACCAATAGATGCTAGGAATGGTGTTTCATCCCTTGTAATCATACTGATAAAATTAGATAGGTCTTCACGTTGTGAAACCATTGCGTCGCTTGTGCCTGACGCTACGTCTGCACCACCGCGACCAGTTGCTACGGCTCTTGAGCCGATTGTCTTTGCCATGATATACTCCTAGGGTTTATACCCTATATTATAATTTTAGAGAATTAGAAGCAAGTTGTCTTAAGAAAGCGTCTTGATCAGCTTTAGTAGAGTCTTTAGCAAATGCTTTTGCTCTGACTGTATTAGCCTTATCTTGTGCTTTCTTCTTAAGGGATTTAGGTTTCTTAGTAGGAAGTGCTTTCTTAGCAGGGGTAGTCTTTCGTCTAGCCGCGCCCTTAGATGTTGTTTCCTTTAATCGCCTAAAATCATCAACGAATTTAACGATAGCTGGATCAGTAATTGTATCTAGTGAAACAGGATCTATCCCTTCACTAATAGCGAAATCACGTATCTTAGTAGCTACATCTTCATTAAAGTCTGGAATAAGAGTTGGAATTGTATCTTGGAAATGCTTTACAGATTTCTCCCAATTCTCTTTAGCAAGTTTTTCTCTTTGCTCATCAACTGCTTTTACCATACCTTCACGTTGATTTCGAACAGTCCAATATTGTTTTTGAACTAGTTCACGTTTATCTTTAAGTTCGTTAACCTCGTAAGTATCACCATTACTTCTAGCTGTTTCAATTTTAGCTTCGATGTCATGGTATTCTTTAGCAAGCCCTTCTTCATTTTTTCCAATGATAGCAGCAGTAGCTGATGCAACTTTTTCAAGTTCATCAAGCTTCTTTGTTCTTTCATTATCCAAAGCTTTTCTCGCTTCTCCGAGTTCACGACCCTTTTTAGAAAGACTCTGTTCGGTTGTGTAACCTTTAAGTAGGTCACCAAAAGATACTTCAGATTTCTCACCGTCAATTTTGACAGAAACCTTTGCATCCAAATCAAGATCATCAGCAGTGTAAACATCAGTATCTTGGGTAGCGACTTCTTCAGTGGCATCCTCATCTTCTGTTACATCTTCTTCTGACTCAACTTCCTCACCTTCATCTTCACTAACGGCTTCTTCAGAATCTTGGTCTTCTTGTTCCTCTGATTCCACCGGGCCATCTTCGGCTTCCTCTTCTTCGGGTAGCGGTACAATCCCTGCTTGCTGTGCAAGTTCAGAATTTGCTAGTACGGCATCTAAGAGTTGTGCTTCAGTCTGACCATCAACTTGAACGTCATCCGCGTTGGGTAGAGATTCTTCGTTGTCCATTTATTAACCCTCCTTCTTTTTTGGGGTAGGTTTAATTTTAACTGCCTTATCTTCATAGATAGGTAGTAACTTGTATAAAGCTAAAAGTTGATCTGAATTCATCTTCATCTTTCCAGATGATCTCATTGAGTCATGCTCAAGAGTATTGATAATATCTTTACAATTTTTAACTAGTAATTCATAATCTATTGTCCTCGACATTTAGTCCTCCATGTCTTTCATATAAGGTATGTTCTTACCTAATGTTTCTACTGCTATTAATCTAGCTTTTACATCTCCAAGTGCTAATGCGCTATTGTATATAAACTCACGATGTTTAGTTTCGTGAGGAGAAGTCTTTAACCACTCAACAAAATAATCAGCAAGTAATTCTCCGTATGCTCTATCGAAGAAGTATTCCCTTTCACGCGAAGAAAACTCTGCATTTTCCAGAGCTTCTTGCGCTATTATATCGGGATGTACTTTATCGCCCAGCTTCTTCTCAGCTGCTCTACGATATTTTTCCATTGTTCTTAAGTAACCAATGTCAGGTAAATAATCTCACCACTTTGTGCAGATGTGCCGTGAGCAGTTGATACAACAGTTAATGTAGTTGCACCGTTATTAAGTCCTGTTATTAGTTTATAGCTTTTAGCATCACAGTATTGATCAGTTAATACTACTGATCCACCTGTAGATACTTTAAATGTTATTGGTGAGTCACTGTCATTTGTTACGATTACTTTACCACCGCCAGATCCACCAGCTGTTGTAATTGTACCTGATTGTGTACCGCCTACACCTGCGGCTGTTAATGTTACTGTTGCCATTATGTAGCTCCTGTTTGTTGTTGTTGTTCTGGCTGTGGTTGTTGATCTTGACCAACGTCACCAATTAATTGTCTAGCCATCATAAGTATTTGCGAGTAATCAGGTCGTGGTGGTAATTCCACACCTTCTTTTTCTGCTTTAATTTTTAGATCACTCCACTCTTGGAAATGTCTATCAATAGATACTGCAAGTTGTTTTGCATTATCATCCATTGTATTTTTAGTTTGTGCCATTGTGAATTTAACATTAGCTTCATTTTGCATAGCCTGTGTTTTAGCTTGTTGATCTTCTAGTTGAGATTTTTGCTGTGTCATTTTTGTTTGTTCTTCTAATGCAGCAGCAGCTTTTTGTTTAAATTCATCTGTAGTATAATCTTCTAAGAAATCATGAGAATCAATACCTAATGATTCAATAACTTTAGTTGCAAGTACAGCAGGTGCTTCTGGTTTTATAACCATACCTTGACCTTGACTGTTCAGTGCAGGTAATATTTCACTACCTACTTTTGCATATTTAGCTAATAAGTTACTATTAGAATTTTCACCTAAGTCTAAGAATATATCACATTCCATTTCTGCAGGTAAATCTTTTGGATTTATAGAATAGAATACACCACCATCCATCATACTGATTTTACGATTAATACAATCTTGCATAGTTGAATATACACCTTGTACTAATCTTTTTAAACCAGTTTCAGCAAAACGTCTAGCGATATGTTGTATACGTTTCTGAGATGCTGATTGAACAGCTGCCACTTTAGCTTCGGAATTTCCAGAAACATACAATGTATCGTTAAGACCTTGTGCTGCTTTACTCATACCAGTAGCTTGTTCTTTTATTGTCTGTAAATGTTGCAACAAAGGAACAGTTCCAGTAGATATAACTTCTGGAGGTAGTGTAGATACTGCACCATTAGGATTACCATTCGTAGGTATGATCTGTTTAGGTCGCATATTCTGCAACGCTGAAAAGTCAACCACATTAGGATCAGCTAATTTAGGTGAGTAATTAGTTAAGTAAGTATTTTCTACAAACCCACGTAAGATTGCAGTAGATGCAAGAGTTGAACTTCTTGTGAAGTCAGCCATTGACAAACCATAAAATTCATGAGGTATATCAATAGGAGTTATAGATGCTAATGGTATCATATCACAATCTTCTTCTAAAAGAATATGATCTCCTGCAGTCATAATACGTTTTAGTTCTGCAATACCGTCACCATCCCTGTCTACATTTATCCAACACTCTGTAACTGTAACCATTCGATTAGCTTCTAAAGGATATGTGTCTCCAGATCTAGCACCTTTCCAGTACTCTTGACCTGTTACTTGTTTACGAGCTGAAACTTCTTCAGCGTATCCAGTAGCTCCTAACCAACTTTCATAATCATCAAGTTCATCCCATTCTTCATCAGATAAGTTAGAAGATAATTCAGGAAAATACTTTCTCATTTCTGATCTAGTCATTTCAGATTGAATACCTACAAAAGATGCATCTTCTATTGATGTAGCATCTCTAGATATCCTAAATGCTTCTGGTGGAATGTTATCTATTTTAACTCTAGACTTATCAATTTTACGTCTAGTTCTTACATTAACATATACTAACTGTGCATTTGCATCTGGTCCACCAAAAGGATCTGATTCACCAAACTTATTTTCAAATTCTAAATCACCAATAATCTCTATATTCTCATCAGCTAATAATACATCAAGTCTATCTTGATCTATTTCTTCGTATTCTTCTATTTTATAATGGTAATCTTCTATATAGTCCCATCTTATTACTCCATTCTTCCAAAGTAATGCAGATTTAAACCAAGTTTGTAAAAGCTCCCATCCTTTATTTTGTTTAAACAAAGCATAGTTAGTTACCATAGATGCATTTCTAGCTTGCTTATATGAGCTTGCATTATCATCTATTGGAATAAACCTTGCTAGTTTTTGATTAGATAAAAATAAATCTGATAGTACAGCAGTATATGCTTCTACCACTTCTGTAGTAGATGTGTCTACAATAGTAGATACGCCTTGAGGAGCTAAGTGTAGCTCTGGAACTCCTGCGTATTCGTATGTAGACCGTTGTCTTTCTCTTTGCAAATCAGAAGAGTTTAACCAATCACCAGTTGTATCTTGAACACCTGACTCTATTAAGTTTAATAGTTGTTCGTCAGTTACTTTTTCTTTATACCCTGTACTATCCATTTACTGAACCTCTCGACCATGTTGGTGTTTTAGTTGTTTGCAAATCTTCTACAGAGTACTTACCTGCTTTTGGCATTTCACGTACTTCTTCTTTACTTTCTTCTTCAGGCTTAACAGCCTCTTGTATATATCTTGACATAGTAACCTCCTAGGTTCTATCTATCTAACAGGCTACTAGCCTAATTACGTGGTGGTCTATCCGCTGACTACCACCGGAGCCGTGAGGACATTGCGGAAACTTAATCTGAGAGTGGATTATCCAAAGCTTCTTGTAACCTTTCGGTTAGCTTATCTTCTAGCTTCCTCATACTAGATTCTATTCTTGCTTCGGTTTCTCTCATTGTATTCCTTACATCCTTCTCAGTTTCTCTATTTAAAGATTCAACTTCTCTGAGAGATGCAGTGGTATCTTTTTGTAATTCATTCATAGAAGCCAACATAGTCTCTAATGATGCATCTATTAATAGTTTAGTTTCTCTAACACTATCTACAGATTTCTCAACCTTAGAATCTATTTTATCAATGTAACCTTCCATCTTTAGTATATCTTCACGTAGATCATCTTTTATATCTCGTGTATAATCTATTGCTTTATCTAACTTAGTTTGAACTAAAATATTTTCAGACTGTATAGCATCTATATCTATATTTTGAATAATCTCTTTCATATCCATGTAGTCTTTATAGAACTCAAAGCCACCCCATAGTCCACCACCTAGTGCTGACACGATTGGTACAATAAGCATGAGTTTCCCACCTTTTATGGTGGCTCCTCCAACTTCTATCTCTGTTGCCATAATGCCCTCCTAGTTCTCAAAGGATAAACTTCTTAGTTGATTTATCTCTTGCTGTAGTTTCATAACTTCTAGTTCTTTCTTTTGAAGTTCAAGTTCGTATAATCGATTGCAATCAATTCTATTCTTCGCCCGCTTTCCAAGCGGTATTGTTATCTTAGAGTATACTCCTATATCACCAACCTGTTGATGACTCGTAGTTCCTCCTTGGATAATACCAGTTACTCCAAACTCTATATTAGTTGCAGATCCTATTGCATTACTACAATCTAGTTCTCCTGCACGAAATTTATCTGCTTGGAAACTTGTAGTAGAATTAGGTATCGATAAACTTAAAGAGTTAGACGTTGAGTCTGCATAAGTTCTACTATAACTACAACTGCAAACAAGAGTAACTAATAAAAGTATTAAGTATATCCTCATTTACTTGTCCTTTATTTTTGAGCAAACCCTCGACGTTATTAAAGAAATTTGATTAGTCTCTTTGAATAATTTTGATTGTGTACAAATGTATACTACTTTATCTATGTCATTAGATTTTATATATACATCAAATGTTTTATATTTATTAAAGCCTATCTTTATTATCTTATCTGTGGAAGCAAAAGGAACAGGTTTAAAATCAAATGTAAATACTTCTATCTGATAATACTGTACTTCTTCTCTTCTATTAAACAGTTTCATTTTAGTAACTGATACACCATCTATATATGATGTCTTTAGCTTTGGGTAAGCTGGTGTCATTTCATGAGCGTAGCTTTGAAACACAGTACACAAAACAAAACAAAAAGATAATATTATTTTGCTATACATTCTGCTACTATAAGTGCTGTGTAGTTACCTGCTGGTAAAGATTTAGTTGATCCATAGCTTGCTTCTGACTCTACAGTAAACCATGTAGATCCTGCTAATGTCATATTAAACTCTGTGACATTATTGTAAGTTACCTTCGCAGCTTCATAAGCTGACATCCCAGCTACACCTACTGCTCCTACAACAGTACTACCTGTCCATGCAACCGCATCTGTCAATGTAGGACTAGATGAGAAGCTGTTCGGATGTGTAAACTTTGTTTTATAGTAATCAGCTTGCGCTATATCAACACGTATACTAGCTTTAACTCCACCATCTGCAGGTTTTGTAGTTAGCTTGTATGGTAGTGGATGTCCATATACACCTGCTGTTTCTGTCCATATTGAACACTTAGGTTCTACTGTACCTGTAATAGGTGAGTCAACTGCCATTGCAGCAGTGGCTGGCATTAAGAACGCTAACGCTGTTATTGTTTTAATATCCATGTTATCTCCATTTATTCATATTGAGATCGAACCATTGTTCTATGAACCTTATCTTGTGCAAGGTTTCTCAATGCTTTAAAATTATCTATAATGATACCATCTTTCAACTCAACGGTTTCTTCATAAGTTCCACCGTTTATCGTTGCTCCATAGTATGCATCTAGGGTTCCTGCTGACATCATCTGCGTCATCATTAATAATTGTCTTGTTGGGTTCGCAATTTGTTCAGCCGCACCTGCTACCGCAAGTGCTTTCTCTATTTTTAACTCTTGTTCTTCTTCGTCTTCTTTAGCTTTCTCTTCTTGTTTTTCTTCTTCCTCTGCAGCTTCTGCTTTCTGATCTAATTGGAACTGTACCCAATCGTCATAGTAAGGATCATTTATATCTGGCTCATTATCTATTAAGCCATTATCAAGAAGATATTTCATTAAGGCATCTTCATATCCCGGACAAGAAGAATCTGTTAAAGGTATTGCACAAGTATCGTACATGTAATTGTAAGCAACTATAACATCACTCAGTTCCCCATCACCATCTACATAGATACTACCATCTCCAAATGATGTACCCAATGTAGGTGTGATAGTATCAAACCCTAACTTCGTATTGCTAGGTATCTGATCCCAGTTATCATGTCTTTCATAGATATTACCTACACCATTAGTATTTTTATTTACTATAGATACTGTAGCATCTGTATTGGGATCTTTAGTTATTGTATACTTGTGATATATCCCTTGAACTTTTAGTCCTGCTTCTGGTGGTAAGACCTTAGTCATATCCCAGTTGTAACCATTTGTAGTTACATTATTCGTTCTTTCATATATAACATCAGATAAGCAGTAGGAGGAGAGCAAGCAAACCACCGATGCCAGCAGCACCTTTGGCAGTATTCTTATCTTCATCTGACCACTCCTTATTTTTTCCTGTCTTAGCACCCGGTACTAAATGTGGATTGTTTTTCCATGCTTCTTTAGCTGGTAGACCTACAAGCCCATCGTATGGACAAGGCGTACCTGCATTCATCATAGATTGAAATATTCTTTTATCTTGGCACATTACCGATACGGCTGCCACCTTCATCCCCATATCATACAGAACCTTTGCATTCTTTAGTCTCTCACAGTTCATATCTCTAACTGTAGCTCCTGCAGATATACCTAGTATCTGGGTCTGTACGGCTCCTGCAACTCCAACGGTACACAAGTCACTATTAGAATTATTAATCGTAGGTGACATTGCTGATGGAGGAGGAGACTTTACTGTAGTCTCTGATGACATAGTAGAATTAACATTAGAGTTCGTAGTACTATTAGTCTCAATACAGTTAGCATTCGTACTACTATCACATCCCTCTGCTTTTAGAATACTAGCTGTTAACAGATAAACAAGAAAAATAAACACTGCTGTTTTTACCCACATTCGGATATACAGTAGCTTTCCTTTATTATCTCTAGATTGTAAATACCTCACGATACTCTCCTATGTCCCTTAGTCTTCTTAGCAATCTTCTTTGGTTGTTTGCTAAATTGTTTTCCTTTCTTTGTATCCGCTCTCTTCTTACGAGTTGTTGCAGCATACTCTGAACTAGACATAGATTTAATAGCACTAGAGGGTAAGTACCTTTCACCAGTAGCTTTACTACCTTGTGTTGATGGCTTACCAGATTTAGTACGCCACTTCTGTTTAGTCCAAGACTTTAAAGATCTTTGTGATTTAGATAAGGCCATTACTTATAACCTCCACCTTTTTCTTTATATCTTTTAGCAAGCATCTGAGCTTTACGTGCAGACCATTGTCCGGGTTTACCACCTTTACCACCAGCTTTAATAGATCTAAACAAGTTAGCTCTCATAGTAGGCTTTGTGTAGTTACCTGCTGCGTTTACTTTTGATTTAGTTTTACTGGGCATATTATGTCCTCCTATGTTTCTGTTGGTATAGAGAGACACCATGTCTCCACTGACTCTGCATTATCAGGAGCAAACTCCCATAGCTTTCTATGTACACTATTCTTAACTACCATACAAGATTCATGTGTAGGTAACAAATGAGGGTATGCTTTTACCATACATTCTTCGTTTGCAATACATAGTAATGCTAATACAAAATACATTATGTCCTCCTATATCTAGTATTCTCTTTAAGGGGTATATACAATTAGCAAGAACACCAGTTTATTTCTATATGTGGTAGTCCTTTTCTCTCTGTTAAGTATATACACTCTGATGGTACATAACCTTGAAAGAATTTCTCTAGCAATGTATCTACCATTGAGTACTCTTTCTCACTTATAACCAGTTCGTCTCGTCTTGGTTCCATTCATTCGTCCTCTGCTTCCAACTTACGTTTGATGTTTGTAGTTTATCCCAGTGAGTTCGTAGAACTTCTGCACATATCGCTAGAGATATCACAGTATCGTCGTAACATCCCGGAGCTGCCTCTGTTTTACCAGTTTCTGTAGAGATATAGTCCTTTAATTCCTGTATCATAACAGGTGAAGGGATAAGTAACTCCTCATTCTCTATAAGATTCTTAAGATTCCCTATAATTGCAGGTTTAGTTGCTGCAGTTGTCCTAAATCCTAGGCGTAAACCCTCTTCATTGCTAACATTTGCAATTTTAGTCTGTCGATACAGGTTAATGTAGTCCATTGACTCCAGTTTCTGCAGTGTTGCAATACCCATAGAGTTAGATTCTACTGCGAGTAGTGCATTATTGTAGTATCTTCCTAGGTAAAACAGTAATTCTCCCCACATCGCAGGATCTATACGGTTATTCCTGTACATTGCTACGACTTCTCGCTCATTATTCATGACCGTACAGGCTGAATAGTCCTGTCCAACACCTAATGACACATCAGCTCCTATTACATAGGGTTCTTCCCACTGTGGAAAGTCGTATATGTAGAGGGTTCCTTCTCTGTGTTCGTCAAACATCTTGCTGTGAGGGTCCCATTCGGATCTTCGCTGGTGTGGTTGGGGTACGAGGGCGTCCAAACGCTCCACGTTGAACACGTTAGATCCACTTGTGATAAATGCTTCGTCAGCTGTTGCTGGGTATTCCTGTTTAAACTTGAGTTCCCCACCTTCGGCAATCTTAAGTCTTCTCCAATATAGTTGGTCATTGTCTAATCCGTATTTTTCTTGTAGAGTTTCTTCTTCTGTAGATAATTCCATACCCTCTGGAGCTTCTCTACGGTACTCGTCAGTAATATACCAAGGTAGGAATATAGGAACATACTCGTTCTCTCCTGCTACAGCACCCTTCCAGAGCCTGTAGAACTCTCCCTGAGAGCCATTAGCTGTAGATTCTACAATTACCTCAGTACCTGCAGCTTGTGAGATACCCTGAAACAAACCAGCAAGTATCTTCTCATCATGCTGCCAGAAGGCAACCTCAGACAAGTGTGCAATAGTAGGTGTAGTACCTCTACCTGCTTCAGGACTACCAGCTGTATAGAGTCTATAAGAAGCTGTAGCATCCTTGTCAGGCATAGAAGGACTATTAATAATAATCTCTTTAGCATTAGATCTAATCTCTTTAGGTGCTAACTCACCACTCATATTACGTATGAGGTTCTTTGACATAGCAAACAAAGCATCTGATGTAGCTGAGTCATGTGCCATAACAACTGACCTAGCATAAGCAGTAAAGTAAGACTTCCAAAAGACTCGTCCAGAGCAGTAGGTACTAATACCTTGCTGTCTAGCTTTAAGGATAATCGCTCTGACCTTACCAGTCTCCTCCAGTTGCTTCCTGAGTGCCTCTGTTATGATCTTTTGACATTCGTTAAGCTTGAAAGGTACAAAGCCCTGTGAGGCATCCTTAGTGATGATCTGTATCTGTTCTTCAGCAAACTTAGCGAAGTCGTGTGAGTACTCTTTCAGAGCATCTCTCTTTTCTTTCTCAGCTAATAATTTAGCTATTTCTTGTTTATTCATTTTGTCCTCATAGGTTTCAGTACCCCCTCGTGTGAAAGAGAGTAAAAGATACTAATTATTTTTATTATACCCTTTATTATTTTTGATACCCCCTCGATATTCTTACGACTCTTTACGAATTCCTTGACAGTCATTCGTTCTATAGAACTCTTACGATACCTGTGGAATCTCTTTAAGGGGTATATGGGGAATCGTGGGAATGTAAGGGAGATCTAGGGAGATCGTAAGGATCGTAAGAGTTCTATAGAAGTACCCGAAGGGGATCTATGCAATACACACATAACTCACACGATTACCTATGCAAAATTGTATATACCCCTTAAAGGGAGAGACTTCCAAAGGGGGGATATATATATATATTATATATACTCTGTACGATATCCTAACGAGTCTGTACAGGTTATCCTTGGCAGGATAACTCTCAACGAAATCATTTGGTATTAGAAAGGAAACACAATGATACCTACAGTTAAACAAACTAAACCTTGGGATGTTAAATCATCTTACACAAGGATCAAACGTCTAGGTCATGAGTTCAACACTACAACTCTTGCAGCAGACATCAGACATCATTGTACAAACTATGATGCTGTCTCTAAGTATCTAACAACAGATGATTACAAATCAATCATCAATGCTACTTACAGAGTTGTAACTAACATCTGTGCAGATACTGCTAAACCTATGAGACAATGGGCTATCAAAAAGAATAGCCATTGCTCTCAAGATTCAGTTCATTATGAATTAGAAGGAGTCATACTATAATGTTTGATCGTGATGAGTACCTTGGTATGGCAATTGGATTTGCCTTAGTCGTAGCATTCTTTGCTATTAATTTAACTATATTCTACTACTCTTGAAAGGAGTAAATTATGTCTTACAACAACGATAACATACATGATTATGATCTATGGTGTCACGATAACGATGATGCTATATTCGCTACAATCCTTGCATCTACTAAAGAGCCTGATGGTTGTCATGATGTATTTTATGAACATTTCTATGAAGATGCGTATGATAAAGAATTAAATCATGCAAGTATTCAATATACTGAAACTATTCGAAACAGACTGTAATGGTCTGTCTGTCACCTTAAGCAAGTGACACTGATGAGATAGCTTAAACTCTTGAAAGGAATACACTATGTCTTACAACAACGATAACCTGCTTCAATATGATGTATGGTGTGATGATAACCGTGATGAATTACATGCTTACTTTCTTAATACAATATCTCACCGTGATCGAAGAGATGGACTACCTACTGTAAGCGAAACAGAAGCCGAAGCGGAATTCTATCAAAATGAATACGATCACACAATAATAGAGGATGGTCACAGAATATCCAAATATGATATTCCAAGTAAAGATCAAGCTATAAAAGCTACTTTAGCTAAGTATCCAATGATGTCTGTTGCAAGTGCAACTTACTACGTTGTTGAAATACTAGGTTATTCGGAGCATTCATAATGTTCTACCTACAACTTCTGTTTGCATCAGCGTTTATCGTAATAGTCTTTACGATATTCGCTACAATCATTGCATCTACTGGGAGTCCTGTTGTTGGATTCTTTATTGTAATTGCAACCTTCTTTGTTTGTTTTGCTGTGTATCAACACGTAACCAAACAATAACCTTACGATGGTGTCTCGCTGACGCTCGCCACTGTTGTAGATTATTACTCTAATGAAAGGAAATATTATTATGAGTACTGTCAAAACCTTTGAAGAGTTATTGGCTCTTCCACAAAATGTTCCACTTACTATCACTGGTAGAGGTGGGAAACCTGTAGATCTTCAACCTGTTACTGCAGGTGGTGGACGTAACTTCAGGATTAACAACTGCACCTTTAACTGGGTCAAGTTAGTTGATAAAGTTGAATTTCCTCAAGGTTCTGGTAATGAACAATGGGAACTTCAAGTTATGACTGACAGTCTGGAAGAAGCCGCACACTGGCATCAAGCTAACCTTGTTGTTAAAGAAGAAATCGAGGTAACCAAATTACCTGATGGAACTAAACAATATGGTAAGCCAACTGGATTCTACACAGCTTCCCTCAAACGTAAAGCAAAGCTTCGTGATGGAACTGAGAAGAAACCAGCAGTTGTTGTAGATAGTCAGACACAACCTATGTCTACTGAGCTAATCAATAGTATTGGCAACGGAAGCACTGGTAGTATCACTATGTATCAATACCATTGGACATATGCTGGTAAATCTGGTATCACATCAGACGTTCAAGCAGTTCAAGTATCTGGTCTTAGACCTAAAGCTGATGCAGCAACTTCTGACTTCGACATTGTTCCCGGTGCTGATGTAACAAATGCAATCTCTGCAAATGATGCATCACTTCCTAACGATATTGTTGACTTCTAAAAAGAATCAAAGTTCCAGCTACCTTCGGGTAGTTGGTTCTTTTTAAAATTGTATCGCTAAAGCGATAAAAGCTATTGTAGAAAAATAACTGGCAAGACAAGCTTGCCGGAAGATCATGAAGATCTTCACGTTATTTTAAAAAAATTGTATCGCTAAAGCGATAAAAGCTATACTAAGGTGATTCGAGATGTACGTTGTACACACGAATCACCATGATTTAAGGCGGCCCGACATCGCCTAACGAATAGATTGCAGGAGATAAGTGTTATGGTAGCACAACTGATTCCAAACCAGTTAGCGTAGGTTCGACTCCTACATCTCCTGCCAACTACTATGGTAAGGTTTTCTCATCACTACAAACGAGATTAAGTTCCTGTTAACAGTGGCATGACTGTACTCATGCTGGGAATGTACAGACCCGAAGAGAAGCCTTTCCATAGTAGTTATAAGCATATCATCTGTTAAGCTAGCAAGTTAACTTATGATTACTATACAACCAGCTACACTCTATATGTCCTCGGACTGTACGTTGTGTAGTGCAGGAGTTGGAAACTTATCACGACGGTGATATCGCATAGTGACAGAATAATGTTTAGAACGACATAATGTACTGACTAGGAGTAGCTACCACGCTTCGCAGCAATAGTCAGGTTGGGTATCTTAGCCAGTTCTATTTAGGCCCATGCAGGTAACACAATAAATCCTGCCTATGCACTTTAACCTATTAACAGGAGACTAATTAATTGAAAGACTTACTAGCAGCACCACTAGAGTACGCTGCAATGTCTTTACTATGGTTGAACTCATTAGTATTTCAAGTAGAATATGAAGTATCTAAGTTTGATACTGATGAGCAAACATGATTCCAAGCACACTAATATACATTGTTATATTCTTGTGTGTATGTGGTTTCATAATTGATATTAAACAGAGAAGGAAATAATTATGTCAATGTGTGGTGAATTAGAAATAAGTCAAGACGAGATGGCAAGAGCTATCAAATCTGTAATAAAATCAGCAGATCTTGTATTAAAATTTGAACAATCAATGGGAGATGCTATCGAAGTACACAAACAATCTGTACAATTATTCGATGATATCTACCAAAGATTCCTAGAGATACATAAGTTATCAACGTAATCAACTAATTACCACGAAAGGGTAAAACATGGTAGAAAGATCTGGAGTACACATCAGTAAGATGACAGGTAAACTTGATGGTTTACGTGCAATATCTACAAATACTGCTACAAATGAATATTGTATCAAACAGAATACAACAGCTAAGAAGAACAACATCTGTACTGTTTGTTACTCACATACAATGCTTAAATCGTATCGTAAGAATATGCAACCAGCATTGCAACACAACAGTGATTTCCTATCAAGTAAAGTACATGACATGGAATATCTACCTGTTTTACTAGACGCATTCATCAGGTTCGACGCACATGGTGAATTAATAAACCTTAACAATTTAATCAACTACGTAAATATTGCCAAGAAGAATCCACATTGCCGATGTGTCTTGTGGACTAAACGAAATGATCTGGTTGTAAAATATTTTAAGGAACATGAGAAACCAGATAACCTCGTCCTAATCTACAGCAATCCAATGATCTCTACAGTCATGGGTAAAATACCCAAGTACTTTGATAAGACATTCAATAATGTACTAGAGCATGAACATGTAGAGATGCAGAACTGTACAGGACAAAAGTGTAAAGATTGTCTGTTGTGTTATACTAAAAATGACACCACAGTAATCGTTGAAAAAGTAAAGAAATATTAACATAGAAAGAAATATTATGAATATTAAAGATGTACCATTTATTAGCCGTAGACTTAAATCAAAAGTTAAAGTATCAGCAATCAATCCTATCGGGCGTCAACGATTAATCTTTAGACGTACCACAAGACGATATGGTTTTGCCAAGGGTACTTTCAGTTCTAACCAAGGTTACTTGTCAGTAGCTCGTGATGCAACTACAGGTCAATTTGTATCTCGTGAATTACTATGAGTGAGACTGATAGAGAAGTAAACGCAAACTACTGGATCGAGAAAAAGCTTCCTCTAGAGAAACCTAACAATTTCTTCAGAACTCCTGATACTCTAGAGGAGATGCAAAAGATTGTCAAAGAATCAAATCCCGAAACCATGATGATTGTTGCTATGGCTCAAAACTTCCTAATCAAAGACTACAATGAAGTTGTTATCAAACACAACAGATTATGTGTTGCTCTTTCTGATGGTTCAATGTCAGATTACGATGAAGGATATCAAGATGGTTGGGATGAATGCATAATCGCTGTTTCTGAGGGAAAGGAATAAACTATGGGTAAATTCAGCGAACTCGACATGGCATTGCAAGATATGGCGATTGCATGTTACAAACGTGGTATGGATGCAGACGAAACATTTGAAGCATTGACAGATGAAATGTCATTGTATCATGTAAATGCATCAGACCATGAAGACTACATCAATGAGGTAATCCAAGATGCTAAAGAGCAAGTTGAATCTACCTTTAATTTCATTAAATCTATTTCACAAATGGAGGCATAACATGCAGACACGATCAGTATCACCGGGAGATGAAAATACAGTTAACGTATCAGTATCTCGTGATGAGCTTGGTATGATTACAAGTATACTTATTGTTCTTGGAGATCATGCAGTAGAACTAGATAGACAAGAAGCTGAAAGAATATTTGTACAGCTTGGTCATGTACTGCAAGATATGGATATAGAACAAGGAGTTACTAAATGATGTACCTTAGTCAGTATCAAGCTAAAGCTAAAGAAACAGCTATATATCCTAAAGATAAAGCCCTAGAGTATCTTGCTCTGGGGTTAACTGGAGAAGCTGGTGAAGTAGCTAACAAAATCAAAAAAGTCATACGTGACGGAATATCAGCAGATGTAGATTTCTCTAGTGATAGTGTAATGCAAGAACTTGGTGATGTACTGTGGTACTTAGCAATGCTAGCCACAGAACTTGGCTATTCTCTAGATACAATAGCTGATAATAACTTATGGAAACTTGCCAACCGTAAGAAAAGAAATGTGCTAGGTGGCTCTGGCGATAACAGATGAGGTAACCAATATGATGGCTCTATTCCAAGTATTATTTATACTTTTGCTATTAGGTGATGCAACATACGTAGCACCAACACCTGAACCACCAGCAGAAGCTTCAGAATAATATGAAAAAGCGTAATCCTGTAGCTAAAGCTTTGCGTAATCCAAAGTTCAAGCTACGGATTATCGCTGATAAAACTAAAAAACTAATTAGAAAATCTAAACATAAAAAGAGGTCTACTCATGACATTCACACTTGAATACGATCACGATTCTCCTATCATCACATTACTAGACCCAAGTGGTCAAGATTATGACATAGAAGTATCTCAAACAAATGACTCATACTGGATACGACAACAAGATCCACATGATGAATCTAGAGTAGACCTCATTATCATGAAGAAAACAATGCTTGATGACTTATATCATGCTCTAGAAAAAATCAGGAGAAATAAAAATGCAAATAAACTTTAGAAGTATGATAGAACGAATGCGTCAAAGATATAACACTAGATGCACTATCAATGCACTAAACAAACTATCTGATAGAGACTTAGCAGATATCGGTATACATAGATCTCAAATAGTAAGTATTGCTACCGAGGTTCTTAAAGTTCATAGAGAAGAAAGGGATAAGTAATGAAGAACTATGCAGTATTAGTAACTGGTGAAGTTACAAGAAGTGTATATGTCACTGCCAAAGACCCAGAACATGCACAAATAGAAGCCTGTGAAGAATGGAAAAGACTAGTAGGTGGTGAGCTTAAAACTGCCCAGATAATACTATTAGAGGAGGATAAGTAATGTCTACTGAAAAACGAAACTATACTGATGCAGTTCATGCAATAGAAGAAGCAAATGTATCAGTTAAACATTTATTAAATCGTATAAAAGAAGTTGAAATTAACGAATCTAAGCAGATATACCCAGATAAATCTTCATTAGAAATGTGGGCTTTATATCTAGAAGATCAAATAACAATCATAGAGAATTTCTTTCTACCACATGAGAAAATATAATGAGCTATCCAAACAAACCAGAGAATAATGGTTATGTAGATGATAAAAACATCATAGACTTCCCTGCTAAAAAACGTAAAGAGCCTGAACCAGAATGGTTCTTTACTGTAGAAGTATATCGTAAACCTAGTGGCAAATACGAGTTCCAACTACAAGTTGATGAAGACATGGACAATGACTATGACGTAGCAGACGCACTTGCACGTATGGCTTTCCAAATTGCACCAGAAGATTGGTCAGAAACTGTAGAAGAAGAAGTACTTGTCATAGAACCAATGAAAGATGAACCATGAAATATAGAATAATATTTGCATACGAAGAAGAAGTAGAAGCTAGTGATCCTAAAGAAGCACTAATAGCTTTAGGAAATGATTACAATAATTGGGAGTTTTTATCCGATCCAATAGTGGAGCCAGTATATGACTAACGAACAAGACAATGCAAAAGAATTGTATCTATGGTTAAGAACATGTCCATTAGATTTCCTAGTATTAGATATGGAAGGTGCAGCAAAAAGAGGTACTGTAAAAGTAGTATTTGATTTAAAATGAAATATTACATCGGAGATATTGAAGAACAGAATGGAGATTTTGAGTATTCAACACCATTCAGATTTGAAACAGATAAAGACCCCAATGAAAGACATGATGAAATTGCTCGCACTTGGAGGGATGAAGATGGTCATGAATGGGATGAAGAACAAGGGCATTACTGGTGCGATTTCACTGGAATTAAAACAGGTAAACTTACAGAGATAAGCAAAGAAGTTTACGACGCTTTAAACTACATAATTTGAGGACACTCCTAACTAACCGAGAGGTGCAATATGAGTGTAAAAAAAGAAGACTTCGGAAAAGAACCCGAAGTTCCAGATGATCCAACAGACGATTGGTCTGACAATGTAACTAAATTACCTAAAGAAAGGGATAAAAATGCTACACCAACTAGAAAGACATGAAGCAATGTCAGAATCCTATGAAATAGGTTTCTTAGATGGTCGTGATGATTTCAAAAAAGACGTAATCAGTATGTTAAAAGATCAAGAAAATTACTACAAAAGAGATGTAAAAGAATATGACACTCTTCAAGAATGTATCAGCTTAATAGAATGGATAGACTAATGGTTAACAATTACTTAAGTAAAGAAAATATAAATAAACGAAATACCATAAAACAAATGAAATGGGATAATTTCCATAAGCTTAATCCAGAAGAACGAGATGCTATATTAAAATTATATAACGTCGTAGAAAATGCTCTATTTACAATACAAGATTGTAGTGATTTATGGTTAAGTGATCTCAAAGAATTAGAATCAGCTCATTGGGGTGTTAAAAACCTATGGGCTATCGGTTCAGAACTAGAATCTTTGGAGGATCTAAATGAAGATTGATCTAGATGAAATTGCACATACTATAGTTCAAGATGCAAAAACTGATTTAATTAAAAGTTTAAAGAAAGCTTCTGAAAATTTATTAGGAGATATGCAAAATGAATTAAGTAGAGATTTTGAAGAACTAAAACATCAAGAGTTTAACGATGGTTGGAATGAGTTCAAACATCTTGTCTTAGATTATATCAAAGATCAATTCGGAGAAGAATCTGAAATAGGTAAACTATTGTTAGATGATATAGAAAACTTATGTTAAAATAAAAAAACCCTAGGTACTGTAATAGTACTTAGGGTTCTTTACGATTGTTTTTTGGAAGCCCGGCATCGTATTCGCTGTCGCTCATACTTATTTTGATATTTTATTCATACCCGACATCGCGCGCGCTATATTCTATTTGTTGCGTCCAGTAATTTTTGTTCTAACTCTTCATCTGACAATTCATCTACAGATATCTCTGTGTTTGTCTGGTCAATCCTAGACAATTTAGGCGATTCAAACTCTGCAAGAGACTTCGCAAGGTCTGCAGCTTGTACTAGATCATCTTCATCTAATGCTTTAACCATTAGTATACGAAGAATATCTATTGCACCTACAGGATTCTCTTCAAACGAGTCTTTGAATTCCTTAAATTGTTTAACTGTTAACTTCAACTGCTCTCTCGCAAGATTATTAGCCTTACGACTAGCTGCAGATTTTAACTGATACTCTCTCGCATTCTCAGTAGTGAGCAATGGCTTGAGATTCTTTAAACTATTTGGATGTATTTTATGAGCCATGTAAACTCCTCTTGGCTTAACGTGATAATAGAGAGTATTCTCTTTAAGGGGTATATAGAAATTATAAAAAGAAAGGATATGTTATGACACAAGATGTTGTAGAAAGACCAAACCACTATACGAGATGGGCTATAGAACCTATTGTTTTCATTATGCAAAATGGTGCAGAGTTCTGGCGTGGTAATATTGTAAAATATGCTATGAGAGCTGGTTTCAAATTGTATGATGGTCAAGATGAGATAACATCAGAGATAACAGACTTACGAAAAGTCATAAGATACGCTGAGATGCGTATCAATCAACTCGAAGGGAAAGAAGCAAATGACATATGATGAACAAGATAATCCAAAATTATCAGGATTGTGTTATTGGGATTTCATAGCTGAAAAGCTTCAAGCTGAATACACATGTATGAGATGTAAAGTAAAATATAACAGAATGAACTTTGACAAACTAAGAATTTGTCCAAAGTGTACAAACAAAGAAAGTGAATAATATGAGACTATGTTATGACATAGAAACAGATGGATTTGACGCAACTGTAATATGGTGTTTGGTTGCACAGAACATGGAGACTGGAAATGTATATAGATACTCTGACCACGACGATAAACTCCCTCCTATCAAAGATGGGGTATCGCTTCTCAACAACGCCCAAGTACTTATCGGGCATAACATCATCGGATTTGACAACGTACAAGTCGACAAACTGTATGGAACCGATCTTAACTCAAAGAAATGTTACGATACATGGATCATGTCACAAGTCCTACGATACAGACGTACCCACAAGCAAGGTCTTGCAGGATGGGGAGAACACCTAAACAACTCTAAGATCCACTACGATGATTGGAGTGCCTACAGTAGAGAGATGCTTCGATACTGTGTCCAAGATGTTAAACTTAATGTTGATGTCTTCAATAACCTAATAGAAGAATACAATAAAATCAGTTCTAAGAACCCCTTAATCGGAAAGGGATTACGAATAGAACATGATGCAGCTGTATTCAATGTAATGGCTAGAGAAAAGGGTTGGAAGTTTGATGTAGAACTTGCACACAAAAACCTTAAAAAGATGGAAGATAAGATGGATACTATATGTAGTACCATAGAGCCTGAACTAGGTGAACATAAAACCTACATCGATAAAATACCTAAGACGCCTAAGTACAAAAAGAATGGTGATTACACTATTGTAACTGCACGAATTCTTTCAGAGTACCTAGGATATGAAGTGAAGTGTGAAGATACACACGTAATGCCAGCAGGTACAGAGTTCCAAAGGTTCACTGTAAATGGTGTGACATTAGGGCAACTAGATCTTGTCAAAGAGTGGCTACTAACAAAGAAAGGTTGGAAACCAGACGAGTTCGTTAAGAAACGTATGCCAGATGGGTCTTGGGTAACTACTACACCTAAACTTACCACCACATCGCTTTTAAAGCTCGGTGAGCTAGGAGAAATGATTGACGAGTACTATACCTTACGAAATCGTTCCTCTGTTATACGAGGCTGGTTGGAGCAGGTAAAGGATGGACGTATTCATGGTAACATGTGGGTCATAGGTACTCCTACGTTCAGAGCAAGACATGAAATCATCGTTAACTTACCCAGTGTGAATGCACCTTGGGGTAAAGAACTAAGAGAATTATTTGTAGCAGACGATGACATGGTTGTCGTAGGTGCAGATAGTTCAGGTAATCAATTACGTGGTCTATGTCACTACGTTGGTAACGAAGACTTCACACATGAGGTATGCTATGGTGATCAACACCAAAGAAATGCCGACTCCCTAGGATGCTCAAGAGGTATAGCGAAGAGCTACCTGTATGCCTATCTCTTCGGAGCTGGTGATGCTAAACTTGGTCAAGTACTTACTGGTAAATCAAATGCTAAAGTAGGTAAAGAATCTAGAGCTAAGTTTGCAAAAGGTATCAAAGGATTAGATGATCTACGTAAGTGGGTGAGTGAGACATGGACAAATACTTTCCACAGTCAAGGAGCTGGTTGGTTCCCTGCACTAGATGGAAGACCAGTATTTGCTAACTCAGAACATCAATGCTTAAACTACCTACTTCAAACGACTGAAGGTATCACATGTAAAGCTGCCTTATCTTATTCTATGAAGAAGATTAAAGAAGAAGGACTAGAAGCTGAACCTAGATTATTCTACCATGACGAAATTGCATACGTTGCATCAAAGAAAGATGCTAATCGTGTGGGTGAGATACTACAGGAATCCTTCAGAGAAGCACCTAAGACCTTTGGTGTTGAATGTATGGATGGTGGTGACTATGTTGTTGGCACAAGCTACGCAGATGTACACTAATGGCGAGTAAAGGAGTACCGAAGGGTAAAAACTATAATGGCTGTAAGTATACTTCTAGATGGGTAAGACAAAGATATCGTAAAGATATAATACATAGATGGAAAAGGATAAAGGGTTGCGAACGATGTGGCTACAATGCTAATGGTGTAGCCCTTGACCTTGACCATATAGAACCCGGAAAGAAAGCGTTCACTGTCAGTGAGGGTAGGACTATCTCATCTAAGAGATGGACTACAGTAAAGAAAGAACTCTCTAAATGCAGAGTACTATGTAAGAACTGCCATGCAGTAAAGACATATGTAAACCAAGATACTTATAAAGAAAGGAGTAAGTATGCACAATGAAATACCACTCGTATTAGTTGATGCTGATTCTGTTTATTTCAAAGCAGCTTGTATAGCAAAAACTAAAATACACGTAAAGAAAAACATTGATTCACTCATGCTTGAGATTGAAGGTAATTGTTTCGGTGGTGAACTAAAGGTTGCCATTAAAGGTAAAGGTAACTTTAGAAAAGAAATATATAAACCATACAAACAAAACAGACCAGACCTTAAGGAAGAACTTAAAAGCTTCTTGTACTATGGTCATGATCACATCATTAAAAGATGGGGAGCAATACCTGCACATGGTATGGAAGCTGATGATTTAGTTTCTATATGGGCTTACGAAGCTCGTGAAGCAGATGATCAATACATAATTGCAGGTATAGATAAAGACTTGTTACAGATCCCCGGAAATCATTACAACTTCAATAAGAAAACACATACGTTTATTGATGATGATGAAGCTCACAAACTTCTTATGATCCAATGTCTAACTGGTGATCGTACAGATAACATCCCCGGAATCAAAGGGATTGGACCTAAGAAAGCTGAGAAGATCTTAGAAGGTGTAGGTACTGATGCAATGTGGAGATATGTAAAGAAAGCATGGGTTGATCATGACGCAGGTGATCCTAAGATATCTCTAAGGTTATTATCTATGTTAAAAACATGGGAGGAATATGAAGATGTTAAGTCATCTATTCAAGATAAAACCCCTGAGTGCAAACAAGATGCTGGGAGCAAGGGGGAAAAGATCCTTCAAGAGTCCTGAGTATGTTAAGTACCAAGAGGATATCGGTGAGTTTCTTAAGGACGTAGAGTGGCCTTTTGGAATTAACCAAGTAACATTCGAGGTTGAGGGTGGCTTCTCAAATAGAGGAGCTGATCTCGACAATATAATTAAACCAATATTAGATACGTATCAAGGAATATTCGAGGACTTCAATGATAACAAAGTATACAAAATCAAACTCAGAAAACGAATCATCCCAAAAGGAGAAGAATATATTCGAGTCAGAGTTTATAAAGAGCAAGAACAAGAAGAGTAATCTACGTAAAATGAAAACGAAGATGAATAGATCAAAGAATAGAAAGCTAAAGGCAGAAAGAGAGTACCAATGAGTAGATATACAATGGGTCCATGCGACTTCTGTGGATCATCAGATGCATTTGCATCCTATGACGATGGAGTTGGAACCTGTTTTAGTTGTAATCGATCAAAGAAATTAAATGTAACTGAGGAAAGGGATGAACCAATCACCCATACAAATTATGATATCGTCACCGACATTACTAGTTATACTAGTTATCCTATACCTAGTCGTAACATCTCTAAGGAAGTAACAGATCACTATGGTGTAAAAATGTCAACAACCCCAGACGGAAAACCGGGGTCACACTACTATCCATATACTCGAAAGGGTAAGATAGTAGCTTACAAAGAAAGAATGTTACCAAAAGATTTTAGAATACATGGTAACTTTTCAAACGTAGAACTGTTCGGTCAAAGTGTAACTGCTACGAACAAGATGTTAGTCATCACTGAAGGTGAGTTAGATGCTATGGCAGTAGCTGAAGCAGTCTATAGAAGATACAAAAGATTCTATTCTTGTGTGTCTATACCCTCTGCATCTGCTACAAAAGTAGTACTTGAGCAAAGAGATTGGATCAATAGGTTTGAAACTGTTGTACTAGCGTTTGATCAGGACGAGGCAGGAGAAGCCTGTACAGCGGCTGTAGCGAAGATGATAGGGGTGGGTAAGGTAAGAGTCGCTTCCCTACCTAGAAAGGACGCCTGTGACGTCTTAAAGGATCTGGGTCCAGAAGTATTACAAAGATGCATATGGGATGCCCAACCTTGGTCACCTGCAGGTATTGTAACAGGAGAACAGATATGGAAACAGTTTGTTGACAGACAAAATGTAGAATCTATCCCTTACCCTGACTGTTTGGAAGGACTAAATAAGAAAGTTAAAGGTATTAGACATGGAGAAATTACCCTGTTCACCAGTGGTACTGGCAGTGGTAAGAGTACTGTGATTAAAGAAGTTATCTTAGATCTTCTAGATAAAACAGAAGATAAGATAGGTTTGATATCTCTTGAGGAAAGCATTGGAGATACTGCAGAGAAGTTTATATCTATGCAACTTCGTAGAGGTACAATGAACCCCACTCCAATCACACCAGATGAAGCTAGATATGGCTTCAAGAAAGTCTTTGGTGATGAGAGATTGATACTACTAGATCATGCAGGATCTGTAAGTGACTCCAGTCTCATTGAGAAGATCGAGTACATGGCATTGATGGGTTGTAAGTACTTGGTACTAGATCACATCACTATCGCTGTTTCTGAGGGATCTGAGGGACTCTCAGGTAACGAGGCAGTTGATAAGATTATGTCTGACTTACTTAAGATTGTTAAGAGACACAACATATGGTTGGGTCTTATATCCCACCTACGTAAAGCACAAGGTGGTACTAAGAGTTTCGAAGAGGGTAAGCTAGCCTCTATCGACGACATCAAGGGGTCTGGTTCTATCAAACAGATCTCGTTTGACATTATAAGTTTCGCTAGAAATCTGGTATCAGAATCAGATGCTGAGAGAAATGTTATAAAGTTTAGAGTATTGAAATCTAGGTTCACTGGACTAACTGGTAATGCAGGTTCAGCAATCTATGACCACAATACAAGCCGATTAACTGCTACAGGAGGATTTGATTTTGATTTTGTAGCAACAGGAGAATAATATATGCAGCCTATTTATGAGGTGATCGACTACCTCATTGATAAAGTGAGGACTGTCAACACTAAAAATCCAAAAGCAAATACAGGTGCAGTTGTTCTGCAATACGATAAAGAGTATGAAGTAAACATGGAGGGGTTCGTAAAGAACTCCCTTCAGATTATACAAATATTATTTACAACAAGTAGTAGTTCTAATCCTGTAGGAACAGCTAGCTTAACGAATGCATCTTCTAAGATAGGAAGAGAGGTGAGTAGATCAGTAGGAAGGGAACTGACTTGGCTTAATCAAATAAGATTAGGTGATCTATTCATCGAAGCATTCTTTCAATGTGGCTTTGTAGATATCTATTATCCTAAGACTAGGAATACTAGTTATATAATATCTGCAACAGCTCGATGGGTAGAACTGGCAGACATACCGGGTATGTTCTCTAGAGTTAATCTATTACACACAACAGTTACACCACCAAGGAAGATCAACAGTATGATGCAGAAGTCTGGATCAGTACAATTTCCTGTGATAAAAGGTAGAACTGGTAAGGATTATCTAGAACTAGACAGACCATACATTCGGTCAATAGATAAACTGCAAAACTCTGGATGGAGAATCAATAGAAGAGTGTTAGAAGTTATAGAAAAGAACAGAGAAATATTCTCTAGCTCTGTACCATTCACTGACAACGATGCAAAAGAACTAAAGCGTCGTAGTCAAGCACTTGAATGGAGCTTTATTATAGCTAAAGCTAACATACTAAAAGATGAAGATGTATTCTATCAGTACTTAGATGCTGACTATAGAGGACGATTGTACTACAAAGAACCATTCCTAAACTATCAAGGATCAGACATCTCTCGTGGCATGTTGAAGTTCGCAAGAGCTAAACCTATGACACAAGAAGGTTTGTATTGGTTAGCAGTACACACAGCTACAAGCTTTAATGCAAGCTATGGGATCGATGAGATACCAGAGTGGTGCGAAGCAGATTACAAATCATACCTAGAAGAAGAAGGTCTAGATAATATCTCAGTGGACAAGATGACTCTGGACGATAGGGTACGATGGGTTAATGAGAACATGGATAGTCTTATTGACTTAGGTACTGATGGTGTGATTGATACAACAGCAGAAAAGATAGTAACATTCTTAGCTTGTTGTATCGAGTGGTCTGATTATCACAAAGCTCTCAAAGATAAAAGAATATTCATGACGAATCTTCCAATACCTATTGATGGATCTAACAATGGATGGCAACACTTAGGTGCTATCTCTAAAGATAACCGAACAGGTGATCTGGTAGGTCTTATTCCTAGGGAAATCCAGAAAGACTTCTATGTACAAACTGCAAAAGAACTAATCAACTTAACAGATGATGAACGATTAGTTGAGATACTCAGTCGTATGCCGATGAAAAGTATACGTAAAGGTATTACTAAACGTGGTAGTATGACTCGTGCATACTCAGCAGGTGCTAAGAAGATAGCTGAGAACATGTTCTTCGATTGTAAAGCTGAAGACTATCATACAGAGTATGGGATTACTCAGGATGACTGCAATAAGTTTGCTAAGATACTGATCAAAGCAATCAATAATGTATGTCCCGGACCCCTACAAACTATGAGTTACCTTCAGGAGCTTGCAAAGTATGAGCTTGGTTCCTTCAAGAAAGTTGATCAAGAAGGTAATCCAGCAGGAGAAGAATACAAAGAAGCTGTAGAAAGAAGATCAGAATTGTTCAAGACAAAGGACATAACTGATAAAGAGATTGAAGAGTTAGATGATCTTGTTAAGTTTACATCTAAATACAAATCAATTCTTGTACATGGTAATGGTGCTGATAGAGTTAAATGGACTACACCATCTGGCTTTGATGTTGAATACACAAAGTTTAGAATGGAACGTAAGAAAGGTAGAGGTACTATTGCAGGATTCAAGAAAGCTACTGGTGGTCATCAAGGGATAAACCATGTTGCTCAAACAGCAACTGACTATCCTGACATACAAGGTTTCTTGTGTGGTATATCACCTAATGTAATACACTCACTCGACGCAAGTCACATGGCTCTCGTAGTAGACCAGTGGCATGGAGAGTTTGGTGCAGTACATGACAGCTTCTCAACCCATGCATGTGACGTAGAGCATCTCATTGGGATAACCAAGAGAGTCTTTATAGACATGTACGATGTAGATAACTTCTACAACTGGCTCGAACAAGAGCTAATATCTGAAGACCATGAGGGTCTAGATGTACAACAACCACAGTTAGGTGAATTAGATATCAATGATATCCAAGACTCTGACTACTTCTTTGCATAGGAGGAATTATGACTAAGAAAGATTACAATTATTTAGCACTCCGAGGTGCAGGAATAAAGGACGAGGAGTATGTAGAGAAATACAATCTAGATCCTGAAATTGCAAACACACCGAAGATCAATGATGCCATGTTAGATATTGTCTATCAAGAAAACATTGATGCAGGTATACCAGAGAAACAAGCTAAAGAGAATAGATCTAAAGCTGAACGAGACATTAAGATAATGTTGGCAAAGAAAGGTATGCTTAAGTAAAATAAAAAACCCCACTAAGTTTCCATTACGGATTCCTAGTGGGGTATTTTTTTTTAGTGGGCGTAGTACTGTAATGGTATAAACTCACCATTAAAGTTATAGCCTAGTCCTTCTTCTTTTATTGCTTTTAAAAGAACCTTTTTATTTCTATTCATAAGACCTATATGATATCTCATTGAGTTTCTTAAGTTTAATGATTTAAGAAATTGTGAAACAAAATTACCATACTCTCTCATATTAATCTCAGATGTATCATAAGGAGGTAATTTACCTTCAAATCTCATCCCTAAACTTTTAGATATCATTTTAACATATTTAATTTTTTGCTCATCAGTTAATGATGAACCAAGAAATTTTAATTCTTTATCTAATTTTAAAAGTTTACTTTCTAAATTAAGTAAAGGACTTTTAGACTGCGAAAATGGATCTACTGGACTGAATAAATAATTTAAATATTCAACAGTATGTTTAGGTATCGGTGCTGTAGGGTTATCTCTAACTTTATTTGCAAATTTCTCACGAGAGTTATCTAAAGATTTAAGAGCTTCTTCCATGTAGTTCCAACTCTCATTTATCTTCATCCAATTTTTATTAGACTCAGCTAAAACAGTTTCATAACTATCTACATCCATTTTAAATGCATCATAAATAGTATGAACATATGGTGTCTTAGTATTTGCACTTAACTTTTTCCAACTATCACCTGCTACAGTCATAGCAACAACAGACCCATCAATAGATTGTACAGGTGCTGGTAATGCTCCACCCCAAGTAACTTCACCTGCTTCTTTTTTAGATGTCTTTGCTTGTGGTGTTTGTTGTGTTTCATAATTGTATTGAGTTATCTTGTTCCCTTGACCATCAAGATTATCAAATCCATACTGACCTGATTCAGTTATATACTTACCAGTTTCAGGATCTTTTTCTAAACCTCTTGATACTTTACCTCCTACATTTAATTCATATCCACTGTGTGTTTCAAAAACCATAAGCTCATCTAATAAAGTATGAGATAAAGCAGCTCCTCTTAATAAAGTTCTAGCTATAATAACATCAGGTGATAATGTCTGTTGTAAACCTTTAACATACAGAGCATGTATGTCATTTACTAATATATTTCTTAAAGCTTCTTTAGAAGGAACTTTATTATTTATTTCATCATCCACCATTATTTTATCTAAGGATTGTAAGAATGCTAATCCTTCTGGACTAAGTGTACCATTCTCAGATTGAAATTGATATGTAGCTACGTACTGATCTATAACATCGTCTATAGATTTTTTAAATGTACTAAGCTCTGCTCCATACCCCCATGTCATAGTAGTTTGTTTATTTAATTCTCTATTTGAAAATATGGCTGCAGCTACAACTGTAAAATCATCAAGTACCCTATTAAAAAGTGGAGTGGCAGATCCACCAATATCATCTTGTAATATTTTCATATTATTAACTTGAAGGTTATCTCTAAGATCACCATCATCTAATAATGATATTTCACCTTTACGTATTACACCAGTTTGAAAACCTGTTAGTAAATGTCCATTTTGAAAACCATTAGTTGCAAGACCATTAGTCTTTCCATCTATGTAGGCATTAAAGAATGTACGAAATGGTATACCTTTATTCATAGCATTTTGATAATTATAGAAATCAATTAAGCCATCCATAAACGCTAAACCATCTTCACCTCTACCTTGAATTGCATCTATTAAGGCTTTATCTCGTGGTAAAGAAGGATCTAATCCAAGATCTATATTTGATTTAGCAGCAGTAGATTGTTGATAGTCTACATCTCCAACTACTTCATTAGCTATAGTCTCGTATAATGTATTAGGTATAGCTGAGTCTAATGCTGTGCTTAATCTCTCTCCCCACTCATACAGTTGACGAGTATTAGCTTCGAGTTGAAACTCTCTTGCCTCTGGCAATAACATATCAGCTCCACTAGCTGTACCTTGCCCTTCATTATCTGCTGTACCCTCTGATATAGACGGAAGTAACATTAAAGCATACATCTGTCTTAATATCTTTTCTTTTTTATTTCCCTTTTTAACTTCTACAGGCGCGCCAGATGTTGTTACAAACCTCACATCTTTATTTGCTGTTGGATTAAATAGAGTTTGTTGTGGTGCAATCCTACCTGAGTACCCTTGTACTGAATAAGTTAAATAGTTCTCACCATCTCTTTCTAATTGAATAGATTGTAAAGTTCTAGCAGCTTTTATCTTTAACCTAGCAAACTCTTCATCTGGATTTATTTCAATCTCTTTAAACTCCAACCCTTGACTTTCAGCATATTGTTTTCTTCTATCTTGAGCTATTTTTTCAGCTCTAATAGCTTGATACTTTTTATTACCTAAACTATTTATTTCAGCCATCCACATATTAGGATTCTGAGAATCTTTTGCAGGACTTAAAGTTGCAATAGAAGGTAATGCTGTTAGTAGTAAAAGTTTATTCCTTCTCTTATTAACAACGTGAGCTATAGTAGATAAGTTCTCTGTTGCTTCTTGAAGATATTTATCTTTATCAACTGACTTTCTATTTGTTCCTAAGATACCAGATATAGGTTTAACTATTGCACCTATAACACCCGGAAGACTACCTTGTGGTAAAGGACGTTTAGAAGGTCTTACATTTTTAGGTGGAAATAATATATTTAATATATCTCTACTTCCACTTGATCTACCTGTAAGGTATTCAACACCTAATGGTGTAAGTTGATAATCAATTTGTTTACCACTTTGATCAGCTTGGTATCTATTTACAAGACCAATACCATCTTTAAATATGTTATCACCATCTACAGAATGATTCCTAGACCATAATTCTTTAAAATATCCTGCAAGATGTTGAGCTTCTATAGAATCTATTTCTCCTATTCTATCTTGACGTTCTGTTTTTATAAGATACTCTTGAGCAATGTCTCGACCTAGTACCTCTAGCCCTTGATTCTTTGCTACTTTAGGTGCTACTTGATCACCTTTTCTTATATCATCTTCATGCTTTTTAATTTTCTCATAGATCTTTACTCTTTCTTCAGTAGTTAAATCTTCATCACGAGCTGCTTCTAACATAGCTTCTCTATAAGCTTTTGGATCTGCATACATACCTTCAGCAAAACTTTTTTCTGTTAAAGCTAATCCAATAGCAAGCATATCAGATTTAATTATAGTTTTAAATTTAGAATCACCATCCTTGGTAGGTATAGCTATTCGTTCTAAAGAATCAAATCTATTTAGTATTTTACCTAGAGGTTGAGCTGTTGCTTCAGCTCTTGTCCTACCATCAATAGATTCATTTTGTGGTTCTAATGATACTCTTAACTCTCTAATATCTATACCATTTAAATCTGCAGCTTTAGGTTCGACTTGGGTAGGTAGATTAAAACCAGCTTTAACATGATCAATTATACTTGTTATCCTAGATAGTAAATTACCATCTTGATTAGTATTAGGTAACTTATTAACTCTATCTACTATTGTATCTCCAACACGATTAAAAGTTCTTAACTCTTCTTGCTCTTGTCTTGGTAAATTTTCAAACCCTTTAGGCATATTAGAAGTAATACCTTCTTTTGGACCTATAGTAGTATCTTTAAAATCATTTATCTTATCCTCCATTTGAGGATCATTAATAAGTTTATTTAAAAAAGTACCACTATCAGATGGAGTAAAATTAGGATTTCTAATATTCTCAAAAGACTCTACCTCATTAACAGGTAGAGCTACTTTTGAGTCATCTTGTATATTTTGTAAAGCTACATTTGCAGCTTCTTTTTGAACTTCCGCAGTAGTGTTATCAAGATCTAGTTCTTGTTGACGACTGTCTCTAAGTTTTACTTTTATACTCATAATATTTTCCTATTCATCATTATCAAAGTCAAACCTACTTGCAGTTTCGCCCATTTGATTTGTTGCTCTGTTAACTGATCCTATGAAAGGTGTAGACTTACCAATCTTTCTAACACCAGATCCGACATCACCTTCTAATATATTACCAAACCCATCTACAAGTCTCTTAAGGTTACTTGCAGCAGGAGATTCACTCGCTATTGTACGAAGCATCCATCTACCACCTGCCTCATCTTTAGGTGCAGTGGTAGTGTACATTGGAAAGAACTGATCAAGAACACGTTCATATGTACCAAGTAATCCAGACGAAGTAATACCCCTTCTAATATACCTTGGTGTATCTAAGTATTCATTCTCACCTTCTTCATATTTAATCATATCTTTTAATGCTTGTGAAGCAAACCCTAACATAATCATAGTTGCCATCGTAGCAAATGCGCTATACTTCATCTCAGGAGAACCACGTTTAACGTACTCACCCCACATACGAGGAATGTGATTAGCTGTAAATGTTGCCATAAAACCTTGGAACTGTGTGAACAAAGCAAACCTAGGATCTTGATAGATCAATGGTCTGTTTGAAGACATCGGTAATGCAACTGCTTCATTGATAAAATTAAATGTAGCTTCATTAATGTTTTCGTTACGAAGCTTTGCTTCTTCTTGAGACATAATACCTATATCTAATTCACCTTCTTTAGTAACTAACTGAGCATCAGGTATTTTAGGATTGAATTTAAATACTTGATTTACAGATTGATCAGATCCAGCATTTTCAAAACGATCAAATAAATCTACCATGAAGTCTACATCCATACCTAGATTTCGTAAAGACTCTCTAGCTAATTGTACTTCTCTAGTTACAGGTAGTTTACCATTTACATTTTGATTATTAAATGTTTGAATTATTTTTAATTTTTCATTAATAAAATCAACAGCAATAGATGCTCTTACAGCACGAGTGTAGTTAGTCCAACCTTGAAGACCATTCCATTTAAAGAATGACTTCATTATATCTTGTTGCCAAGCATTGATCTCAGTCGCACCTACAGTTGTAGCAGCACCTACATCATACTCATGGTATCCTAATCTTCTTAGTTCAACTTGAGCATCACTTAACTTATCAGATACACTGATGTCTTTAGTAGGAGCTTTGTTAGCTATATCAATCATACCTCTATACAATGTATTAGCAAGCTCTTTACCTTGTGCTTTAAATAAACCATTTAATTGACTTGCTGTTAATGATCTACCTGTTAAAGCTAACTCAACAAAAGAAGATATTGTAGCAAGAGGTAATCCAGCTAGTGTTGTAAACAACATAAAACTTCTTTGAACTGACTCTAACTTTTTACCTGCATCACTGGTAGCTCGTTTGTAGTTACCTGATTCTGCATCAAGATAGTTCTTCATACCAAGAGCAACCTCATCAGTTAACTGTTTAGCTTTTTCAGCACCATATTTAGGAGTTAATTCTTTCTCCATTTTATTAAGTTCCCAAGCTAAAACTTCTCCATCTTTACCAACAAATTGATGATGAGCTACGTGCCTAGATAAACTATGAGTATATGAAGCTACGTTAGCAAACACATCTTGCTCTAAGAATTCTTTTAAACTTGCTTTCTCAGATAGTTTCATTGTACGTCTATGTGCAAAACCCGGAGTTAGTTCTCCCTTTGCAACACTAAATGCTTCATCTAAGTTAGTTATATTATTACTAAGAATACGATCTGTTATTTCCTTTGCTTCGTTCTGAGATATTTTATATTCAGACATTAAAGCTGCTTCAAACTTTGGTCTGTTTTTAGAAACAGCCTTTACACTTAATGATCTGTATTTTGAGAAATAGTTTTTAAGCTCTTTAAGATTTAAACCATTTGCTCGTGCTTGTGCTAATCCTTCTCTAGATAAATCTTGTAAGTTTTCTATGAGTTCAATATGAGCTTCATTCTCAAGCTTAGTCATATTTAAAGATTGTGCTTGTGATTTTGCTTTACTCTTATTAAAGTTACCATTTTTATCTAAACTTAAAGCCCATAAATTATACATGCGTTCACTTGCTGCTTGTCTATTAGCTCTAGTATTTCTACCTAAATTAACATTAGTATAATAACTATCAGGATCTATAACTAAGTTTCTTAATGAAGATCTATTTATAACTTTACTAGATTCGTAAGTAGATCCCGGATTTATTTTTTGAAGGAATGCTCCAAATTGGGAACCCATCCTTCTAGCAGAGGCAGAATCTCTCATTAACATCTTGTTAAAGATTGCAGCAGTTGCTCCTTTAAATAAGTTAGGGAACTTTTTTAATGCACCTAAAGCTCTATCTTCAATGTTTTCATTCTTCTGTCTTGCCTCTTCCCTATTTGCTTTATCATTAAGTTTTTCAACTGGAACAACATTTCTTTTATTTCTATTTGCTTCTATTTCTTGTCTAGTAGCTGCAGCATTTTGTAAATTAGTTTTTAAATCTGATTCTTGTTCAGCAAACTGATAGCTTTCAGATGCCTCATTAAGCTCTGCATTACCTATTAGTCTATCTACATTGTGCCAAGCTGCTGCATTATACACAGTACCCGGTGCGCCTAATGGACCACCTACTGCAGTACCTACGATAGCTGCTGTAACTGCACGATGTTTAAGTTCATTCATATCAAATACTTTATCTGATCCAATAACAGAAGACATGTACCCAGTTACTTCTTGACCAAGCTCAGTAATACCTTCTGATAAACCAGCTCTGCCTGAATTCTTTACGATATCCATTAAAACTCTTTTACCAGCATACTGTTCTTTAGCAATCCTAGCACCATCTTTAAACATATCAGCTATTTCTCTACGAGAAGCAGATGCAACAACTTGTTCAGCTTGTTCTTTGGTAAGTTCTTTACCAGCACTCAATCCAAATCTTGCACCTAAAGTACTACCTGCTAATCTATTAAATATATCTTCAGCTTCTTTCGATGCTTTACCAAGTTTGTTCTTTTTGTATGTTCCGTTTTTAGTTTTCCCTAACTTAATTGTTTTCTGAAGATTTGTTAGTTGTTCACTAGCTTCATTAAATAATTTCTTAGGTGCTTTACCAACTCTAGATATTCCAAAGATACCTAATCTATCTAATGTTGCTTGAGCAATACCAGATCCAAAAGCAATAGCAGCACTCTTCTCTCCTTCCATCTCGTTCCAAGTCATACCTGAATACACAGAAGAAGGTGCAAGTGTTTGCGCTCCATACCTTGCAGCTTGAAACCCTTTAGCTCCTAATCCTAATGCAGCTATGCCCGGTGTCGCAAGATTACCAAGCATTACACCACCTGCCGTAACAGCCATATATGGTAATGATAGAGCCATATTATTACCAAGAAAAGATATAGCATCCATTATACCATCTACATCTCTGTAATCTGTTAGAGTTGTACCATAAGAATTCATCTTATCTTTAGCTCTTTGGACCCCTTCTTCACCCATCTCAGCTAAATACTCAGAACCTAAAGTCTCACCAGCCATGTTTAGGAACCCATATGATGACTCTAATACACTTAACCATCCTTGTTCCCAAGAATCTGATAAAGGATTAAGAGACTCATTGTTTAAATTCCTATCAGTACGTCGATTTTGAACTGCACCTGATAAGAAATAGTCTCCATATCCTAATGATTTTATAGCTGCTAACGATGCTTCATCTGGAGCTGTAGCTTTTAACCCAAGTCTTTTCTCACCTTCATTAAACCTAGCTTGCTCTATAAGACTTGCAGCTTTATCCCAATCAGCGTCATCCCCTGTTTGTTCTATATTTAAAAGCGCATCTCTTTCTCTCTCAATACGGCCTACTCCAGCTACTGATCTATCTGATAATGTAGCGAACCTTTTAGTAGGATCAAACAGACCCTCCTTTAAAAGCATAGTTTTAAAAGATTCTCCTTTATCATTATACAAATCAGCCATAGTACGGCTACCAGTAGTGTCTAAAACCTCATTTCCATTTTCATCGAGTTGAGGTTTTATATTTGTAAAACCAAATTGATTTGCTAGTTCATATATACTTTGAGTGGCCTGTTCACCACCTGCCGTACCTCTTACATATTTACCAGCAACTATTTTTCTAATCTCTGGAGCATCATACCCCATAAGTCTATATTTCTTATTACCTTTCTGAAGGGTATCAGCATCGATGAAAGAAAATCCAGTTGATCCTAGTTGCCTTGTATCACCTGTTTCAATTACATCATTTAAAAATCCCATGAATACCTCCTTAAAGGTTATGTTTTATATTTAACTTTATTAGAAAGAAATTGATCATTGTAATCAATCGTAAAGTTTTCGTGAGCGTTCTCCATAAAATACAAGAATAAAGATTTTTGTTTATTAAGACCAGATTCTAAATATTTCTTTTCTAAAATACCATATGGTGTATTAGATTTAGCTTTATCAGTTTTTGCATTCTTATGCTCTTGTAAAAGAAGTCCAAACTCATCTGATGCATTCTTAACAATCATATTTGATAATACAATATTAGGAGTAGATTTAAACTTTTCTGGAGCTGCCTTTTTAGCTGTTAAACTTAATGAATCTATTAAACTTTGAACAGCTGAAGCGTCATCTGTTTTACTTTTATTTTTACCATATTTAAATCTACCTTCATGTCCAACATTAGCTTTTATGTATGCATCATCTAAATAGTTTTTAAATCTTATTGATCCTTCAACCTTACCATCAGCTACATCTTGAGCTAAGTTTTGAAAAGCATTATCTATAATACTTGTCTCTAGTATTTGTCCTGTATTATATCTAACTTCTTTTGAAAATGCTGCAGCGTCTTGTAGAAAGTCACCTTGTTTACCATTAATCATTTTCCAAACTTTTGGATTACCCTTTTGATCATTAGCATCATCTGGTTTAAAAGCATTAAACTTTGGCGTTACTACTTTTTCTAACGAAGTCTTATACTTATTAATAGATTCTTGATACTCATCTGTACCAGCGACTAACCCTCTTTCTTGATGAAAGTTTTCTAAGTTTGCAATAGATCCATCAGCAAATGTGTACACAGTTTGTTCATTACCTTTTGGTCCTATTTTAGATTCATATAATCTAATTTCTGGAACTGCAACACCTGCAGTTTTTACTTTAGGATAAAATATAGAACCCCCACCTACTCTTCTAATGTTAGATTGAATAGATGATTTAGTAACTAAGACATTAGGATCTTTAGTATACTTATAAAGTTCCATAGAATCCCTTGTAAAATTATTACCTTTAAGTAATGAATTGTAATGTTCATTAAACTTATTCTGTTTATACTTATTATCTAATCGAGATAGGTAACTCTTACCAGCAAATGCCATAGCTTGTGATCCAGATGCACCAGTTGCCCTAGCACCTAGGTATAGTATAGCCATTCGTGTGAGTTCTTCAACATCGAACATCTCACCAAAGACACTCTTCACTTGCTCTACTGCAGCTGCTTTAACTTCTGGTGGAGCGTTCTCTCCTTTATCTTTAATAGTAGGATCATTTTCTAATTTCTTATTATTAGAATTTTTCGCATTATCTAAATTATCTTCTTTAGAATTCTTAGGGCTTACATTACCACCATCATTATCTTTATTATCATCTTTACCTAATACATCTGTAGTAGTATCAGTTTTATTACCTTGTAACCTATCTATTTCTTTTTCTAAAAATGCTTTATGATCAGCATCTGTAGCTGTTCCTAATTCCTTTTGAAGAGCAGATATTTTACTATCTAATTCTTGATTGATTTGTGTAGCTTGACCTTTCTCTAATAACTTTTGTTTATTAGATTCTATTCTAGCTTTATTTTTAGAATTTGCAATCAATGCATTAGCATCTTTTATTTTCTGAACAACTTCTAATCTTTCTTTTTCATTCTTTGCTTTAGCAAACGCTTCTTCAGATCCAGTTTCAATAAATTCTTCTGCTTCTAGAACTTTCTGTTTATAGATTTCTTGTCTTTCTGCTTCATTAACATTAAACCCTGTTTTACCAATAGTCTCGTTTTCTAAATTAAGTCTTTCCTTTTCAGCATTATACTGATCTATTTGCTTTGGTGTAGCATTAGCTAAGAATGTTGATTCAACTTCAGGGTTAACTCGTTCTCCTATACGACCCCTTTTTGTTTCGTTTACTTTAGGAACTCCATAGTATTCAGGTACACCTATCCTTGGGTCATTTGCATCTACATTAACAGGGTCCATAGGCATCCCTAAGTCTCCTCTTAAAACATTATTACCTTTACCATCTTGTATTAACTGTTTAAAAGTAGGATCGTCAGGTCTTTTAAATTGCCCATAACCAAATGAACCTTCACCTATGTCTATATCTGCTGTTCTTCTTGGTGGCATTTGATCATAACTTGCAGGACCAGTTGGTATTTTTCCTGATCTTAAAAATCTATCAGTTGCTCGTGCATCTTCATTCAAACTCATACCACTTCCATAGTCTTTAGGAACTCCATAGTATTCAGGTACACCTATCCTTGGATCAAGATTTACTGGTTTTTCTACAGGAGATAAAGTATTATCATCATTTAGATTCATACCAAATCTATTATATGCTTCATCTTCTAATCTTCTTCTTTCAGGATTAAAATTAGTTGGTACGTATGTATTCTTAGGAACACTATAGTTCTCAACAGCACCTCGTCTTGGATCATATAGATCTGGATTTGCAGGTACACTGTAGTTTTCTACAGCACCTATCCTTGGGTCTGTAAAGTTACGATTAAACATATCAGGGTGCATACCCTCTTCTGTATTTACAAGTGTTCCAAACTGATCTTCCATTCTTCTTTGTTTAAGAACATCTTCTGCTTGATCATTACCTAACTCTTTTAATGCACCTAAGTCATCGTCCTTTAAGGATATAAGTGGTACATCTTTTAAAGCATTTGAAGAGTTCTGAATTAAATCTTGATCAGAAAACTTAGGAGGTTCTGGTACATCAAAATTTGAATCTCCCATATGTAATGGCTCTCCAGCATATGGTGGATTAAAATAACTACCATCGGTGTTTATTTTAGTTTGTACATTAACCATATTTTTATTTTTATTATACTCATCCATATTGTAAGGTTCCATGGGAATTCCTAATGTAGAGGGTATTCCTTCTTTACCAACAATATCAAAGAAGTTAGGGTTTAGTTTGTCATCATCATCTGTACCAAATAATGATCGTACAAAACTTCCTAATCCATAGTATCTTGGTACTGGTCCACCTTTATTATATTCCATTTTGGGTTCCTCACCTCTAAGTATACTAGCTAAATCCATTGCTCTCTTCGGAGTTTGATTAAACCATTTTGAATCTAAAGCTTCAGTTGCTGCTTTATTCATATCTCCATCTTCAATGGCTTTAATCATATTTTCAAAACCTTTCTGACCAGTTCCACCTAATTGAAAAGCTTGATTAATTAATGCACCTTGTACATTGTTATCTAAAGAATCAAAATTAGATATGTTGTCAGAAGCACTAGTAGTAGCTTTTGCAATGTCTTCAGTAAACCATTTATTTAATTGATCATCAGAGAATAACACTTGACCTTTTTTACTTTTATATTCGTCAGGTAATCTATGACCTATACCTACTGTAGGATATCCTTCAGAGTCTATATAGATTTCTCTTTTTAATCCACCCTCTCTCATCTCAATTTGATTCATCCAAGCTGGAGGTTGTTTCCTAGCTTTTGGTACAATAGACTTTGTAACTGCACCACCTTCGTGATAAGCAGCACTGGGGTTAGGTGTCGTTGGAATAGGTACTGTTCTCATCTCAGGTATTGTACCCCCTTGAGCCTTTTGTACGGCTCTCCCACGATCATTCATAGCTTGTATCTGAGGAGCAAACATACGAGCAGCTTCAGCGTTCATAACAAATTCTCCGGGTGTTAACCAAGCAGGAACTGTATCCGATCCCTTCGGACGTCCGGGATGTTTAGGCATATTACTTCTCCTATATTATGATCTAAGTTTCTTCATATGTAATTCTTGTTTACGCTTCTCATCAATGGCAAACTTCATATCTTTACGAGCTTCATCTTTCATGTAAGACTTCATCTTCATTTGTTTATTACTCAATGGTCCTAATGATGGTCCTAATGAGGATTCTTTATATGCCTCATGTTCTGGTACTAACATATTTGGGTTATTTGTAAGCGTTCCCAATGGTCCTAATACAGGTGTATTTTTTACAGAACCACCTTCATTAAATAAAGCAGCAAACGGACCTAATATAGGTGTCAAAGCAGCTTTCATAATCATACTTGAAGCCATACCTCCAGCTTGAGATAACAAACCATTACCTTTACTTCCACCTGCTGCATTTCTTCTTTGTGCTTGTGGTAAACTAGGTTGTAAAATTTGTAAGTCTTCTTCAGTATCCCATATAGATCCACCATACTTTTTATATTGGACAGGACCACCTTGACTATAACCACATCCACAGTTAGGTTTACCACACTTAGGACACATTGATCCTTTAGCATAGTATTCTACAGGACCGCCTTGGTTAAACATACCATAACCACCTGTTCCAGCTGTACCATCATCACCACTTACATCTGGACCACCCATATCTACTGCTGATTGACCATACCCTTCAAATCCACCTGTCGCTATTCCATCTCCCATTTCTGCACCACTCATATCAACTTGACCAGCACTCCAGTTAGCTACTGTTGGATCTTCTAGACCTAATACAGCAGCAGCAGGTGCTGTGTATTGTATTCCGGGATGTGGTGCTGTGTTAACAGAATTATTACTTGCAGGGGTATATGCATAAGAGATATTACCTGTATTAGCTATGTTATCTTGTCCTAATACACCTGATATAGCATTACCTATACCACTAAACATACCTTGATGTTGACCACCAAACATTCCCGGTCCACCACCATCAAACATATCTGTAAAAGAATTATATCCACCACCGTAATAAGATACATCTCCAACTTGACCACCCATACCATCAGGATTGTCTCCTCCCCCTCCGACATCGTAGAAGCCTCCGGGTGGAAGAATTGTATCTGGTATACCATCACCATCAGAGTCTATAGGATCTTCACCATCTGTGATACCATCGTTAGGAGATCCCTCTCCATCTTCAGGTGCATCATCTTCAGGTCTTAAATGTGGTGGCACATATGATATAACAGGATTACCTGTACTTGTTTTATTTAAATACCCAGCTAATGGTCCAGCTGCATTACCTGTAGAACCAGCTTGTATTAAGTTACCATCTAAAGACGGTGTTGGCATTGGTCCTTGTGATGCTAATATAGGTCCAAACTTTTTTAGATCTTCTTCAGAGAGACTACCTCCCATTCCTTGTAACATACCAGCCATTATTTACCACCTCCAGACGAAACAGTTTTCTGACCAACAGCAGGAGATCCATAAAGACCAAACAATCTTTGTATACCTTGATATCCAGCGTCAGCTTCGTTTTGATTTTGTTGTTGTATTGCAGACCCTACACCTTCTGTAGCTGCTATACCTTGACCAATCTGTTGACCAATAGTAGAGCCAGATCCAATAACACCTTGCGCTCCAGTTAAAGAAGCGTTACGTCTGTTAGCAAGTTCAGCTGCTCCCATTTCACCAGCAGTCTTAGATAAAGCTGCAGCATTCATAGCTTCTGATCTTGCAGATCCTAGATTACCACCGAAAGATGCATTACCTTGTAGTTGACCTAACTGAGACATTTGTGCATCACCAATAGTATCTTTCATTGCCGTGATCTGTTGACCTAAAGCATCAGATCCAAACAGACCAGTGCCTTGTGCAGCATCTCGATACGCTCCAGCAGCTCCATAAGAGTCAGCACCTAGTTGGTCTAACATACCACCTTGTTTACCAAGCTCTAGTTTTCTATTGTATGCATCCATTTGCTCTGGTGTTAATCCAGCTACATTACTTAAAGCACCTGCATCATATAATGCTGTAGCATCGTTTGCAGCTTTCTCTACTTGAGGACGTAACCAATCAGGTACACCTGTTGTAGTTGATGATCCTCCACCTCCTCCCCATCGTACTTGTGTATGAGGATGTTGTGTCCATTTCGTTGGACTTAGTGGGTTAAAATACATATTATAACTCCTTCATTAAAACCGTAAAAGGTTGTTTATATTCTTTTGGCAAGGCTCTTACCCAACCTTTTCTACCATAGATAGATGCATACTTACACCCCATCTCTTTTGCAAATTCTTCAAACTTCTCTAGTATAGGTGGTCCATATTTGAACCAACCTTTACCAGTTGTAGTAACTATAACAAACTCTTTGTACTTAGTGTACGTTATTATTCGTGTTATAGCTACAGCTTTTAGTTTGCCCTCTTCTTCGAGAACCCAACACTGTGCGATTCCCTTGAGATTTTCAATGAACAAGTCATAGGAAGTTATATCCCCTAGTCCATGTGCTAATGATTTCTCTACTTCAGGAGCTATCTCTCCCCATCTAAGGGTTAACTCCTCGTGTCCTAACATCCTCATTATGTATTCCTTATGTTGGCTTTGTAGGCCATGTTACACTATTAGGAAATCCTGATTGATCAGGTATATCTAATAATGCTTGTCTGTAAGTTGCCCACTCTGTCTGTTTAGTAGAAGACAAAGCATTCCATCTAATAGGATTCAATGTGTCTATGTATAGCTTTAAGCGTTTATCTCTTTCTTCTCTTATTTCATTGCTTGATTGTAAAGTATCATAAGCAGTAATATCAGAATCAGATTTATTAACTATAGATCCACTAGTAACAACTTGTTTCTTTGGATGGCTAGATCCTTCTATATAGCTATATCCTGACGGTACATTTGCAGCTATATTATCAGCTATTGTTGTAATACATCTAAGAATTGAACCATCACTATTTTTATATATTGTATAGGTCTTCATCGTTTAAACTCCTGTACAACTAAGTTAGTTCCTACTTGAACTTCAGGTGTTGTATCTCCACCACCTCCAAAGTTATTAGCGGCTCCTACTGTAATAGTAAATGTGTTAGTTCCCGTTGATGTATTAGCTTCAAATATATTACCTCTCCAAACCCATGATTGTAGTGAACTACTACTTCCAGTATGCGTTTGATCTAAAGAATCAATAACAGTACCATTAAGTTTTACTTTAATATTAGTTGTATTAGCAGGACTATTTTGAGCTGCTTGAGATCCTGTTTGAAAATAAACAACAAAGCTACCCATAAAAGTACTTGGATTAGTACTATTAGTCATTGCTACAGTAAGTACTGTTTCTTCTGTTTGACCGTATTCTTCTGCAGAACTTAACTCTGCTTGAGTACTTCTAGTTACAGCTTGACTATTAATGTTAGCTGTACCTACAATATTACCATTTAATGTTAATAGTCCAGAGCTAGGATGTACTGTTATATTAGTCGTAGAATCACCCATAGCAACTATACCAGCACCTGTTCCAGTACCTATGGCTTTAAAACCTTCGCCACTAGTTACAGCTCCTGTGCTTGTATTTACTGCAAGATCACCTATAAGAATGTTCTTACCTGTTATTGCATCTGCATCTAACTTAGCAGCTGTAATAGCATTAGAATCTATTTGAGCTGCTTGTATACTAGCTGCAGTAATCTTACCACCGTCGATAGTAGTTGTATTGTTATTAATTAAATTAACAAAGTCTTCACGAACCCAGTTACCTGTACCTGCTCCTGAAGCAATATACATCTCATTATTATCATTAGTATCAATCCACACATCACCTGCTGCAATAGCTGTTGGTGTATTATCTTGTCTAAATACTTTAGATTTACTATCTGCAGCTGATTGTGCAGTATTAGCAGCTGCTTGTGCAGTCGCTATAGCTGCATCTTGTGCAGTAACCCATTCGTTAGTAGCTACTTGATCGGCACCTGCTGCAAGAGCAATATACATTTTATTACCATCATTAGTATCAACCCATATATCACCTGCTGCAAGAGCTGTAGGTACATTATCTTGCCTAAAGGTTGCTATCTTACTATTTGCAGTATTTTGAGCTGCAGTAGCTAATGCACTTGCGGCTGTTGAGTCTTGAGATAATACCCAGTTACTTGTACCAGAGCCACTAGCTACATATAACTTATTGTCATCATCTGTATCAATCCAAAGATCTCCAGACGATACAGCTGTTGGTGTACCTGTTTGCCTAAATACTTTAGGAGGTACTATAGATGTTGAACCATCTGACAAAGTATTACTATTAGTAAACTTAACAATACCGTCAAACTCAATAACTTTAACAGGTGATCCGAAAGTTTCTGTAACTGTTCCACCTGCAGATGCTTCTACAGCTGAAAATGTACATTGCCAATAAGGATTACTATCACTTGTATTAGGTGTAGGTGGTGTCTGTGACCAACCACTAGGTAATGTTGTGAATGCATTACTACTAAATGAAAATGTACTATTAGAGTTTGTTGGAGCTGTAGGTGCGTTAGCATCTGTAGCAGTCCTATATACTCTACCCACTGTTTGTCTTGGTCCTGTAGCTCCATCAGATCCGTCTGACCCATCAGATCCATCAGACCCTGCTGGTCCTTGAGAACCTGTAGCTCCTGTTGATCCTACTTTTGATTTAGTAAGAGTTTGAGACTTAAGAAAAGTTAAGTTACTATTAGCTGGTCTAACAGTTATAGTATAATCTATTTTTAATGAGTCAACAGAGTTAGACATTCCTGAATGGTCAGCTATAACAATATTATTACTCGACGCACTTTGACTACCTTCAGTTATATCTGAGTTATTTGCTACAGTTACTGTAAATTGGCTTGCACTAGGTGTACCTGATGTAATTCCTGTAAGCTGTGTTGCTCCTTTAAATACTGAAATAGTTGTACCAGACCCTGAGTAGCTTGACACCACACCTGCACTAGACGCAGGTAATGTGTGCGACTCGTTAGTTACAACTACAGTATAGCCATCTGCACCTTGTTGTATAGCAGGTATACTTATTGTATCAAATGCTAATTCGTTTTGATCTGCCTCTGACACACCTACTCTTAATGTAGAAGGATTAGTCCAATCAGCAAACGCTGCAGGTACAGACACAGAAAAAGTATCTGATAAAGCTGAAGAGCCATCTGTAAAACTAGACTCATCTGATATCTCATCACCAGTAAATTTAAAGAATCCATTAGTAACATTAGATGCTGTAGCTGTTAACGTAATTGATGATGGACTTGGGTTTAAACCATTTTCATCATAAGCAATAACATATTTAGATGAAGTTAACTTTACAGCGATAGAGTCAGAACCAGCTGCACCAGCTGCACTAACTACTATTGCTGTAGAAAACTCTGATGCAGCTATAGAATCTGTATTTGTATCACTCACTGCGCTTGCTTGAATTACCCATAGATACTGACCTGCAGGTACAGTAGGTATAGATTGAGTCCAACCATTTAGTGTACCACCAGATAATGTATTATTAGAAAAAGTATATGTAAAAGTACCAGACGGATCAGCAGGAGCTGACGAGTTACTTGTACTTACTTGAAATAACTCAACAACAGAGACACTGTTACCGTCAATACCTGACGCTCCTGTAACAGCTGCAGTAGAAAACTCTGATGCAGCTATAGTATCAGTATTAGTTGTAGCAGACGCTGTTGCATGTTTCATCCAAAGGTATTCACCTTTAGCTAACGTAGGTATTGTTTGCGTCCAACTATTAAAAGTTCCTGCTGACAATACACCTGTTGAAAACGTATATGTAAATGTACCACTAGGGTTAGCTGGTGCAGAACTTGAGTCAGTACTCTTTTGATATATAGCTACTGTAGCATTGTTAGTTCCTGCAGCACCTGCTGGTCCTGTAGTTCCACCTTGGAATGGTGTCCCCCAAGATGTAATATTAGTTGCTGCTGTTGATGGATCAAATATTGTACTTGATATCCATACCTGATCAGTTCCTGATGGTACTGCTAATGCCCAGCTTGCAGAGTTAGTACCACTTATTGCACCTGTAGCATATGTCCATGTGACATCTGTGGGAGCTGAAGGTGCGCTGCTAGATCTTTTATAAAGCTCTACAGCAAACTTTCCTTGCTCTCCTTTTTCTGCTAGCTTTGTAACAGTTGACCAAGATCCTGATGCTATTGTCTCAACAGCTCCTGTATCAGCTACGTGTACTGTAGTTACCCATAGGTATCCACCAGCACCTGACGGAACATCTCTAAACCATATATCATTAGGTCCAAGACCATTTGATACACCATCATGACTATCTCCATTAACTAATACACCTGTCTTATAAGTATAAGTAGTTTCTTCATTCATTGCTGAAGGTGCAGAGTCAGTGGATGTTCTTGCGTACAAATAGATAGTTGCCGTATTAAACCCACTTGCACCAACATTAGCTTGTGATGTACCACCAGCTCCAGTTCCACCAGATCCACTATTTAATTCTCTTGTAATCTGTTGTGTCCAAGAATCTAATATTGCATCTCCAGTTATCGGGGGTTTAATTACTGACATTATCTTGTACCACCTTTTATTATCTCTAGTTGAAGATTGGTTAAACTCCAAGCAGCTCCTGTTGTAGCTGATTGATCCCCTATCTTATAGTTTAAAAATCTACCTTGTACTCTAGTATCTACTTTATAATCAGTAGTGTAGTTAAATGTAAACGATGATCCACTAGTTACACCAGTTTCATCTTGAGGTCTTGAAGTTCCCTTTATTTCTACATCTAGATCTTGAGATCCAGACATAAGTATAGCAATAGAACTTAATTCCTCAGTGTCAAACTCAGGTGTCATAGCTAATCTTTTTCTTTCAACATACGAATCATAGACAGTAGATCCATCTTTTAATGTATAGTTAGAAGGTACGTCACCGTAAAATACAGATGTTGAATCTGTTATTACAGGTATTGATGAGTTATCAGAACCAGATGATGGTGCTACATCAGCACATACTATATTCGTCTGTGATCGTTTAGTCCATGCATTAGTTCTATAATTCCATATTAGTACTTCATTATTATTAGTATTAGTTGACGGTGTGTAAAACCAAAGTTCATCGTATCTTCTATTTCTTATTATTTTTATATCATCAGGATTTAATGTAGTAGATGTGCCGTATAAATAATGTCTAACTTTTAAATCAGCTATTGATTGTATATTTCCCGGATGTCCAGAAAATACGTAAACATCATCACTACCTACAACTACATGTCTACCATCATATTCTTTAACTGCTCCTAAACAATTAGCTCCATAGCTTTCTGTAACTGGTGTAACACGATAAGGTATAAATTGATTACCAGTTCTTTCTATAGAATGTATAGATGAATCTGTATAAACATACATCACACCTTGCATTTCAGCCATATCTCTTACAGTTCCTGTGCCTGACAATGTAAACTCATCAGCTGTATTAGCTCCTAGTCTAAATGGATTCCAACTTGTAGGTATAGACCCCGGTGTAGCAACATCAGATGTCCTTACGACACCCGGAAGTTTTCTTATTACAGCAGACGTAGAAGCATTTGTTTCTGTAAGATCTCCTGCTACTAATGAATTACCGTAAGATTTAATCACTCCACAGCGTACATTCATAGCAGGTATTTGCTGTATAGATATTTTTATAGTATCTCCCGGTAATGCACCAGTTAAAGTATCTGTTCTAGCTCTAGGTGTTGCTGTATTTTCTATACTACTGTTAGTATTATTATTTATAGTAACAGGTGTTCCAGATGGATTAAGACTTGTCATCTTAAAATTTAATACAGCTACATTTGGATCTCTAGGAATAACAGTAAACAACACATTTTGTGTGCTAAAATCTATTTCATTTAAACCTAATGGTATGTCAGCAGTAAATTCATCCCACTGCATATTTATTATTTCTGATTGTGATAGATATGAATCCCAGTTTGGTAACGCAGATAAATTACTAGTACCTATTGGGTCTGATAAATAGTTTGGTTTATCTATACTATTATTAATAATAAAATGAAACCCACCATTAAAAGTAGTATGTGACCACTTTGCAGATGCACTAGTTGTCATAGTACCTGCAGTAATTCTTGTACCTAATGCTGCAGTGTTCCATGCGTAAACTGTAGCTGTAGTACTAGCAACATGTACAACAATATAATAATTATTAGTTGGACCTTGCCAGTAAGCTACATACTCTATTCCTGAAGTAGGACAGTTAGTTAAACTAATCGCTAGCTCACCTTCCATTTTACGTACAGCACCTGCGTTAAATCTTACATTACTCACATCTGAAAATGCATTAGGTGGTAGTGCAGATGATGATGCATCTAGCATTACACCCATTGACGCTAGGTCTGTAATCGGTATAACTTGTCCTGCCATGAGAACCTCCTATTATTTCGCGTATGGATTTCTAAACTTAGCTATTGATCCACCGAAGTAGAACGATATGATACCAGCGAATACATCTAGTAAAGTCATTAACCATATCATTGGTAATCCAATAACTGTAGTGACCTCTTGTATTTCTTTATTACTTTTACCTATACCAAATATTCCATTGCTTTCTTCCATAACTGTTTTTATATCAAACCATTGGAAGTCATACATCACTACCATATAAGGTATACCGAATGCTAGTGTTATTAGTAACCCATATGCAAGTACTCGTCGAGCTACAGACCTATGTGGATCTGTCTTTGATAAGCCTTTCTCATATTTAATCTTAGCTTCCATTAATTTTATTTCA
>Ga0315331_10000101_pt1 | contig 48659 bp, 43 predicted proteins | sample M160m34915metaG_FD_203456 | JGI IMG/M metagenome (GOLD analysis project Ga0315331, IMG submission 203456) | Ammonia-oxidizing marine archaeal communities from Monterey Bay, California, United States - M1 60m 34915 | ecosystem: Environmental > Aquatic > Marine > Intertidal zone | place: USA...
CTCGAAGAAGGCGTGGCCGCCGCGACCCGACAGGACAGTCAGGCGAAAAGCCTGGGGGAGTGGTTGCGCGCCCGAGTGGTCGAGATCCCTACGTCACTGCTCGACTGAATCCGCCGCATGGGACAAGGACGATGGACAAGGCAGCAGAGACGGCACCCGCCCATCCCTGATGACAGAACCGACTCGCGCTCAAACGCGGCCTCGCGGCCGGAGTGCCCACCCTGCTCCCGATTCAAGAGCGGCGCCGAGCCCATCCACGCCGTGTCCGATTTCGTCGCCCGCTCCCATGATCAAGATGAGAAAGGCCCACAGCGCGCCCCCGAGTGTGTGCATCGGAGGATCCTTCTCGAAATGTAAATGCCTGAGGAGAGACCGATCGCGGACCTAACACAGACGCCTTCCAGCTCTCAGCAATGGCGGGAGGGAGATTCGCAGCACCCTCGAGGCGTGTGGGACTCTCCTCACCTGGTGTAGCCTGAAGCCTTCTGCTCGCGGCGAGACCAACGACCGATACGGTGGAGGGATCTCTTCGGGTGCGAGGCGGTGTCCATGATCGAAGGCAGCTGCTTGTGTGGCGGCATTCGCTACGAAGCTGAGCAACCGGCGGGTCCCATGGCCCATTGCCATTGCCGGATCTGCCGCAAGGCGCACGGCGCCGCGTTCGCAACGATCCTGCCGGTCACGCAAGGGGGATTCCGCTGGCTCGACGGAGAAGAGCTGCTTCGAAGCTACGAGTCCTCCCCCGGTAAACTTCGCTGGTTCTGTAGCGGTTGCGGCTCCCAGATCATCAGCACACGCACCGAAGACACCGAAAAGCTCCTGCTGCGGGCAGGCTGTATCGACCGCGGGTATCCCGGATCGGCCGTCGCGCATGGCTGGGTCGATTCCTCAGCACCGTGGTACGCAATCGACGATGACCTGCCGTGCTTTCCCCGCTCGCTCCCCGGATCACCTCGCGGCGCAGAGGAGTAGTCGGCGCACATCGGTGTAGGGCACTCGGTTCCCCTGGCTCGGTCTTCGCTCGACGAGCTCGGTCGTAAACCAGGTCGTACCGCAACGGTGCGAACACGCGCGCCCTCTGGAACGGTCTTCAGTCGAAAACAAGCGCGCACGGCTGAAAGCGTCCCCGGCTCGCGAGCGGCAGCGGCGGGGCTCATTTCCAATGCCTTTTCTAATCCGTGTGGGCAGTGCCAAAGCCCTCATTCTCTCTCGAGACATCCACTCACCTCGATTCCGTATCGAATACGATGTTCTCGATGAACAATCCACGACGGCTCGATCATCAGCATGTCCGATGCCAATGCGACATGAAGCGGAACCAATTTCGCTATGCGCCACGCCGATCTCTTTTCAGAAAATAGTTCTCGAAACGATGTTAGGGCCCCTTCGATCGAATCCCCCACATTCCCCAATTGGACCATTGGTTCGAATCTCGAAACATCCCGCCGAATAACGCTCGACCCTCATGATTCCCATGCCATACTCGTCGACGACTTCCCATCAGCCATCAGCCATCGGAAGCGACAACGCGCCTAAGCACGGCACCATGAGACGCCATCGGTGACCGACTCAGATGAACGCGGGTCGCGAGCTTCAAACGTCGCCCCTCCCCCGCTCGACCCGGAAACACTTCTTACGAAGGACCTCGAGAGCGCGCCTTGCCCTACGTATATGACATCTCGGAAGCCCTCTGCCGGATTCAGGTCACGGCACGTGGCAAAGTCGACTTCGCGAGCGCGCTGGTGCTTGCTGCGGCGATCTCCAAGGACGACCGATTTCGCTCTCACTACTCGCTCTTCGTCGACCTCAGAAGGATGGATTTTATTCCGAATACTCGAGAGGTCCATAAGTTCGCACTCTCCGTGTCCCAACTAAAGACGGAGTACACAGGACCTATCGCAGTGATCTCCCAGCCTGGCTTCATCTTCGGAATCGTGCGAATGACGTGCCTCATCGCCGGGACGAATGGGTTTCCGATGGGCGCCTTCGACGACGAGGCGGAAGCCGAGCAATGGCTGAGCGATCCACCAGAAGCCGCCTCGGCGAGTCGCTTCTTCTGAGGCTCGCTGATGAAAGCCTTCTCGAGCAAGAGTTCGGGACGGGAAATGCGGCGCCTACGGTTGTACCCTGGGAACTGCGCGTCCAAGCCTCCCCCCCGACGACGCGAGCGAGCCAACGCCGTGATTCTCGAAACCGCCGTTCTAGACATTCGCGAGGGCCAATCCGAGGCCTTCGAGCGGTCCTTTACCGAAGCAAGATCGCTCATCGCGCAGACGCCGGGCTATCAGAGGTGCGAGCTCCGGCGTTGTCTCGAGAAAACGGATCGCTACCTGTTGCTGGTCTGGTGGGACACGCTCGAGAGCCACACGGAAGGCTTCCGAGGCTCCCCTCAATACGAACAATGGCGCCGTCTACTCCACCACTACTACACACCCTTTCCCGAGGTCGAGCACTACGCGTTCGTGGACGGCGATCGAGTCGCGACGGGTGGCGCACATCGGCACTCCGCGATGGAATAAGAAGACGAGTTCAACCGCCTACGCTCACCCACGACGAAAGCCGTTCCCTCGCGCGCCCGTGAAACGCGACGAGTGCCGCGTCGGGGACCCTCCGATCGAGGCAATAACAAGCGACCCATTCCCCTGCGGACTCGAGCGCTACGCGGCCAAGCCCCCCCGGCGTCTCGTCGACCTCAGCCACCTGCCGAACGGCGAGATCTCGACCGGCGAAACGGAATGCGACGAGCGTTCGCGGGCGAGGCCGGGGGCGCTGCTTGGGCCCGCGCCGAACGAGCCAATCCGCCAGGATCACGTCCGGCGCTTCGAGACCACGCATCAGCACGGGGTGGCCGGGTGCCTGCAGGGCTGGCAACCCGGCGAGCCGCTCGCGAAGATCTGGAAGGCACCGCGCAGGAGCCAGCCCCAGCTCGGCGCCGGCGCGCTCGAAGGCCCGCTCCCGGCGGCGATTGCGGCGGACGGAACCGACGCCGCCGAGGAGTGCCATCGCACCGAAGAGGGCAGCCAGTACCAGGCCGAAGGTCATCGCGTGTGGACCGCCCCATCACGCTCGAAAAGCGACCGGAGCGGCACGCGTGATGCCTCTTCCCCCGCAAAGGACGCATCGATCGCCGCCAGCCGTAGCTCGAAGGGGCCAATCAACCAGCACACGTCTTCGGCCAATGCTTCGAGCGCGGGCCCGCCTTCCCGATTCAAAGGGCAGATGTCGCGCCGTTCCTGGATCGCCTCCTCATCGTCCTCGTAGAGCACCCGCAGCGGCAGGCCCTGACTGCGGCAGACCGAGGGACGGTCCGCATAGACCCGACACGCTCCGCGCTCGTCGAGGAACGCACAGCCGCCCTCCGGTCCGGGCACACCCTCTCGCAAAAGCGCCGGGTGCGCGCGCCGGATCCGCTCCGCCTCGACGGGCGCCACGCTCAGTCCGTCCAGACAGCAGGCTGCACAACCGCGTCCGCAAACCAGCCGCTCCGCATGGATCGCCGTCAGCCGCTCAGCCTCCCGGTCGATCTCCGCGTGCAGATCGTACAGCGCAGCGAGCGCCGCACCTCGGCGCTCAGCGGCCAAAGGCACGTTGTTCTTTCCGCTCGGCGGGGGCAGCCCGTAAATTCGCCATGGCGTCTTCCTGATCTCCGAACGAGCCACGAGCGAGCAAGCGGTTCGGGGTCCCCTGTGCCCTCGCTCAGCACCGAAAGCGAACTCACCGCGCTCGTTGCCTCCGAAGACACCCGACTGGGCGCTTCGCTGGAGCGCAACGTACCCACCCCGCGACGATGCCTCAAGCGCGCACCACATCAGACACCCGCGGGACTGTCCGCACTTCACAGGCCGGGTCCCGCCGAGTCCCCGCCCTTCGTTCGGATCGGAACACGCGAAGAGCGGCACCCCCACCCGTCGACTCCCCAGCGATCCGACCAGCGCGCGCTCGAGGTGCCCGCGTGTATCGAAAGAATTGCTTCGTTCCCTCGAACCACAACAGCCGACCTCTCGATCGCAAACCCCTCGCATAACGTCGATGCTTACGCAGCGTCAGATGGGAGCCTGGGCGCAGATCCACACGCGAACCGATTCGCATGGGAAACATCTCAATCCCCAAAAGGCAAATCGTGACCTCTATGCCTTTTCTGCGATGCTCGAACGGCCGATCTACTCCACCATGAAACCGACCCTCTTTTCGCCACCGAAGACCGAACCCATCACGTCCCCCCGACCAAGAGCATCCACATCATGACCTCGAATGGAGAGACGCCGCCGGCGTCCTCGTTTTCCGTTGACACGAACTCACCGCTTGCCGACGTGCCCGAGAGAGATCGCGCGCTGCTCGAACTCCTGGTGCACATGAGTCTGCGTCTACGACTCCGCGGGATCGATCTCGAGATGTCGACCGGGCTCTTCGGCCGCGAGCTCGACCTCGTGGCGCTCTTGACCTCGGGCGGTCCGACGAGCGTCAAAAGCCTGGTCGCCGACCTCGGACTGCCGCGCAGCACGATGACCGCGATCGTCGACCGCCTCCAGGAACGAGAGCTCGTCACGCGTCATCCGAACCCGCAGGATCGACGCTCGGTCGTGCTGTCAGCGACCCCTGCCGCCGAAGCCGCGCTCCAGCGATATCACGAGGGTATGATGGGGCTCGTCGAGCACATCAAGAAGGTGCTCCCGGACAACGAGCAGGACGAGTTCACCCGGCTCGTCCGGAAGATGGCAGATACGTTCTAAAGGACGGACCGGGCAATCGGGTTAGGCGTCGCGCTCGACCAGGGTCGGCGCGTAGTCCTCGGGCGCCTCGTACCCCAGCAACGAGAGCACCGTGCTCGCCAGGTTCGCGAGACCCGGCGCTGCGTTTCCAGCCACGCCACTTCCCGCCAAGCGCACCCCACCGCGCGCCACATGGACGTGCAGCGGCACAGGGTTCAGCGTGTGGCTCGTCTTCGCCCTCGTCCGACCCTTCGCGTCGAGTGAAGGCTCGCCCGTTCGTTGATCGATCTCGAACATGCAATCGGCGTTACCGTGGTCGGCGGTCACGATGAGCGCCCCATCGAGCGCGTCGACAACCGGGAGCAATCTGGCCAGCTGCAGGTCGACCGCCTCCACTGCCTGGATCGCTGCCCCGTGGTGTCCGGTATGGCCCACCATGTCGCCATTGGCGTAATTCACTCGGGCGTGGCGATGGCGGCCGCTCCGAAGCTCGTCGATCAGTCGGTCCGTGATCTCGGCCGCCTTCATCCAAGGGCGCTCCTCGAAGGGCAGGGTCTCGGAAGGGATCTCGACGTAGGTCTCGACGGCATCGTCGAAGGCGCCACTTCGATTCCCGTTCCAGAAATAGGTCACGTGGCCGAATTTCTGGGTCTCGCTGATGGCGAGCTGAGGCAGTCCCGCGCGCGCGAGATACTCACCCAGGGTGCGGTCGATCTGGGGCGGCGCGACCAGGAAGCGGGAGGGGAGACGAAGATCGCCGTCATATTCCATCATCCCGGCATAGAGCAGGTCCGGTCGAGGCCCGCGATCGAAATGCGGGAACGCCTCGTCTTCGAAAGCCTGGCTGATCTCGATCGCCCGATCCCCGCGGAAGTTGAAGAAGACGACCGCGTCCCCGTCACGCATCGGACCCACGGGCGCACCGTCCGCATCCACGACGACGAATTCCGGGAGCATCTGGTCGCCGATCCCCTCGGATTCGGACCGGAAGGTTTCGATCGCACGTCGGCATCGATCGAAGCCACGCGCCTCCCCTCTGACGTGGGTCCTCCAGCCGCGCTCGACCATCGCCCAATCGGCCGCATAACGGTCCATCGTCGTCGTCATGCGCCCCCCACCCGACGCGATCTGATAATCTCGCTTCGGCCGCCTGGAGATCGTCTCGAGCAGCTCCTCGAGCGCGTCGACGTAGTCGAGCGCGCTCGTCTCGGGTACGTCCCGTCCGTCGAGCAGGACGTGGACGCGGACGCATTCGACCTCTTCCTGGTCACAGCGACGCAGCAGGGCAAAGAGATGATCGACATGGCTATGCACATTGCCATCGGAGAGGAGCCCAAGAAAATGCAGCGTCGAGCCCCGCTCGCGGACCCGCTCGGTCAGCGACTGCCAGACGCCGGCCTGCTCGCCCTCGAAAAGCGAGCCGCTCGCGATCGCGCCAGCCACGAGCTTGGCACCCTGGTCGAAGACGCGGCCGGCCCCGATGGCGTTATGGCCGACTTCGCTGTTGCCCATGTCGCCGTCCGAGGGCATCCCGACCGCCCGGCCATGAGCAACGAGCTCGCCGGTCGGGGCCGAAGCGGCCAGCTGGTCCAAAGTCGGAGTCCGCGCCAGCCAGACTGCGTCGGATAGGTCCCCGCGGCCATGGCCCACGCCATCCATCACACAGACGACCACCGGCCCGGGCACCCCCGGAAATTGCGCGTTCTTCTGGAGCGTCCACTCCGCCATCATTGTGCTCCATCCCATCCATGCGGGAACGGGCGCAACGCTTTGTCGGCGCGTCACGCCTCGGCAGTCGATCGATCGCCGGGATGATAGACTCGACGCGGGATACGCCCAATGTCGCGAGGAAGAGCGTGACCGCCAAAGCCCTGCTCCTCCCCCTCACCGCCCTCACCGCGCTGCTCGTCGCCTCCTGCGCGACGATGACGACGGGATCGAATACGAACACGGCCGGCGCGAGAGACCTGCCGGTGACCGAAGAGTCACCCCGGGACGCGTCTCAGCGGGAACGAGCCGGCGAGGAACCCGCCGCGGGCGAGACCGTAGCGTCTTCGCCGCCCGACGAGGCCGAGACCGGGAAACCAACCCCAGGCCCGGCGCCGACCGAGCCCGAGGCGAAACAACCGGCCCCGGAACAGGCGGAGCCCGAGGCGGAAGAGGCGGAGCCCGAAGCGGAACACCCGGCCCCGGAAGAGGCGGAGCCCGAAGCGGAACACCCGGCCCCGGAAGAGGCGGAGCCCGAAGCGGAACACCCGGCCTCGGAAGAGGCGGAGCCCGCCGCCCCTGACGACGAGCCCCCGGCCCCCATCGTCCTCGACACCGAGTACGACGATGCGAGGGTCGGCGAGGAGCAGACGAGCCTGATCGAAGCCGAGATGGGCCTCGTCAAGGACCCGGAACTCGAGCGCTATGTGCGCAGCGTCGCGCTGCGCCTGCTCCGCCATGCGCCGACGCGCCCGTTCGAGTACGAATTCCAGATCGTCGACCAGAGCGTGCCCAACGCGTTCGCCCTGCCCGGCGGCAAGATCTACCTCTCCCGGGGCCTGCTCGCGCTGGTCACGAGCGAGGACGAACTCGCTGGGGTCCTGGGTCATGAGATCACCCACGCCGCAGAGCGACACGCTGCCGCACAGATGGAATACAACCGACGGCTGAATCCCTTTACGATCGGACTCCTGCGCGCCGCGCGGATCGCCGCATACGGGCGCGACCAGGAGCGCGACGCGGACCGTGGGGGACAGATCCTGGCGGCGCGGGCGGGCTACGACCCAAGCGCCATCGCCGAATTCCTACGCAAGCTCGACGCCTCGGAGCGCTATGAGGTCGGCTGGTCTCGACTGCCCTCGTTCTTTGCCACCCACCCGACCAGCCCCGAGCGGGCGGCCCTCGCCCTGGAACGCGCCAACCAACTCGAATGGAAGCCGACTCCCGGCGTCGCCGCGGATCGCCCCGACGGCTATTACGACATGATTGACGGCTTGATCCTGGGCGACGACCCCGCCGGCGGTCTCTTCGACGCGGAGAACCGCTTCTCCCACCCCGAGCTCCGCTTCACGATCCGGTTTCCCCAAGGCTGGATGACCATGAACTCCCAGCAGGCCGTGCGCGCGGTCTCCCCCGATCGGGACGCGCAGGCCGAGCTCACTCTCGCCGGTTCGGCGGATCGCCCGCTGGACGACATCGTGGACGACTTCCTCGAGAGCGATTTCGAGGGTTTGAAGATCCGTGTCCGAGAGCGTCGCAAGATCAAGCTCGGCGACCGACCCGCGATCCGCGTCGAAGGACGGGCCGCGAGCCCCATCGGCAGCCTGACCATCAGCATGACCTTCGTGCGGCACGAGGCGCTCGTTTATCGCCTGACCATGCTCAGCGCAAGCGGCTCAAACCCCCGCTACCGGGGTCGCGCGCGCGCCTTTGCCCACAGCTTTCGTCCTCTGGATGATGAAGGCGCCCGGTCCCTCAGAGTGACGCGCCTGCGTGTCGCGCGCGCGCTCGAAAGCGAGACGCTCCAGGAACTCTCGCTCCGCACCCGCAACGAGCTGGAGCTCGTCTTCACGGGCATCCTCAACGGAATCTACGCCTCGACGCCGCTCGCGCGGCGCGAAGCGGTCAAGATCGGGATCGCCGAGCCCTATCTACCGCAGCCGCTCGAGGGGGCCGCGGCCGAAGACACGCAGCCCGCGACCTCGGAGGCGAATCTAGAGATCGTGGACGCGCCGCCCAACGCGGAGCCGAAGAGCACGACCGGGTCGACCCAAACCGAAGATCACGAGGGGCCGTAGAGGGAAGACTCCTGCGCGGGCAGGTCCGGCCGGACCGGTTGATCTCGGGCAATTCCGCGTAGCAGCCCTTCCAGGCCCGGTCGGGCTTTCAGGATCCGACGGAAGCGTCCCTCTCCGAGGACCGCGACCCAACACCGGGTGCGGGCGACGATACTGACGACCGACGGACGGCCCTCGAGCAGGGAGACGCCTCCGAAGAGGTCGCCCGAAGCAATTCGTCCTAGCCCGGGGCGGCCCACACGCTGGCGGCCAAGAACTCCATCGACCATCTCCAGCGAGCCGGAGAGCACGACGTAGAGCCCGTCTGGAGCGTGCCCCTGCACAACCACCTCCTCACCCTCTTCGACCTCGAGTAAACGGAATTGTCGAGCGATGGCCGCACGTTCATCACGACCGAAGAAGGTAAAGAAAGGGTTCGTCCTGACCTGTCGATCGAGCAGCCGTGAGCGCAAGAAGACGCGGATCCCTGAGGCCACGCTGCCCTGCTCTGCGAGCAGTTGCTCCACGACCTTCCGGTCGATCGCCAGCAGCTTCGTGTCGACGAGCGCTTCGAGGGTCGCGTTGCGTGGCTGCCCCGCAACCAGGCCGATCTCGCCGAAGAAGGCGCCGGCTTCGAGCACCGCGAGTTTCTCGCGACACGGGCCCTCTGCGATCGGGACGACCGCCCCTTCCACGACGACATAGAGGCAGTTGGCGGCGTCGCCTTCGCGAAACAGGACCTGACCGGGGTCGAGCAATACGACCCGTGCCCGATACACCAGATGGTGCAGACTTGCCGGATCTAGGTCCTCGAAGAGCGGGATATTGGCGAGTTGGCTCCGCAGCGTCGCGCTCCGATCGGCTTGCGTCTCGGCACGCGCCGTCTGGCTCAGATCATGGATCGGCAGGCAAACGGCCTGGGCCGCTGCCAGATCCTTCAGGTCCGAACTCTCGAACGCCGCCGCGTCGTCCGGACAATCCTCCGAAACAAGCGTCCTCGGCGGCCCGGATACGGATCGGGATATGCGACGACCCACCGCGTTCGACTCGGAGGCGGCTGAGGCGTCTTGGAGCAATCCGCTCAGCCTCTCCAGCGTCGCCTCGTCGTCGGGCTCGATCTGAAGCATGGCCTCGCAGGTCGAGATCGCCTCGGCAACGAGACCTCGGGCGAGCTGCAAACCGAGCGCTTTCGCGAGTGCCGCGCGAGCGGCGATTGGATCGGCGCCGGCCTTCAGCAGTTCGGCCGCGCGGAGCGGCCAGGTCGGCTCGTCCGGATCCTGTTGCTGGAGCCGAGCCAGCACACGAAGCGAGGCTTTTCGCTTCCGCACCTCGGGATCGAGCGAGAAATATCTCTTGAATCGGTCGACGACGGGGGGCATCGGGAGTCCTTGTCGCAAGAAGGGACAAGGAGGGGGATCGGCCACGGACTCGGAGGTGAATGTGACCTGCATCACGCCTGGCTCAGATTCTCGTTCAGCCCAACAATTCACCCGACAAGTAGGCGGTCTCGTTGAGGCTGCGCACGCTCCGCACGCCGCCGCTCGAAATCAAAAAACGGTGTCCGCTCCCGAAGCTCGCCTCGAGGAAAGCGGCGTTCTCGAGCCCAAGGACCCGAGCAGCGAAGACATTGATGGTCGAGCCATGAGCGAAGACGGCCAGGCGGCCTCCCCTGACCTTGGAGGCCCACTCGTCGAGCGCCGGATGGACCCGCTCTGCGAGCCCGGCCCAACGTGAGCCGTCTCGATAGGCCGCGACCCGGTCGCGGTAGGCATCGGGGTCGAAGGCGCGGATCCCCTCCAAAGCACGGTAGGGCTCCGCTGCGGGCTGAGCCTCGCGCAGTCGCTCCTCGACGAAGACCTCGAGCCCAGCTCGCCCGGCCGTCACTGCCGCCGTCTCACGCACGCGCCGGGCCGGGCTCGACACGATGACGTCCAGCTCGTCGCGTGTGAGCCATGCAGCAATCGCCCGCGCCTGAACCCTGCCCCGCTGGCTGAGCGGCGGATCCAGCGGCGCGTCGGTCGGCTCGGCGTGCCGGACGAGAATCAGCTCCATCGCCTCACGGTAGCGGCTCGACCGATCCAGCCGGCGGGAGGCCCGCTGCACGCGACGTGCCGGGCGCCGGGGGCCTGACCCGCTCGTTGCGCTTACGGGCGCCATCCAACACGAGGTCGACGCAGGCGCTCAGCTCGGAGGCCAGACTGCTGCCCGGCGGTGTCCCGCTTTCGGCGGCCATGACCAGCTCGCCCAGCGCCACGCAGAGCCCACTTTCGACGGCCTCAGCGACCCAGGCGGCCAACCGCGTTGCACCGATATCCGAGCGAACATGTTCGCGTTCTTGCTCTCTGCGGAGCGCTTCGACGAGTGCAGGCCATTGGAGGCCCGCGGGTGTTCGAGCACGGGGCACCTCGCGCCAGGCCTCCAGACGAAACGAGGCCTCCGCCGACGACGCAGCGGCCCACTCTTTACAACTCCGGCGGAGCGCGGAACGCAAGCCCCGCCCTTCGCTCAAGGCGGCCCGCGCCGACTGCTCGAGCCCCCGATCGAGTTCTCCACGCAGCCATGCCTCGACGAGCGCACCTTTGGTGGCGAAGTGGGTGTAGAGGGTTGCCGTCGCCACGTCGGCCGCCGAAGCGATTTCCGACAGGCGGGTCGCACGGACGCCCTGGCGGCGAAATAGACGGATTGCCTCCTCGAGCAGGCGTGCCCGTGTTCGGTCGCGCTTCCCTCCCTCCACCCTCTCCATTCTCTCCACTCCCTCCTCTCTATCCACTCTGAGCGAGATAGCAGAGTCCTCTGAAATCATAATTCAAGTTTAACTATTTTTGTATATACCTTATTTATATACTTATACTAAAATTTTGCCAGCAGATGAGACCCGCTGCGGGGCGAATTCCCAGGCCAAGCAAAAAATGCGTCTGCTAGGGTGCGCCGATCCCCGGGCATGCCCTCAGGACCGAACCACTCGATGAACCCTTCTGAGACATCAGCGCCGTCTCCAATCAACGATCTCTGCGGGCGGCTCCAACTCGAGCCCCTCGACCGTGACCTCTTCCTGGCCCATCCCGGCGAGGGCCAAGGTCGACTCTTCGGGGGCCTGGTCGCGGCCCAATCCGTGATGGCTGCGATCGCCACGGTCGACTCCAGCCCCGAGGACGAGCCACGGGACCGGAGCCTGCTGCACTCCCTCCACGCCTATTTCCTGCGACCCGGCCGCTACGACGTCCCGATCCGCCTCGTGATCGACCGCATCCGGGACGGCCGCACGTTCACGACCCGGCGCGTCGTCGCTCACCAGGGCGGCGAGGCCATCTTCAGCATGGCGGCCAGCTTCGCCCGACCGGAAGAGGGCATGAGCCACCAACGGTCGATGCCCGACGTCGTGGGGCCCGAAGGCCTCGAAGAATGGACCACGCTGCGCAACCGCTCCCTTGGCCTCCCCGAGGCCGACGTCCTCGACAACCCGATCGAGGTCCGCGCGATCGATGCGAGCGAGTTCGAGGACGAGGGCCCCCAAGACCCGGTCCGCGCCGTCTGGATGCGCCCACGCGGCGTCATCCCCGACGATCCCGACCTACATACCGCAATCCTCGTCTACGCCACCGACCGCACCTTGATGGGCACCGCGATCAAGGGCGCGGGCCATCCGGCGGGCGACAACATCCTGGGCGCCAGCCTCGACCACGCCGTCTGGCTCCATCATCCGATCCGCTTCGACGACTGGCTTCTCTATTCGTCGGTCAGTCCCATCGCGCACGCGGCGCGCGGGCTGATCTTTGGCGGCATGTACCGCCCCGACGGCGTTCAGCTCTCCTCGGTCGCCCAGGAGGCCCTGATCCGGACGCGCCGGCGTTAGGCCAGAGGGCAGCGGAAGCCTCGACACCCCATCGCGCCGGGGTCGCACCGACGCAGGAAGGCTCAGCGCTTCTCGGGCTTGGGGGCGAAGACGATCGTCCGGACCGCGAAGCTCCCCGCCTCGAGCTCGGTGTCCTCCACCCACTCGTGGGACGCAACACGCGCCGCCGCGATCACGTCGGCCGAGACGCGCTCGAGTGTGGTCCGGGTCGCGGGGGCCGCCGCCATCTGGATCGACTCGACCTCACGCCCCATCGACACCTCGGCGTCCGCCTTCGCCTTGTTGATCGCTGCGAGGGCCGCGACCGCGACGCCGAAGCTCTCCGCGTCGTCGGGCGCCGGGATGGCCTCGAAATCCGCCGCGCAGGGCCAGGCAGCGGTATGGATGCTCCGCGTCGCCGCATCGCCCTCGGGCGCGAGCTCCTTTGCAAAGGACCAGCTCCAGACCTCCTCCGTGATATAAGGCAGCACGGGCGCAAAGAGCCGCAGCAGCACCGAGAGCCCGAGTCGAAGCGAGGCTACGGCCGAAGCGCTGGCCAAAGCGGCCTCGCCTGTCGCTCCGTCCGCGAAGGCTCGCGCGCGGCCCTTCGCCAGCTCGAGGTAGGTGTCCGTGAAATGCGTCCAGAAGAAGCTCTCGGTCTCCTGAAGCGCGTGGGCGTATTGATAGGCGTCGAAGTCCTGGGTGGTCTCATCCACCAACACGCGCAGTTTCGCCACGAAGGCCCGGTCGAGTTCCTGGGTAATCCCCGCGACCTCACCCTCCTGAGACAGCACGAATTTGGCCGCATTGAAGAGCTTCGTCACCAGCCGCTTACCAATTTTCCACACGTTCTCGTCGAAGGCCGTATCGGCCCCGAGCCGCGCGCTTGCCGCCCAATAGCGGGCTGCGTCCGCCGTGTACTTCTCGATCAGGGGCAGGGGCGTCGTCACGTTGCCCTTGCTCTTCGACATCTTCTTGCGGTCCGGGTCGAGGATCCAGCCCGAGACCAACGCATTATGCCAGGGCACGTCGTCCTCATGGAGCATCGCCTTGGCGATCGTGTAGAAGGCCCAGGTCCGGATGATGTCATGCGCCTGCGGCCGCATGTCTGCGGGGAAGAGCTTGGCGTGGCGGGCCTCGTCCTCGCCCCAATGCGAGCTGATCTGGGGCGTCATCGAGCTCGTGAACCAGGTGTCGAAGATGTCGGGCTCGGCCGCGAAACCGCCGGGCTGATTGCGCTGGGCCTCGTCGTAGCCCGGCGGCGTATCCGTCGTCGGGTCGACGGGCATGGCTGCGAGCTCCGCCACGACGGGCGCGTCGTAGTCCGGGCGCCCCTCCGCGTCGAGCGGGTACCAGACGGGGATCGGGACCCCAAAGAAACGCTGGCGCGACAGACACCAGTCGAGCGCGAGGTTCTCCGTCCAATCCCGGTAGCGCGCCCACATATGCGGCGGGTGCCATTTCACCTGCTCGCCCTTGGCCAGCAGCTCGGCCTTCTTGTCCATCAGGCCGCAGAACCATTGGCGCGTCGGCAGCAGCTCGAGCGGACGGTCGCCCTTCTCGAAGAATTTGACGGCGTGCTGGATCGCCTCGGGCTCCTCGACGAGCGGCGCGCCGCGCCCCGTCGCGCTTCGCTCGGGCTCGCGCAACAGCTCCACCATCCGCGCCCGCGCCTGCTTGATGTTCTTGCCCACGATCTCGGTGTAGGCCGCATTGGCCGCATCGGCCTCGAGGCTCTCGAAGGGAGCCTCCCTGAAGTCCACCTCCTCGAGGCGACCCTGCGAACCGATGATCTGGCGCAGCGCGAGCCCTTCCTCACGCCACCACTGCACGTCCGTCTGATCGCCGAAGGTGCAGACCATCAACACCCCGGTCCCCTTGTCGGGGTCCGCCATCTCGCTCGGAAAGATCGGCACCGGCGCGTGGAAGGCGGGCGTCACGGCCCGCTTTCCAAAGAAGGGCTTGTAGCGATCGTCGTCGGGATGCGCCGTCACGCCCACGCAGGCCGCCAACAGCTCGGGCCGCGTCGTCGCGATCACGAAGCTCGCGTCCTCGCCCTCCACGGCGAACTCGATCTTGTGGAACGCCCCGGGCAGGTCGCGATCCTCGACCTCGGCCTGAGCCACGGCGCATTGAAAATCCGTATCCCACATCGTCGGCGCGTCGGACGTGAAGACGTGGCCCTTCTCCCAGAGATCACGGAACGAGCGCTGGGCCGTGCGGCGACAATGTTCGTCGATGGTCTGGTACTCGTGGCGCCAATCGACCGAGAGCCCGAGCCGATGCCAAAGTACGGAGAACGCGTCCTCGTCCTCCTTGATCAGCCCATAACAAGCCTCGATGAAATTCGGGCGCGAGACCAGCCGCGCCGGCTTCTTGCGGACCTTCGAGGACGCTTGTTCGAAGGTCATCCCCTCTTCGTAGGGCGTGTTCGGGTCGCAGCGGATGTGGAAATAGTTCTGGACGCGGCGCTCGGTCGGCAGCCCGTTGTCGTCCCAGCCCATGGGGTAGAAGATGTTCATGCCCCGCATGCGCTGGTGACGCACGACGACGTCGGCCTGGGTATACGAGAAGACGTGTCCGATATGCAGGGAGCCCGAGGCCGTCGGCGGCGGCGTGTCGACTACGAAGGTCTCCTCGCGCGGCCGATCGGCGTCGTAGTGATAGACGCCGCTGTCCTGCCAGGCTGCGTCCCAGCGCGCTTCGACCTCGACCGCGTCGAAGTGCTTGGGGAGGCTCTTCGGATCGATCGATCGCACCGGGCGGGAACCCGGCGTCGGAGACTCAGACATGGGACTCTTTCGGGATCGCGCCGGAGCTAGCTCCGGCGCGCAGGGCGGGGGCAAGAAGACGCGCGAGGATAGTCCAGCTCGGGCCCGGACCGCTCGTCTGGGATCGATCGGCCGCCGCGACCCAGCATTTCTCCGTATCGAGCGACCCGAAATCGCTCAGGCCTCGGGTGATCGCCCCGTTCGGCCGATGAATCCCCCATGCTCTTCGGCAAGAAAAAGAAGCGGGGCGGAACGGGGACCACGACGGGGGCGGCGCCCGTCGCGCAGGATGCACTCCCGACCGAAGGCGACCTCATCCCTGCCGACGAGGCGCTCGATTTCATCGCCGAACTGATCCGCATCTTCGGCACACAATCCTTCGAGACCCGGAATCGAGGACCCCAGGAGGTCGAGGAGACCTTCGAAACCTGGGCGCGCCATCTGCTGGTGGGCGTGCCGCCGCCCGGCCGCGAGACGCCTGAACTCGAGGAACTTGACGGCGAACGGGCACAGCTCGACCTGCCGGGCCTGCGACTCGCCTTCACGGACCAGCGCGGCACCGAACAGGAGTACGTCACCCGCTCCCTCGCGGATTTCCGCTCGGCCGCCTGGGCCTTCATCTCGGGCATGCGGCGCTCCCTGACGGCCGAGCAAAGCGCGGATCGGCAACTCGGACATCGCATGCGACGTCTGGAGAGCGCCGTGCGCGAGGGCGACCCGGCCCAGATCAAGGGCGAAGCCCAGGAAACGGTCACCCTGATGACGGATTTCCTGGCCGACCGGGGCAGCCGACAGCGGGCCCAGCTCCGCGAGATGTCCGCCCGTCTCGAAGGGCTGCGTGAGGAACTGGACACCGTCCGCAAGCAGGCCGCGATCGACGCCGTGACCCAGGTCTACAACCGCGCGAGCTTCGACGAACAGCTCGAACGCGAGATCGACCTCGCTACCCTCTTCGGCTGGCGAGGCTGCCTGATCCTCATGGACGTGGATCACTTCAAATGGGTCAACGACAATCACGGACACCCCTGCGGAGATCAGGTCCTGCGGGAGGTCGGCGACGCCCTGACCCGCTGCTGCCTGCGCCGAGATGACTTCGTGGCCCGCTATGGGGGGGACGAATTCGTCGTCCTGTTGCGGGACGTCGACCTCTCGATCGCCCAGGAGCTCGCCGAGCGGACCATTACGACGATCCGGAACCACGAGATCGACTACGAGGGGCTCGAGGAGCCGGTCCGCGTCACGGCCTCGGTCGGAATCGCCCGGATGCGCACGAACGAGTCGGCCAAGGCGTGGCTCGAGCGGGCAGACCGCGCCCTCTACGAGGCCAAAGAGGGCGGACGGGACCGGATCGAAGTCGATCCGGTGGACCTCGACGAGCCCTGAACCGCCGAGTGCGTCGTCCCAGCCGGGAGCCCCCCGGGGCGATGGCGCCGGATTCCGGCATCGGGCAAAAGGATTCCGCGCAGCCGGTTGCCACACCTCCCGTGCCCCCGTACTCTCCCGCCCCTCTGAACGCCCTCTCAGGAGTGGACCCGAGTCTATGGCCAAGAAGTCCCAGATCAACCGAGACAACAAGCGCCGCGAACTGATCGCGAAGCACGCGGAACAGCGCGCCGCGCTGCGCAAGATCCTCAAGGATCCCAACTTGTCGATCGACGACAAGCTCGAGGCGCAGGCGGGCTTCGCCAAGCTTCCGCGCAACTCGTGCCCAACGCGCAAGAACAACCGCTGTGCGGTCTCAGGTCGCTCGAAGGCCTACTACAACAAATTCGGCATCTCCCGGATCGCCCTGCGCGAGCTCGCTCTACGCGGTCAGCTCCCAGGCGTCCGTAAGTCGAGCTGGTAAGCGGGAGCGAAACCGAGATGAAGCCCGAGATCCACCCCGAATACCACAAGGTCATCTTCATCGACTCTGCGACCGGAAGCGAGTGGACCAGCCGCTCGACGGTCACGTCGAAGGAGACCCGAGACATCGACGGCGAGGAAGTGCCCGTCGTACGCCTCGAGATTTCCTCCGTGTCTCACCCGTTCTGGACGGGCAAGATGCGCGAGCTCGACTCGGACGGAAAGATCGAACGATTCCGCAAGCGTTACGGTAATCGCGCGACCGCAAAATAGCCGCACGAGGTAAAGCGCTGATTTCAGACGAGGGGCCCTCCGAGCGAGGGCCCCTCGTTTTATTTGGCAGACTGGGTCACGCTCTCCAACCGGAGGCCAGCCCACCATGCCCTCGCGCTCTCTTCTCCTGATTCCGTTGATTGTCCTGACCTCCTGCGCGGGCCTGTTTCTGATCCGCCCGCCCGCGGACGATTGGTCGCCCCCGGTCCTCGCGGCGCCGCCCGACCCCGCCCCGTCGCCCGCCCCCTGCGCGAACCGCGCGCCCCTGCGGCAGGCCTTCTTCGGAGATCTCCACACCCATACCAAGCACTCCATGGACGCGCGGTCGCGCGACATGCTCGGCAGCCCCGAGGACGCGCTGCGCTTCGCCCGCGGCGAAACGATCGGTCTCGGCCCCTTTGACGGCACGGGCCGAGGCACACGACCCGCACGCCTCGATCGGCCGCTCGACTTCGCCGCCGTCACGGATCACGCCGAATGGATTGGCGAGGTCAACCTCTGCACGAATCCGGAGTCGGCGGCCTGGGAGACCCCAGCCTGTCGCTCCTATCGTGGAGAGATTCCGCCCCGATCTCCGATCCCAGGTTTCAAGATCGGCGGGCGGATGACCGCGCTCGTCGGCGCGTTCGGCCGAAGAACCGAGATCTGCGGCGAGGACGATCGCGACTGTCGCGCGGCGCTGCTCACCGCCTGGCAGGAGACCCAGCGCGCCACCGAGCGCTGGAACGACACCTCCGAGGCCTGCGCCTTCACCGCCTTTCACGGCTGGGAGCACAGCTATTCCGTCAACATGTCCAAGGTCCACCGCAACGTGATCTTCCGCGGCGCGAGCGTGCCCGAACTCCCGATCTCCTCGCTCGAGGCCCCCACCGCGATCGAATTATGGGACCGGCTCGACGCGCTCTGCACGAACGCCGGGACCGGCTGCGAGGCGATCACGATCCCCCATAACCCAAATGTCTCGAACGGGCGGCTCTTCGAAATCTCGTGGCGTGGCGAAGCCAAGGAAGAGCAGATCCGGCAGGCGACCACCCGCGCCCGCATGGACCGGCTCGTCGAGATGATGCAGGTGAAGGGGGAATCGGAGTGCGCAAATGGGATGTACGGCGTCGTCGGAGGCGAGGACGAGCTCTGCGGCTTCGAGAAGATACGGCGGACCGGGACCGAGCCGCCTTCCGATTGTCGTGAGGGCATCGGCTCGGGCGCGCTCGGCGGCAACGGATGTCAGTCCCGGGTCGACTTCGCCCGCTACGCGCTGATCGAGGGGATGCGCGAAGCGGAGCGGATTGGCGTGAACCCCTTCCGCTTCGGCCTGATCGGCAGCACGGACGGGCATAACGCGAGCCCCGGCGCGGTCGCAGAGCAAGACTGGCCGGGATGCTGTGCCAACCAAGATGCCGCGGTCGAGGATCGCCTCTCCCTCGCGCCATTTTTCGCAGGCGTCGGCGCGATCGCGCGCAACCCAGGTGGACTCGTCGGCGTCTGGGCAGAGGAGAACTCGCGCGACGCGCTCTTCGACGCCATGAAGCGGCGGGAGAGCTTCGCGACCAGCGGCCCGCGGATCACACCCCGCTTCTTCGGAGGCTGGTCGCTCGACCCCGACCTGTGTGGAGACCCCGCGCTCGTCGCCCGCGCGGACCGCGACGGGGTGGCGATGGGCGGTTTACTCGCGCCCGCGAGGCGATCCGGCGACGTGCCGAGCTTCGTCGCACACGTCGCGCGGGACCCCGGTGTCCAGGGACGCCCGGGCGGGCTGCTCGAGCGTCTCCAGATCGTGAAGGTCTGGTACGGAGAAGACGGCGCCTTCCATCAGGCCGTGCACGACGTCGCGGGACGCGACGCAGCCTCGCCGCCGGACGTCATGAGCCGCGAACCGGCTTCGGTCGACCTCGACACGTGCACGCCCAAGGGACCCGGCCACGACGAACTCTGCGCCGTCTGGACCGACCCGAGCTTCGACCCCTCGCGCACGGCGGCCTACTACGTGCGGGCCGTCGAGAACCCCAGCTGCCGCTGGAGCTGGCGGACCTGTCTCTCGCTCCCCGAGGCCGAGCGTCCGGCGGGCTGTGACGACCCCGCGATCCCGCGCATCATCCAGGAGCGCGCCTGGACCTCCCCGATCTGGTACGAACCCAGCGCATGACGACGCTCCACGAGCCGGACGACCTGCTCCTGCATACGGATCCCCTCGCGCCCAATGTCCGCCGCGTCCTCATGTTCGCCCGAGAGAAGGCGCTCTCGCTGCGCACGCGAACGATCGAACGCAGAGTCGAGGGTGTGAGCGACCCGCGCGTCGCCGCCTTGAACCCGTTCGCCGAGATCCCGATCCTCGAATCGACCGAGGGCTTCGTGATCTCCGAATCGATGGCGATCTGTCGCTACCTCGACGAACGATTCCCGGCACCCGGGCCGCTCTTCGGCGAAGGGCTCGAGGAGCGGGCCCGCATCCACATGTGGGCCCGCCGCGCCGAGCTCTGGCTCTTCACCCCGGCCGTCGAATATGGGCACCACACGCACCCCTTCTTCGCCGCGGGCGGCTTCGACGCGTCCGCCCGCGTCGCGAGCGACCAACGGGAACGCATCGAGCGTACCTTCACGTTATTCGATGAAGCACTCGGCCATTCAGCGTGGATCGCCGGAGACGCCCTCAGCGCGGCCGACATCGTCGCCTACTCCGGCGTCGTACTCGCGCGGCTCTGGGGGGTCACCGCCCCCGATTCGCTCGACCACCTCGAGCGATGGGAGCAGACCGTGGCGGCTCGACCGTCGGCCGAACTCGCCCGCTATCCGTAGGTCGCCCGCAAAATCTCGCGCGGTGACATCCGCGGGCGAGGGCGCGGGCGAGGGCGATGCCGCAGGCGAGGGCGCGGGCTAAGCGCCGCCGAGCTTTCGCCGAATCTTGTTCTTCAGGCGAATGGCGCCCGGCTCGAGCTTGCGATCGTCGGTGCCGAGAAGGAAGCCGTCGAGGCCCCCCTTCTTTTGAACGGTTCGCAGCGTCCGTGCGGCAATATTCAGCGAGATGCGCTGGCCGAGAACCTCGGAATCGAGCCGGACCTTCTGGATATTCGGCTCGAAGCGGCGGTTCGTCGCCCGCTTGGAGTGGGAGACGTTGTGTCCGTATTGGACCTTTTTGCCCGTCAATGCACACACGCGTGCCATATCGATCACTCCGCTGAAGTTCGAGTCGTACGCGACCGATCGGGGCTGCCCAAGGCGGCCTGGTCATCGAGGCTCGAAACAAGACTGGTCGCGGACGCAAGGCCGCGAGGGAGCGCAGTTTTTAGCGAGGGGCCGCCGCGGGGTCAACCGCAGCGGCCCGGACAGGTCCACAGTACGCCGACAGAAGACTGATCCCCCCCCCGGGGGCAAAGGCCTGCACCCCGCGCTAGGGCGCAACCGGGAGCGCCTCCGCTCTCGGCACGAGCACGGAGGCCGGCAGCGTCTTCTCGCCGAGCTCGGCCTTGAGGCTCGCCAGCTCGGCCCGCGCCGATTCCCGGCGGGCCTCGTCCCGGAAACCCCGCAACCGAGTCCGAAACGCGTCTCCGTCCTCCCCCAGCTCCTGATTCACCTCGCTCTGCATCACGGCGCGGGAGATGTGCTCTCGCACGTTCTCGAGCGCGTCCATCTCGGCATCGACCGAGAGCCCCTCGATCGCCGCCCGGAGCCGGCGACGGGCCCGGGCATTGGCGAGGGTCGCGAGCATGCGGCCCTTCTCTCGCACGAGCGAGCGGATCTCCTCACGGAACCGGACCAGGTTCGTTTTGGCCTCTTCGGCCTGGACGCGCACGGCGTCGAGCTCCTGCTCGGCGCGCTCCAACTCCTCGAAGAGGGCCTGCTTATGCGCGATCAGCGAGAGCGAGGTTTCCTCCTCGTCACCGCGCACGGCCCGCCGCACGTCGTCGTGCAGCCGCGCGATCTCGGCCCGACGCTCCGCGATCTCGCTCTCGAGCTTGTTCCGCATGTAGAGGATCCCCGCGACCGCGTCCTTCAGCTCGCGGTACTGGCGCACCCGCTCCGCGATCGCCTGTTCATAGACGACCTCGGGCTTTTGTTGCTCCTGATCCCGCACCCAGGATCCGAACAGCCCCCGGAACAGGCTCCGCATACGCGCAAACATATGGGGTTTTCGATTCGACATCTCGACCTCCTTTGCCGGTGAATCCGGCGCTCACGGGGGCCATCGATCGCCGCCTTTCGGCGCGGCGCCTCGACCAACCCCTTTTCTTCCAACACAACACACACGCTCGAAACAGGAGACACTTTTTTGTGTCTTTTTCGACACACCGATTTCGACTCGACTCTTCCGCCACACGCTCACTCGCCTAGGAGCGCTTGCGAAACTCCTCTGCCTTCAGCCCGAGCTCTCGAATCTTCTGCTGCAGGCTCTGACGAACCATCCCGATCGCGCTCGCCGTGCGACTCACATTGCCCTCGTGCTCCCGCAATGCATCCGAGAGATAATCACGCTCGAAGCGCTCCACGATGCGTTTCTTCGCCTCGGAGAAGGGCACGTCGAGATCGGGCTCGGCGGTCGAAGCCGCCTCGCCCGGTGCGTCCAGCTGGAGATCGGACGCGGAGATCGCCTCGCCCGGGGCGAGGACCGCAGCACGCTCGAGCACGTTTCGGAGCTCACGCACGTTGCCCGGCCAATCGTGCCGCGAGAGCCTTGCCAGCGCTCCGGGGTCGAGCGGCTTCTTGTCCCGCTCGAGCCGCTCCGCAACCTGTCTGAGGAAGCGGTCCGAAAGCGCACCGAGGTCTTCGATCCGATCCCGCAGCGCGGGCAGCTCGATCTCCACCACCTTGAGTCGGTAGTAGAGGTCGCCGCGAAAGGCGCCCTGCTCGGCCGCCGCCTCGAGGTCGCGATGGGTCGCGGAGACGACCCGCACGTCGACCTCGATCGTCTCGGTCGACCCGACGCGCTCGAGCTTTCGCTCCTCGAGCACGCGCAGCACCTTCGCCTGGGTCTCGGGTGCCATGTCGCCGATCTCGTCGAGGAAGATCGTCCCGCCCTGCGCCGCCTCGAAGCGGCCGACGCGGCGGGCATCGGCCCCGGTGAAGGCGCCTTTCTCGTGTCCGAAGAGTTCGCTCTCGACCAGCTCCTTGTTGATCGCCGCACAGTTGACGGCGACGAAGGGCCTCGAGCGCCGCCCACTGGCGTTATGCAGGGCCTGCGCGACGAGCTCCTTGCCGGTCCCGCTCTCCCCTCGAACCAGCACGGAGAGGTCCGTCTCCGCGACCTTCTGGATCGTCTCGAAGACCCGCCGCATGCCCGGCCCCGAGCCGATCAGCTGATCGAACCCGAACTCGCGCTGGAGCTGCTCCCGGAGCAGCCGATTCTCGCGCTCCAGCCGATGTCGTTCGAGCGATCGGGCGACGACGACCCGCAGCTCGTCGTTGTCGAAAGGCTTCGGCACGTAATCGTCCGCCCCGCTCTTCATCGCCTCGACGGCGATCTTCTCGCTGCCGTGCGCCGTGATCATCACGACCGCAGTCTCGGGTCGCTCCCGCTTCGCGATCCGCAAGACGTCGAGGCCCGACGCGCCGCGGCCGAGCGCAAGATCCGTTACCACGAGATCGAAAACCTCCGTCCGGAGCTTTTCACTCGCGATCTCTCCGTCCTCGGCGAGCTCGACCTCGTAGCCTTCTCTCTTGAGCAGACCTTTCAGCGCCAGTCGAATCGCGTGCTCGTCCTCGACGACCAAAATACGCGGGATCATCGGTCCTCCTCTCTCGACCGCGAAGAGCGCGAAGCCTCGACCCGATGCGGAAGGGTCAGCACGAATTCCGCGCCGCCCCCCGCCGCGGACTCGACTCCGATCGTGCCCCGATGGGCGTCGACGATCTTGCGACACAGGGCGAGCCCCAGCCCCGTCCCCCCTTCGCGAGACGTGTAGAGCGGCTCGAAGATGCGCTCGCGAATGTCGCGATCGATCCCGTGCCCGTCGTCGGCGATGCGAACCCAGACCTCGGTCCCCGCCAGGTTCTCTCCCATCGAGACCCGAATCCTCGACCCCTCACTGGTCTCGACGGCGTCGAGCGCGTTGTCCAGCAGGTTGATCACGACCCGACGAAGCTGCTCGGCATCTCCCTCCAGATGACCCTCTGCGTCGTAGTCGCGCAGAATCTCGATTCCAGCGCGCTGTGCTCGTTCACGAAAGGTCTCGATCGCCGACTCCAGCACGTCCTCCATCACGACCCGATCCCAGCGGGCCTCCTCCTCTCGCGCATAACGGAGCAGGTGCGAGATCGAGCGTTCGACCCGCTCGAGCTCCGCGACTGCGACCCGCGCATATTCGCCCTGATCGACGTCGACGGCGTCTTCGCCCATCTGCTGGACCAGACTCTTGGCCGCGGTGATCGGGTTGCGGATCTCATGGGCGATCGAAGCCGAGAGCTGCTCGAGCGATCGATGGTGTTCGACTTCGAGGCTCTGTCGCTCGGCCCGAACGTTCTTGCGCACGCGCTGGCTGACCTCCTCCCGAAGGAAGCGCTCCCGGAGTTCGGGCTCGTAGAAGGCCCGAAACGCCCGCCGGCCCAGCTTCAGCGCGAAATACACGAAGGCGACCACCCCGGCCGGAAATGCGAAGAGCAGGAGCGGGGCCGTGATCAGCGCGGCGCGCGCGCCCTCCCGCGAGAGCACGACTTTTTCTTCCGCGCGGCGCCGTGCCTCCTCTTCGAGACGGGTCTCCTCCACGGGACGCTCCTTTTCATCGAGCAGAAGATCGTCGAGCGACCCCTCGTCGCTCATCGACTCGGCCGATCGCCGCGCAGCGGTTTTCTCTGCCGCGCGGCGCTGCCAGGACTCGCTGCCTGAACCGTCGCGAGTCGCTCGCGTCGCGAACGCGGCTCCCGCTCCGAATGTTTCACGACAGCGCATCGGCGTCCCCCTCCCGGTCCTGCCCGGGCTCCGCCTCTTTCGGAAAGGAGAGGACGAACTCCGTGCCCTGCGTGGGATCCGTCAACAGATCGATCCGCCCGCCATGGGCCTCCACCGTCTTTCTCGAGAGCGCCAGACCCAGCCCCGTCCCCGACTCTTTGGTCGTAAAGAACGGGCTCCAGATCCGCTCCCGCTCCGATTCGGGGATACCCGGCCCGTTGTCGACGACGCGGAGCCAGACCTCATTGCCCGCCAGATTCTCTCCACCCAGGAGCTCGACCCGCGCAAGGGGAACGCGAGCCTGCCCCAGCGCGTCGATCGCGTTCCCGATCAGGTTCTCGATCACACGCCGCAGCTTCTCCGGGTCCCCGCGCATCTCGCCCGGGCGGTCGAACTCGAGAGAGAGGTCGACGTCGCTGGCGGCGGCCCGCTCTCTCAAGCCCTCCGCCGCCGCCGTCGCGACCCCGCGCAGCGTCATCTCTTCGAAGCGCGGCTCCTCGTCCCGCGCATAACGCAACAGATGGGAGATCGAGCGCTCGACGCGATCGAGCTCCGAGAGCGCGAGACCTGCGTATTCGAGATTTTCCTGCGAGGCGGGATCCTCTCCCATTTGCTGGACCAGGCTCTTGGCCGCCGTGATCGGGTTGCGAATCTCGTGAGCGATCGAGGCCGAGAGGTCTTCGAGAGATCGACGGCTGCGCGTCTCGACCTGCCGGCGTTCCTGCTGAACGCTTTGCCGAGAACGCACCCCGACCTCGGCCTCGACCCATCGATCGCGCAGCCGAGGGGCCAGCACCGCCCAGAAGCCATGAAAGAAGACACCGATCCCCCAAGCGAGCGCGACGATCAGCACGACCCGCACGCTCCGGGTCGTGACCAGGAGGAGTCCGAGCGTCGCGGCGAAAGCGGCGCAATGAGTCAGAAAGCCCAGCCGTTGGTTCGCACGGCGACGCGCGAGGCGAAGCGCCTTGCGGTCGCGTCGCTCCGCTTCCGTCTCGTCGCGTCCGCCCTCCCGCGATCGTTTCCGACTCGCGCCGCCTCCGCGGTGAGCCCGCGCACGGCGACCGCGCCGCCCCCCCCCGCCCAGCCCCGAACGCAGCTGCTCGAGTTCTTCGACGCCGCGCTCCGCCAGTCGGTCGAGTTGACGCGCGCCACTGCGCTCGAGGTCGTCGACACCGTCCTGCAGGGCTTCGCGTAGATCGTCCACGAGCTTTCGGTCGTCGGCCATCGATCGATCTCCTCCACGCGCAGCGAACGGCCCGCCTCGGGCAGGCATATCGAACGGGCGATCGGGTCCGGGCGGGCAGGAGAGACGCTGCATGAGACGCTTATAGAGCAAGACGCATGCCGGCCGGCCACACGCTGCTCGCGACGCTCCCGAGCGTCTCGGGCCCCCGAGTGCAGTCAGAATACGGCACTTTCGACCGGGGACTGCAGCATTTCAGCTGCACCCCGAGTCGCGAACCCGGTGCTCCGGCCTCTTCGGTACGCCGCCCCCCCCTCGCCTCTGGACCCGATATCCCCGTGGGGGATTACTTACAGGCCGATCGAGGGCCACAGCAATCGGGCTCGGCCCGGCTATCCTCGGCGCTCCCGAAAATCGAGAGGAGCCATCCGTGGTCACGATCGGCATGAACTATTTCGTCATCCCCGGCAAGGAACAGATCTTCGAAGACGCCTGCGCGAACGTCGTCGAGACCATGGGCGGCATCGAGGGCCACGACACCTCCTCGCTCTACCGCGAGGTCGGCGACGGCGAGCCCATCTACTTGATCGTGTCCCGCTGGCAGGACGAGCAGGCGTTCAAGGATTTCATCGCCTCGGACGCCTTCAAAAAGGTCACCAACTGGGGCTCGCTGAACATCCTGCGCGGCCGCCCACAGCACACGACCTACCAGCACGATTGATCGGGACGCCGCCCCGTGTCCACACCCGTCGTCCAGGGGCTGCCGCTCCATACGCGCTCCCTGACCGTCTCGCTCAGCCGCAAGACCGACGAACGATGGTCGGCGCGCGGAGACATCATCGACCTGCGCAAGAACGGCTTCGTCCCCTCGAGCTACGACATCCAACCGGCCGGGATCATCCACTCGATGAACATCGAGCTCGACCTCGTCCCCGAGACGCTCGAGATGGAGGCGATCCGCGTCGACCAGCCCTTCGTCGCCGTCGAGCCCTCCGAGGCGACCCGGGGTGAATGCTGCCGGGACCCGGCGCCGCGGCTGCTCGACCTCGCCGGAGAACGCCTCGACGCGGCCTTCCCCAAGAAGCTGACCCGGATCTTCGGTGGGCCTCTCGGCTGCTCCCACCTCCTCACCCTCTTCCAGTTGATGGCCTCCGCCGTGCCGCGAGGCGCCGCGATCGAGCACGCTCGCGCCGCCCGGGAAGGAACCGAGCATGCCTTCGGCGATCGCTTCTTTCGCCGCGCGGTCTTCATCGACGGTCTGCAGGCGAGCCGCGCGCAGACCGACGTCTCGGTCCAACTCTCGGACTCGGCGACCCGGCCCTTCTCGGACGACACCCACTCCGTCGAGCGACTCGAGCTCTTCCACGAGGTCAAGACCCTCGCCACGGTCGAGCGCAAGCGACTCCAGCTCGAACGTCTCGAGGTGCGCGAGCGCAGTCGCAGCGCCGAGACGCTCACCACCGCCCCCTGGGCCGATCACAGCGAGCGCCTCGCCTCGCTGGTCGGCGCGCCGATCATCCCGGGCCTCGCGGGGCGCATCTTCGCACTGACCGCGGCAGAGCCCGCGCTTGGGCCCGTGCAGGACAACCTGCTGATGTTCGCGCCGGGCTTCATCCAGGTCACGGCGGCGCAGATGGAAGGCTGGTTCGAAGAGCAGGCCCGCGCCAAGACCGATGCGGGCGAATCCACCTCAGGGGTCTCGGCGCTCGGCGGCAATAGCGGCGCTTGTTATATGTGGCGCGAGAACGGGCCCATCCAGAAGGCGGGCTTCGGCACGATGCGCTGACGAGCTCCGGATGCTCGGCGGCGCGCCGCCCTCAGGTCTTGCGGAACACGACCAGCTTGTTGTTCGCCGGCAAGTCCGCCGTCTCCTCGTGGACCAGCCCAGAAGCGTCTGCGACGGTGCACACGTCCTCCAGCGCGCGCACACCCCAGCTCGGATCGCGCGCCCTCAGGCTCTCGTCGAACGCCGCGTTGCTCGGGGAGGTCTGGACTCCATCGATCTCGAAAGGTCCGTAGAGAAACAACCGACCGGCCACGGGCAAGATCCGCCCCGCCCCGGCGAGGAGTCCGACTGCCGCCGTCCAGGGCGCGATGTGGATCATGTTCGCGTTGAAGATCGCGTCGACCTCCCCGGCGACGACGGGCCATTGCGGGCCCGACGCGTCGAGGAGAAGAGGCGGGCGCAGGTTCGGCAAGCCCGACTCCTCGGCCCAGGCCGAGATCGACTCGAGGCTCGACGGGTCTCCGTCCGTCGGCTGCCACACGAGGTGGGGCAGCTTCTCTGCGAAGAACACCGCGTGTTGCCCGGTCCCGCTCGCCACCTCGAGCACGGTCGCGGGGCGATCGAGCCAATGCTCGAGCCGCGCGAGGATTGGCTCACGATTGCGATGCGTCGCGGGCGCATCCCGCTTCGTCATCCCCGCCCCCCGCGAGTAGGGCGGCGTGGAGGCCTGCTCCATCGCCGCACCTGGCTCCAGCGGAACTCAGTTCGGATTGAGCATCGGACCGAAATAGCCGTCCCCCTCGGTCCAACCACTCTGGCGCTGGAGATGGCGCGAGTTGTTCCAGATCTCATCCGCATCAGACTGACCGATCTCTCCGCTGGGACAAGCGAGGAAAGGATATTTGATCTGTACGAGACGCGGGCACTGCCCTTCGGCAGGGGGAACGACGGGGGCGCTCAGATCGATTCCATCCAGCGCGCTCGCCGCGCCGGCAGAGCAGACCAGGCACGCGACCAGGGTCAAGAGAGTCGTTCTAGAGATTCGTAGAGCAGCATCAATCAGCATCAGCAGAGTCCTTGGCGTCCTCCCCCTCGCCTCCCCACTGCATTCTCGCACGAACGCCGCAGGATCCTCAACGAAAGATCGGGCCGCGCTACCCCCCGGAGGATTCCGCCGCGCTCCGCTCCGTCCCGACTTTGCGATACGTCAACACCAGCAGCGCCGGGGTGACCGTCACGTCCAGCACGAAAGCCAGGCCGATCGCAAAAGCGGTCGTGAGCCCGAGATAGCCGAGGTTCGCCATCGAGGAGAGACCCAGGACCGCGAAACCCGCCACGAGCACGACCGAGGTGAAGAGCAGCGCACGCCCGGTCGACTCCATCGTCAGCTCGACCGACCGCACGGCGTCCCCCGTACGCGCAAAATGGCGTCGAAAGCCGGAGATGAAATGGATGCTGTCGTCCACCGCGAGCCCGATGGCGATGCACGCCCCCAGGATCGTGAACAGGTCGAGCTCGATGCCCACCACGACCATCAAAGCCAGGGCCGTCAGGATCGGAATCAGGTTCGGCACCATGCTCACCAGCCCCGCCCTCAGGCTTCCGATCATCAACATCATGATCGGCGTGATCAAGAGAAGCGCCAGGGAGTAGCTACGAATCAGACTCTCCGAGCTCGCCGACGCGGTCCGCGCGATCATCGCGACGGATCCTGTCAGGGTCACCTCCGCCCGCCCCTCCATCGTGTCGCGGATCCTGTCGCGCGCTCGATCGATAAAGCGCTGTTTCCCGACCCCATCTTCCCAGCCCGTCAGGATACTGACCCGGGCCTTGCTGAAATCCGTCGACACGAAGGACTCGAGATCGTCGGCGCCGCTGTTCTCGAAAAGCAACAGTTCTTGCGCCACGAGACGTTCGTCACGCGGAACCGCGTAGAACTCAGGCCGGTTCTCGTTCAGCGCCTGATGCGTCTCCTTCAGCACCTGGAGCATCGACCAGGTCTTTGTAACCAGCTCTCCTTCGGATCGAAGCTCCGGGATCAGACGGTCCATCGCCTCCATCCCGTCCAGGACCTCGACATCGTAGAGGCCATTTTCCTGTCCCGTATCGACGACCACTTCGAGCGACTGCATCCCACCGAGACGCTCGTCCGTGAAGAAGGTCCCGACGCGAAGCCAATGGTCTTCAGGGAAGTAGGCCATCGGGTCGGCGGAATAGTCCAATCGTGGCAACAGGGCGAGCGCGCACACCGCCATCAACAGCGTCGCCCCGACCAGCTTTTTAGGATGCGCCGTCGATAGACGCGCACAGGCCAGGAGAAGGCCGGTGCCCCTCTCGACTCCGGCCTCATTGCGCTCGGCACTCAGCGGGAGGACCGAGAGCACCGCGGGAAGAAAGACGAGCGCGTAGACTGAGGTCACCCCGACACCGATCGCTCCGGTGATCCCGAGTTGGAAGGCCTGCTCCATCGTGGCCGCAACGAAAGAGACCAGGCCGGCAATCGTCGTCACCGCCGTCATCAGAATCGGTAGCCCGACCTCACGCAAGGTTTCCTCGAGGGCCGCTTGCCGCTCGCCCCGTTTCGCCAACGACCGGAAAAAGACCGTCAGGAGATGGATCGTGTACCCCACCCCCACGGCAAGCAGAAAAGAGGGCAAAATCTGAGTCGGTAAGCTGATCGGGAAGCCGATCAACTGAGCGATCCCGAGTGTCGACAGCAGGGAAAGCAAGACGATACTCGTGGCCAGCAGAAGCGGGGAGAGCCGACGGAAGAGCACGATGATCATCAAACCGACGAGCAACAAAGCCCCACCGAAGATCCGTGGCACATCCTGCGCCATCGAGCGCGTCAGCGCGAAGGCGACCAAGGGCTGGCCCGTCAGATGGATCGTCGCGTCCTCTCTTCGGTGCCGGTCGACAGTCTCGAGAACGGCACGACTGAAAGCACTGTTCTCGCGAGCAGAGAGAAAGCGCCGAGGATCCGCATTCGGAGTCAGCTCGAATCCACCCAGCCCCTCTTCTTCCTCTACGTTGCCGCTGGAGTAGGCAAAGGACTTTACCTGGAGCACCGTCGTGCGTCCGTCTGCGGAGATCACCGAGTCAATGTAGCCAGGAGTGGACAGCGACCGATTCCGCAATGCCTCGAGGTCCCCCTCGTCCTGGGGCCAGTCCTCGAGGAGCTCGTCGACGAAGAGCTCGTCTCCGACCCCATAGACCGAACGGATATTGACGAGGCTATTCACCTCGTCCAAGTGAGGCACGGAATCTTCGAGGTCGAGATGGAGCGCGCGTAGCCACGCAAGAAACTCGAGATCGAATACCTCGGGCGGCTCGACCACGACGAAGATCAGCTGATCTCGTCCAAACTGATCTCTGAACGCGTTGTAGGCGATCTTCGCGGGATCTCCATCGAAGAGGTAGTCATCGCTCGACGTCTCGACTTCCATCAAGGGAATGCGCGTCGTCAAGAAGACCGCCAGCCCGAGAATCGAAAAAATCGCGACCCAGCGAAATCGGACGATGACCTCAGCCCAGCGTCCGAACCCGTCTTCTATGACGCCCCGAAAATCTGCCAAGAGCGGCGTACCCCCTATCCAACGCCCAAAGGCGGAACAATAGATTGTAGCAGGGCTCAGAGAGCAAATCGCACCCTCTCCTACTCAAATAATGTTAGGTTTAGATCGTTAGGGACCGGGCATGGACACGACGGCCGGGCAAGCATCCGAAAGCACAACGAATAGATCGACAGAAATCCTCCGGGGCCGATCTCTGTAGGGGGTTCAGCCCAATTCGGATTCTGCGGTATCGGACGTGAGTAGGCTCTCGAAACGCGACTTAACGGCGGCCTTCATGTAGGCGTCTCGTGCCGTGACCTTGCCCTCTTTCACATAAGCAAAAAGAACGTCGTCCATCTGCTGCATCCCCTGCGCCTTCCCCGCCTGGATCACCTGGCTCAGCATCGGCGTATTGCCTTCTCGAATAATGTTAGGGAGGCCCTGCGACTTCAAGAGAATCTCATTTGCTGCGATCCGACCCGGTCCATCAGCGCGCGGCAGTAGCAACTGTGAGACCACCCCCACCAGGGACTCCGAGAGCGAGAGCCGCGCCATGTTCTGCTCGTCGGAAGGAAAGGCGTCGATCATGCGATCGATCGTCTTGGCAGCGCTGTTGGTGTGGAGCGTGCCGAATACGAGCATGCCCATCTCAGCAGCGGCCATCGCGAGCCCGATCGTTTCCACCTCTCTCATTTCACCCACGAGGAGAACGTCGGCGTCTTGACGAATCGCGCTGCGAAGCGCCGCTCCAAAACCAGTGGAGTGGAGTCCAACTTCACGATGGGAGAACACGGAATTCCGATTCTGGTGGACGAACTCGACCGGGTCTTCAACCGTCACAATGTGCTTGGCATAGCTCTTGTTCACCCGATCGATCATCGCGGCAAGTGTCGTCGACTTTCCCGATCCCGTCGGACCTGTGACGAGCACCAGCCCTTCGTTGAGATCTGCAAGGTCGTGGATCGCTTGAGGCAGACCCAGGTCTTCGAGCGAGACGATTTCTTCTGGAATGACGCGAAACACACAAGCCGCGCCCGTCTCCTGGACGAAGTAGTTTGCACGAAATCGTGCGACCCCTTCGAGACTGAAAGCAAAATCGAGATCACCCAACGTCTCGTATTCTTCCCAGCCTCGGGTTGGGGCCACCTCGAGCATCATCGCCCGCAGTGCTTCATCCGTGAGGACGTCCTCGCTCTCCACCATCAGAATTCGCCCCTTGGCACGAAAGCGCGGCTGCTCGCCAGCGACGAGATGAAGATCGGAGCCGTCGTGGTCCTTCAGATAGACGAGGAGGGAATCGATCGCGGCCACACTCTTCTCCGATCTTGACGTTCTCGAGGACTTCACACGCCCGCGGTAATCAGCTTTGCGTCCTCAGCGATCGCGAGGGCCGCTTCGCGGGTGATTTCGCCTGCGGCCACGAGTTCATTGAGTGACTGGTCGAGCAGGTACATGCCGTGCAACTTCCCTGTCTGCATCAAGGAGCGGATCTGCACGGTCTTCTCGTCGCGGATCAGGTTGCCGATCGCACGCGTGACGACCAGTACCTCCAACGCCGGAACACGATGGGCTCCATCGGAGGTCTCAACCAAGCGCTGGGAGACGACCGCTTTCAGCGATTCGGACAGCATCGCGCGAACGTGGTGTTGCTCTTCCGATGGAAAGGCTCCGATCATCCGATTGACTGTTCGGACGGCGCTCGACGTGTGCAGCGTGGCGAGGACGAAATGGCCGGTCTCCGCCGCCGTCATCGCAAGACGAATCGTGGCGAGGTCTCTCAGCTCCCCGATCACAATCACATCTGGATCTTCACGCAGTGCCCCCTGCAACGCGCGCGCGAAGCTCTGGGTATGCTGGCCCGCGTGGCGCTGGTTCACGAGGCAGCGCTTCGAAGAATGAACCACCTCGATGGGATCTTCGATCGTCAGGATGTGCTCTTCGCGCGTCTCGTTGATATGGTCGACGAGTGCCGACAGCGTCGAAGATTTCCCGCAGCCAGCGGGACCCGTGACGAGCACCATACCCTGATGATAGTCGGTGTATTTCGCGAGCTCGGCCGGAAGGCCCAGCCTCTCCAGGTTCGGCGCCTGTTCCGGAATGATCCTGAAGACGGCATCGAGACCGCGCTGCTGACGATAGGCGTTCGCTCGGAAACGCCCGACTCCAGGCAGGTCGAGGCAAAAGTCGATCTCTCCGCGGTCGCGCAACACGACACGCTGCGCGGGAGTCAGCGAGGCCGTAACGATCCGCTCAACGACCTCACGGTCGATTCTCTGCTCGGTCACGACGAGTCGACCCGCGAGACGCTGCTGAAGCGGCCCGCCAGCATGGAAATGGACGTCCGAAGCCTTTGCCGACACCGCCGAGGCGAGCGCGGCCTCGAGCCGCTCCCGATCCGCGGGGCCACAATCCGGTATCGAGAGCTCGAGCGAGCCCTCTCCGGGCATTTCGGAGAGCGCTGTCATCGGCGCCGAATCCGCACGCGGAGGAGAAACGGATGCCCTCTCCTCGGACGCAGCTGCCAACTCGGAGGGGGGGCTGCCGTCGAATATCACGGCGGAGTCGGAAACCAGGGACTCCGGCAGGGGCTCCGCGCCCTGCGGCGGACGCAGTGCCTCGGGCGCAGGTGCTTCGTGGAGCGCATCGACGTCACGCGCGGTGAGTGAGGAAGCGGAGACCACCGCCTGCTCTGCGGCTGCGTGAATCTCGGCGGAGGCAGTCACCCCTGTGCGGGGTAGAGCGGGTTCGGAACGACTCGCCCCAACGGATGGCAAAGCGGGTTCGGAACGACTTACCCCGGCGGATGGAGAAGCGGCTTTGGAACGGCTCGCCCCGGCGGATGGCAAAGCGGCTTTGGAACGGCTCGCCTTGCGCTTCCGGTGCTTCTCCACGAGGTCGCGTTGGACGGCGTGCAGCTTCTCCAGTTGCTTCCGGTCCAGCAGCCCGAGCTCGAGAAAGACCATCCCGAGCTTGGGGTTGCCCGACGCCGCACTCTCCTCCATCGCTCGCTCGACCTCAGCCGAGGTGAGCATCCGCAGCTGAGTCGCGAGGCGGCCGATCAGGGGGACGGGCTTGGACTGCGTCATCGGATCTCGCTATCGGCAGTTCGACGAGGCACCCTGAGCGCCGGCCGCGGAGCTTCGAGCCTTTGCCCACTCCGGTGCCAGCGCAGCGGCCACTTCCTGAGCTAGTGTCGGCCTTTTCAGTGACCCTCATCACGTGAGGTCCCCGAGGCCCAGGTCCGCCTCGGCCACGGACCCGTCGGAGAAACACCGTGTCCGGCTCCTCACCCTCTCCCGCAAAGACTCCGCCGACCCTCGATAGTGCCCAGCGTCGCCAGCTCCGCGGACTCGCACATCCCTTGAAACCGGTCGTCTTCGTCGGTGAGGCGGGCGTCAGCGACGCCGTCCTCAAGGCCCTCGGCGAGGCGCTCGATCAGCACGAGCTCGTCAAGATCCGGCTGCGCCAACCCCCGGACAAGAAGTCGACCGCCGCGGCACTTGCGAAGGCGAGTGGTGCGGCGCTCTGTGGTGTCGTCGGGCATACGGTCGTGCTCTATCGGCCGCACCCCGAAGACCCCAAGATCACGCTGGGCAAACGCACCTGAGTACGAATTCTGTCGGGTCGTCGGCTTGTGCTCTCCCTAACGCGCCATTCTCGGGTCGTGTTATTGCCAGCGCTTCGCTGCGACGCTCGGCCTCCTTGGCCTCGGGACCCCGCTGGCCCATTACCGGTCCCCGCCGAGGCCTCCGCCGAGGACATGCGGTAGGGAGGTCGGGAGACCTCCGCCAGGACCGGCCCCCGTCCCTACCCCCAGGCATCCCTGACACCTGCGCCCACACCAAGGCCGAGGCGGCTTCCGACCGACGTTCCTGCCTTGTGTGGCGGTGCCAGCCATGCCCTCGTGCTCTATCGAGCCACCCCACAACTGCCCCAGCTCTGGCTCAAAGCAGCCTACTGGACCCAAGTTGCTGAAATCTCGGGCCGTATGCTAAAGACTTCCGGCCATGGGTAGGCGATCTCTCTTCCATCGCGTCACGGCTGCGATCGGCCTGGTTGCCCTCTGCGCGCCGCTCAGCCACATCCATGTCGCGGCGTGTATCGAGGCTGCACGAATAGAGATCTCCGTACCCACCCCCCACGATGCAGCGAATCATGGCGGGGCCCCGCATCTCGCTCTCGACTCCGAGCGCGAAACCGTCTCGTCCCTAGCCACTCACTCCACGTCACGAGCCCCCGCCGAAATTCAGCCGGACGACTCTCACCACGAGCACTCCTCCCAAGATGGCCTGGCGGGCGAACTCTGCATCGCGCTTCGATCGGACGACGAGGACGAGAGCGGGCTTCTTTGCACGGGCTTTCGTATCGCAACACTCGAAGAAGGCCAGGATCGGAGCCCCGCCCTCCATCCACTTAACGGACGGCCCCTCAAGGGCTGGCCCGCCAATCGAGCCCCGCCCCGCGCCCGCGGCTAGTCCGACCCCCCTCCGATCACTCAAAGAATACGCTCTGGCCTTCTCGGCCAACGCCAACGGTTTGCTTCGCTTTCCCGTAAGCGACACCCACCATTTTGCCTCCAAGGAGGAATTGTGTCTTCTACATCAGTCAATCGGCCCACCCGCGTGGTCTCTTGCCTCGCCACAACTCTGATCGCGCTGGCCCCGCTCTCGTCGCTCGCCGACGAGTCCAACGACTCTACGCACGCCCACGACCATGCTCACACCGACCATCACCCGACCGAAACGATCGTGGTCACGGCAAGTCCACTCGAACACGACCGCGACGAACTCTCGGTCCCAGTGGACAGGGTCCAGCGCGAAGAAATCCTCGAACATCTCGGCTCGACGCTAGGCGAAACTCTCAACCACCTCCCCGGGGTGACGACGACCGGCTTCACTGCGGGAGCGAGCCGACCCGTGATTCGAGGCCAGGATGCGTTCCGAACAGAGGTCCTGGAAGACGGGCTTCGAACCCAGGACGTCTCTCGCGAGAGCCCTGACCACGCCGTCGCGGTCAACCCGCTCGCGGCGCAACGCGTCGAGATCGTCCGCGGACCCGCGACGCTTCGCTACGGCGGCGGCGCCTCCGCCGGAGTCGTGAACGTCATCACGAATCGCATCCCCGACTCCCTCGACGAAGAGGGCGTCTCCGGGGAGATCTACGGGGGCATCGGACTCCTCGCGAACGAACGTGATCTCGCGGCGAACCTCGACGGCCGGAAGGGCGATTTCGCGTTCCACGCCGACGCGCTTTTCCGCCGATCCAACGACTACGCGATCCCGAACGACGATCGCCCCCACGTCCAATCGGGCACCCAGACTGAATCCTGGGTGGGCTCCATCGGAGGCGCGTACGTGGTCGACGCGGGTCGCTTCGGTGCGTCCTACACGCGCCTCGACAGCGACTACGGACTCCCGGAGGACGGCGAGTCGGTCGAGATCGACATGCACGCCGATCGGTTCCGATTCGAGGGAGACCTTTTCGATCCTGTTCCCGGGATCAGCGAAGTCCGCGTCCGAGGCGTCTACACGGACTATGAACACGACGAGTCCGCCGAGGGCGTCGTGGGACAGACCTATCGCAACAAGGAGTTCGACGGCAGGGTCGAAGCCCTCCATGCCCCGATCGCGGGATTCACCGGCGCGATCGGATTCCACGCCCAGGATCGCGATTTCCAGGGAGAGGGGGAAGCCGCGGAATTCCTTTCACCGACGGACCGCCAATCCTTCGCGCTCTACCTCTTTGAAGAGCGGCCGCTGCTCGAGTCCTTGACGCTCGAGACCGGTGCTCGGATCGAGCAGACCCGAATCCAGGGCGTCGACACGAACGACCTGAACCGCGAGCGTCATTTCACTGCACTATCCGGCGCTGTCGGCCTGGTTCTCACCCCGCACGAAGGCTGGACGATCGGCGCCAACGGCGCGATCAGCCAGCGAGCACCGTCTCAGGTTGAGCTGCTCGCGCGCGGAGCCCACGAAGCGACGGGCACCTACGAGCTCGGCGACGCCGACCTCGACCTCGAAACCTCGTTCACCGGCGACTTCCGCGTCGAATTCGCGAACGATCGGGGCCGAATCGAGTGGGCCAGCTTCGTCACGCACTACGAGGACTACATCTTCGCGGCGCTTGACGGCGTCCAGGTGAACGAAGAGGGGGACGCGCCCGCTCCGGGCGACGATCTCTTCGATCAGCTCTTCTATGAGAATCGCGACGCACTCTTCTACGGATTCGAGGTCGCGGCCGACGTGGACGTCTTCAAATTCGATCCGGGCACGATCGGACTCGATGGCCGCTTCGACTATGTCCGCGCCCGCTTCGACCAAAACGCATTGCTCGGCGGGAGCAACAACGTGCCTCGCGTCACGCCGATCCGCTGGGGTGCAGGCGTCTTTTTCCGGGGATCGGCGACCAACGCACGGATCGGCTTCGTGCGGACCGAACCCCAAGGCGACGCGGGGGACTTTGAGACCAAGACCAAGAGCTTCACGTACCTGAACGCGTCTTTGAGCCACGAGATCGACTTCTTCGACGAAGTCCCCATCTCGCTGTCCGTCATCGCACGGAACCTCACCGACGTTCGCGGCCGCAACGCTGTGGCCTTCAACAAGGATGAAGTCCTGCTGCCCGGGCGAAGCATCCGCTTCGCCCTCCGCGCGCGTTTCTAAGGAGGCTCGGAGACCACTCGAAGAGGCCATCACCACGTGGTCCCCTCCAAAGGGGACCACGTGGTCCCCTCCAAGGGGACCACGTGGTAGGCTGCCTTCATGGAACCGACCTCACATCACGTCACCGGCGCCCACGGCAACACCCTCCACGTGCTCGAATGGAGCACGACAGGGGTTCCCATGGTCCTGCTCCATGGCCACGGTAACGAGGCTCACCTCTGGGACGACTTCGTGCCCAGCGTCGCCGAGCATTACCGCGTACTCGCCGTCGATCAGCGAGGCCACGGGGACTCCGCTTGGGACGAAGAAGGTCGCTACCACCCCAAGGACATGGCCGACGACCTCGAGAAGATCCTCGAATATTTCGCGATCGATCGGTTCGTCCTGATCGGGTTCTCGATGGGCGGCCGGGTCTCGATGGTCTATTCGAGCCGACACCCGGACCGCCTCGCAGGTCTCGTCCTCGTCGATATCGCACCCGAACTCGACGCTCGCGGGATCGCCCGGATCGGCAACGAGATGTCCGAGCAGCGCGCCCCCGTGTTCGCCACCATCGAAGAGTACGCGCGTATGCTCTCCCTGAACTATCCCGCAGGCCGACCGGCCGCGATCACACGAATGGCGACCCACGGACTCAAACGACGAGAAGACGGCCTCTTCGAACTGAAGATGGACCCGAAACTCCGCTCCGAGCGCGCGGAGGACGAGGCAGCCCGAAAAGCGGAAGAAGCCTTCATCCAGGAGCAATGGGACGCCCTCGCGGCCATTCCCTGTCCCACCCTGGTCGTACGCGGCGCTGCCTCGGATATCCTCGCACCCGATACCGCAGACCGCATGGTCGACGAAGTCCTGCAGCACGGGACACTCGAGGTCGTTCCACAGGCCGCTCACTCCGTGGCCACGGACAACCCCGAGGGCTTCGAACGCGCCGTCTGCGGCTTCGTCCTCGGTTAGGCCACTTCCCATGCCGACCGACGAGGCGACCGAAATGACAGGAGAGACGTCCGAGGCACGCTTCGGCCCGGGCGCCGTCGTCGTACACCAACGCTTCGGCTACCGGGGCGTCGTCTTCGACGTGGACCCCCGCTATGCGGGATCGGACGATTGGTACGAACAGGTCGCGCGCTCGAGACCTCCAAAGGATCGCCCCTGGTACCACGTCCTGGTCGACGGCGCGTCTCATACGACCTACGTCGCGGAGCGACATCTCGGGCACGACCCCGCGCCGACCCCCATCACACACCCCTTGCTGGAACGACTTTTCGATCGTTTTCAAGAGGGGCGCTACCTGAAGGACGAACTCGCCCACTGAGGTCACCGGCCGAGTCACGCCAGACGCAGAGAGCAACGAACGCTTCTGTCAGCGGGGCGGGGCGGGGCGGGGCGGGGCGGGGCGGGGAATCGAGAAAACCGGCCTAGAGAAAGCTCCGCCAATGGTCGAAGCGCGCGTCTTTGCCCGTCACGATGTCGAAGAAGGCGGTCTGAAGCTCTTCCGCAATGGGGCCTCGCTTGCCCTCACCGATACTCCGATGATCGACCTCACGAATCGGGGTCACCTCGGCCGCAGTCCCGGTCAAGAAGATCTCATCGGCGACATAGAGGTCATCTCGGGTGATCTGACTCTCCTCGACGGAATAACCGCAGAGCCGCGCGACTTCGATCATCGAGTCCCGGGTGATGCCGTCGAGCACGCTGTAGAGCGGCGGCGTCTTGATCCGTCCGTTGCGGACGACGAAGATGTTCTCGCCCGTGCATTCCGAGACGAGCCCCTGCGTATCGAGCATGATGGCTTCGTCGAATCCGTCCAGTAGCGCTTCGCGCTTGGCCAGGATCGAATTGACATAGTCGCCGCACGTCTTGCCATTGGTCATCTTGGCGTTGACGTGATGTCGCGCGAAGGTCGAGATCTTGGCCCGAATGCCGCGCTTGACCCCTTCGTCCCCCAGATATTTTCCCCATTCCCAGGCGATCACGGAGACCCGGATCGGGTTGTCGCCCGGATGCAGCCCCATCGCGCCGTCGCCGATGAAGGCCAGCGGGCGGATATAACCCTCTTCCAGGTCATTCCGTCGCAGCGATTCGAGGGTGGCCTCCTCGAGTTCTGCGGGCGTGAAGGGGATTTCGATCAGATTGATCTTCGCCGAATCGAAGAGCCGCTTGATGTGTTCCGGGAGCCGGAATACGGCCGACCGACCGTCGGCGCCCGCGTAACAGCGGATACCCTCGAAGACCCCGAGCCCATAGTGGAGCGTGTGGGTGAGGATGTGGACGTTGGCGTCGTCCCAGGCGACCCACTCCCCGTCGAGCCAGATCTCCTTACCCGTGACGCCCTTCGCTGCGTTCTGCCCCATCGCGGGAATGCCTCTCCGTCTCGTCTCGAATTCGGCGTTTCTCCCGAAGGGCTCCGTCCGGAGACACAGATTCGTGTCAGCGCCGAAGGATCCGATCGAGCACACCCTTTCGCAGGGTGTTCGCCTTGTCGCGACGCATATTCATCACTCGCAGCTCGCGCATCGCCTCGACGCACTGCGGCCTGATCTGCAGGGCACGAGAGAACATCTTCCTCGCCGCACCCGTCTTGCCTGACGCCCGGTAGAGCCGGCCAAGCAAGAGGTAGGGCTTCTCCCGATCCTTCGCCAGCGCGACGCCCTCGCGGCAGTGTTCGAGCGCCTCACCCCGCATCAAGGCATTCTCCGGGTGGCAGAGATGAAGACACCATCCGTAGTAGGAGCGGTACTCACCCGCAGTCGGATAGCCCTCCATGGCCCGACCGAAACAGAGCAAAGCCCCCGGGTAGTCTCGCGCCGCCAGCTTCGCCTCCCCCTTCTGGAATTCGGTCTCCGCGAGCAGCGCTCGGTCCCCCTCGTCTTCCTCCACCGGAGCCTTCTCGCTCGACCCATCTCGCGCGCGCTCGGCGCCGTAGCAGGCACGAGCCGCCGCGGTCGCGATCTCGCAGCGCGCCGCGTCGAGGCGCTGGCGCAGATCCCCGGCAAGCTGTTGCAGCGACGCGCTCGCGTCTCGAAAGCGCTCGGGAGCAAATTGCTCCGAAAGACCCACATGAGCGAGCCGAACCTCCTCGTCTTCCGCGCTCTCGGGAAGGCCGAGCGCGTCGTAGGCATCGCCCTTGTTCGCCCGCTCGCCCCAAGCCAGGAGTTCCGCGCGCAGGGCTTCCTCGAGAGTACCGGTCCCCACCCCCGGGTTCGCCGCCGGGTCTTCAGTCGGGCCAGCGACCCCTTCGTCGTCTCGAGGCAAACGCTCCACGGCCAGAAATTCGATCGAGACGAGCCCGAAGACCAGCCGCCGGACCCATTCGGGTTCGGTGAGGAGCGCGCCCAGCCTTTGGTTCTCCCGGAGCGACTCGAGCCACTCGTGCTCCCGCATCGAGAGGCCGAGCTCGAGTGGCTCGACGTCTGCGGAATCCCGGAGGACGACTCGCTCCTCTGCATGGCGCCCCAGATACCGATCGACCTGTCTCAGCGGCGCACGACGTGTCACCCCCTCGAGGATCAGTCGAGACGGATGGACCTCGAGCCCGAGACGGGAGCCGCGCTTCAGGCGTGCGCCTCTATGCACCTCGAATTGGCCGCCGCGCCATCCAAAGAGTTCAAAGAACTTCTCGCGCGCGTGATCTTCCAGGGCCTCGAGCCGATCCTCTTCGGCGAGTACCTCCATCGCGACCAGAACCTCGCCCTGCAGCCCCTCCCCGGCCTGCATCCGCTCGACCGATTCGTCGAGTTCCCCCGGACGTACGCGTCCCTCCGAGACGAGAAAATCCCCGAAGCATTCACGGATCAAATTCGACTTGACCGCGACCGGCGAGCCTCCCTGCCACTCAACGGCCTTCTTTTTCTTACCATGGTCGAGCAGCAAGACGCCGTCGCATTTTTCCCGACGAAGCGCGTTCAAGAGCTCGGGGATCGATCGCTCCTGCACGCTTCCCCGCTCCGGCAACACCTCACACGGAGTACCCTTTTGGCAGCGAGAAGAATCGAGGGACTCGGCCCGGGTATCGCTGAGGGCGGGGTCTTCGAGAACACAGGGAATCGTCGCGGACATCGGCGGGCCTCCGGCTCCCTCTATCGGCGAACGGCTTCCGCAGCTGAGGGGTCGACCGACCCACCGGCATCATCTCGCTGTGGGTTGTGATCCAGCTCACCACGAATTAGTCCGGATTAGGCCCAGCAGGCAAAGAAGCCGGCTGGCCTCGCCTCAACGTCGCGTCGAGATTCTGCAGCTTCAAGCGCTGCTCGAAGACGACCTCGCCCGCTCCCTGCCCTGCCCAGCGAAGTGTCAGGTCGGCCCGCAGACCGGCACGCTTCTCGAAGCCTTGCGCGTCTCGCACACGAGTCCGGGTCAGATCGAGATCGAGTCTGCCCACCAACCCCTCGGGCCCGCGATCGACGGTTCCCTCGATCGAGAGCGGGCCCTCCGCGACATAGTCCGCCGACTCGAACGCCCCTTGCTCGATGTCGAGCGCGACGGAGGCGCGGTGCGGGGCGAAGACGGGCCCGATCAGGGTCACGCTCCCCGTCGCGCGACCCACGATCTCCCAGCCAAAGCCGGGAAGCAGCAAGCGCCCCTGCGCGAGGTCGAAATCCTCGAGTCGAAGCGTCAGCGTCCTGCGCTCCTCCTCGATCAAAGAAGATGCGCCGCGCACTCTGCCGCCCTCGTGAAGCGCCAGATCGAACGCATGACGCCCCTCCCCCTTCCACTCGACTCGAAGAGAGAAATCATCGACGAGCCGCCCGTCCAGCACGAGCGATCCCCCGCCCTCGGCGACCGCGGCTTCGCCGATCGAGGCTTGTAACCTGAGGTGTTCCAGATCCCAGTCGCGAACGGACCCGCCTGCCCGGTCTCGAATGTGGATGCGCCCCTGCTCGACGATGAGCATCCGTGTCATCGACACTCGAGAGCCCCCGGCCTCGCCTGATGGATTCTCCCCGGCGGGCGGCATCGGCTCGACCGGAGCGTCGAGCCACGCCGAGATCGGCGACGGGAGGAGGAAACCATCTGAGGTCCGTGTCATCACGAGCTCCGCCCCAACGAAGACCACCGCCTCGACCCCCCATCGTCCGCGCAGAAGCGACTCCGCCGATAACCGGAGATCGATCGCCCGAGCGCTCAGCCGAGCCTGCTGCGTCGGGTTGCCCCCGCCCCCAAACTCGGCGTCCACGAGTCCGAGCCTCAAAGGCTCGAAGCCCAGCTCGAGTCGGCTCCACTCGACGGGCGCACCCAGCGTCGCCTCGATGTGCTCCTGAAGCGCCTGGCGGGGTCCGCTCAGCTCGAGCAGGCGGGGCAGAGACACGACGAGCCCGAGCCCCAGCATCAGCCCGAGCGCCAGACACGCCGCGGTGATTTTCGCCCTCCGCCTGCGCACGCTCCCTCCGCCACCGAGCTTCTTCGCTAGCCCCGAATCTTATCCGCCAACGCTTTGCGGACCTGCCCGGGCTCGGCCTTTCCCTGACTCGCCTTCATGACCTGACCCATCAGGAAATTCAAAGGCTTGTCGTCCCCGTCCCGCACCTGCTGCACGACATCGGGGTTTGCCGCGATCACCTCGTCCACGAAAACGTCGATGGCCCCGGCATCCGAGACCGCTTCGAGGCCACGCTCGACCATCATGGTCTCGGGATCGCCCCCGTCAGCGACCAGGTCGGGAAATAGCTGCGAAGCGCTCCGCGCGGTCAGTCGACCGGCTTCGACGAGGCCGATGAGCGCCGCCAGGATCGACGGCGTGAGAGACAGATCCTCGAGCTCACACTCCCGCTCCTTGAGCTCCCTCAGCACGTCGCGCGTGATCCAGTTGGCAGCTGCCTTCGGCGCCCCACAGCCCGTGACCGTCGCTTCGAAGAAATCGGCGAGGCTCCGGCTCGCCGTCAGCACGCCCGCGTCGTAGGCAGAGAGCCCGTACTCGGACTCAAAGCGCGCGCGCTTCTCCTCGGGCAGCTCGGGCAGCTCTGCCCGCACCGCCTCGATCCGGTCAGGTGCGATCCGCAGCGGGATCAGGTCGGGGTCGGCGAAATAACGATAGTCGTCCGAGTTTTCTTTGAGCCGCTGCACGCTGGTTCGGCGACGCTCAGGGTCGTAGCCCATCGTCGCCTGCACGACCTCTTCACCATCCTCTCGCAGCTCGAGCTGACGCAGCGCCTCCGCCTCGATCGCGTCCTCGACGTGGGTAAACGAGTTGAGATTCTTGATCTCGGTCCGCGTCTCGAAGACGTCGCTGCCCTTCTCGCGAATCGACACGTTCGCGTCACAACGAAACTGCCCCTTCTCCATGTCCGCATCCGAGACCCCGATGTAGCGGAGGATCGAACGCAGCGCGCGGAGGTAGGCGCTCGCCTCCTCCGCCGAGCGCAGGTCGGGCTCCGACACGATCTCGAGCAGCGGCACTCCCGCCCGGTTCAGGTCGATGCAGGAATCGTCGCTCCCCGCGACGGCGGCGGCGTGGATCGACTTTCCGGCGTCTTCTTCGATGTGAGCTCGGGTGATGCCGATCCGTTTGCGCTCGACGGCCGGCGCCTCCCCCTTCTTCTTTTTGCCCTTCTTCTTCCCACCCTCGGCGGGCCGCTCGCAGTCGATCTCCAACCAACCGTCGGAGACGATGGGCTCCTCGAATTGGGAGATCTGATAGCCCTTGGGCAGATCGGGATAGAAATAGTTCTTGCGCGCGAAGATCGAGAGCGGGTTCACGGTCGCGTGGATCGAGAGTCCGAGCCGAATCGCCAGCTCGACGACGCGCTCGTTCAAGACCGGCAGCACGCCGGGCAGGGCCAGGTCGACCGGGTGAACCGAATGGTTCGGCGCCTCGCCATAGCGGACGGGCGCGGGGCTGAAGAGCTTCGACTCGGTCTTGAGATGCGTGTGCACCTCGAGGCCGATCACCATCTCATAGCGGTCGGGCAGGGACGACATCAGACGACCTCACGGCGGTCGGGCAGGGACGACATCAGACGACCTCACGGCGGTCGGGCAGGGACGACATCAGACGATCTCCGGCGGACGCGATTCGTGATGCGCCGTCCGACGCTCGAAGGCGTCGCCTACGCGCAGGATCGTCGCCTCGTCGAGCGGCTTCCCGATCAGCTGGAGCCCCACCGGCATCCCGTCCGATAGACCACAGGGTAGGGAGAGACCCGGAAGTCCGGCCAGATTCGCGGAGACCGTATAGACGTCGGAGAGGTACATCGAGAGCGGGTCACCGCTCTTCGCGCCCAGACCAAAGGCCGTCTCCGGCGTCGTCGGCGTCAGGATCAGGTCGCAGGTCTCGAAGGCCCGCTCGAAGTCGCGGCGGATCAGCGTCCGGACGCGCTGCGCCTTGCCGTAGTAGGCGTCGTAATAGCCCGCCGAAAGGACGAAGGTCCCGAGGATGATCCGCCGCTTCACCTCTGCGCCGAAGCCCTCTGAACGAGAACGCAGGTAGAGATCTTCGAGGTCCTCGACCTTCTCCGCGCGGCGGCCATAGCGAACGCCGTCGAAACGAGCGAGGTTGCTCGAGGCCTCGGCCGTCGCGATCAGGTAATACGTCGCGATCGTGTGCTGGGTATGGGGCAGCGAGACGGGGACCGTCTTCGCACCGGCCGACTCGAACTCTCCGATTGCCTCCCGCACCCGGGCGAGAACCCCCGGATCGACCCCCTCCTCGACGAAATATTCTTCGGGCAAACCAATCGTCAGTCCTTCTACGTCCCCCGTGAGCGCGTCGCTCCAGGCCGGGACCGGTTCGGGCACGGAGGTGGAGTCCCGGTCGTCGTGACCGGAGATGCACTCGAGCATCGCCGCGCAGTCACGCACGCGGCGGCCGAAGGGCCCGATCTGATCGAGCGAAGAGGCGAAGGCGACCAGCCCCCAGCGCGAGACACGACCGTAGGTCGGCTTGAGCCCGACGACTCCGCAAAAGCTCGCAGGCTGCCGGATCGAACCGCCCGTATCCGAACCCAACGCCAGCGGGACCAGACCCGCGGCGACGGCGGCGGCACTGCCGCCCGAGCTCCCTCCGCAGGCCCGCTCGGGATCCCAGGGATTGCGCGCCGGGCCATAGATGGAGTTCTCCGTCGAGGAGCCCATCGCGAACTCGTCCATATTCGTGCGACCTACGAGGATTGCCCCGGCGGACTGGAGGCGCTCGACGACGCCCGCGTCATAGGGCGAGACGAAGCCCTCCAGGATCCTCGACGCACAGCTGGCCGGTTCGCCGGCCTGCACGATGTTGTCCTTCAAGAGCACGGGGACGCCGTCGAGCACCGAGAGCCGCGTCCCCTCTGCCAGACGGCGGGACGCAGCCTCCGCTTCCTCGCGCGCGGCATCGCCACGCGTCGAGATGACGGCCGCCAGGCCCGAGTGGGCCTCGGTGCGTTCAAGGCACGCGTCGACCAGCTCGGAAGCGGTCGTCTCTCCGCGGTCGAGACCGGCACGCAGATCCGCGAGACCGGCCGACAGCCAGGAAGCTGACTGGCTCATCCGCCTAGCCCTCCTCCTCGAGCACTTTCGGGACCAGAAAGGCGGTCCCCTGACGTTCCGGCGCGTTCGAAACCGCCAGCTCGGGGTCGAGCGGGGCCATCGGGCGATCCGGGCGCAGGGGCGTCGCGAGATCGAAGCCATGCGCCGTCGGCGACACCCCGGAGGTATCCAGCGTATCCAGAGAGCGGACATGCTCCAGGACCTGCTCGATCTCCCTCGCCATCGCCTCCGCCTCCACCTCGGAGAACGCGAGGCGGGCAAGACGGCCCATACGAGCCACATCCGAGGGTCCAATTCCTGACATCCGGCGGACGTTAGCACGGCCTGCGGGGACCTTGGGCGGGTCGCGATTGCGCCGACACCGCGCGAGGGGTAGCGTGGCCGCCCTATATGACTGAACTCTCTGAACTTTTTGCTGACGTCGCCCCCGATATCCAACGCTCCATCCAGGAACTCGGCTGGCATACCCCCACCCCGGTCCAGGCGGCCGCGATCCCCAAGATGCGCGGCGGCGGAGATTTGATCGTCCAGGCCATGACCGGGAGCGGTAAGACCGGCGCTTTCGGTATCCCCCTGGTCGAGGCCATCGACACGACGCTCGCCCAGACCCAAGCGATCGTCCTCCTCCCGACCCGCGAGCTCGCCAACCAGGTGGCTGTGGACCTCGACGCACTCGGCCAACACCGCGGCGTCCGGACATTGCCCATCTATGGCGGTGTCGCGTATGGCCCACAGCTCGAGGGGCTCGAAAAGGGCGCGCATATCGTGGTCGGGACGCCCGGCCGTATCCTCGACCACTTGAAGAACGATCGCATGGATCTCGGTGCCACCCGCGTGCTCGTGCTCGACGAAGCGGACGAGATGCTCTCACTCGGATTTTGGCCCGACATGAAGGAGATCGCGAGCTACCTGCCGCGCAAGCGACAATCCCACCTCTTCTCCGCGACGATGCCCGAGAAGGTCCGGAGCCTTTCGCGCTTCTTCCTCACGGAGCCCGAAGACGTCACGATCGAGACCGAAGGCGGGTCGCCCCAGCAGATCGACCACTTTTTCTACATGTGCCCGGCCTCGGAAAAGGAGGCCGTGCTCGCGCGCATCCTGCAGTACGAGGATCCCGATAGCGCGATCATCTTCTGCAACACGAAGGCCGACGTCCGCTTCATCAGCGCTTATCTCGGCAAGCGGGGCTTCAACATCGACCAGATCTCCGGCGACCTCGCGCAATCCGCCAGAGAGAAGGCCATCGCCAAGATCAAGCGGGGCAAGCTTCGCTTCCTGGTCGCGACAGACGTCGCCGCCCGGGGAATCGACATCAGCGACCTCGCCTACGTCATCAACTACACCACCTCCGACTCGCCCGAGGTCTATGTCCATCGAACCGGCCGTACGGGTCGGGCCGGCAAATCTGGCGTCGCGATCTCCCTGATTTCAGGGCTGGATATCGGCAATTTCAAGTTCATGCAGACCGTGAACGGGATCGAGATCAAGGAAAAGAAGGTTCCGACGGAACGCGCCCTCACACGGCGCCTCGAGAAGCGCAAGAAGGAACAGGCGCAGGAGAGCGTCCGTAAGGAGCAGGAGGCCGAGCTCGACACACTCCGAGAACAGGCCAACGCGGCGCTCGCCAGCGTCTCCGAAGAAGATGCCAAAGCGCGGGTCGAGCGAATGCTGCCCTTCATCCAGGAACTCGCCGGGGGCGAAGAAGGGCGGTCGGAACTGGCTCGCTTCGCAGCGGCCAGCTTGATTGCTCGACCTCCGGAGCCCGTCGAGGCGGAAGAGGCGATCGAAGAAGACGAAGACCTCCCGCAGGTCGAAGACCGAGAGACCGAGCGCGCGCGTGAGGATGCCGAGCGACCGGAAAGTCGCAGACGAAGCCCTCGCGGGGATCGAGGTCGTAGCGGTGGCGGAGATCGTGGCCGTAGCGGCGGCGGGCAGCGAAGGCGACAGCGCTAGCCCTTCGAAGACCAGCCGGGGCTCGTCTAACGAGCGGCGACCTCGAGTTCTGCACCGCCGAGTTCGATCCGCAGGCTTCCCGATTTGGCATCCAGCAGGACCCGGTCCTCCACCGAGTACGGGGAGGCGTCCTGGACCCCGTCGGAATCGGAATCGGATGTCGGCACTTCTCCGCCCTCGAGGTGGAGTTCCCCCTCGCCCACCTGAACCCTTCGTTCCGTGCCCGTCACAAAGAGCGTCGCCAGCGCGCCGCTTGCGTCACAGAGCAGAATCGACTGTTCCCCCTCCACTGGGCGCTTGAGACACCAGTCGATCGCGCCTTCCAGATCCGAGGATCGATGGAGGCATTCCTGGACCAGGAGCATCGAGGAAGCGTGTCCCGAGTAGTCGGAGCGACCCCAGAGCATCGGCCCTCCCACGACGGCCAGACCGCACTCATTGACACCCGCGACGGAAGACACGAGCCAGGGGAGGGTCACTTCGACCGAACAGAAACCGACGGCCGGGCGGCTCTCCCGCAGAATCCAGGCGGCCTCGCCGCCGAGGGGCCGAGGCAGACTCCGCTCGAGTTGGAGACGCTTCTCGCCCCCCGAGCCGCTCAACGCACGTGAGCGAAGGGTCGCCCGACGAGACAACAGCCCTCCCTTCGCACCCCCCGCCCGTACCCGGAGGTGGAGTTCGAGTACCGAGTCCAGCGGCAGATCCGCAGCCCGCGCCACTCCCTCCAGTCGTTCCGAGAGATGGGCGAAATGCCGCAGCATCTCTCGCCCCGCTCCAATGCCACGAACGGAACCCGTCGCCAGGGGGCGTAGCCTCGGCCAGCGCGAACGCTTCGTGGGCAGCCCGAGCCGCTCCACCTCCGCCCGAAGGGATCGGATCGAAGCGGCGCCCTGGGCCTGACCCATGTCGCGCGGATGTCCCGCGCACTCGATCGTGGTCAGCATGCCGCGGTCTGTCCCGCTCGGAAAGGCGAGTCGGCGCGGACGTCCCGACGGCCGGAATCAAAGGCGATCATCAGCGAATGGGCTCCGTGGCGATCTGGAG
>Ga0315331_10000102_pt1 | contig 48429 bp, 45 predicted proteins | sample M160m34915metaG_FD_203456 | JGI IMG/M metagenome (GOLD analysis project Ga0315331, IMG submission 203456) | Ammonia-oxidizing marine archaeal communities from Monterey Bay, California, United States - M1 60m 34915 | ecosystem: Environmental > Aquatic > Marine > Intertidal zone | place: USA...
CGATGATAGGACGTTGTCATGGGATTAGTCGTCGTCCCCGGGTTTCCAGACCGTCAACCCGTCGGGTTTAAGCAGATCGATGCGGACGACATCCGCTTCATAGGTTGCCTGATCGCGTGGATTGCGGGACAGGGTCAGAAAAACGGTATCTTCGGGGAATATCATGCCGTGATCGACCAGCGGCGCGGTAAAAACCATCTCCCCTGCCTTGGCGACGAGACACTCGGGCTCCTGGTCGCTGCCGGTCGACCGGTGATAATATTCAATACTGCCCGAAATCACGTAGCAGTAATGCCAATCCGTCTTGTGATAGTGGTTGGCGCGCAGCGTGCCCTTTTTCGATTCAATCAGCACGGCGCTTTTCATCAACCGGTCGACCAGCGGGTGAATAGACCCTCGCACATCGACAAACGGCGTTTCAAGCTTGACCAGGGGTTCGGTTGGCCAGGTGGCCTTTTCTTCTTCCGTTACGGGATCTATATGCGGTTCGTCGTGCATGGTTTCTCTCTGTCGTGCGGATTATCGAAACAGCCGTTTTCTCAAAATCGTAAGGATGACGCCAATGCCGTGATGGGCGCGGATTTTTTTGCCTTCTTCATAGCCGCGGCCGTGATAACTGACCGGCACTTCGTAGAAAGCCTTCCCCTTTGCCACCGCGATGGACAGGATTTCGGCATGCTGATCCCACCCCATCGCTTTTAGCGAATCTGCGTCCACGAGATCGCGACGATACATCAGATAGCAGCTATAGATATCGGTGAACGTCGTATTGTTGAATATATTGAATATGAAGGTCAGCATGCGGTTCCCGAATTTGTGCCAGAAATACGACACGCGGGTATATTCGGGTGCAATGAACCGGCTGCCGATTACAACGTCGGCGCCGAACCGGCTGACCGGTGCAAGCAGCTTCGAATATTCGTTTGGGTCGTATTCAAGGTCGGCATCCTGAAACAAGATGTAATCGCCCGTCGCCTCGGCGAGGCCGTTGAACACTGCCGCGCCCTTGCCGCCGTTCGTCTCGCGTTTGATCAACCGGGTGTATAGGTCTGGCCGGGCATCGAGGAGGTCTCGCGTGCCGTCCGTAGAGCCGTCGTCAATCACCAGTACTTCAAGCGCGAAACCGTCCACTTTCTGACGGGCAACGGTCTCCAGAAGCTCGATAATCGTGGCTCTTTCGTTGTACGCGGGGATCAGAATCGTTATGTTAATCACGTCGGGGTTTTCCGGTCTCATTCTTGGAGCCACAGCATCACAGCGAAGGCCGTCAGCTCTCGTTCTTGCGGGCAACCAATATCAGATTTTTCCCAAATGGAGGGTGTAAAACGGATTCGCAGATTCGGGTGACCGGCACAACGCATTTGTCATAAACCTGAAGTGACGATCCGTGGAATGACGTTTTACCAAGTATCGTGTTCAACAGCCACCAGGGCAGGACGCCCGCGACATCGACATAGTGCAGTTTTTCGATCTCGAAACCCGCCGCGGATACGCAATCGCGAAGCGTCGGCTTGGTATAGCGGCGGTAATGACCGTAAATTTTATCGAGGTTGCTGTACAAGAATGGCAGCGCCGGAACGAAAATCATTAGCGCACCGCCGACTTTCAGCGCATCGTAGAGCCCCCTGGCAGCGGCAAAGTCGTCTTCTATGTGCTCAAGCACATTGACCATCACGATGCTGTCGTAGGTTTCGGGCGTCCCTTTGGCCATCCAGGTCTCGAGCGTTTGATCGAATACTTCCAGGTCGGGATCGCCGGCGAACTTCTCGACAAGACGGCGCGCTAGATCGGGGGATGGTTCAACGAGATCGAGGCGATCGACGCCTGGCCTCATTCGTTCGGAAATAGTGCCGAGCCCGGCGCCGATTTCAACCGCGCGCCCGCCCAGCCAGGGCGTGAAATGGTCGACGATCCAGCCGTTGTAATTCGGCATATCGCCGAGATCTTCAAGAACGTCACCCGGGAAATGCTCGGGCGGTTCACCAACAGTGGGCGGAGAGGCCATATTCATCGAACTTCATTCATAAATTAAAAACACAAACTGACTCGTAGGCCACAGGTACGCGCGCTAACTCGGACATTTGTTCGCCACAAGCTCGAATACAGCATCGTTCAGTTTATTCGATTGCTCGCCGAACTGGCTAAGTGTAAGGGATCGGATACCGACCGTCTCGATTACAGCCAGTCTTTTGAGACAACCGGATGCAATGGACCGGCGAATCATCCTGCCGAATTGATGGCTGTCGGTTCGAACCCGTCGATTTTTTGACGTTTTACCGTCCCGAGAATCGGGATAATTGTCTGACACTCGTTGTAAGCGGGGATCAGGACCGCCACGGTTACGAAGTTAGAAACATCCTGTCTCAATCATGGTGCAGGAGGCCGGTCGTAAATGCCCAAACGAAATCGCCTCCCCCTCACTATCTCAGGTTACAGCCGTCTATGCTCACCTTTAAAACAGACGTATCGAGATTGCCCTCCGACGCGACGCGAAGCGTCCTCGACGCAAAAACGGCGCTCGGGAATCTGCCGCTGATTTCCGCGCACCCATTTTCCAGAAGTCCCATCGATAGTACACGATACGGGGCCACTGCTTTCGCGCCGGGTTCAGGCGGATGTACCACTATATACGTGACGCCAATAGCCGTAAGTTGACGATAGAATTTCTTCAGTGTGCTCTCAGGGCGAACTTCTACGATAAGTTGATTATGCGGCATCACGACAAAGACGGGAACATCAATATGAAACGTCATATGCCGATGCTTCGTAAGCACTTTATCGTTCTCGGTAAGATTTGAATTTATCCAATCTGCAATGGCGTAGTGCGTCAGATTTCTGTGCAGAAATTCATCGCGTGATTGTCCGGAAAACAAATATTTCGCATAAGCTGCAGTGAAAACCGCATGTCCCCCGAGCTGAATAACAAGCGTTATGGCGAAAGCTGCTATCAACGCATTCTTAAGCCGGTATGCTCCTGCAATTTGCACCGACGCTGCTAGCAGCGGTATCAGCAGAAGCGGGACCACCGGCAACAGAAAACGTACTCGCTGAGAAGACCCCGTAAAGAACCAGATGACATAGAATAGAAAGCCGACAAGTGCCAGACGGGCAAGAAAGCTGGACTGAAGTTGATGTCTTTTCTGCCAGCATGCTACAAGCGCCAGAGGCAGGGTCAATATCCAGATTGGCCCAAGACCTGTACGACCGGATTCAAACAGGGGAAGCCCGTCGAACATGGCCTTAATTGGGTAAACCAAGAACCAATATGGTGACGCAGGGACTGCTAAGTTGCTCTTAAACATGCCCTCCTTAAACCATTCGTGAAATTCGACCGACCATATGTGGGAATCCCCAATACCGAACCACCCTGTCAGCATGGGCCATAGTGGATCTCCGGTATAATGCCAGTTCCAGAAATACCATTGCGAACCTGCGACGAGAGCAGCGAGCCCGAATACCATCCCATGACTGAACCAGTGCCGCTGCATCAGGACAACCAGACCGCATGACGCCGCAAACAAGAGTCCGGTATATTTTGACGCCATGAAGAATCCGGTCGCAAGGCCGGCGGCCACGGCGTACCGCAGCAGGCCTGTCTTCGCGGCGAAGTAGACGCAAACCCCGGCCGGCAGCGTCATCAATACGTTTCGGATTTCGGTCTGCCCGCTCCCGGCCCCGTAAAGGGTCGCCGGAAGCGTCAAAAAAACCAGGGCCGTTACAACCGACCAGGTTGTATCCATGAAACGATTGGCGACGGCGAATACCAGCAATGCGGCGGCCCAACCGGACAACATCGTCCAGAGGGTCAGCCCAATTTCACCACCCAGGCCCAGAACAGGCACATAGGTCATGTGAACTAAGAAAGGTGCCGCCCCGGTCGATGCGCGAGGGACGTGAACAATGTGACCAGCATCGAGATAAAGCTTAGGCAGTGAAAAATGATAGGCGAGGGAATCAGCATCAAGAGGTGGCGAGACGCCTTCCAATAGATCAAAGACCAAAGCCGCGATTAGGACGGCCAGCAGAAGCCACCGTGAACGAAACCGGGAACGATCCGGGTTCGCGATAGCAGGATTGATCCATCTCAGCGCAATGAGACCAGCAGATCCGAGGACCAGCAGGCCGAGCAAAGCCGATTGATTAAACCAGCCGAATATCCCAAAGAAAAAGAGTGTCCAGCCCAGACCTCCGAAGCCAAGAGCGAAAGACCAGACTGCCAACTCGAGCGGCACCAGCCGCTCGGTCAGTCGCAGCGCGCGCAGCATTACCAAGCCTAGGCCGACACAGGCCAGAGACTGAAGCAGCACGACGAGAACTGAAATTATCATAATTAAGAGAGATAGCCGGAAAAGCGGGTCAGAAGAGAACTGAAGACACTCTCAAACTGTATGAGATATGCGACGGTAGCCAAAATGATCCAGAGCCAAAAACATAAACCGGCTAGACGCCCTGCTTTTGGAGCATTTGCCGAAGCTAAGGGCACCGAATTAATGTTTTGAATCCTGAATCGGGTCCCGAACCTTGCGGGCCGGACTACCTAAGTAGGTGCCTGGTTCTTCGATATCTGATGTTACGACGGCACCCGCACCAATAATCACGTTATCGCAAATACTGACGGGGAGAATCGTCGCATTGGATCCAATTGTCACGTGATTGCCAAGATTGGTAGGTGCCCATAACGATTTGTCATCGAACGCCGGACCATCAGACTGAAACCAATCATTGATGAACATGACGCCGTGTCCGATGAAACAGTCGTCGCCGATCACCACCAGCTCGCACACAAAGCAATGAGATTGAATCCGGCAGCGTCTCCCAATTGTCGCGTTGCTCTGGATTTCGACAAACGGTCCAACAAAACAATCGTCACCAATTGTGCAGCGATAGAGGTTGACCGGATTTACAACCGAGACGTTCTTGCCAAAATTAACATCGACAATCCCGATTTCCTTGATCGTGGGGCGTTCGCTCATTTAAAGGTCCATCGTGAGCTTCGGAAACCGAGGTCTACTTGCGAAGGCCCAGCCCAACCAAGATAATGGGATATAGCATTTTCCACCACCCGGTTATAGGTGCCATCTTCGTGTTCCCTATTTCTCGGCGAGGGTAAATCTTCGAAACCGGTACCTCCGTAGTCCGGAAATCCAGCATCAATATCCGCATGATAAGATACATTTCGAGCTGATAGTCTTTCTGCCACGACTGGTCAATTTTGATCCGTGGATCGTCAAGAACGGAGAGCTTCATCGCCCGGTAACCGTTCGAAGATTCAGTGATTGCCTTGTTGCAAAAGCGGCGAACCAGCCACGGATGTATATATCTGGTCGCTATGACCCGGTAGCCCGGCATATCCCCGCCATAGGCCCCACCAGGCAAGAAACGCGACCCGACGACAAAATCGCAGTCATCATCGCAAATGGGGTCCAGTAACCGCACAATTTCAGCCGGGTCATCCTTATTATTGCCCGCAATTATCACTACGATATCGAAGTTTTCGCGCTGCGCGTAGCGGAAACCATCGCGGATCGCGACACCGACACCTTTCGTCTGTTCGTGCCGCAGAATCACCGCGCCGTTTTCTTCCGCCAGCGCAGCACCCTGATCGGTCGACCCATCGTCAACGACCAGAAACGTATCGACAACGTCGTATGGTACTTTCTTCGCGACCTCTTCAATCTTGCCCTGCTCATTGAGAGCGGGCGCAATGAGTATGACTTTTTTCCCCTTGTACATCTGAGTAATAACGCTACGCGGGGGCTTTGACGAGGTTGTGACTACAGCGCGAGATGGCACTGGAGAGCGCGTCGACAATGAAGTCGGCCTGCGATTCCGTCAACTCGGGGTATATCGGCAACGATAATGTTCGGCTCATAAATCGCTCTGCGACGGGAAACGACCCGACTTCATACTTCAGAGGGCTGTAACAGGGCTGCAGATGGACCGGTGTGGGATAATGCACCTGGGCCTGAACGCCGTCGGCGACGAGTTCTTTCAAAATCGCATCCCGATTATCAACTTGAATGGGATAGATGTGATAGACAGATTTGGCACTCTCGGCTTCGCCAGGGACGGTCACGGGCAGTGTTTCTAGCTTTTCAGCATAAATTTGTGCGATCTCGCGCCGCCGGTCGGTCCATTGTTCAAGATAACCCAGCTTAACGAGCAATATCGCCGCCTGGATCGTATCCATACGGGCATTGTAGCCGATTTCGGTATGGGAATGAGCCGATGTCTGCCCATATCGCGCGAATACACGGATTCTTTTGGCGATTTGTGCGTCATTCGTGACCGTAGCGCCTGCATCGCCGTAGCAGCCCAGATTTTTGCTCGGATAAAAACTGAAACAGCCAATATCTCCAATGGTCCCCACCTGTTGGCCGTCAACGGTCGCCATCGGTGCCTGTGCAGCGTCTTCAATCACCCGGATGCCACGTGGTCGGCAGATTTCCATGATTTCTGTCATCGGCGCCGGGTGCCCGTACATGTGAACCGGAATGACAGCCTTCGTACTGGGCGTAATGGCCTTTTCGAGAGCCCTTGGGTCCATTTGATATGTATCTGGATCGATATCGACGAAAACCGGCGTCGCGCCAAGATATGAGATTGCGAATGCCGTCGAAATCCAGGTGTTTACGACGGTAACCACCTCGTCTCCCGGCCCTATATCAAGCGAGCGGACCGCCATGTGCAGCGCTTCCGTACCGGAGCTGACGCCGCAAACATGCCGCGCACCCGTAGCCAAAGAGAACTGAGACTCGAATGCTGCGACTTCTTTTCCCAGGATAAACCCGCTGGAAGAAATTACGCCGGATATCGCTGCATCGATTTCGGATTTGAGATTCTCATATTGTGTCGCCAGATCGACTAATGGAATTTGCATATCTGAATCAAAGTCTTATTCAAAAGGGTGCAGGAAGAACTGACGATGAACGGGCGAGCCTAGCCATCTCGATTAGCTGTATCGGTTTACTTTCTGCAAATCAAGAAAGTAAACCGATACTCGCCCTTTCCCTCTCGGAGTACAGGCCTACACAAGCCTTCTGGTAATTCGCTGCGAGTTCGATCTGTGTCTATTTTTGGAAAATAAAAAAATACCGGGCCAAAAAATTCCAGACAAAAACCAACCCGGTCGCCCCGATTTTAGAGACCATTGCGTTCAATTCCAGAACACTGATCCCAACTTCGAGAATGGCCAAATTGAATCCAAGGCCAATAGCGCTGACAAGATACAAAAGAAAAATTCTTTGATTCCGGTCGCGTTTGCCGGCGCCAAACACGTATGTAACCGACAACCAGTAGTTCACCCCGACGGCGAGGAGAAAAGAGAGCACCCCGCTGACTAGATGATGAAGACCCAAGCTGTAAAACGCTAGCGCGAAGAGGGCCCATTCAATCAGAGCGCTGGCTCCGCCGGCAAGAAAGTATTTTTGGGCGGCACGACCAAAGTCATTGCTTAGGAATGCCCTTATCTCTGGCACCAACCCACTAATTTTCTTACCCGCCAAGTGCATACTATTAATTCTTTTCAAACGCGTTCGATGGTCGCGCGGAGTTCACATGGCAAGGGAACACGGCTTTCTGATACGATCAGATTGCCGGGGATTCCTTGACCATACGCCCGCCAGCAAACGATCTCTTTCGATGAAAAACCGGCTCCAAAGGATAGTCGGTATGATTTAGTTCCTGCGTTGATTATGACCGTGTCGCCGTCTATGACAACCGGATGAGGAATACAAAATTGACGGCGTATATTCCGTCGACCGCGTCCGATGAGACGGTCCGTAATCTCCGCACCTTTCTCATTAAAATACCATTCCCTCTCGACCGATTTCACCGACTTTGAATATCCGAATCCGGCGTTACATAGAATGCGGCCATCGCGCGTGCGTCGCATCTCCGGCGGGGCGCCAACAACGCGGGCGCGAAAAGCGGCATCATAATATGGCCGGTTGACCGGCACCGGGCCGCGTCCGTCGATCATAACACCGTTGTGAACCGCCGCCGCTTCGTAAAGCGAATCCGCATAACTGCCTCTGCCCGGATCGATAATAACGGGCGTCTCCCCCTCATGAAGCTCGAAGCTGCCCATATCCTGATGTCCATGACCGGGTATTGGCGGCAACCCGTCAGGCGGAACATAGGCAAGCGCCTGCCATGAATAACCGCCGAACCGGTGCCAGCCATCATCGGCGAGGCGGTCGGGCGAGACGGGTAAAACGCTTTTGATCATGGCGTCAAAGGCCCGCCGCCGATCTGCCGGCAAGTTTTCCGGCCAGATTTCCGGCCTCCTGTCGCGGGTCAGGTACCCAAGGAAACTGGGGGACACATCAGGTGAAATATCGCCAATCAGCGGCACACCGCCGGGAAGGCACAAACCGGGGATTGCAGCGATGGCACGTTCGGCAATTTCCCTCAGTGTGTCGGCCTGGTCGAGACCACCGGCGCGGGCGTCGAGCCAGGCATCGATGTAGTTTCGGGTGAGCAAGAGGTGATAATGGGTCGAGCCCTCTCGCAGCACACCCGACCGGCCGAATATCCGCCCCGCCTCGGCAACCATGATCGTCGCGCCGGTTCGGGCGTGGTCTTCCAGACCTAGCGCGGTACCGATTCGCAACAACCCGCGCCCGTTATTTGACAGATGATTGGAAGTGTAGTGATCGCCGAAATACTCAAGACCGCCGCGAATCACGCCGGCATGCTTGGCCAACAGCGCCAACGTGGCATCTTTCTCCCCCGGCAACCCAAACTGACGCGCAAAGTCAATGATGTTGATGGCCCGTTCTGCCGCCGTGTAAGCATGCCACGGCCAGCCCGAATTGTTGTCGCCAAAACCTTCCGCCCAGCAGGTCCATAGGAATGCAACCCAATCTGGGTTGAGGTTTCCGCCGGCCATTGGCACCCAGGCAAACCGGTGCGCGCCGAGAAGTGTTTCAAGATCGGCGTAGGAGTTTCCAAATAGCGCCGATGGATCGTCGGGCGACAGTTCGACGGATAGCCCCGGCAGTTGAATCCGGATGTTTCCCGCGGGAGCAGAAAAATGAGCCTCGCGGATATCCGTCACAATCGGTGAAGAGTTCTGCTCCGGCTCGCCTGTCAGATAAGGTGGATGCCCAGCGACAAATCCCGAGGGCGATTCTTCGAGGCCGACGGCCATTCTCAAAAGCCATTGTCGAAGCACGCGGTCCGCGATGACCTGACGCGCCTTCCTGAGCGCGTCATCTATCATGGCAGCATCGCGACGGAACACTCACTGCAGAAATATCAGGTAAATGGGTGAACACCGGGTTCGGGCAGAAAATTATCTTCTATGCCGTCAATCGCCGCTCGGCCCATAGCCAGCCGTGCCTCCACCGCACTGCCGCCGATATGCGGCGTACAGAGAAAATTTGGAGCGTTGAGGAGCTCATCATCCGCGGGAGGCTCGACAGCAAAAGCATCTATACATGCCGCCGCAAGCCGGCCATCCAGCAACCGTTCCTTCAGCGCGGCCTCGTCAATTATCCCGCCGCGGCAGGTATTGATGAAAATCGCGTCGCGACGCATCCGGTTCAGAACCTCGGCGCCGTATAATTCACGGGTCGAATCATCCAGCGGAATATGGAGTGACAGGATTTCGGACCGCTCAACCAACTCATCCATCGAGACGGCCTCAACACCGTGCTCCCGATAAAAGGCTGGAAAATCCCTCAAATCGCAGGCGAGAATTTTGCAATCCCAAGGCTGCAACAGCCGAACCACTTCTTTGCCGACATAGCCGCAACCGTATAGCCCAACGACGCGCCCGCCGAGCTGGCAGCCCATCTGGTGACGGGGACGTTTGCCGGCGCGCATTTCAGCAAATAGCGGGCCGACATGGCGAAGCGCGCAGATCGAAAACGCTATCATCAGTTCCGCCACGGATCGGCGGTTCGTCCCACCCTTCCAGCCCATGCGGATACCGTGGGCGCGCAACAGGGCGGGATCCACATTGTCGAGCCCGACGCCCATGCGGAAAATGACCTTGAGCTTGGGCAGCTGATCGAGCATCTCGGTGGTCAGGGCCTCAAGTCCAATGATCGCTGCATCCCGGTCCGACAGGAACGCGACCAGTTCGTCGTCATTCATCCGCCGCTGCTCTTCGTTGAAACGCGTGTCCGGGTAATTCGCCAATGTTTCGGCGCGTAGGATGTCGGTCTGGCAGAATGAAATTGAGGGGAATGCGACACGGGTCATGATTGGTCGGTTGTCTGTGGAAGGAATTCATCGACCACGTCGACCAGTTCGGAAAAATGATCAATCAGCCGGTCCCCACCCAACTCGGCGGCGGGCTTTCGGCTGTATCCGAACAGAACGAGGATGATCGGCACGCCGGCGTTCCGTGCAGTTTTGACATCCGTCTCGCTGTCACCGATATAAAGACTGTTTTCCGTCGCGACACCGAGCTCCCCGGCGACGGCGTCATAGTGTCGGCGGTCGGGCTTGTGGAACGGGCGCGCCGCCTTGCCGATGCAGGACGCAAAATGCCTGTCGAGGTCGAGCGCTTCGAGCACGGAGAGCGCCGATTCATGTGGCTTGTTCGTACAGATCCCAAGCCGGTAGCCGCGTGAGGCGAGTTCTTCGAGTGCGTGAACAGCGCCGTCGAAGATCGTCGTATGCCGCACCGGCGCGGCTTGGTAGTTGGCCGCAAAGGCATCGACATGGACGGGAATATCCACGTCTGCCAGAGCTTTGCCCGTCAACGCAAACGCGCGCTCGATCAGCGGTTCTGCCCCGCCGCCGACCATAAGCCTGCCCTCGTCGATCGTCACCGCACGTCGGCCAACGCCCGCCAGCACCGGGTTCAGAGCGCCCAGCACATCCGGCAAACTGTCGATCAAGGTACCGTCAAGATCGAAGATGACAGCCTTATTCATCGACGTAATGCAATCACCCGTTGGGGATATTCGTTTTTTTCAAATTGTCGGCGACGGCCTCGGCAGCGATACGATGGCCCAGCGCCGACCAGTGCCCATCATGCTTGAAATGGGTCGGACCAAAACCGGCGGCCGTGAATGCCGCCAGCGGGTCGACCGCGGAAACGCCACGACGACCGAGTTCTTTCATGACCGCAAGCCGCAAATCCTCATACAACGGGGTGGCATCGCGGATTTCGAACCGGGTTGGCACGACCATGACGAGGAACGGTGCGCCGGCTTGCAGCATGGATTTGAGGCGAACGATTTCGTTCACCGTGCTGGCGGCCAGCGCCGGCATCTGTTCCGACGCGACGCGGTGATTGACGGTGTGAGGCTTGTTGAGAAGTTTCAGTCGAACGAAAAAGTCCTGCACAAAGGCGACACGCTTTAGCGATACCGCGAAAAAATTATAAAGCGCCGATTTCCGCGTTGCATATTGCTTGACCTCCAGCAGGCTGAACCCGCTGCCGGCATCCGGTCGATCCTGCTGTTGTGCAGCGCTTTCCCTGGCTTCAGCCGGGCAATCATATATCCGCACATCGTTTTCGAGGACCAGGCCAACGACGGTCGCCTTCGGTGCCGCGTCCTTCGGCATTCGGGCCACCATCGTCTGATAGCCGCAGATATCGGTGCCCGGGCTTGCCAGATTATAGACCGGAGCGCCTAGGCGCTTTTCCATAACTGCCGAATACATCTCTGCCCGTTCAACGCCCCAGCCGAATGTCATTGAATCGCCGATCGCCCAGATCTGACCGTTCGCGGCGGCCGCTGGTTCAGGATTGCGGTGCCCCAGCTCGTTCAGTTGAAGCCTGACACGAAAATCACCATTGTTTTGGGAGAAATATCCATCGAATCCCGGTCGTCCCGCCATGACCGGGCTGTGGCCAAGCACTGTAACGCTCGTCATAAAGCGCCCGCTGTAGAACTCACGCCAGTCGGGCATGACCACCCGCAGCAACACCTCGGACAATCCGATGCCGGCGACGAGACTGATAAGAACGGCAAGAACGACACCCTTAGCGGTGACGCGCGGCGTATTCTCGTCTGCCGTCATAGAGGTTTTTTTCCGATCACATCGAACAGCGCACCTTCACGCGCTATCGTTCCGATCCATCCGAGCTGGGTAATCGCCCGCTTGTACCCGGTCCCGGGGTCGGTTTCGGCGAACAGAGAAGACGGCATTTCTCCATCCGTCCCAAGAATCGGCGGCGTGCAATTGAGATACTCAATGCCATTCTCGGCAAACCATCCCTGGACTTCGCCAATCGAATGCCATGTTTCATGGGGATTGAAATATTGGTCCTCAATCCAGATTTGCACTTTGCGCTCATCGTGGATTCGATTGCGGACGACGTAATCAATCTTGGGTCCGAACGTGCGGATCAGTTTTGAGCGGATCCATGTCATGATCCGGGCGTAGGAATTGTACAAACCGACGACGACAATTCCCCCGGGTTTCACCTTCTTCACGATCTTGGCGAAGGCGGCCCGCGCATCATAGGTGTGATGGAGCACGCCGTGAGAAATTACGACGTCGAAGGATTCATCCTTGATCGCAAGATTGAAAATATTCATCTGCGCAAAGGCCGAGCGTTCGAGCTGGTTCCTGTTCTTGTGTTCAACCGCGAGCCCAAGGCTCGATAAAGAAAGGTCGACGCCGAGGGTATGGTTATTGTTGAGTTGTAGAAACTGGGTCAGCTGACCGGTTCCACAGCCGCATTCCAGAATCAGCTTGTTGTATCCGATCGCGTCCAAAAGCTCGCGCGAGAACGGGTTGGTCCACCCCTTATTGGCCAGGGCGCCGAATTCTTCCATGCCTTCATAGCTTGGGAACGGGTGTTCCTCGTAAAACGACCGCATCATATCGGTGACCGACGACGTATCGCCCGCGCTGGGCTTGTATAAAAACGGTATGCCGTCCCGATCGGGGAAGTCTTCACCGGTTTTGATACTCCGGAGCCCACCGTCGACGATTTCAAGCCCGTCGTCATTTGCCCCGCCGGGCGCTCTAAGACAGGCGAGAATTCTGTCGGAGAAGGGTGCCGATCCCGTCACTGGTCAGCCTTTCGAAGCAGAAAATTTCCGATTGCGAGAGCATCCATCTCGGTTCCCATAAAGCAGCGATAGGCGTCTTCCGGCGAACACACGATCGGTTCGTCACGGACATTGAAGCTGGTATTCACCAATAGGCCGTAATCCGTTTCCGCTTTGAATGCGCTGAGCAATCGGTGAAATGCCGGGTTGGATTCTGACGTTACCGTCTGCACCCGGGCAGAATGATCGACATGGGTCACGGCCGGAATATCGCTTCGTACGACATCAAGTTTTTCGATGCCCGTGCGCGCCTGGTCGACAGCATCCTCCGCCCGCCATCGGTTCTCGCACACATCCGCGACGATAAGCATGTAAGGGCTGTCGGTGTCGAGATCGAAATATTCAGCGACATCGCCTCGCAGCACGCTGGGGGCAAACGGTCGGAAGCTTTCTCGATATTTGATTTTCAGGTTCAGCATTTTCTGCATTGCCGGCGACCGCGCATCACCAAGTATCGACCGGTTGCCAAGTGCGCGCGGCCCGAATTCCATGCGGCCCTGAAACCAGCCGACCACTTTGTCGTCGGCAAGAATGCCTGCGACTTTTTGCGACAATGCGTCATCGTCGAGCCGTTCGTATTTCGCATCGAACGAGTCGAGGCAAGCCACGATCGCATCATCGTCATAAGACGGTCCAAGATACGTGCCGGACATACCGTCGGCACCCGACGACAGGGTCCGGGAAGATTTTTCCGATTCCGCGTGCGCCACCGTGAGCGCCGCCCCCACTGCACCACCCGCATCGCCGGCAGCCGGTTGGATCCATATATTGTCGAACGGTCCTTCACGCAGCAGACGGCCATTTGCGACACAATTCAGGGCAACCCCGCCGGCCATTACGAGGTTTCGCTCTCCAGTTTTCTGCTGCAGTGTTTTTGCGAGCCGCAGCATAATTTCTTCGGTAACTGCCTGGATCGAGCGGGCGATATCCATATCGCGCTGTTCAAGCGGTGCATCGGGATGCCGCCGCGACACCCCGTCAAAGATGCCGGCAAAGGCGTCATTGGTCATCGTCAGCCCGGTGCAGTAATTGAAGTACTGCATATCGAGGCGGAACGAGCCATCGTCTTTCAGATCGATCAACCGGTCGTAAATTCTGTCCGCGTAGACTGGCTCCCCGTAGGGCGCCAGGCCCATGACCTTGTATTCGCCATCATTCACCTTGAACCCAAGATAATACGTGAATGCCGAATACAGCATACCAAGCGAATGGGGGAACCGGATTTCGCTGTCGAGCGTCAGTTCGGCGCCCTTGCCGTGCCCCAATGTCGCTGTCGCCCATTCACCGACCCCATCCATCACCATGACCGCGGCGCTGTCATAGGGAGACGGATAATAGGCACTCGCGGCATGCGAATGATGATGATGGGTGAACCGCAGCCGGTCGGATTTAATCTTTCCGCGGCCAAGAGCATTGATCTCTTTGGTCAGCGCGCTTTGCAGCAATAGCTTTTGCTTTACCCACACCGGAATTGATCTGACGAAGGACGGAAATCCACGCGGCGCAAAGGCAAGATGGGTTTCAAGCAGCCGATCAAAGGTGAGCAGCGGTTTGTCATAGAACGCTACCAGTTCGATATCGTCGAGACCGATACCGGCTTCATCCAGACAGTATTGCGCCGCAAGGGCGGGGAAATCTTCATCCCCCTTCTTGCGGCTGAACCGTTCTTCCTGCGCCGCCGCAACAATAACGCCGTCACGAACCAGCGCCGCCGCGCTGTCATGGTAGTAACCGGATATGCCCAGAATATTCATCGGCGGTTCAGGTCTAAAAGATCGCGTAGATAAATGGTGCAATTGCAGAGCTCTGGGCAACAACCAGCAACCCGCCGATCGCCAGTAAGATGAAGATAAGCGGGATCATCCAGAATTTTCGATAGACCCGGGCGTATTTGAATAACTGGGAAATCAGCGTACTCATTGGGTCTCCGGTCTTTAAAATATGTCGCGCATGGTGTCGGAATCGGTCTGGCGGCCAACGGGCGTAAGATAGGATTCTGCATTGCGGTCTATCTTTCGATGCATCAGGTCGCGCCCGATGATGCGCATAAACGCCCCGACCGGCAGGATCGCGAGAAAATAGACGATTCCGAGTATTAGAAAGTTATTGGCGGTACCCAGTCTCCCGGCGAACGCCATCCATATCCGGTTAAAGGGAAGCAAAACCCCGGGGGCGATCAGGGCAAAAATCGCGAAAACGGCCGTGGCAATCAGCAGGCCCCGGAAAAGCGTTCCGAATATCAGCCAGAGAAATCCGCAAAGGACCGTAAGCGCGATCGCAAATACAAAACCGAATTTCCGGTCGTTCATCAACGGTAGTGGGGTGGTCGCCAACTCTTGGATGCTTTCTATTTGTGGCCGACGTCACACGTCGAATGTCGACTTCGAATGTTCTCGCCGGTTTTGCACAATATGCCTTGCGGCATGTCAGAAACCCAGCGCCTTATTCCCGGAAATTGCGTTATATCGCCGCTGGGCGGAAGAAAAATATCCATGGTCACCCCAATAAGGATGCTTCGAGATCATTCTTGAGGCGGGTCGCCGGTTCCGCGAATAACGGGTTCCCTCCGGCACCGATATTGACGCCGGCAAGATCCTTGGGCGTGTCGATCGAATACCAGAATCCGGGCAGTTTGAATTGAGTCGTATTGGCTTCCGCTATCAGCGCGGGAAACAGTTCCGATTCGAACCGCTGGCTCACACCAAGGTCAATCATGTCGAGGGAACGGGTGCGCAACATACAAATGCCGGCATAGACCAACCCGGTATTCAATCCTGCCTCCCGTTCGATCTGGTACCCCGAAACGAGAGACTCTCTCTCGAAGCCTGCGATCCGGTCCCCATCGAGAACCACAAGTCCGTATTTGGAAACCGTCCGCACGGTCGCAAATGTGATCACAGCGTCGGCATCCCGGTGAAGGGCCGCAATATCTTTGGCGTCGAAGTCAAATAACGCATCGCCATTGGTAAGAAAGATGTTTCCTTCCTCGGGCAGATAACTCCGCACCCGGTGGATACGCTGTCCGATCGGTGTATCCGCACCGGTGTCGATGCACGTGATTTCGCAATCCATCTCGCCGAAGGTCGTCTGAACATATTGTGCGATACGGTGCCCCAGATATCCAACGGGAAGCACAAATCGCCGAACGCCAGAGAGATAAAGCCGCGTGATGATATACCAGAGGATTGGTCGGCCCTGGACTTCGAGCAGGGATTTCGGAAGTTCCTCCGTCATCGATCCCATTCGGGTACCCTGACCGCCGCACAGAATCACAGCGGTAAATTCGTTACTCTGATTTTCTGTCATCTCTCTGTCACACGGCGTCAGATGGGTTGGTCATAATTTGGGCCATCATTGTCATTACCTGTCGGGCCTTTACCATTTCCGCGTCGAATCGCCGCCCCGCGGCGGCACCGTCGAGAAAACGACGAATTGAGATTTCAAACGGATCAGCGACCTCCAGGGCTTCTTCCGGGTGGCCGGCGCGTGCCAGATACACGCTATATTCACCGTCGACAATTCGCTGAATGCGCTCGACCGAACTATCGTTTACCCGAAACCCGAAAGCGCGGGCGCAATCAGAACTCTGCCGCAGCTCAATATCGCATCCAATGCCGGCATAGTCGAAGCTGCAGGTGAAACGATTGTCAGCTACGGTCTTTTCAATTCCGGCGAGAACGCTGTCGGGATAATAGCCGCTTGTGATTTCCAGCAGGACCGATAGCGCATGCGGGAGTAGATCCACGCCGATCGCATCGCCACGAAATGGCCCGTTGGTGTAAAAATGAAATCCGAACGCGTCGAGCTTTTCGGGCTTCCCGTGTCGTTCGAACCAGGTTTCCGGAAACCATGTGTTATTCGTATTGACGACAAGTCGCCCTGCGGCTCTGGCTTCCAGCCGGGTGCATATCTCATCGACAGCGCCTGTGGATAAGCCGTCCTGCCAAAACAGGGGTTTCTCGCACAACACGTATTTATCGACGGCCAGAAAGGCCTCAATCGCTTCCAGATGCTGTTCTGGCGGCGAGCAAATAATAGCGGCATCGACATTGGCCGCCTTAATTTCTTCGAGCGTTGCACAAGCCTTGACCATCGTGCCGAATTCTTCGGTCAGCGTGTCGGCTGCCCGGCGGCTGCTTTCAGGCGTGCTCGCCAGGACTGCGGTCACCGGCACCCCGGCGCGATGAAATTCCCGCGTATGTATTCGGCCGATACCCGACGGGCCGACCAGGGCAACCGATTGAGGTCTTGCCAAGCCCGACTACAGTTTGCCGTTAAACATGGCGTTGACGCATTGTTCCTTGCGGTCGCAACGGCAATCGAGCCGTTCCATCACCGAGTACGATTCCCGTTGCATGGTTTCCCAGAATTCGTCCACGTCGTAGTCGTAATAGGCGTCCCAGAAATCACGCTCCTGAATATTGCCAAGCGCCATATCGCGGAACTGCGGCGCCGAGGATTGCGAGCAATGATAAAGGAATCCGTCAAAACCGATGGTCGGAAACACGAAACGCGCGACGCAGGGCAAAATCCGGCGCGGCACCACGTTGAATTTTGCATCCATATCAAGGATCAGGGTCCGTGTCCGTTCCGTGCTTCGTTCCCGGATCAGCGGGGCGACGCGTTCGAAAATTTTCCGTGCCTCTTCGCGCGACGGGATAATGGACCCCGCCTCACTCTCCATGCCGCGGGGAAGTTGCGGGAACGTAAAACGGATCAGGTCAGCGCCGGCTGCCGAAATGTCGCGGATAGCATTTTCGATTTCAGCATTTTCGTTGTTCAGACGCGTGATCAGATAGGACACACTGAGATCCCGGGAGGCGCCATTGGCGTCGCGCTTCGTCGCCACGCGCGACAGATTTTCCAGCACTTTACTGTATATGTCGGTTTTCGCCGTCACATCGTGGACCTGATTGTATTTTTCGGGCGACCCCGCATCGACGCTGATATTGAAATAGCTTGTTGCCGCGGCGGTCGGATCCGCAAGTAGATCGACAAGCCGGTCGGAAATTCGAATGGCTTTGGTGTTGAAGCCGGTTATCTGGCCGTTTTCCTGCGCCGCCCCCACCAGGTCGTCGATATATTCGTAGTTCAGCGGGTCGGTCGCGTATCCCGCGAAAATGATTTTGCGTACCCCGCCATGGGGCCCGTTGGCGATCTGATGCATCACGTCGACATAACGTTCCGGCGAAAGCCGGTCGGCAATCTGTGGCGACTGACCGCCGTAACAATATGAACAGGTCAGCCAACAGATATTTTTACCCTTGATCCGGCCAGGCTGAATTTCAACCTGATACGGGACCACGGTCTTGTTCAGAACCGTCTCCATAAACCGGTCGACATCCGGGACATAGGGCACTTCGTACGAATACCGGGATTCAATATCGGTCGGCATGCCGGTACCCTGCTGAGTTACTGACATTCATTACTCCTGTCTCGGAAAATTCCGTTCAAAAGGGGGGAGGCCCGCGTGATACCCGCGGGCGGGAACGGAAGCCGTTTCATTGCACTATTCATAATTGCAGTCAAAGTTTAGCGTCGAAATCGACGGTATCGGAAGCGCCGGCACGGACGAGTGCCGCGTATTCGGCGGCCATCCTGTCGATCGTGAAATATTCCTGATAGCGCCGATAGCCGCCGTCGCTCTTCTCCTGCCAGGTCGCCTTGTCAGAAAGCAACAGCGTTATGTTGTCGGCAAACCCCTTGAGGTCATACGTCTCCACGCTGAAGCCGCCTTCGTCCTTGTACATCACCTCGGGTGTGCCTCCGATCCGGGTCGAAACCACCGGCACCTTGTGCGACATCGCTTCAACGAGCGTCAGCCCGAAGGATTCGAAGCCCTGTGACGATACGACGACGACGCTCGCCTCTTCCATCAGATGATGACGGTCGATCCAGAATCCTTCGAGATGCACTGACTCGTTAAGCCCCAGTTCATCGACAAAACCCTCTACCCGGGCGATTTCGTCTGCCTGACCGAATCCCGAAATCACCAGATGCACGTTCGGCACTGCCTCTCGGACACGCGCGAACGCCTCGAGCAGAAAACGGTGTCCCTTTCGCGGCTCATAGGTACCGAGCATTGCGACGATGGGGCTGTCGGACGGAATAGAAAGCGCTTCCCTGATGGTGGCGCGTGACGGATCCGGTGCAGGCGGCCCCTCGGTCCCGTTATGGATGAACCCAACCTTGGTCGATGAGGCCATCGCCGGACGCACGCGGATGGATTCGGCGCTTGCATGCGAGGTGGATACGACACGTTTACTGCTGCGTTCGACGAGCCCGTCGATCCGGTTTTCGATCCAGGCCTCCCACCACCGTATGTTGACGGCGAGGTTGTGGAAATTATGGACGGACGGCTCCCGACCGGTCTGCCCGGCCCATGCGATGGCAGCCGCCCGGCAGGTGTCGCCGGCGGGATACCCACCATTGACGATCAACAGCCGGTCCGGCGCGACCCGGTTAAACAACCGGCGGAGCTGCGGCAGATAAGACAGGAAGAAAAAATACCTGAATCCCACAGACAATACCTTGCGCAACAGGTCCGGTAGCTTGTTCGCCCATCGCAAGACCACCCAGTCCAGCGGTATCCGGTGTGCGATGACGGTGCAGTCCCGGCTAAGATTTTCGGCGACGGTTTCGAGACCAGGGTGATCGCGGTTGCAGATCAGAACAAGTTCGTCCTCTGCATTGGGCCAGTAGTTGATGAGATTGGTGACAAATGTATCGAGACCGCCCTTGTATTCGTTCTCGGTGAAGATCGCGATTTTCATTCGGCAGCCCGGTCGCGAATTTCAGCAATAGCCTGCCTGCCAGTTTCGCCAAAACCGGCGACGATACGTTCCGCGGCTACTTCCGGGATTTCCGCCATGCGCCGCGCAATCGCCGCTTCAAGCTGCGGCAGGGCAGGATGGCCGGCCGCGTGAATATTCCGTTGCTCGCCGGGGTCGGTGGTCAGATCGAATAGCTGGGGTCCGTCAGGACTGAATCCGTCGGCCGGGTCGATTCCCTCGCTCCATATAAGTTTGTGGGTGTGACTGCGCGCCGCGAAATACAGCGGCCGATGCTCGAACAGGCAGTTACCGCCATAGAATGTCTCCATCACGACATATTCGCGCGCCACCGCATTTTGAGAATCCGCCGGCTCACCGATCCATCCGGCAGCGGGCGGAATACCGACCATATTGGCGAGCGTCGGCCCAACATCCTGTATTGTGTTCAGCCCGGTCAGCCATTTCGGCTCTATGCCTTTGCGCCGGAATATCATGGGGATGCGGAGGTTGTGTTCATACAAAAGGAAATAGTGCCCGAGGTCACCATGATCGCCGAGCTCTTCGCCATGATCGCCGCACACCATCACGATGGTGTCTTCGCCCAAGCCCATCTCGTCGAGCGCATCAATGATCCGGCCGATCTGCTCGTCGGTCCAGTGAACCGCAGCATCGTAGAGAGCTGCCGATTGTTTCTGTATCTCGGGCTGTTGCGCACGCGGATCGCGAAAGACCAAAGCGGCGTCGTTCGTCGGCGGGTAGCCGAGGCGCTCCAGATATTCCGATGTCTGCCGGTACCATTTACGCCCGTGACCCGAAACATAGGGCACATGGGTATCCATAAAGTGGCACCAGATCAGAAACGGCTTGTCGCGGGGCGCGTCGCGCAGTTCGGCAATCGTCTTGTCCGCAAGCGATCCGGCGTCGACGTATTGGCGAAAACGGGCAGACCGGGCAGTTGCAAGCGACGGGTTCGCCACCCCGACGAAGCGGTTGACCAGGCGGAACGCCGCCTCACCGGCAAGACGGCGTAGCGGGCGGTACAATCGCCACTCCCCCGACAGCCATTCGTTCGGCGCGGGTACCTTCGACAGATGGCTTTCGACATAGCGTGCGGGATCGGTGTTGAATTCCTCCCGGTGTCTGTGAATCAGCCGTTTTATGCGGACCGGATCGTATTCTTCGTTGACGAACAGAGAATGAGGGTAGTCCCGGGCGTGCTCGTCCCGCCGTTCCAGCCGGGTCGTGAAATAGGCCTCGGCATCATCAAACAGTTTGGCAATGGACGGTCCCACGACCGCCATCATTTCGTCATGTCCGATGTCCCCCTCGTGATATCCCGTCAGCGAATTGCGCATCATCGCGACGGCGACGCCGACGAGGGTATTGGGCACAAAGAGCTGATGCTCGACATCCAGCCCGCCGCCATATCCGAAAAAGCTGTTGACCCAGTGGAGCGTGCTGATCGCGGTCGTCCGGTAGCCATGCACCTGGAAGTACGTGAACAAGGTGTCGGGCCGGCCGACAGCGCCGGCATCGAAACCGCCATAGGAAAGCGGTGCCGTTGACGTGAAAAGCTGAACCGCCGCGCTTTGGGTAAACGTGCCGAGCGAGAACGCCGAATCGCAGACGATCGCGTCTTTCGCCAGACGTTCGAGCGTCGGCGTCGTCGGACGATCGTATCCGTAAAGCGATGTCCGGTCGGCCCGCAACGCGTCGACGGTCAGCATCAGGATGTTAGGCGGCTTCGCCATCAGGTATGGATCATCGGGTATTGTTTGCCATGTCAAAAAATTCTGCGATGGTGCCGTCCCCAAACATCGACGTATAGGTTTGGTAGTCATGCACGGTATCGACTTCGAGCCATCCGGAATCGACTGGAACCGAATGGACCCGATGCCCCAACAGGATCAGTTCGGACAAAAGATCCGTCATATACGCCCCTTCGACCGGCCGTTTTTCCTTCCACGGCCGGTCGGCCTCAGCCATGGACGTATATCCATCGCGTAATGCCGCAACGCCGGCACCGCGAAACCGCATAAGACCGATATATTGCGCCTCGATCTGATCGAACGATTCAGGCGGCTGACCGATCTCGATGATGTCGCCCCGGCCATCGAGCCGAAGGGTTTCTGCATCGCTGAGCGGGTCATCGAAACGCCGTTCCCACAGGGCACGCCAACGGCGGTCGACAACAACTGAAATATCATTGTCGCTGTCGAGCAGCGCCTGCAGAACGCGTGGTTCATAGACGATATCGGAATAGGAAATGATGATATCGTCCGTGAATGCGCCTTCCGCGCAAAACAGCGATTCCACCATATTGGTTTCGGCCCATAGCGGGTTATTGACGCAGACGATATCGGGCCGCTCAAGCATGTCGGCGAGATACCCGGTCACAACCACGATGTCCTGCACACCGCCGTCGCGAAGCGTCGCAAGCTGTCGGTCGAGCAACGTCTCGCCACCAAGCTCCGTCAGGCACTTCGGGCTCGACTCGGTGTAAGGGTAAAGCCGGCTGCCACGGCCGGCGGCCAGGATAAAGGCGGTCAGTGCCAAAACGCGCCTTTTTCTACCAATTGGTCGACAAGCGCCCGATCGGCGATCGGCGATCCTGGCCGTTCCGGGTGCCACATGACGGCGGCCATCGGCAGCGTTGAATGATGCAATGCCTCGATGTTGCCGTCCGCGTCGACCCCGGCGGCGACAAGATTGCTTGCAAGTCCATCACCGGGTACGGCCGATTCATGAAATGAATTAACGGTGGTATCGGCACCGTACAGATCGGAAAACGACCCGGTGAAATTCAGGGCATGGTGCACGGCGACATGTCCGCGGACCTGACCAAGGCTGCCCCCGAAGTGGAGATTGATCGCCTGAAGCCCCCGGCATACGCCCAGTACCGGCGTGTTTCTCGCCGCTGCATATTCCAGAATACTTCTCTCGGTCCGGTCGCGCGATGTATCAAGCCCGGGGCCGTCGCCGCCTGTCAGGATCAGAAGGTCGGGCGCAAACGCGTCGAGATAGCCCGCCGGATCCGCAAGGCCGTTTGGCAGCAGAAACGGCGCCATCCCCCAGGTTTGAATCAGCTCAATCCAGTCTTGGCTTATCGAATCCCGAGGCTCTTCATATCCCGACGCCTGCGTGATCCGCATCGACAGCACCACGCGTGCGCCGCCTTTATGGGGGGCGCTATTTGTCATTCGGACTGCATTCGGCGATCAGCATCATACCAAACGGTGCAATGCATTTTCGAAGCGCCTTCGACGGCAGAAGCGGCCTGAAAATACGACCCATTACCGGAATATCGCCGAGCTGAAGCTGCGACTGTTCGATGCGGGTTACTTTGAAACCGGCGTTTTCGATAAGCCCACGAAATTCGGAGCGGGTATAGAACCTGGTGTGCTGGTTCTCCCGGCCGTCGGTCTGCCATTCGCCTTCGGTCCGGCGATCGACCCAGCGCTCAACGCTCCGCTTTGTGAAATTGCCCGCGAGCACCGCGCGGATCCGATACCAGTAAAATGCCGCCGACCGGGTGGCATACAGGGCAATGACCGCCCGCGCGCCCGGACGCAGCACCCGATCGCGCACATTTTCTTCCGATAACCAGATCACTGCAGGATATCGCTGTGCCGTCAACATGCTGTGAAACGCTTCGCGAAGCTCTGCCGGATCTTCACGCTCGACCGTCGCAAAGGGAGAGCTGGTATCGTTCCAGCCCTGGTTCCAGAATTCCATCCGGTCGCTGTCCGGGCCGGTCGCGGCGGATTCTTCTCGGAAGAACGAGGCAACGCTGTCTATTATTTCATACGCGGCCCCGCAACTCCCGCATTGGAACTTATCCGATTTTCGTTCGAGCGACGCCCCGCCGCATTCGACGCAGGACAGAGACGCATCGAACTGGGAAGACGTTAATGCCGGATCGCTCATGTCATTTCCTCATGCTGCACGATGGCACCGCCGGTGCGCCGAATGATTGGCCCTGCCGCCATCTAGTGCCCCCGCACCGTCCGGTTGGCGGCGTTAAGCTCGATCACCTGCGCCGAGGTCAGCTCCCGGAACAGGCGTTCGCCGCACCCGATTGCCGCCGGGAGCCCGAATTCGGCACACCGGATTGCCATATGGGAATTTGCACCGCCGTGTTCGGTGACAAGGCCGGCGATATTGTGTGAAAAAATCCAGTCATACCCTGGATCGGCGCTCCCGATCAGGACGATCGCGCCGGTCAGATCGACGACTTCGTTTCGGGTAAGAGCAATACCGTTGGCGGTCACGGTTTTATTGGTGATGAATGTCGGCTGACCAAGTAAAGGCCTGACAACATCAAGATCGTCAGGCTCGACAATGAGATGCGGGAAGCGCAGTGCGCGGGCAAGCGCATGGGCCGCCTTGCCATCGGCAATCTGTGCCGACAAATTACCCGGCCCGCCTTCCCCATCGAGAATTTCATCTATCGAGAGATGAGAGATGTCTTCGCGCGACAGGCCGTTGTCTTCGCCCCATTTTGACAGTTCCGAGAGAGCGTCGCTGATCCCGCAACTAAAAGCGAACTTTGTTTCCTCGCGTGCCGCGATGCCGGCGGCAATATAGTTCAATAGTTCTTCCACGCCTGTTTCAAATCCGGCATTCGTCATCGCAAGGTCGATGGCGCGCCGTTGATCCGCCCCAAGCCGAAACGGTTCCTGTTCCAGCCCGGCGCGAAAGGTATGGCCCAGATACAGGTCGGGACGTTCGTCATATCGCCAGGATAGAATGTCATACGTCCCCGGGCGCAGGTGGCCGTAGCGCGACAAAAACTCCGATTGGGTTTGTTCCCCGTTGGCGACGGCCGCCATCGCGTTCACGACATCCGCTGCGATAGTGCTGATGCTGCGCATAAATTTATCGGCATCGGCCTGGCTGAAGGCGCCGGAGGCAACAAGAGACCGCAGGAAAGACATGCCGATAAACGCGTGGCGGGCCAGCATTGAAAACGGAAGGGTTCCATCCGTAGCGGTCCGGTCCAAAAGCTCCCTGACCCGGATCAGGCGATCTTCACTTGCCGGCGCTTCCGCCTGCAGCAACAGCGCCCGCGGTTTTTCGACGAGCTGGGCGACATGTGCGGCACCGCCTGATAGCTGCCGCGCGGTCAGGGCGGTAAGCGTGTCCTTCCACTCGGAGATTTCGTCGGCACTCAGCCCGGCATCGGCAAATCGGGTAACGGACTTATCGAAATTCAGATCGCGGCACGTAATGGCGATTTCGAATTCGATCTTGTCGTGGTGTTGCGGATATTCGGCCAGACGATCGAGCGCCAAATTCACAATGCGATCGGCAAGGTCGTCGCCGATCGCGGCGGGCAGAAACGAATTGAGGCTCGCACGGACATCAATATAAGGGCGCCCGGCAAAATTTAACATCAGCGGCGTGTCGACATCGCGATAGCCCATCGCCGTTCTTGCCGCCGCCCAAATGCGATTGGTGATAAGACGCCGGTACAGAGAATGTGCGAGCCGGCGTGGCGCGGTGCCGATCATTTCCGCCGGATTCCAATCCGGCATCTCGCCGAATATCGTTGTCGCGCCGGCCAGTCCCGCAACCGGCTTCTGTTGATCGAGAACCTGGCGGCGGACCTCTGCGATGGCGCCGTTTATTTGCGAATCATCGAGCTTCTGCCATCGCTGATCCGCGGCCAGCACCCTCACCTGAAGGACGATGACTTCGAAATCCGGGGTGAGGCAGAATTCGATATCAAGCCTCTCGGAACCTGTGACCTGCTCGATTTCGCGGACAGCGTCGATGATCGCACGTATCCGCGGCGAATGCAGCGCGCTGGGATTGGACCGGTGCACCAGCACCATCTTGCTGACGGCTCCCGCCGTGATCGTATCGGTCCTACCGGAGAAATCGTCGTAATCGATGACGTAATAAGGACTGCCGGTTTCGAGATCGCGGGTAAGCACCACGCCGGCGAGGGACAATTCTTCGACCATCGGCTGAACCAGCACCTGCTGATCGTCGCCGGTGGGCCCGTAGGAGGCAATGACCCGTTCGACAGCGTCGCCGATGGCGTCGGCCTTTGGCGCTACGTTTGTCACGCTTTCAAAGCGGCCTGCGTTGGATGTCTGGGCACCGTCTTCCTGGGTGCTGGACGATCTGATGGCCAGCGGCCGGTCGGGAAAACGGGCAACGATGCGCGCGATCACGCTATCATTGGATTTCCGCCATTCCGCAACGGTGATGAATATTTGCTCACACAGCCGAACCCGCTTGAGCAACGGGGCAAGCCGCTCGAGCGTTTCGGCTTTTGTGCCGAAACGGAATCCGCGTTCGCATACCGTCGTATCGGGTGCCGGGGACGTACTCACAGTACCGATGCCTGCGACAGGATCGTTCGGGCGACATCGGTGAAATCGTCAGCGTCGGGACGATTATCCACAATCAGATCCGGCGCTTCGGGGAGCGTGTAGGGGATGTCGACCCCAATGACATTTTCGACTTCGCCGCGCTGTGCCCGGCCATACAAATCCGAAGCCGATCTTGTCGCGACGGTTTCCATCGGGACGTCGACGAAGACTTCGAAGTAGCTGCGGAAGGCATCGCGATTTGCACGCAGCAGATCGGGAAAGGATGAAATCGTGCAACACACGACATCGATTCCCTGTCCGTCGAGCCACTTGCATAAGGCGACGATCGGTTCCGCCACGGCCCGCCGGCCCGCAAGGGTATAATCGTCAGGACTTTCCCGGCCGAGAAACTGTCGCACGTCGTCGCCATCGACCAAAACCACCGCCGGGTTGTCCTGCCGCCACAGATCGAGTAGGGCGCGTCCGATGCTCGTCTTTCCGGCGCCGGACAGTCCTGTGATCCAGATCACCATATGGAGCAGCATTCCGGCCTCACGCGAACTGTGCCTGGTGCAGAATCGAAAACCGGCCGCTGGCGGCAATAAGCTGATCATAGGTGCCGCTCTCGACCAGATGACCGGCTTCGATGACATGAATCATGTCCGAGTTGCGCACGGTCGTCAGGCGATGGGCGATGACAACGATCGTCATCGTATGCGCAATAGCCTCCAGCGTTTTTTGGATGGCGCTTTCGGATTCGTTGTCCAGACTGCTGGTTGCCTCATCGAGCAACAGCAGTTCCGGCTTGCCGATCAGCGCGCGTGCGAGGGCTACCCTCTGTCGCTGGCCGCCGGAGAGCCGGATGCCGCCTTCGCCGAGCACGGTGTCGAGCCCGTCGGGCAATTCATGAACGAGATCCGACAGATGCGCTGTCGCCAATGCCTCGTCGATTTCTTCGTCCCCGGCATCAGGATGGGAGAATATGAGGTTCGCGCGCAACGTATCGTTTAGAAGGATCGTGTCCTGTGTCACGAAGCCAATGCGCCGGCGCCAGGTGCGGGGATCAAGCGTGGCCAGGTCGACACCGTCGAGCAGGACACCGCCGTCGGTGGGGGTGCGAATGCCGGAAATCAGCTCCATAAGCGTCGACTTGCCCGATCCCGACGGACCGACCAGCGCGACCATCGAGCGGTTCGGAATGACCAGTTCGATGCTGTTCAGCGCCGGGATGTCATCTTTATCATAGCGATAGCTCACCCGGTCCATCGTGATGTCCCGGTTCAACCCTCCAAAAGGCGGCAAAACGTCATCAGCCGATTCCGCCTCGATGGCAAATTCCTCAACCCTTCGATCGATCTGATCGAGCGCCGGCGCATTTACAATATAGGCCTGGTATGCCTGTTGAGTGCTTGAGAGACGGGGCGCCACACGGGCCATAACCAGCAGGAAGACGAGCAGCAGAGACGCCGGCAGTTCGAGAACCGAGGCGCCGATCCCGATCGCGGCGGCGATGAGGATGACGGGACCCACCTGAAGCACGAAGAAAAGCATGTTCGCGTTCGACTGCGCCGCCGTTTTGACCTCGGAGACCGTCATACCAATATCGACAACGGTGGTGATGACGGCTTTCTCGCTTCCGGTGACTTTCGCCAGTTTTGCGGCGCGCAGACGGTCGACGGCATTAAACGTGTAATTTTCTTCCGCATCCGTCATTTCCTTGCCGACGCGGGAAGCCTGGCGCATCAGCGGGCGGGTGGATAAGACCATAAGCACGCCGAGCGCACCCGCGATCAAAAGTAACGGCCAGGAAAGCGTGGCGCTAAGGGCACAGTAGATCGCCAGAAGCGGCAGGCCGCCGATAAACAATCCGAGATGATGCATTGCCGACCCCGCCCGTTCGGCCGCCTGTACCAGGCCGGCGAGCGCTTCGCCACTGGACTGACGGGACAGGCACGACCACCGGGAATTCATCAAAGCTGTGAACAGTTCCGTCCGCGATTTTTGCGCGAACCTGTACTGGGCGTGCGAAATCAGATTGCGTTGCAACAGGATCAGCGTGAACGACGCAACCATAAGAACGACGATCGCGACCAGCAGCATCGCCGGACTGGTTGTCAGTCCAAGCGCGTTCATAACGGTCGAGATTGCGGAAAACGGCGGTGGCAGTGCTGCGCCTTCGCCGGCCATATGCGCCACCAGCGGAACGAACACGGCAAGTCCGACGCCCTCCGAGAGACCGGCAAGAATTGTCAGAACAAGAATACTGCCGGCGTTCGGTAATCTGCCAAATCGCCTGAAATGTCCCAGAAGGCTCAAACCCCGGCCGCTCCGTAATACGGCATGATCAGGATTGCTCGACGCGTCCGGGCACGTGCCACCGATGGCGGTCAGAGGCTGCGTTTGCAGGCATGAACGTCACCTCCGCGGTTCCACACGCTTGAACAGGAAATGACTGTGGAACACGCGCGAGAACGATCCGTCATCGTTCATCTTGACCAGGGGGCCATCGACACCGTCGATACCAATCGGCCGGTATTCCTGATCGACAACACGTTTCTCGATGCAAACGATACCTTTTCGGGCCAATCCGACATGAAGATCGCGATTGAAATCGTCGACCGACTCCTGAACCCATATCAGGGCGTAATCATTGATCGTACGGTCCAAGGCATCGAACAACCGATCGCCATAAGGGACGCGGAAGATTGAGCCGAAGAACACCAACAGATCGCATTCGATGTTAAATTTCTTGGGACCGAAATACCCTTCGGTCACGCTGAGATAGGGCCTGTTTTTCTGGGCATACTTAACCAGCTCTTTGGCTGGATCGAGACCATGGAGATTCGTGAAACCTCTCTGGTGCCACTGTTCCAGAAAGAAACCGGTGTTGCAGCCGACATCCAATATTTTGGTATCCGGCTTAATTCTGTCGGCGACCATCGCATACATGAATTCGAACCGGCGCATTGCCTCCGCCCGGCGATCATCGTCAAGATACTCGTAGTACATATCGTCGGATTCCTGCCACATGCTTAGCTGATTGCGTTCCCGAACCGGGTTGCTGAGAAAAGGAGGCGAATACCGCTGGTCGTCCGAATTGATCAGCTGTCGTTTGAAGAACTCGTTGAGCTCTCCGTATTTTGTCCGCCTGCGATAGAGATCGTCAGGCGATTTATAGCCTCGATTCTTCAGGGATCTCAGGGTGTCGAAAAAACTCATGTATAGGAACTTTCTGTTTGATTTTCTGTCAGTATAGGTGCCGTTCCGGCAACGTCGCCGGAGGCAATTCTCTCGGTCGCGTTCAGGATGTCTTGTTCAATGAAATTTGCGGCGATCTCGTCCGTGTTTGCCGGGCTGGGCCCTATGAACCGCGGTGCGAGTTCTGTCGAAAAGCGCTCGGGGAACGTCGAGACCATGCTGCCCGCATCCAACGAGGACCGGATAAGGTCTTCCAGTTCTGCCCGGCTTGACGTAACCGGCCGCTCGATATCGGTCGCCGTTACCAACCCGGTCATCATCGGGTCGGTGCCCATATCCGCCCCGTCCGTTTGCCGATATGCAGGCTCAAAGAAAATCGTCGGCCATCCGGCGAATAGCGACTGGTAAAACGTGGTAGAGGCGCTACACACCGCAACATCGTAGCGCGCCAGCGCGGCGTCGAACGAAGCTCCGGTGTTCCACTCAATCCTGTCCTCGATACCGAAATCTGCTGCGATGCGCCGTTCGAGATCATTGGGATGCGACGGGTGGGCGCGCAGCCCAATCTGCCACCCTTCGGCGATAAGTGACCGGGCGATCGCAAACAGCTCGGCATAATATTGGTCGACGACATAGATCCGCTCGGCATTCCAGAATTCCAGATGACCGAACGACAGGATCAGAAGACGCTTCTTGTGCCCTGTTCGCCCCGCCGCGCGTAGCCCATTCATTTCCGTCGTCAACGAATTGCCGCTCTGAATGACCCGCAGCGGATGACGTGGCCCGCCGTCGCTGACATAAAAATCTTCATGATCGGCCCCATAGGCCAAGTAGGTGACATGACGCCGATCCGATCCCGGCATTAAATAGGCAAAGCGCTGCAAGTCCATGCCATGAGGCATCAGGTACACTTGGCGTCCGGACGTCCTGTCCAGCGCCAGCAGGTTCCCCATGAATTCGGCGCCCGCCCCGGCAACGAAAAGCGCTTGATACCCGAGAATTCTGTGAAGCCGTCGGGATTGGGCAACAACAACGAGGAACGACCATATCTGCGATGCGATCACCGCGCGGACAGCGCTATACAGGATCGGGCTGTAATCTATTTCCGAAACGGCAAATCGTGCGTCAGCGGAACTGGGCGACGACAGGCGGTCGAGGCGTTTGAGCAACGAAACGGCGCGGGCGATATCAGCAAACCGCGGCAGCGCGAACAGCTGTTCGCCCCGCATCGCCTCCGCACCCGGAATGTCGCGCCGGCTGGTAACGACCCGCAAATGACCGTTGCCGGCCAGTCGGGCGGCAATCGGTTCCTGGCCGCGACCGAGTATCATATATAAAAGCGGCTCGCGTGATTCCGCGCGGAGAAGCCGACGGCTATTCAGGCGCGCCGAAAGCCAGCCCGGACGCAGCCCGCCCACAAGGCTTTTGATGGTTTTCAGCCAATTGCTGTGCCGGGTACGGCGCAGCGCGGGCGGGATCGGATCGACCGCAGTCAGCGAGACAAGATCAACCCCGTTCCGATCCGCGACTGCCGCGAGCACACGGTAGAGCGGCAGGTATGCAGGCTCCACCTCGAAGATGCCGTTGCCGTCCCGCACATCGGACAACACCGATGCCGTATCGGGGTGCCGCTCTAGCAGCCGGCGCAGGATTTCCCCGAACCGCAACGCGACGCGGGGATTTATCTGCCGCCCGAGCTCCATGGAATAGGCAATACCCACCGAGATATCGCCAAGGTCGGAAAAATCTTCATCGCCATCTATAAACCACTCCCGGAGGAAACGGGTACCCATGGCATCGAGCCTGCGGTTGGCTGCCTCATCGAGCAGAGAATCGGCAAAAACGACGTCGATGCCCTGCCCTTGAAGCCCCCTGGCCGCTTCCCCCGTTGTATCCTGTCCGATCCGGAAATAGCAGACGACGTCACCGGCTTCAGGTGGGTTGACGATGCGATGCACATCACCGAGCCCCGTGTTCAGCAAAAGATAGAGCCGCATCGGCCCTAGTCCACCAGATCCCAGGACAATGGCGTTCCCCTGGCGATTGCCGTGCGCGCGGTGCGGCCGAGAAGTGCCGGATATTCTTTTGGCGGCAGCCCGAACCCCGGACGGATAGACCGGATGTTTTCGCGGGTCAGCGCACCGCCAGCGGCAATGTCGGCAACGGCGTAGAGCGAACGGCGGAATATGGCATTACCGCTCTCTACTGTCGCTTGTCCATGGTCGGGAGTACCGAGCGCATTCCACACCGTGCACACCGACCGGCAGAGCGTGGCAAGTTCCTCGGGCTCCGCAGAAAACCCAGAATCCGGACCGCCGTCTGCGCGCCGCAAGGTGAGATGTTTCTCGACCAGGGTGGCGCCCAGTGAGACGGCGGCAATCGCGGTCTCCGGTCCGAGCGTGTGGTCCGAAAGTCCGACCGCCGTGTCGAAAACATCGGCCATATCGGCAATGCCGCGCAGGTTATAATCTTCCGCAGCCGCTGGATAAGCACTGACGCAGTGCAGCAGGAGCAATTCGGTGCACCCCGCGCCGCGCGCCGCAGCGACCGTCTCGGCGATCTCATCGCGGCTCGCCATGCCGGTCGAGATGATGACGGGTTTGCCGGTGGCGGCCACCCGCTCGACCAGCGGCAGGTCGGTCGCTTCAAAAGACGCTATCTTGAATGCGGGCACATCGAAGGTTTCGAGATAGTCGATGGCGGTTTCGTCGAACGGGCTGGAAAAAACAGTGATGCCGATTTCACGGCCTTTCGCGAATAAAGTTTCATGCCATTCCCACGGCATCGACGCGTCTTTGTAAAGCTCATGTAGGGTTTGACCGGCCCAGGGCCCGCTTTCGATCCGGAAGCCCGGCCCGTTATGATCTATTGTCAGGGTGTCGGCGGTGTAGGTCTGGAGCTTGATGGCATCGGCACCGGCATTTTTCGCCGCGTCCATCACCGCGAGCGCCCGATCAATATCGCCGTTGTGGTTTGCTGATAGTTCCGCCACGACATAGGGCGGCGCGTCGGGGCCGATGCGCCGTCCGTCAATCGTAATTGAACGATTAACCATGTATTTCGCCCTTTGCTGCCAGTCGGTCATGGGACGCGCCTGCGGGCCACGATGCGTATCCGTCGCCGTCTGCAATGTAGCCGGCACCGTGAAACAACGAGAGTGACGCGGAGTTGTCACGATGGATCGCTGCCAGAAGAACAGCACCGGGTACAAGGCGCCGGGCCAGCGCGAGGCCCGCTTTGCCGATGCCGGCGCGGTGCTGATCCGGGGCGACTAGAATGGATACCTCGAATGCCGGGAAAGAGTCGCGATCCGGGCGGCGGTCGAGCCTCACCAATCCGGCATCGCGGCGTTCGCATTCTATAATGTTAAGGCGCACTTCGGGATCGTTCAGCGTCTTCTTCATCCAGGCGGCATGGGTGGTCGCATCGGGCACGTCCGGATTGCGGGCGAAGCGCCGGGCACCAGGCGATTGCTGCCACGCCAGAACACGATTCTCATCTTCGGTTGTCGCAGGACGCAGACGCACCGGCGCGCCGTTGGCCGACCGCTCCGGCATCAGGGCCATTGCGACCCGGCGGCCGCCGCGCCCATCGCACAGCAGCTTACCGGCGACGGATTTGCGCGCCAATTTATCGGGCTGGGCGGCAAAATCAGCAATCGCGATCGATGCATTGGCGATATCATCCAGATCGATAAGTTCTGCCGCTCCGGCCGCGCGAAGCCCGTCCGCCGTGGCGCGCTGATTGTCCGCGGTCACCGCGATAACCGACGGCACGCCGCAGCAGCACCTTTCAAGCGCGCTCACCCCGCCCGCGCCGACAGCAAGCCTGCTATCCGCGAGCAGCTGAATTATTTCCGCCGTATCGATATGCAGCGTCGCCTCACCACCCCATGATTTAAGCCGCGTCCCCACCGCTTCGCAATTCGGCGCGGCAGCGCCCAACACCACGTTTACAGGACCACCGAGCGCCGCTCCTTCGAGCGCATCAAGCCCGCGGACAGTAAAGTTCCGGGGATCGGTAGCACCGAACGAGACAAATATGCCGGCCCGCCGATGAGACTCGTCGGGCGAATTGCGGTCGCGATACGTGCCATATGCCGGATCGAGAAGCGCGTATCCCGGTCCCGCCAGCATATCGGCATGCGCGGGAACGAGACCGGCATAGTCATCGGATTTCCGCCCCGGTCCCTGATCGAGCAGGAGATCGCAGTCGTGCGGCCGATCGGCCAGATCGTCGATTACCATTATGTTCCGCGCCAGCCTGCGGAACATGCTTTCCGTGCCCGCGTCGATCCCGTAGTGATCGACAACGATCCAATCGACGGGCTCGGCAAAACGCCGTGTCAGCGTTTTTACCGAGTCTTCGGCCGCGGCATCCACAATCTGTATCTCATGGCCGGCACGCTCGAGCGCCGGCACGGTTGCCGGCGTTTGGGGGCTGACCGCGAAAACGGATTTACACCCCAGGCCGCTCAGAACCTTTGCCAGCGCAAGGCATCGCATAACGTGCCCGGCACCGATCTCCGGCGACGCGTCAGCGCGGAAGACGATTGACGTCAAGGCGCCCTCAATCCCACAGGTTGGCCTTGATCCATTCTCCGTCCTGGAACGCCCAGACACGGGGATCGCGGAACGTGTCCGCGATCCGGTCGAATTCGTCCTCTTCCATTCCGACATAGTCGAGCCAGCGTTTGAGGTCTTTGGGCTTGATGGGATCGTGATAGCGCACCAGCTCAACAGCCTTGTCGCGGCTCATCTCTCCGGCGCGAACATCCTTGGACGCATGATCGGTGCAGCGCCCGTAACCGAACTTGATAAATTTCAGATAGTCGTGGACGCCGTTTTCATGCATGTCGTCCAGGTTCGACATCCGCCGGTAAGTCCGCTCAAACGGCTCATCAGAGATTTCGAAACCGTACTTCTCACGCACGAGCTTTATGTGATGGTTGGCGTCCCAGTGGATAAAATTGGCGAGATACACGCCGCGCAGGCCAAGCTCGAACAGGCTCTCATCCGACGGGTAGCGATAGTTCATCATGTCCTGGGCGGTGATGCCGTCCATCCCGACGAAATAGTTCCACTCAAACCCGCGCGCCATATGTTCGCGGCGATTGCGATAGGTCCATTCGAAAAAGTCGTCGTTCGAATACTGGCCGCAAATGTCGGCATATCCGTGTTCGCCCCACAGCACCACCGGGATACCTTTCTGCACCGCCGTCTGCATCGGCACGGTCGCGATACCGACATGGTTATGCCAATTCATATCGCCCATTGCCGTAAGACCGATACGATTGAGTTTTTTCAGCAGGCCGACACCGGGCTGGACGATTATGTGATCGACATCGAATGCTTCTTTCATGTGCAGTAGATTGCGCTGCCCAACCTCGATGTAGTTGTTGCCGTAATATGTAACGAGCAACGGATTGAGGCCGAGTACGGTCTTCACGTAATGGACCTGGAAATAACTGTCCTTGCCGCCGCTCACCGGGACAATGCAGTCATAGCGGGAACCGTCGCGGCTCCGATTGCTATCGAGGATATCGAACAGAATGCCTTCGCGGCGTTTCCACTCCGCATCGTCGATATCGTTGTAGATCTCGGCCATACGGCAGCCCATGCACACACCGTCCTCGTCAAGCGACATGGGTGTCGCGCTGATGACGGGATAGACACAGCTTTTACACCAGGTCATTGGCGGCGGTTCGCCGGGATTGACCTCCGCCGCCCGGTAACGGCTTTGTTTGGCCCGGGTCAGACGGTCATCTATCTTGGACTGTTCGGCGGCATCGTCATAGGGCACGTCGCGTGCAAACCACTTTCCTGAAACATCCCACGGCCGCATCGGGACACCGGCCTCGATGCACAGCCGCTTGGCGCGTGGATATGACAGTTCATGGAAATGAAAAATATTGGCTGCCGCGGCGGCGGATGCACCGGCATCGGTGACGGCCGTCGGGAACTCAGGGTACGCGCCGACACCGCCACAGGCGATGACCGGGATCGAGACGGCATCGGTCACGTACCGGATCAGGTCCAGGTCGTATCCGTTTCCGAGGCCGTCACGATCGATGGAGTTCAGGAATATTTCACCGGCGCCGGACCGCTCGGCCTCTCGTGCCCAATCGGCAGGATCAACGCCTGTCGGCTCCGCACCGCCGGCGATGCAGACTTCCAGTTTTCCGTTTTCATGGCGTAACGCATCGATGCTCACGACGACGCATTGCGCGCCGAATGTCGACGATGCCTCGGAGATCAATGCCGGGCGGCGGAACGCTTCGGTATTGATGATGCATTTATCGGCGCCGGCCACGATACGGGAACGGATGTCTTCCAGTGTTCGGATACGCCCGCCAAAGGCCAACGGCATTGCGCAAGCGCCGCTGACGTAGCGGAGCAGGTCGAGCGCGGAAGACCCGTCGAAGCGCACGAAATGGTCGTCACGGCGCATGTCATGACGGTCTTCGCCGCTGATGTCGAGCAGGACAAGTTCGTCGACATTCCAGTTCGACAGACGGTCGATGGTGCTGACCGGATTGCCGATGATCTGGTGAATGGAGAAGTTCTGGCTGCGGACGATCAGTCCGTGCTTGAGCAGGAGAACCGGGATCAGGCGATGATATTGCATGACGTATTAATCAGACTGCCGACGCCGATGCGCTAATGTGAGAACAAAACCTGTAGAGCACGTCGAGCCCGGCATCCTGACTTTTTTCAGGATGGAACTGGACGCCGAATATGTTGCCGGTCTCGACCGCGGCCGTGACCTGCCCGCTGCCGAAGCCGATCGTCGACGCGACAGCATCGCTGTGATCGCAGACGAAATGATAGCTGTGAGCAAAATAGAAACTCCGAATCTCGTCCGGATCGGGGAAGAGCATTCCCGTTTTCGCGGGGACAGTATCGTGCCACCCGAAATTGGGGACCCGGTCGGCCCCGCCGGCGGGATCGAGCGGTAGGACGCGTCCCGGCACCAATCCCAGACCTTTATGATCGCCGTTTTCATCGCTGCGATCGGCAAGAAGCTGCATACCGAGACAGATTCCGAGCAGCGGCCGGCCGTCTTCCAGAACGCGCCGGCGAATGGCGTCGGTGATGCCACGCTCGCTGAGCGAAGCAATGGCCGGTGCGAAGGCACCGACGCCTGGCAACACCAGCGCATCGGCGCGCATTACGCCCTCGGCATCCGCGACGATCTCGGGCGATGCACCGATCCGCAGCAGTGCATTCACCACAGACTGGATATTTCCCGCTTCGGTATCGATGACGCCAAGCATCAGGTCTCTCCGCCATGTGCGGCACGCCGCAGCGACTCAACGACCCGCGCAACGTCGTCTTCCGTCAGCCCCGGATAAAACGGCAGAGACAGACAACGCTGATAAAACGCTTCGGCGCCCGGCAATTCGAGGTTGCCGTAAGCGGCCCCGTAATAGGGCTGGGTATGGACGGGAATGTAATGCACCTGGGTGCCGATACCGGCGGCGCGAAGCGTATTCATCAATGTCGCGCGTGTAGTCTCCAGCGCCGGAAAATCGATCAGCACCTGATAGAGATGCTGCACCGGATCGGTACCCTGCCGGTTTTGCACCGGCACGATTTCCGGCGCCAATGGTTCCAGCAATTCATCATAGACCGCGGCCAGCGCCCGGTGCCGCGCCGCAAACTTTTCGAGCTTGCCGAGCTGGCTGGCGCCAAGTGCGGCATGAATGTCGCTGAGACGGTAGTTGAAGCCGATTTCCGGCATCTCGTAATACCACGGGTTAGGCGTGCCATCGGGATCGAATGCCCGGTCCGCAATCTGCATATCCGCCGATTCCCGCGTCATGCCGTGACTTCGCGATGCCCGCAGCCGGGCCGCGAGCGCGGGATCGTTGGTGGTCACCATGCCGCCTTCGCCGCTCGCGATGGTTTTGACCGGGTGGAACGAAAAAGTCGCCATATCGGCATGGCTGCAACCGCCGACCGACACCTCTCCGTCCGCTGTCTGGTACCGCGTCCCCAGTGCATGGCACGCATCCTCGACAATGCCGATATCGGCGGCGCGGGCGACGGCAGACACACCTTCCGGTTCTGCAGGCCGCCCGGCCATATGAACCGGGAACACGGCGCGAATGGATTTATCACGGTTGGCGTCCAGCGCTGCCGATAGATCCTCGGCACCCATCAAGCCGGTTTCCGGATCGACATCGGCAAAAATCACATCGGCGCCGACAAACCGAACCGCATTGGCGGTTGCGAGAAATGTCATCGTCGGCACCACCACATGATCGCCGGGACCGATGTCCAGCGCGAGCGCCGCCAGGTGGAGAGCCGCTGTGCCATTAGCACACGCGACGGCATGGGCGGCGCCGGTCTCGCGAGCGAACGCTTCCTCGAATTCAGCGACGGCCGGCCCGGTGGTCAGAAGGTCGGAGCGCAGCACGCGCGTGACGGCTTCGATATCGTCATTGTCAATCGCGTGACAGCCATAGGGCAGAAAGGGAAGATCGGGGAGGTTTGTCATCGTCGTTCAGCGCACCTTGAATAACGGCTGCAGCGTTTCGCAACACAACTGTTCTTCGAGCGATCCACCGGCGATAGCGTCGCGCAATACCGGGAAGACGTCATCATAAGTATCGAGCAGTTGTGCGACGTCGTTGTCGGAATGTGCGAAGCTCATATTGTGCGACCCCAAGCTCAAAACACCGCGTGCGAAAATTTCCTGAAGGAACAGGGTACGGACCTGCCATACCGTGTAGTCCCCGGCCCCCTGAATATTCAGGAACGACCAGGCGGGATGTCCGGAAACAGACAGGAATTCGCCGACACCGTGGCGTTCGATCAGCGCCGTGGCGCCCGTCATCACCTTTTCGCCCTGCACCCGCAGGTGGTCCACGACGTTCTCTCGCGGCAGCTTGTCGAGCACCGCCTTCGCAGCCGCAAGCGACAGGGTCTCACCCCCCATCGTGAAGGAGAAAAAGACATCTTCGAGCAACCGCATGATATCAGCACGCCCGGTCAGGGCGGATAGCGGATAGCCGTTTGCTAGCCCCTTGCCGAAGGTCGCGAGATCGGGTGTGACGCCGAACAGTTCCTGGGCGCCGCCATTGGCGAAGCGGAAGCCGGTGATCATCTCATCGAAAATCAGCAACGTACCGTGGCGCTCGGTAATTTCGCGGACACCCTCTAGGAACCCCGGCGCCGGATAGACAACGTTCATCGGCTCGATAATGACGGCCGCCAGCTCTCCGGCGTGATCGCGGAACAGCGCTTCTAGGGAGTCGAGATCGTTATAGGCAAACCCGTGGGTCAGTGCCTGAACCGCCTTGGGAACGCCAAGATCGCGCGTCGTCGATCCGATATACCAGTCCTGCCAGCCATGATAACCGCACACGGCGGCATGATCCCGTCCGGTAAAGCCGCGCGCCAGCCTGATCGCACCGGCAGTGGCGTCGGATCCGTTCTTGCCGAACCGCACCATTTCGGCGCAAGGCACCATGTCGCAAATGCGCTCGGAAACATCGATCTCAACCTCATGGGGAAGCGAGAACAGCACGCCGTCTTCGAGCTGCGAACGGACGGCCGCATCCACGTCCGGGTCGTTATATCCGAGGCTGATAGCCAACAGGCCATTTACAAAATCGAGATATTCATTGCCGTCGGCATCCCGCAACTTGCTGCCCTGGGCACTATGTACGTATAGCGGCGCGGCGCCGATCGGGAAATGCGTCTTGCTTTTGGAGAAGGTCTGGGTGCCCAGGGGAATCGTTCGCAAGGCGCGTTCGAGCAGGGCCTCCGACGTCGCAAACGGATGATTACGAAGCATTTCCGGGCTTCCCTTTGGCAAGAAACGCCGCGTCCTGGTCCAGCGAGCGCTGCGCGCCTTCGTTCCGGTCTATACCGGCATTAACGTCTAGCATCTGCGGGTTCCCATCGAGTAGCGCGAGCACATCGTTGATGCAAAAGTCCGGCTTTGCCGGGAGCAGCGCTTCGTAGATACTATTGACGAGTTCGAAATCGCGCGGCTCGTCGACGGTCAGCCGCAGGTCCGACCGGTCAGGATTGGTCTCGACGTTCGACAGCGCAAACCGGTCGCCCCGGGAGACAATGAACGGCGTGACATGCTCGCGTTCGGACGGCAACCGGGCCTCTGCCGCCGCTGTTGCGAGAACATCGCGGCGCATGATCTCGACATCCAGTCCGTCGGGCCAGGTCGGCGGGTGAACATTCGACGTATAATCAGATTGATTCTCTGTTTGAGTGTGCACCACCTGGTCGATAATGTCGGGGTCCGCCAACGGACAATCGCCGGTCAGACGGACGACCTGGTCGGCGCCGAACGCAGCCGCGCAGGAATCGACACGGTCGAGCACGTCATCAAGCGCGCCCCGGAAACAGTCGATGTTCATTTCCCCGCACAGCGTCTCTATGGCGTCGTCATCGGCTGCCGTCGATGTCGCGACAACGATCCTGTCCAGTGATTTTGCCCGTCCAATGCGCGAGATCTGCCGCGACAGCATAGGTTCGCCAAGAATCGGAAGCAGCACTTTGCCAGGTAGCCGCGATGACGATGAGCGTGCCTGTATGACGGCGATGGTGGTCAAACACCGGCTCCGCGGGGCCGCCCCAAAAGGACGACATCGACCCGGCCATCATCAAACCGGTACTGGCTCAGACCCAGCCCTTCGCGTTTGAATCCGGCGCGTTCGAACGCACGGATACAGCCAATGTTCGGCGCGTAAACCCCGGCCGTCAATTTCTCCAGGCCGAGCGCCGCAAACGCATAATCGGCAAGCGCCGCAATCGCTTCGGACGCGTATCCCTGTCCCCAGCAGTCGGCCTCACCGATCAACAGGCCGATATCCCCGCTCTGATGATACCAATCGACAGGGCCGATCTTGATGTTGCCGATATGGCGGCGGTCCGTTTCTGTCTCCATGGCAAGCAATAGCGAATCAGGGTCGCGCCGCATGGCGGCGATGTAATCACGAATGCCGTCAATCGAATGGGTCGTGAATCGGCTTTCCGTGTAGTGTACGATGTCGGGATCATTCATCCACTGTGCGTAATGCGGTTTCGCGTCGGCCGTCTCCATGGTTCGGAGTACCAGCCGCGCGCTTTCGATCTCGACCGGCGAGTCGGCAATCCGGGTGGGCGGGGAAGAAATGCCGGTCAATTCCACAAATACGGCTTAGCGGTGCGGTCATCCGCCTGCGGCAGCAACATGATGTCGTCCCAGACCGCCTCATCGAGCGGTGTTACGCGCAGACAATCGATGTTGCCGGCAAGCTGGTCCGGCGTTTCGCATCCGACGACCAGAAAGGCCTCAGGCGCAGTGCGGGCGGCGAACTGCAGGGCGGCAGCAGCGGGTGCCCTGCCATAGCGGCGGCACAGAGCATGCCACCCGGAAACGCTTTTTTCTGCAAAGGCCATTTCGGGGGGGAGCGTCTCAGCTTCGAGCAAGAGTAGCCCCTGAAGAAATATACTGCGCAGATGCAACGCCACACCCGCCTCTGCGGCTCGCGCGATCAGCCCGTCCCGGTACAGCGTGCGATCGACGGCATTAAACGGCGCCTGGACGAGCCGGATCTCGGGAATGTTCAATGCCCGGCGGAACTCATCCGGCGTGTATACGGAGACGCCAATTGTCGAAATTATGCCGTCGTCGCGGCAGCGTATCAGGGCGCGGCCGGTCCCGGTTTCCCAGTTGTCCAGCATCGATGCGTTGTGCAACAGCATGGCGTCCAGACGGCCCTCAAGGCGATCGGCGCTCCCGCAAACGGCGGTATAGATTTTGTCTTCGCCAGCGCCGGCAAGCGCCGGGTCGAGCTTGCTGATAACCCGGATTGGACAGTCCGGATGGCGGGCGAGATAACTTCCGATCACTGCTTCGCTTTCGCCATAGGCCTGCGCGGTATCGAGATAAGCCAAGCCCTCTTTCCAGGCGAGGTCCAGCACCGCATCGGCAATCGCAGGCGCAGGCCGGCCGGTCCGGTTGGCGATACCGTAATCCATCCCGAGCTGTGCCGTTCCAAGCACAAGACGCGCGCCCGGATCATTCATCAAGATTGAGCATCTTTCGAAGGTTTGCGGCACTCAGCCAGTCGTCGTTCGTCGCGGAACTGTATTCGAAGTCCTCCGCGACCGGCGTGCCGCCGTGGATCTCGAGATAGTTCTCGCGGCTCCACTGATGAAAGGCCGGTTCGATGACGAGAAAATCGCCGAGGTCGAGTGTCGTGCGACTGTCATCCTGGGGCACCATGACTTCGTGCAGTTTTTCGCCGGCGCGAATTCCAATGGTCTCGATCTCGCAGTCCGGCAAAAGCGCACGGGCGAGATCGACGATCTTCATGCTGGGCAGTTTGGGCACGAATATTTCGCCGCCGGTCATCCGCGCCAGATTGTCCAGCACGAACTTTACGCCTTGGTCGATGGTGATCCAGAAACGCGTCATCCGTTCATCGGTCACCGGAAGCGACGTCTTACCCTCCGCGATCATGCGCTGGTAGAACGGCACCACGCTGCCGCGCGATCCAAGCACGTTTCCGTACCGCACCACCGAGAACCGGGGGCCGTCCTGACCGCTCATATTATTGGCGGCGATGAAGATCTTGTCGGAGGCAAGCTTCGTCGCGCCATACAGATTGATCGGGTTGGCCGCCTTGTCGGTCGACAGGGCGATGACACGTTCGACACCAGACCGGATCGCGGCATTCACAACATTCTCTGCGCCATGAATGTTGGTCCGCACGCATTCGAACGGGTTATATTCCGCGGTCGTCACCTGTTTCATCGCCGCGGCATGGACCACGAATTCGATATCGCGCATCGCCGCTTCGAGCCGCTCGGCATCGCGGACATCGCCAATGAAATAGCGCAATTGCGGATACCGGGATGTCGGGAATTCCTGTTCCATCTCGAATTGTTTGAGCTCGTCGCGAGAGAAAACGACCAGTCGTCTCGGTTTGAAATTCGCAAGCACATGGCCGACGAAACGGCGTCCGAATGAACCGGTCCCCCCGGTCACCAGAATCGATCGATCGTTAAAGTTCATCATATTTACGCTGCCTTGCGCGGGCGCCAATCGAGCCCGTAGCCAAAATCGTGTTTGAGATGACGTTCCATGCGATCACGGATAAACGCCGTTCGGTCTTCTGTCAGGGCCGCCCCCTGAGCGCGAAACGCCACGCGAGAAGTGGAGTCGGGATCGGCGGCGGGGAGTTTCTTTTTCATCTCGTCCTTTGTGATGCGTCTGAATGCCTCTTCGAGATATTCAGACGGCAGGTTGAGGCTCCAGAAGTCTGTAAGTTGTTTGTGAGCTTCCGCCGGTGCAGCCATCATGTCGTCATAACGGAACATCCGGGCATCGGGGTGGCGTTGCACGATGTCTCCCCAAGAGTTGTAGAATTCAATCGCATCGTCCACGAGCTGTTCCCACGGAAAATTGTAATCGTTCTCAGGCCCCGGCGGATCGACCGCACCTGGCAGATATTCGCTCGGCTGGACGCCCATACCGAGTAAGGTGAGGTGCTTGTGGTATTTCGATTCCATTGAATCGTATATCGAGCGCAGCAACACGGCGGTCTTCATCCGGCCCAGACATGCCGTGCGGAGCCTGAAATAGGAGAGATGCGTGTGGAACAAAAGCGGCCGCGCCAGGATGCCCGTCTCGTTATCGTCGATCATCCGGAGGGTATCGGCGATGCTGAGAATCGCCGGGTCCGCATCGGCGTCCCACGCACGCGCGGGCTCCCGCCAGTCCAGCTTGGTATAAACCGCGCCCGCTCGCGTTATCCAGGCGTCGCCCTTGAATTCGAAGTCGCCGTTTCCGCCAGCGGCAAGATCGCGGGCGATGGCGATGCCGAGCAGCGACCAGTGCGACCCGGACCGGGTTAAGGTGGCGAACAGATTTCTGATGCCCCCCGCCGTAAAATAAAAACGCATACAGGCGAGCTTTTGTTGAACTGTAAAATCACGCCGGGCGACGAGGCGGGCGAGCGCCAATGCGTCCCAGGCCTGTTTGGCTGGAAACCGGTTGCGTTGTTGCGCGTTTAAAGCCGCCATGGTCGTCGTCAAATATCGTTTTCGGTTTCAAGGCGGGACAGGATAAAGCTGTGCAGCCGCTCGATTGATTTTTCCTGTTCCTCCCCCGCGGTATCAATATGGAGATCGGGCGATTTAGGCGCCTCATAGGGCGACGTCGGCGATACACCGATAAGGTTGTCGATCTCGCCGCGCGCTTCGCGGGCATAGAGGCCCTTTACGTCGCGGTCGCGCAAAACGGTCAGCGGCGCGGAGACGTATACTTCGCTGAAACCGGGAGCGAGAGACCGCCGCGCGGTGTCACGCGAGGAGTCGTAAGGCGCAATCACCGGCACCAGGATCACGTCCGCGTTTATCCGCTGTCCCGCACACGCATCAACGATCCGGGCATTGTTTTCAAGAATATCAGCCTTCGAGAAGCCAAGGCCCCGGCTCGTCGTCCGCCGGACAGAATCACCATCGATGGACATAACGCGATAGCCCGTGGCCTCGAGCATCTGCTGCACGGACTCGGCGAGCGTCGTTTTTCCGACGCCAGACATACCGGTCAGCCAAAAGATTTCCGCGAACCTGCCCAATTGGCCGGTCATGGAATCTCCCGTGTGATTGGCGTCAATCAGTGGAATAAATCGGTGCCGGCCATGATGCGTCCCCGCAACATTTCCTGCACCTCTTCCCGCATGAACCAGGTCGGCAGGTTTTCCTGCGCGCGCAACAGATCGCGGACTTCGGTTCCCGATATGCCCGTCAAACCCTCCCCCGTCGCCGATTCTTCATAGGCCACTGCCTTTTCGTTGTAGCCGACGGCCTCGAAATAAACCGGTGAGATTCCGATATCCCCGAGTGAATCGAACATTCGCCGGTTGGCTTCGGTCGGATAAAAATCCCCAACACCCGTATGGTCACGTCCGATGACAAAATGCGAACACCCCATGTTTTTCCGGCACAGCGCGGTAAAAACCGCCTCGCGCGGTCCGGCATAACGCGAATACGTATTGAAAGCGCCAAGCAGAACCTTGCCAGGCGGATACACCTCGCTTTCGAGAACCAGCTGGTAACTTGCAAGAACGTGCTCCGCTCGAAAATCGTTCGTTTTCTTCGGCCCCGTCACCGGGTTGATATACAATCCGTCGGCGCCGGTGCGTTCCAAGGCGGCGAGCTGAATGTGCTCGTGCCCGCGATGTGGCGGATTCCGTGTATGAAATCCGACGACCCGGCTCCAGTTTTTTTGCCGAAACAGGAACCGCGTCTGTTCGGGCGTAAAATGAAACGAACGATAAGGCGATTCGACAGGCCGGATCAGCGTTATCGCACCTCCTATAAAATTAGGCCCCGCTGTATGGGACTGAACGACACCTGGATGCTTTTTAGAATTGGTGCCGTAAACCGCATCGCAATAACGATCGAGATCCATCTGGTAGACATCGGAGACGTCGATAACTGCGACCGGTTCACCGCCATCGGCGGTCAGCACGACCCGCTGCCCGGCCGCAAGCCCGGCGGCGCCCTGATCGGAAACCTGCAGAACGATCGGCAGCGTCCAGATTGCGCCGTCAGGCAAACGGTTCTCGGCAAGGACGGAAGCCAGGGTCGCCCGGTCCATAAAACCGGTCAGCGGCGAATAGGTGCCCATCGCGATTTGTTCGGCATCGATCAGGTAATTATACGAAAGTTTGAGCGTCGGCAGTTCGGCAATTTGATCGAATTCCGCGGCTGGCATTTGGCGGTATATCAAGGCGCCGCCATGCGGTTCGATAAGTTGCGAGAACGGGTCGATGCCATCACCCGTATTGATATCGTCAGCATTCTCATAGCTGCGGATCAGACGGGCGATCATCGATGCACAATGAATTGGGTATTTCCCGATCGCCGTTTCTGCGGCCAGAACCAATCCGTCCGCGCCATCAAGCAGAGTATTGTAAATATCGTTTACCTCGGCCCGTGTCGGCGTCGGCGTGACGACCATCGATTCGAGGAGATTGGTGGCAACATATACTGGGGTGTCCAGCACATGACCGCGCTGGAGAATTTGCTTCTGTGTTCTCGGAATCAGTTCGATCGGAATATCCCGCGACAAATCTCCACGATCGATCAACAGCGCATCCGAACGGGAGGCGATTTCATCCAGATTCGCGAGACCGGGCCGCGATTCAATTTTCGATATGATGAAGGAGTCCGATCCGGCGAGTTTCCGGATCAGATCGACATCATTCGGGTGATTCGCGAAGGATAGCGCGAAATGCGACAGGCCGAGTTCGAGGCCGAGTTCGATTGACGCGACGTCCTTATCTGTCAACGGCGCGAGGTCGAGCGCTCGCTGGACAGTAACGGCCTTGTTCTGACCGATCATCCCGCCGTTCAGAACACGCATCAGGACGCCCGCCTCGTCGGTCTCCACCACCTGCACAAGAACCGAATTGAAATCGATACTGATGAAATCTCCGACCACCAACTGAGAGACAATTGCCGGTGGATAGAAGTTAAAGCTGTTTATGTCGCCGGGAACCAGTTCGCGTTCGGCGCGAACCACGGCGTTGTCGCGCAATGTGATGGATCCCCCGCCAATCCGGCCCGTTCTGACCTGCGCACCTTCGGTATCCAGACATATCGGGACATCAGTCGCGGCCTGGATGCCCGTTACGGTCTCCGCGAGGTCCTCGAGACTTGTATGCGACAGGTTTACCCTGAATAACGTCGCGCCTGCCTGTTCCAGCCGCTCGATCGTGCGCGGATTTGCAGAGGAAGGCCCAAGAGTGCAGAGAATTTTCTTCATTCGAACATTGCCATAGTGTTGATCTGCACTTTGAAAGGCCTTTGGTAAAATATTGGTTGCATCAATATGCCTGCGATCATGCAGCAGCCGGGGCTTGAAACACCCCGAACAGCCTGAGAAATATAAGCGCCGAGGAACACCCGATCAGGATTGTGAGGATCCTCTCGAAGATGGGAGTCGCGATGTTGTCGAAAACCATTCGGTCGGTGACGACAAACACAAAGATCGCAAGGCTCGCATATCCGAATTGGGCGGCGTTCATTACATCCGGTTTCAGGATCGCCAACGTCACAAGCTGGATGAACGCAAAACAGAGATAGCAGAATGCAATATTGCTGCGCACCTTCGTCTTGTCATCGAAACTGCTGGCAGCAAAAATCGCTAACAGACCGCCGCCGAGATTGGATAACCCGTGGACTGTTCCAATGACCGCAAGCCAGGCCTGCGGAAGACGCTGTGCCGAGCCGCGTAACGCCCGTTCAGTCCGGGGCGACAGGCGAACAACGACATATAAAAGCAGCGTCACGGCCACGATCGATTCGAGTTCCACGTCCCAACCGAACGAGAGACTGCCGACCAGCGCAATCGTAAGAGGGATCAGGCACCAGCCAATATAGTTGCCGATTTGGCGGCGCTCCGGGATACCGCTGCCAATGACCTGAAACAGGCTAACAGCGATTGAGGCTGGCAACAGAATCGATAGCGTTTCGGGAAACGAAAAACCGAAAAGGAGCAGGGTTGGTGTGCCAAAAAACAGGATGCCGATCCCGAAGATCGACTGCAGAATGGCCAACACAAATATTGTCGCGAACTCGATCATAGGTTCCAAAGTAAGGATCGCGATTTTCCACGCTACCGCAGTCCAGGTGAATCGCTCGCCCGGGCCGGTATTCTCTTTGCAGCCCGCAACGGGGGCCGGGACGTCACGCGTGCGCGCTGATGGCGTCCAGTTTTACCTTCGTCTTGACCTGCCGCCCCATGAGATCGAGCAGAATGACAACGCGCTCGTCATCGGTCGCCCCGTCGAAACGCCCGATATGGTCGGCGAATGCACCGGACATAATCTGGACTTCGGCGCCCTTTTCGAACGGTATCTTGCGGCCGGTCATAACGAGACCGCGATCGTCTTCGCCGGCTCGAATGGCATCGACGATCCCGCTGGGTGCCGGCACCGGCCCGCGCTCGTCGCAGATCAAATGCGCCACACCGATTGTTGAATTTATCGCCCGCCAGCGCTGATCGGGACCCGGCATGGCGACGAACAGATAGGTTGGAAACAACGGGCGGGGCTGCCAGCTGACCTTGCGGGCATGGCTAATCCGACGGAGGTGGCGCGGCAAGTAAACGTCGAAACCCTGACGCCGAAGATGGAAAAGCGCTTTTTGTTCGCCGTTTGGATGGGTCTTCGCGACATACCACCGCTGCGCGTCAGGCGCGCCAGGCGCGATCTCCATTACAAATGCCGAGGGCTCAGTCATCGGACTGCCTTGGCTGGGCGCGCGACACCTTGAGCATCGGCGCCGTCAGCACCCGTTCCGGCGGGATCGCCTTACTCAACCCGTCGAACACGCGCTGGGCATGTCTGATATCGGTGACCACCACCGCATGCACCTTGGCAAGGTCGGTCAGGCGGTTGACCACCGGCAGACCGGCGAATCTTTCCGGGGCGTCACCGGTATCGGACGTGTCGATAATGCCGACGATTTCGACTTCCGAATCTTCGCGCCGGCACAGGGTGAATATTTCCGCGAGATCGCCACAGCCGGCCAGCGCGATCCGGGTCCAGCGGCGTTCTTCGCAGGTCTCGAACTGGGCCACACATTGTTCACGCGATGAACGGAAAAAATTGAACGACATCGACAGGTAGTCTGCAGTCAGCCGGCTTTTCTCGGCGAAGCCCTGCGGCGTCAGATAGTAGGCATAGCGGTTTGCCGGGATGTGCCGCACTTTTATAAAGCCCTTTTTCACACAACGCTTCAGATAGGCGTTGGTCAGCCCGAGCGCGATTCCGAGCTCCTGTGAAATGCCCCGCTGGGTCGCCCGATCGTCTTCTTCGATCGCACTGAGCACCCCGAGGATAATCACGTCCGGGTCATTATCGCCGGTTTTGCTGTTACCGTTCGCCATGCTTACGAAATCCGCCAAGAAGTCGTTGTCAGTGTGAAGCCGTCACGAAGACAGAATCCCAATGTTCATCGAGTGAACAATAGACTGTTCATCACACGAACACCAGGCATCGATTCGATCAACGTTCGGGTCACTGTCACCAACGCGTCCGCTCGCTCTAATATTTCCATCCCTCGACATAGCCGT
>Ga0315331_10000103_pt1 | contig 48351 bp, 43 predicted proteins | sample M160m34915metaG_FD_203456 | JGI IMG/M metagenome (GOLD analysis project Ga0315331, IMG submission 203456) | Ammonia-oxidizing marine archaeal communities from Monterey Bay, California, United States - M1 60m 34915 | ecosystem: Environmental > Aquatic > Marine > Intertidal zone | place: USA...
ATGGTCCACGACGCGAGCGATGACTTCGATCACCCGCTCTTTCGGGCGGGGCACCGTTTGCGCCGTCACGTGCTCTATCGGAAGGCGGGCTGCTAGTCGCCGTCGAGGTCGCTGAACCCGGAGAGGGAGGTACGCGCCCACAGGCCGTACGCAAAGATCGTGCACGCGAACACCGTGATCACCCACGACAGCCCGATAGAGTCACCGAGTAGCCCACCAATTTGTGCGCCGATCGGCGCGGAGACGATGATCCCCATCAGGTAGATCGACGTGACCCGGCCTCGCAGCGTCTCTGAGACGTGAAGTTGGAGCCCCGTCGTGCACGAGATGTGGACCATGACATGGGCGATCCCCGTGATTGCGAAGCCGGCGATGCCGAACGCGTACTGATCGGTGGCGGCCGCGAGCAGCATGCCGCCTCCGTAGACCCAGATCCCGAGGCTCGCGACTTGTGAGCGCTTGGCGCGGTCGCCGATCAGGACGAGTGAGATCGAGGCGATTACCGAGCCAACGCCAACGGAGGAGAGCAGGCCGCCAAGCCCGGCCTCTCCGACCCCGTAGACTTCCTTCGCGATGCCCGCCATCAGCGGGTGGACGCCCATGCCGACGAGGGAGAGGATCGCGACGGACTGCACCGGGACGCGCAGCCGCGGGTCCGTACGCACGGCTTGGACCCCCTCGGCGAGTTCTCCGATGAGGCTGGTGCGCGCGGCGCGCGCGACCGGGCGCAGCTTGGCGAGCACGAGCGCGACCGCGAGCGGCAGGTAGGCGAAGATCATGACGTAGAACGCCGTCCCGGGGCCGTGTGTGGCGAGGACCCAGCCAGCGAGCGCGGGACCGACGGCCCGGGACAGATTGAATTGGATCGCGTTGAGGCGGTAGGCCGGAGCGATCTCATTCTCGGGAACGATCTCGACGACGAGCGCCTGCCAGACGGCGATGTTGATCGACGAGCTGAAGCCCGTGACCAGCAAGAGGCTCAACATCCGCGACGGGATGAGCTCCCCCGCGGTGTAGAGGAAGTAGAAGAGGAGCGCGCAGGCCGCCTCGACCGTCAGCGTACCCAGCATCAGGCCCCGTCGTGAATAGCGGTCGGCGAGAATGCCGCCCAGCGGGGAGGCGATCAGGGAGGGGGCCTGGGAGGCGAGCGCGATAAGTCCAAGCCATGCCGCGGAGCCGGTCATCTCGAAGACGAGGAAGGGGACCGTGACCGCGCGCATCCAGTTGGCGCCATGCGAGATGAAGCCGCCAAGCCAGCAGGTGATGAACTGGACGTGGCGCAGTGGCGCGAGCGGGTGGACGACGGCTCCCGCCGAGGCCCTCACGCCGCCGTCGACGGCGGGTCGCGCCGCCAGCTCTTTGCCGTCCTGCCTGTCCACTGGGCCTGCCCCTGTCGTGAAGGCCGCTCGTGGGCTCACGCGTGAGTCACGTTCGATCATAGCCTCCGCGACGCGGGTCCTGCTCGCCGGTGATTTCAGCCCGTTGCGTGTCGTGATAGCGTGCCGCGGTAATGGCGACGCTTGAACTCTTCTACGACGTAGGGAGCCCCTGGACCTATCTGGCTTTTCACGCGATCGCGGACGTGGCGGTGGAGACCGGCGCGGAGCTGATCTACAAGCCGATCCTGGTGGGTGGAGTCTTCAACGCCGTCAACCCGGCAGTCTATGAGGCGCGCGCCAATCCCGTTCCGTCGCGTGCTGCCTACATGGGGAAGGATCTCGCAGACTGGGCAAAGCACTACGGGATTCGGATCGCCTGGCCCCCCGCGGTCTTTCCGGTCAACAGCGTCAAGGCGATGCGCGGGGTCTTGGTCGCGTTCGATGAGGGGTGCGGCGAGGCGTTCTCGAGGGCGGCCTTCGAGGCGTACTGGGGTGAGGACCGCGACATCTCGCTGGAGGGTGAGCTCCAGGCGATCGCTCGTTCCGTTGGGCTCGATGACGTCGCCTTTGTTGGTCGCATCGCTGACGACGCGGTGAAAGCGCGTCTGAGGGCGAACACGGAGGAGCTCGTCGAGCGCGGCGGCTTTGGGAGTCCAACGATGTTCGTCAACGGCACCGACCTGTACTTCGGGAACGACCGCCTCGTGCTCGTACGCGAGGCGCTCCGGGCATGAGCAAAGGCGAGGCCCCAGGATGGCTCGACACGGTATGAGCGCGAGGTCAGTTCGAGTGGTACTTCCGGGGTGCATGCAGTGGGTCATCACGGCCGGGCTGATCGTCGCGCTGAATGGGTGCGCGTCTTCCAAGGCCCCGTCGTTCCCGTTGGTCGCCTCGCCGGGGGGGGCGGTCTCGGAACGCGTCGTGCTGTTGCACGGGTTGGGTCGCTCGGCCCGCGCCATGCGACGCCTGGCAGCCCGCTTCGACGAGGCGGGCTTCATCGGCACGGCGGTCGGTTACGACTCGACCTCGCAGACCCTCGATGAGATCGTCAGCGAGCTCGACGTCGCGTTGCAGCGCTGTTGTGCAGACGATGCGCGCGTGAACTTCGTGACGCACTCGCTCGGTGGTCTGGTGCTCCGTGCGTGGGTCGCGCGTGAGGGGGCGGAGCGCGTCGCGCGGGTCGTGATGCTGAGCCCACCCAACCGTGGCACCGAGTGGGTGGATCGGCTGGGGCCGCTCGCTGTGTTGCTTGGGCCGACGGGGAGCCAGCTCGGGACGGGGGCAGGCAGCGTGCCGGAGCGACTCAACGCGCTCGGCCCGGTCCCCTTCGAGTTGGGTGTCATCGCGGGCGAATCACGGTTCAACTGGGTGGGTTCGTGGGTGCTCCCGGGACCGGATGACGGGACCGTCGCGGTCGAGAGTACCCAGGTCGATGGCATGCAGGGCTTCCTGGTGCTGCCGGTCTCGCACAGCTTCATGATCTACGACGAAGAGGTGGCGCGGCAGGCCATCCACTTCATCGCTACCGGCCGCTTCGAAGAACCGTCGGGCGCGAGCGCCGTCGAAGGCCCGGCGTCGTCGCCGGGGGCCCGCCTGTTGCTAGAGGATCGCGATCGGGTTGACGGGTGAGCCCGTCGCCTTCTCGACCCGCAGCGGCGCGGTCATGAACTGAAAGCTCCAGCGGCCATGGCGTGCGCAGGCCTCTGCGAGGTCGTCGAGCCTGAGGTTGTCGAGTAGGTGGATGCCGATGGCGACGAGCGCGCACTGGTGTACGGGCATCGGCCAGTCTTCGATCCCGCTGTTCGGGAGCGCATCGGAGACGCCATCCCCTCCGAGCACCGCGACGTCCCGTTCGCGCAGCCAAGCAACGCACTCCGGGTGCAACCCGGCGAGGCCGATCTCGATCGGGCTCCAAGGCCCCTTGGCGCGCCTGCGCGCGTCGCGCCCCGTGCCGACTAGCAGGATATCGCCGGGGCTTACGCGCACGTTCTGCGCCTTCTCCGCGGCCTCGAGTTGCTCGACCGTGATCGCGGTCATGGGGTCGAGCCAGTCGACGCCCAGCAGCCTGGGGATGTCGAGGAAGACACCGCGCGACACGATCCCGTCCTTGGCCGCCATGACGCTGCCTCGCCTCGCCCCGGTGCTCTTGACCTCGTCTTTCGAGAAGCCGTTGTACATCTGTCCATCGACGAACACGTGGCACAGCGCGTCGAGGTGTGAGGTCGCCATGCCGTGGAAGGCCACACCGACGAAGTCCATGACCGACTCGAAGCCGGCCTCAGGGATCAGGCAGTCGTCGCCGGCCTGGATCATCATGTGGAGTGCCGGGCTCGGGTTCTCGACCGAGGAGTGAACGGCGAGCTCGAGCGCACAGCTGATGGATTCACCTGTGACGACCGCCGCCGCCGCTTCTCGTAGCTTCTCCGGGGTGATGAGGTTCAGCGCGCCGCGCTCGTCATCTTCGCCCCAGCGGCCCCAGTTCTTGACGTTCTCGTAGACGCCGCGCATCTCGTCCGATGTCATGGTCCGGCTCACAATGACCTCCTCAAGCGTTTTTGTGTCCCTCGCATCATGCACGGTGTCACACTAGGGTCGCAAGCAAAGCGCGGCGGGCGTCGGGAGCCCGCTCCGCGTGCCCCGTGGCGGGGAGAAGAGGAGGCGATGCGATGCGAGCGTGGCAAACGGTCAAGCCGGGGCGTCCGATGGACGCGCTCCGTCTCAACGAGGACGCCGCGTCGCCGGCCCCGATGCCTGGGACCGTCGCCGTGGAGGTCATCGCGTCCGGCATTGGGTTGCCCGACGCGTTCATGTGCCAGGGCAGCTACGCGCTGACCCCGTCGACCTTACCCTTCACGCAGGGCCAGGAGATGGTCGGTCGCGTGATCGGCTGGGGAGAGGGTGTCGAGAATCGGACGCTGGGTGACCGGGTCATGGCGGTGACCAGCTTCTTTACGGGCAACGGCGCTTTCGCGCAGGAGTGCCTCGCGCTGGATGACTTTTGTCTCCCGCTGCCCGAGGGGATGTCGGACGCCGAGGGCGCTGGCTTCTTGATCCCGTTCCACACGGCGTACATCGGTCTCGTGACGCGTGGGAAGGTGCAGCCGGGAGAGACGTTGCTCGTGATCGGCGGCGCTGGCGGCACAGGGCAGGCTGCGATTCAGATCGGGAAGGCGCTCGGCGCGCGTGTGATCGCCACGGCGAGTGGGCCCGAGAAGGCGGCGTTCTGTCGCGGGCTCGGAGCCGACCACGTGGTCGAATACCGAAAGCAGGACATCGCAGAGGGCGTGCGGGAGGCGACGGACGGGCGCGGGGCCGACGCGATCTATGATCCCGTGGGTGGGGAGGCCTTCGAGAGCGCGACGCAGTGCGTGGCTCATGAGGGGCGGATCCTGGCGATCGGCTTTGCGAGCGGGAGCTGGGGGAAGACGGACACCTCGCACCTCGTCTACAACAACTACTCCGTCGTCGGCGTCATCCCCAGCAACTACGACCGCGCGTTCAAGGAAGCGGCGCAGGAGCGGCTGCTGGGGTGGTGGCGAGAGGGGCGCTTGAGCCCGCAGATCGACGAGCTCGTGCCGTTCGAGTCACTCCCGGACGCGCTCGAGCGGCTGGTCGCAGGCGGCGTCACGGGGAAGTTGGCGCTCGCAGTCTCGCCCGACGCTACGGGGCCGGGTTCGGGGAACGAGGCGCCGCGTTGAGCCGCGCCGGCTGCTTGCTGGTGTGGGGATCGGTCGTGATGGGCCTCGCGGCTTGTGCTCAGGATGGCGTCCCTACGTCGCCGCCGGCGCTCGGGCTGGCGAACCCGGCATCGACGCACTGCGTGGGGTTGGGCGGAGAGCTGAAAATCGAAAGACTGGGCAACGGCGACGAGTACGGCGTTTGTGTCTTCGAGGACAACCGGCAGTGTGAGGAGTGGGCGCTCTTTCGGGGAGACTGCCCCAAAGGCGGCCGGAAGGTGACGGGCTTGGTGACGCCCGGGGCGCGGCTCTGCGTCATCCTGGGAGGGCGGTACGCGATCACCGCCGAGGAGACCCACGCCGCAGCGGAGCAGGGGGCTTGCTCTCTCCCGGGTGGAGCGCGCTGTGAAGCGGATGAACTCGAAGCGGGCCGTTGTCCACGCTGATCGCTCCCGCGTGAGTGCGACGGGAGATTTCGTTGGAGGGGAGTCGTCGATGAAGTGTCTGGGTTCGGTTCGTTCGAAGCACAAGGGGCGCGCCGCCGCGGCGATCGTGGCGCTCGCTCTGGGGCTGGGGTGCGCAGCGCCGCAGCCGGTTCTCTACCCCAACCCACACCTGGAGCAGGTCGGCGTCGCCAAGTCGAAACAGGACATCGCGGCCTGCGAGTCGCTCGCTGCGGAATACGTTAAGAACCCCGGCGCGGTCGAGCAGGCGGCCAAGCGGGGCGCGGCGGGCGCGGCGACCGGAGCGGTGTTGGGCGCGATCGGCGGCGCGATCGGCGATGGCGCCGGCCGGGGCGCGGCGATCGGCTCGGCGGTGGGGGGCGTTGGGGGAGTGTTGTCGGCCTTGGTGAAGAGCGATCAGCCGAGCCCGACCGAGGTGAACTTCGTGAACCATTGTCTGCAGGAGCGAGGCTACCGGGTGGTCGGCTGGCAGTAGTGCGCTGGGCGCCCCGGCCGGACCGCATGGGAGGCACGGATGGCTGATTCTGCACCGAGGCGGGGGGACAGCACCTACGTCGTGGACCCGGAGGCGCTCCGGACTCGTTATCGCGAGGAGCGCGAAAAACGCCTGCGCGACGATGGGAACGCCCAGTACCGGCGCTTGACCGGCGATCTCTCCCGGTACCTGGACGACCCCTACGTCGAGCCGGGGTTCGCGCGCGAGTCCCTGCACGATGAGGTCGACGCGGTGATCGTCGGTGGTGGCTTCAGCGGCCTGCTCGCGGGGGCGCGCCTGCGTGAGGCCGGGCTCGAGCGCGTCCGGGTGATCGAGACGGGCGGGGATTTCGGCGGCACCTGGTACTGGAACCGGTATCCGGGAGCGCAGTGCGACATCGAGTCCTACATCTACCTGCCGTTGCTCGAAGAGCTGGGGCGCCTCCCCAGCGAGAAGTACGCCTTTCGGGAGGAGATCCAGGCGCACACCCAGGCCATCGCCCAACGCTTCGACCTGTACGAGGACGCCTGCTTCCAGACGCAGGTCACCGAGCTGCGCTGGGACGAGGCCGCCAACCGCTGGGTCGTTTCGACGCAGCGGGGTGACGAGATGCGCGCCCAGTACGTGTGCATGGCGATCGGGTCGTTGAGTCGCCCCAAGCTCCCCGGCATCCCGGGGCTCGAAGACTTCACGGGCCACTCGTTCCACACGAGCCGTTGGGACTATGCCTATACGGGAGGGGACTCGCGGGGGAACCTCGCCGGGTTGCGTGACAAGCGGGTTGGGGTGATCGGAACGGGAGCGACGGGCGTTCAGTGCGTTCCGTTCGTTGGGCAGTCGGCGGAGCACCTGTATGTGTTCCAGAGGACACCGTCTTCGATCGACGAGCGCGGGAACTCCCCGACGGACCCAGAATGGGCGGCGTCCCTGCAGCCGGGCTGGCAGCAGGAGAGAATCGACAATTTCGGCATCCTGGTCAGCGGCGGATTCCAGGAGGTGGACCTCGTCAGCGATGGATGGACTGACATCATCCGGAACCTCTCGGGGATGGCAGCGCGGGGGGACATCGGAACCTCACCCGAGGAGATCGCGGCGCAGGTGGAGCTCGCGGACTTCGAGAAGATGGAAGAGATCCGGCGTCGGGTGGACGCGGTCATCGACGACCCGGCTACTGCGGAGGCCCTGAAGCCGTACTACCGGCAGTTTTGTAAACGACCGTGTTTCAACGACGACTACCTCGCGACCTTCAACCGGCCGAACGTGACCTTGGTGGACACCGAGGGGCGTGGCGTCGAGCGGATCGTGCCGGGGGGGGCGGTGGTCGCAGGGCGGGAGTACCCGCTCGACTGCTTGATCTATGCGTCTGGTTTCGAGGTGGGGACGGATTACACCGACCGCGCGGGCTGCGAGATCTTTGGGCGCGGCGGGCGGACACTGAGCGAGAAGTGGGGAGACCAGGTCGCGACGTTTCAGGGCGTGATCAGTCGAGACTTTCCCAACTGCTTCTTCATGGGCGGGATCCAATCGGGCGTGACACCGAACTTTACAGAGCTCTACAACGAGCAGAGCCAGCACATCGCCTACATCATCGGTCAGGCGCGGGAGCGCGGCGCGCGTCACCTCGAACCCTCGGCCGAGGCGGAGGCGGGTTGGTTGCAGACGCTCCAGGGGTCCGCGCGATCGAACCAGCAGTTCGGCACCGAGTGCACACCCGGCTACTACAATAACGAGGGGAAGCCCGGTGAGGGGCCGGGCTGGTTTGGCGGGAACTACGGCGGGACGGCGCACGAGTTCTTCAGCATCCTCCGGGGTTGGCGCGAGCAGGGGGGGCTCGAGGGCCTCGAGCTGGACGAGCCGTAAGCGCGTTAGGCGTCGTCGCTCCAGCGTGGCTTCCGCTTCTCGAAGAATGCGGCCGCGGCTTCCTGGGTCTCGCCGCTGCTGCCTGCCATGATCTGGTTCCGGTTCTCGAGCTGGATGCCGATCTCGAGGCTCCCCACCTCGAGGTTGGCCCACATCACCTGCTTCGTCGCGAAGACGCCAAACGGGGTGAAGTCGCAGAGCTCGTCGGCCAGCGTCAGCGCCGCGTCGACGACCTCGCCGTCCTCCGCGAGTCGGGTGACGATCCCGTAGCGCTCAGCCTCTTCAGCCTCGACGACGCGCGCGGAGAGAATGAGGTCGTGTGCGCGTGACGCGCCGATCAGCCGGGGCAGCATGTAGCTCACGCCAATGTCGCAGCCGGAGACGCCGACGCGGATGAACTGGGTGCAGAGGCGGGCGGATCGCGCCGCGATCCGGATGTCGCACCCCAGCGCGAGCGCGAAGCCTCCCCCGTACGCCGGCCCGTTGATGGCGGCGATCAGCGGCTGTTGGATGCGTCGCATGTGCGGGATGAGGCTCGCCATCTTGTTTTGCGCGATCAGCCCCGCGCGAGGTCCCGAGGCCCCGTCGGTGAGCCCCCCGGTGTTGCCCTGTTCCTTCAGGTCGAGGCCGGCGCAGAAGGCCCGGCCCTCTCCTGTGAGCACGACGACGCGACAGCGGTTGTTCGCGTCGATCTCGTCGAGGGTCTCATGGAGCTCGCGCGTGAGCTCCCAGGAGAGCGCGTTCAAGCTCTCTGGGCGTGAGAGGCGGAGGACGGCGACCTCAGGTCGCGGGTAGTCGAGGGTGAGGGTTTGCATGGGGGCTCCCGGGGTGAAGGTCTTCATGTGGCCGGTTGGGGCCGCGCGCTCATCATGATCGCACGGCGCACCCCGGCGGTGGCGCGTGGGCTCGAGAGACTATGCTCGCGGGATGGAATCGGTGCCGTGCGTCGAACTGCCGCGGGCGTCCGAAGCCCCTCTGTCTGCAGCCTGTAGCGCGCAGATTCGAGAGGCGCTCGAGGCGTTCGGGTTCGTGCGAATCGCGAATCATGGGATCGACGATCGCTGGATCGAAGAGGCGTATGGGGCGTTCGCGCGCTTCTTTGTGCTCCCGCTTGACGCCAAGAGAGCGGCCGAGATCGGCGTGGGGGGGCAGCGCGGTTTCACGCGCTTTGGTGTCGAGCACGCCAAGGGGTACCCGGTGGCGGATCTCAAGGAGTTTTTTCACGTCGGGCAGCCGGCCTCTAATGAGGGCGCTGGGTCTCCTGCGTATCCCCCGAACGTGTGGCCCGCTGACGTCCAGGAGCTCGAGGCCGTCGCGCTGCGCCTGTTCCGCGCGCTCGAAGGTTGTGCGCGTCGCCTGCTGTGCGCTCTGGCGGAGAGCTACGGGCTGCCGGGGGACCGGTTCGGCGGTCTCGTCGATGGTGGGAATTCGATTCTGCGCGCCGTTCATTATCCGTGGGTGCGCTCCCCGCCGGACGGCGCCTTGCGTGCCGCGCCTCACGAGGACATCAACCTCATCACGTTGCTCTGCGGCGCGACGCAGCCTGGGCTCGAGATCGAGAGCCGCGGCGCTTGGGTCCCGGTGGTTCACACGCCGGGGGAGCTGGTGGTGGACACGGGGGACATGTTGTCCCGCCTCACGAACGGGGTGCTCCCGGCGACGCCCCACCGGGTGGTCGCCCTGCGCGAGGACGAGGGATCGGGGCAAGCGCGGTTCGCGCTGCCCTTCTTTGCGCACGCCCGTCCAGAGTGTGACCTCACGGCGGGCGCGCCCTTCGTGAGCGCCGAGCGGCCCCTGGAGGACACCCCCATCACGGCGGGTGAGTATCTCGCCGAGCGTTTGCGCGAGATTGGTCTGGCGGACTGACGCGGCACCGACTGCGGTCCGCCCCGTGCGTCTTAGCGTCCGCCGTTTCCGTCGCCGTCGAGTGCCGCTCGGGTCCGGGCGATGTGCCCGGAGAGGCAATCGAGCCCGTCCGTGAGGCTGGCGGGGCCAGGTTGCAAGATGATCTCGGCGGGTACCTCGTAGACGCGGTCGGCTTGCACCGCAGACACGGCCGAGAGGCCAGGGCGGGCTCGCAGAGAATCTCCGTCGAAGGGTTTCCCGCACCACGACGCGAGGATCAGCTCGGGGTCGGCGCGTACGATGTCCGCCGCCGCAACCGTGCGGTCGCGGGCGGCCTTGCCGGTCGCCCGGTCGCGAAAGACGTCTTCCCCGCCGGCGATCTCGATCAGTTCGCTGACCCAGTGGATTCCGCTGATCGTCGGATCGTCCCACTCCTCGAAGTAGACGCGCGGCCGAGGACGCCCCCGCGACTCGCGCTCGAGGGCGTCGATCCGCGCGAGGTAGCCGCTGCACAAGGTCTGGGCCGCGTCGCGGCGGCCGACCAGACTGCCGAGCTGGACGATCACGTCCAGGATTTCCTGGACGCTGCGTTGGTTCAGGATCAGGACCGGCAGATTGGCGAGGATGAGCTCGCGCGCCCAGTCGGCCTGGACGTCCGAGAACCCGATCACGAGGTCGGGCTCGAGCGCGCGGATCTTGTCGAGGTGGCCGTGCACGAACGCGGAGACCACCGGCTTCTCCTGGCGGGCTTCCGGTGGCCGCACCGTGTAGGCGCTGATTCCGACGACGCGGTGCCCCTCGCCGAGCGTGTAGAAGATCTCCGTGGGCTCCTCGGTGAGGCAGACGATCCGCTGAGGCCCCTGGGGAATCTGGTGTTGCGACATACCCGCATCGTTTCGTCTGTGGGCGGCGAGGTCAATCCCCGTGTCGGCCGATGACTTCAAGCCGCCCCTGCGGCCCGGAGCGGACAGGGGCTGAGCCCAGCCGAGAGGGCGCGTTATCATCCCGCCCGGCCTCCCGGCGAGCGAACGCTCGGAGCGGGTTGACGCACGAACGACTGAACCTGTGTAAGGAGATGAGATGCGTATTCGAACCCTGACGACGAAGGCGGCCCTGGTGATGGTGCTCCTGTTCGCCCCCGCGACGGTGGCCCTGGCTGGGCACGGGGAGAACGAGGGTCACGACTCGCACAAGGGCGCGATGACCCAGGCCGAGGACGCGGTGGAAGGCGAGGCCGAGGCGGCTGAGGATAACGTCGAGAACGCCGGCGCCGTGATGAAGGGCGCCTACGGCAAGGCGCGGGCTGCTGGAGAGGGCCGGATCGAGGCCGCGGGTGATGGTTACACCGCGGTCGTCGAGGCCGGGCGCGACAAGGTGAAGGCCGCCGACGAGAAGAAGGCCGCCGACGAGAAGAAGGCCGCGGGCGAGTAGAGCGCCGCGCGACAGCGAAGGGGTGGCGGGTAGGCGATCGTCCGATCGCCTACCCCGATATCCTCGTTAGGCGCCGAGGCTCCCCGGTCCCTCGTCGCGTGAGATTGCAGCTTCGTGTCCGGGCCGCAGTGCTCTCGGTAGAGAGCCCGCGGGCACGGCGCCCTGTGAGCGAGGGCCACCAAGCGACGGCGAGAGGGCCCCATGCAAGCGAAGCCGATGCGACGTCAGTGGGCGGTGGCCGCTCTGGTGCTGTTCGCTTTCGCGATCATCTCGCTGGTGATCCTCGCGAACCCGTCGCCCGTTGCACCCCGCGTGCAGGTGGACGCCCGGCCTCGTGTGCTCGTCGTGGAGGCGGTCGCGCGCGACGTTGGTCTCCCCGTCCATTCGCAGGGGACCGTGGAGTCTCCCGTCCAGAGCGAGCTGGTCCCCGAGGTCTCCGGCCGCGTCGTCTGGGTTTCGCCGTCGTTGGCGACGGGTGGGACCTTCTCTGCCGGTGACCCGCTCTTGCGTGTGGACGCTGCGGACTACGACGCTGCGGTCCGGCGCGCCGTAGCGAACCAGATTCGGGCGGAGGCGGAGCACGTGCACGCCGTTCAGGAGCTGCGACGGCGAGAGCGCCTGGCGGGCAGCCAGGTCGTCTCGGACGAGCAGCTCGCCGACGCGCGTCGTTCGGAACGCGTCACCTACGCGAACCTCGAGGATGCCCGCGTCGGTCTCGAAGAGGCTGAGCGGAACCGAGACCGGACGGAGCTGCGCGCGCCGTTCGCTGGCCGTGTGCGCGAGAAGCGGGTGGACGTGGGGCAGTTCGTCTCCCGCGGGGCCGCGGTCGCGACGCTGTATTCGATCGATTACGCGGAGGTGCGACTCCCGTTGGCCGATCAAGACCTCGCCTTCCTCGCCTGGCCGGGTTCAGGCGGCGTGTTCGCCGCCGATCAGCAGCCGGAGGTGACCCTCCGCGGTGAGCTCGGTGGGGTCGAGCGCCGCTGGCGAGGCCGCATCGTCCGAACCGACGGGACCATTGATCCTCGCACGCGGATGGTGCACGTGATCGCGCGCGTCGATGACCCGACGATCCCGCAATCGGGAGACGCGGCGGCTCCGCTCGCGGTGGGGCTCTTCGTCCAGGCCGAGATCGCGGGGCGCGTCGAGCGTGACGCGATCGTCTTGCCTCGCGTGGCGTTATTCGACGAGGAGAGCCTGTTGGTGCTCGATGGCGACGATCGCCTCTTGAGGCGACCCGTCGATGTCCTGCGAGTGGAAGGGGACGAGGTGATCGTGAGCGGCGGCCTGCGGGCCGGTGAGCGCGTCTGTGTCACCGATGTCCCGTTGTTCGTCGAGGGAATGCAGGTCGTCGTCGCGGGGGAGCAGGTCGTGAAAGGCGCTCCGTGAACCGCGCCATCGCCTGGTTCGCGAGCAACGCCATCGCCGCGAACCTCTTGATGGGGTTCCTGATCATCGCGGGCCTGGTGACGGTGAACGGGTTGTACCGGGAAGAGTTCCCGGACATGAACCCCGGGCTCATTCAGATCACGGTGGCCTACCCGGGCGGCGCGCCTCTCGAGATCGAAGAGTCGATCTGCGTGCGTGTGGAAGAGAGCCTCGACGGCGCAGAGGGGATTGACCACATCCGCTCCGTGGCGCTCGATGGCGCCTGCCAGGTGTCGCTCGAGCTCTCATCGAGCGCCAATCCCCACGTGGCGCTGGCCGATGTCAGCAGCCGCGTCGACGCGATCGAGCGCTTCCCTGATAACGCGGAAAAGCCCATCGTCGACCTGGTCGTCGTACACATCCCGGTCATCGACCTCTCGGTCTTTGGTCCCGCGGATGAGCTCACGCTCAAGCGGATCGGCAAGCGATTGCGCGAGGACCTGATCGCGTTGCCCGGGGTGACGCAGGTCGAGCTCCATTTTGCGCGCCCGTATGAGATCTCGATAGAGGTCTCGGAGGTGGCGCTCCGACGGCACGCGCTCAGCTTCGATGAGGTCGCGCGCGCGGTGCGTCGCTCCTCGCTCGACCTGCCTGGAGGGAAGTTGCCCGCCAGAGATGGCCAGATTCGTCTGCGGACGACTGGGCAGGCGCACTGGGGGGAAGAGTTCGCGGAGCTGACCCTGCTGACCGACCCTGACGGGACCGAGGTCTCGGTTGGCGATGTGGCGCGTGTGGTCGATGGTTTCGAGGAGCAGGATCTCGAGACGCGCATCGATGGTGAGCCCGCGTTGATGGTCCGGGTGCTGCGTGTCGGACGCCAGGACGCGCTCGACATTCGCGCGCGCGTCGCGGGGTACCTGGAGGATCACACCGCCTGGATCCCCGAGGGCATCGAGGTCGGGGTCTGGCTCGACCACTCGGAGGAGATCCGCCAGCGGCTCGGGACTCTGCTCGAGAACGCCGCCCTCGGCCTCGCGCTGGTGCTCGTCGTGCTGGCCCTCTTCCTTCGGTTTCAGCTGGCGTTCTGGGTCGCGGCCGGCCTGCCGGTGGTCTTCCTGGGGGCGTTGATCCTGTTCCCGTGGCTGGGTTTCTCGCTGAACACGATCACGGTGATGGCGTTCATCCTGGCGCTGGGCATCGTCGTCGACGACGCCATCGTGGTCGGGGAGAACATCTATAGCCACCAGCGTCAGGGCGAAGCGCCCCTCGAGGCGGCGATCCGGGGAACGCAGGAGGTCTACGTCCCGGTGATCTTTGGTGTGCTGACGACGATCGCGGCCTTCTCTCCGCTGGTCCTCGTCGGCGGGAATATGGCCTCGATGTTCTCGGGCGTGGGCGTGGTGGTGGTCGCGTGCCTGGTGTTCTCGATCGTCGAGTCGCAATGGATCCTGCCGGCTCACCTGGCCGCGGTTCCGCTTGCGGCCGATGGCGTCAAGACGCGCTGGCGGCGCGTGCAGCAAGGGGTTGGGGACGCGCTCGAGGGGTTCATCGTGAGGCGCTACCGCCCGTTGCTCGTCTGGGCGATTCGGCAGCGTTATGTCGTCCTGGCTGCGGCGCTGGGGAGCTTGCTGCTGATGGGCGCGTTCATCGACAGCGGCCGGGTCAACTACGAGTTCCTCCCGCCGGTCGAGGGGGACCACGTCTCAGCGCTCTTGACGATGCCTGCGGGGACCTCGCTCGAGACGACGCGACGTGCGGTCGCGGGCCTGGAGCGCTCGGCGCGCGGGCTACAGGGCGAGCTCGATGCGGCGCGTCGGCCTGGGGAAGGGCCGATGGTCCAGCACGTGGTGGCGTCGATCGGCGCGCGCCCCTTTCAGCAGGTGATGTCGGTCTCGTTCGGGATGGCGGGTTCACAGGGGGCGCATATCGCGGAGGTCACGCTCGTGCTCAGCCCCTCGGAGGGGCGTTCGGTCGGGGCGCGCGAGATCTCGGACCGGTGGCGGTCCCGCGTCGAGGTGCCGCCGGGCGCGGACAGCCTCGTCTTCTCCGCGGACATGTTCAACGCGGGGACAGCGATCGACATCCAGCTGCGTGGCGCCGATCTCGCGACGCTGGAGCGCGCGGCGAGGGAGGTGCGCCGACGCCTCGAGGTGATCCCGGGGGTCATCGATCTACAAGACACTTTCTCCTCGGCGCAGCCCGAGATCGAGCTGCGGCTTCGCCCGGAGGCGCGTTCGCTGGGGCTCACGCTGGAGGATCTGGGTCGTCAGGTTCGCCAGGCGTTCTACGGCGAAGAGGTGCAGCGTCTCCAGCGGGGTGTCGACGAGGTCCGGGTCATGGTCCGCTACCCGCTCGAAGCGCGGCGCTCGTTGGCCGCGCTCGATGAACTCCGGGTTCGAACGCGGGAGGGGGCCGAGGTCCCGCTGCTCACCGTGGCGGAGAAGATCCCGCGCCGCGCGCTGCCGTCGATCCGAAGGGTGGATCGTATGCGGGTGGTCAACGTCGCCGCGGACGTCGACCGGGCACAGACGACGCCGGTCCGCGCGACGCAGGCGCTCGTCCGCCAGATGCCGGCGCTGCTGCAGGACTATCCGGGGGTGAGCTATCGCCTCGAGGGCGCGCAGCAAGAGGACGCCGAGGCCAGCGCGGGGCTGCTCGGGGGGTTCGTGCTTGCGCTCGCGGGGATCTATGCGCTCCTGGCGATCCCTCTCCGCTCCTATGCTCGCCCGCTGATCATCATGAGCGTCATCCCGTTTGGGGCCATGGGCGCCGTCCTCGGGCATCTGATCATGGGCATGCCGCTGACGTTCTTCTCGATCGTGGGCATCGTGGCGCTCTCGGGTGTCGTGGTGAACGCGAGCTTGATGCTCGTCCATTTCTACAACCGGCTGCGCGGCCAGGGCGTGCCGCGCGGAGCCGCGTTCCTTGCGTCCGGAGAAGCCCGGTTTCGCCCGATCCTGCTCACGTCGCTGACCACGTTCGTGGGTTTGTTACCGCTGCTCCTCGAGCGCAGCGTCCCGCTCCAGACGATGATTCCGATGGCGGTGTCTCTCGCCTTTGGGGTCGTGGTCTCGACCGTCTTCACGCTGATCCTGGTTCCTTGCGAGATCGCGATCCTCGAAGACCTGTTGCGTCGCCGAGCGGTTGATGACTCGGCGACGGATCTCGTCCCGGACGCGTAGCCGTTTGTGGTAGACCCACCGGGGACAAGGGGGCCTCATCGCGATGACGGATTCGAAGACGGAGCCGAACGCGCGCTCGTTCTCGCGCGGGTATGTCCGCTACGCGATCGGCGTGGTCTTCCTTGTCTCGGTCTTCAACACCATCGACCGCACGGTGATCGCCATCCTGGTGCCGGGGCCGCTCGGCATCCAGGCGGACCTTGGCCTGGATGACGCGGACCTGGGCTGGTTGCTTGGCCCGGCGTTTTCATGGGTCCATCTGGCTGCGGTCTTGCCGTGTGCCTGGCTCGCCGATCGCACGTCACGCAAGCGCGTCATCGCCGCGGGCTTGTTCGTCTGGAGCGCGATGACCGCGCTGGGGGGCCTGGCGACCGGTTTCTGGACGCTGTTCGTTACCCGGATGGGGGTCGGGATCGGAGAGGCTGCGGGCTCGCCCCCGGCCGCCTCTTTGCTCTCGGACACCGCGCCGGAGAGCATGCGCGCGCGTGCGCTCTCGGGCATCACGATCGGCGCGCTCGTCGGCGTGGGGGGCGGTTTGGTCGTCGGCGGCTTCCTGGTGGATGTCACGGGCTGGCGATGGGCGTTGTTCGCTGTGGGGGCGCCCGGTCTGCTGATCGCTCTGCTGATCCTGACGACCGTCCGGGAGCCCGCGCGGCAAGGCGCGGCCGCGGCGAGCCCCCGGGCTGCGCTCCGGCACTTGCTCTCTCTCGCGTCCTTTCGCTGGGTCCTCGTCGCGGTGGGTGTCACGGGCGTGAGCTCGATGGGCCGGTCGATGTTCGAGGCCGTGTTCCTCGCGCGGGTCTATGGCATGAGCGGCTTCGAGGTGGGCGTCATGATCTTCTCCGTGAGCGCCGTGCCCACGATGGTGGGCGCCTTCGTGGGGAGCTCCTTGGCGGACCGCCTGCGTGAGCGAGACGACCGCTGGCCGCTGTGGGTCTGCGCGATCGGGAACCTCGTCTCGACGCCGTTCTTGCTCGTCTTCCTGCTGAGCCCCGGGGATAGCGGTGGCGTAACCGGGTTGGCGTTAGGTTGCTGGGCGGTGGGGTCGATGTTGTTCGGCTTCTTCTCGGCGCCGACAGGCGCTGTGGCGCAGGCGCTCGCGCTGCCCAATATGCGAGCGCTCGCGCACGCGATCTGGAGCATGGTGCTCAACTTCGGCCTGGGGCCGTTGCTGGTCGGATTCCTCGCGCAGTTTTGGGCTGTGGACTACGGAGACAACGCGATCCGCTACGCGGTGGCGGCGGTTACGGCCCTCGCTCCAATTTCCGCCTGGCTGTTCTGGAAGGCGAGCCAGCCCTTCCCCGCGGACCTCGAGCGCGTCGCGGCGATCGAGGCCGCGCAGCGAGCGGACGGCCCGGCGGATCGCTAGGGCTTCGTGTCGCGGCTCTACTCGTCAGGGCGTCGCGGGGTCATTCACTGCGATGGGGAGCGGGCAGGAGACCTCTGCCCCGAGGACTCGGATCACCCGGCCGAGCGAAAGCCAGGTACCCACGCAGATCGAGATCTCGACGATCTCGTCGTCGGTCCAGAGGGTTCGCATCCGGTCGAAGAAGTCCGCGTCGAGCGCGGTGTGGTCGAGCGCGAACTTCTCGGTGTATTCGAGCGCGATCTGTTCGGCCTGCGTAAAGTCAGGGTGGTCGGCCCACCGCGAGACGTTTGCGTAGAGGTCTTCTGAGAGGTCATGATGCGCCAACTGCGCAGGGCGTGCGCCCAGTCAAACGGAGCAGTCGTTGATCTGCGCGATCCGCATGCGCATCAGCTCGCGGACGCGTGGCGCGAGGGTGCTCTGGCTGTAGACGGCGCCGCTCAGCGCGCTGGCGGCGCTCGTGACGTGCGGGGCCAGTTGGAAGAGCCGCTCGGGCTCGGTGCCATCCCCTGCGGGGATCTGGACGTGGGCCATGTCAGTGTGCTCCGAAGTAGGCCGGGAGGTTCGGCGGGGTGAGTGCGGAACGAAGTCAGCGTTCGGTCGACAGGATACGCGAACTCTGCGCCTCTTTGGCGAGCGGGCTCGCCCTGCTGCTCTCGCTGAGCGCGTGTGCGCCGCCGGACCGTGTTTCGTCCGCGGCGTTCGATCTCGCGCGGAGCCGCGGGGCGGAGGAGCCTGCCCGGGAATGGCGGACGTACCTGGGGGACCTGGCGAGCAGTCAGTCGTCTCCGCTCGACCAGGTCGACGCGGGGAACGTCTCTGAGCTCGAGGTGGCGTGGCGATACGACGCCGGTGGCGCTTCCGAGACAGGCGTCTCGCAGGTGCAGTTCAACCCGCTGATCGTGCGGGGCGTCCTCTATGGCGTCTCTCCGACCCTGAGGGTCTTCGCGCTCGATGCCTCGACCGGCGCGCAGCTCTGGAGCTTCGAGCCCGGCGTCCCTGTCGAGGCCTGGACCGCGAGCCGTGGCGCGGTCTACTGGGCAGACGGAGAAGACGAGCGGCTGATCGTCGGCGTGGGACCGGAGCTGATCGCGCTCGACGCTCGGACGGGTGAGCTCGCCTCTGCGTTTGGTGATGGCGGTCGGCTGGACCTCGGGCGCGGCTTGGGGCGCGACGTGGATGACATGATGGGTGTCGTCGCGACGACGCCGGGGAGCCTCTTTGAGGACCTCTTGATCGTTGGCGGCCGCGTCGGGGAGAGCCGCGGCGCGGCGCCGGGGCACGTGCGCGCCTTCGATGTGCGGACCGGTGAGATGCGCTGGATCTTTCACACCGTGCCGCGACCGGGAGAGTTCGGCGCGGACACGTGGCCCGACGACGCCTGGCAGCACACGGGAGGTGTCAACGCCTGGGCCGGCTTCGCCGTCGACGCAGAGCGGGGCCTGGTGTTCGTGCCGACCGGCGCGCCGACGTTCGACTTCTTCGGCGGCGACCGTCCGGGGGACAACCTGTTCGCGAACACCCTGCTCGCGCTCGACGCGCGGACGGGAGAGCGTCGCTGGCACTATCAGGTGGTCCGTCACGACATCTGGGACCGAGATCTTCCGTCTCCGCCGAACCTGGTCGAGGTCGAAAGGGACGGGCAGACGATCCCCGCCGTGGCCCAGGTGACGAAGACCGGGGACACGTTCGTCTTCCACCGGGAGACCGGCGCTCCGCTGTTCCCGATCGAGGAGCAGGACGTAGTGGGCGCTGCGGTCCCCGGCGAAGCGGTGGCTCGGAAGCAGCCGGTGCCGGTGCGCCCGCCGCCGTTCACTCGGCAGGGGTTCTCGCTCGACCTCGTCACCGACCGGACGGAGGCCGCGCGCGCGAGCGTCCTCGAGCGCGCGAAGGACATGCAGTTCGGGGCGTTGTACGTCCCGCCGAGCGGCGTGGGGACGGTTCAGTATCCAGGGACCGACGGTGGCGCGGAGTGGGGCGGCGCCGCCTGGGATGCCGAGACGGGTCTCCTCTACGTGAACGCGAACCAGATCGGGACGATCGTACAGCTGCTCGAGGCGTCGACGGATTTTGACTACTTCGCGTCACCTCAGGGTGCCTATGTGATGTTATGTGGTGGATGTCACGGCCTCGACCTCGCGGGGGATGGGAGTCGCGTGCCGAGCCTGCGGGGGGTGCGCGATCGCCTGGGGCTCTTTGACACCTACCGGGTCATTCGCGATGGACGGGGGCATATGCCGGGGTTCGATGGCTTCGTCCCGTGGTACGGGCTCGCTGCCATCGCTTGGTACGTTCATGGGCTCGAGGATGACGCGCTGCCTTCGAACTGGGCCGCGCTCGCGGGGCCAAAGGAGTACGTCAACGCCGGCTACCACTCCTTGTTGGATGCAGATCGCCTCCCAGGGACGAAGCCGCCGTGGGGCACTCTCACGGCGATTGACCTCTCGGCGGGGGAGATCCGCTGGCAGGTGCCGTTTGGGAACTACCCCGCGGCGCTCGAGCGGGGTGCGACGGGGCTCGGTTCCGAGAACTATGGCGGGCCGGTCGTGACGGCGGGCGGCCTGCTCTTCATCGCAGCGACGCCGGACGCGAAGATCCACGCCTTCGACAAGGTGACAGGAGCGCTGCTCTGGGAGGGGGACCTGCCAGCCGGGGGCTTCGCGACGCCGGCGGTGTACGAGGCGAACGGTCGCCAGTTCGTGGTGGTCGCGGCCGGCGGGGGCAAGCTCGGGACGCCGAACGGGTCTGAATACGTAGCCTTTGCCTTACCCGCGGAGCGCTGAGCGTCGCACGGTTTGTTTGCGCATCGCAGGGGCAGCCGGTCTAGACTGCCGCGCCATGCGAGAAAGCCAAAAGAACGAGCCCTTCGAGACGCCCGCGCGAAGCACGATCCGGGGCAGTACGCGCGGCCACGTCGCCTCCATGGAGGAGAGCAACGACGACGCGGTCTGGATCCTCTCGGGGATGCGGCACCTGCTGTTGGTGACGACCGGCTGGCGGTCCGGAGAGGTCCGCAAGGCGGCGTTGCCGTTTTGGCTGGACGAGGCGGATCACCCCATCGTTGTCGCGTCCTACGCGGGCGCCGCTGGCCACCCGGGTTGGTACCTCAACCTCGAGCACCGCGACGTGAACGGGCAAGTCCAGGTCCGGATCCAGGAGCGCGCGTACACCTCCGCGCCCGACATCCTGGACGGGGACGAGTACATCGCGATATGGGACGCGATGACCGAGGACCGGCCGTTCTACCGCGACTACCAGGCGCTCACGGAGCGCCGGATTCCGCTGGTGCGCTTGCCCGACAACACCGCCGTTTGAACCGGGAGCGCCGACTAGAGGCGCTTCAGGATCGCTCCCTGCGAGTTGAAGAAGAAACCACCGCAGCCGATGAGCGCGGCCTTGGCGTCTTGGACTTGGCGTTCCCCCGCGTCCCCGCGGAGTTGTGTCACGGCCTCCCGGAGGTGCCCGGTACCGCGTGATGCACCCTCCGACAGTGAGCCCCCATGCGGGTTCATCGGGACGCGCCCGTTGATCCGCACGGCGCCCGCTTCGTCGTCCCAATGCTCCTGCATGAACCGGCCGGCCTGGCCGGGCTTGCAGAACCCCATGTTTTCGATCCAGCCCAGCGTGATGATGCTGAATCCGTCGTAGGGGAAGAACACGTCGATGTCGTCGATCCAGATGTCGCTGCGCTCCTTGAGCGCTTCGACGACGACGTGCTGTCCGTGGCGGGTGAGCGCCGGGAGCTGGTCTTCGTCGTTCTTGCCAACCATGCCCGCCGTGGCGGTGTGGATGACGACCGGGTTCGGCGTGAGCTTCTTGGCGCGCTCCGTCGTCGTCAGGATGAAGGCATCTGCGCCATCGACCGGGATGTCCATGTCGAGCATGCAGAGCGGGTCCCGGATCATGCGCGCTTCGAGGTAGTCCTCCATCGTGAGCGGCGCCTTCATGACCGCTTTCGGGTTTCTCGCTGCGTTGGCGCGCATGTTCAGCGCCACGCGACCGAAGTCTTCCCGCGTCGCGCCGTACTCGTGGATGTATCGCGAGGCCCAGGCCGTGTAGGCCGCCGACGGGTCGATCGCCTCCGGTACGGGCGGCTTGGCAGTGCCGCCGCCCATCATGATGTATCGCCGGAACGGGTCGTTGGCGGCGGAACGGGAGTTCCAGGGCAGCCGCGTGAATGCGTAATAGAGCAGCACCGTGTCGCACTGACCGGAGAAGATGGCGGTCATGGCGTCGACGAGTCCGAAGACGGCCACCGGCATGGGGCTCGAGTGGTGCGTCACGTTGGGCAGGTTCAGCGCAGCGGCCATCTGGTTCGCGCGTGGGGCGCCGGGCTCGAGAGCTCCGACGACACCGTCGATCTCGCTCCGGTCCACACCGGCGTCGCCGATCGCGTTGACCGCGGCTTCGCACGCGAGCGACGCTGCGGAGATCCCTCCGGAGTCTCGGCCAAACTTCGTGGAGCCGATGCCCACGATCGCGATCTCGTCTCGCATCGGGTTACGGCGTGCCATCAGGATGCACCTCCAGCGCAGATTCGGAAGACGGGGAAGGGCGAGCCATATCGATCGATCCAGTCGAGCTCGACCGGTAGGCCAATCTTGATGTCCTCGATCGGGCTGCCGATGATGGTGCTGCTGAACCGGAGCGCTTCTTGTTCCTCGAGCTCGATCGTGACCACGGGGTGCGGGCCCTTCGTGTAGTCCACGTCCGGCGCCGGAGCGCCCTGGTGGAGGAACATGGCGAGGTGGATGACGCCGCGACCGCTGACCTCGGTCGGCGTCAGCTTCGAAGACCAGCACTCGGGGCAGATCGGCTTGGGCGGGTGGTGAAAGCGGCCGCAGTCGTCGCACCGGTTGATCAGCAGCTGCTTGTCGAGCCAGCCGCGAAAGATGTGTTTGGTGTCGTGGTCGATCTGGACCCAGGGGAAGCGCTCGACCAGCGCGGCGTCATCGATCGGTTCACTCATGCTTCGTCTTCACTCCAGACTTCGAGGCGAGTGCGTCCCCGTGGACGCGTTGGTGGACCCCTCCGGGTGCGGAGGAACGCGCGCATTCTACACCGCGCGCTCGCCGCGGGGGGCGGGGTTACCAGGCGACCGGCAGCGACCGCAGGCCGTGGACGTGGAGCTGAGGCTTGTAGACAGGCTCGCCTGCCAGGCGGAGCGAGGGGAGTCGCTGGCTCAGCGCGCGGAACGCGTGCCGGAGCTCGAGGCGCGCGAGCGAGGAGCCGAGGCAAAAATGCGCGCCCATCCCGAAGCTGTGATGGTCGATGTCCTCGCGGGTGATGTCCAGGCGGTCCGGATCGCGGTACCGCGCGGGGTCATGGTTGACCGCGCCCCAGAGGAAGGTGACGGTCGCCCCCTCCTCGATCGTGGTGTCGTGGAACGGGATGTCGGCTGCCGCGAACTTGTTCGTGAGCTGGACGGGCGTGTCGTAGCGGAGCAGCTCCTCAACCGCGTTGTCGACCCGTTCGGGCTCTGCGCACAGCAGCGCGTACTGCTCGGGGTGGTGCAGGAGCGCCAGGGTCCCCTTCGCGATCATGTTGGCCGTGGTCTCGTGCCCCGCCTGGAAGAGCAGGATGGCTGTGGAGACGATCTCGTCGTCGCTCAGGCCCGCGGTTTCGGCCTGGATCGCGACGAGCCGTGACAGGAGGTCGTCTCGTGGGTTCGCCCGCCGCTCCTCGACGAGGGACCGAATGAACGCCGCGAACTGGCGCGCGGCGTCGTCGCCGGTCTTCTCCGACTCCTCGGTTGGCGCGTCGCCCTCGTCTCCTCGCTCGGAGAACGCCGAGGACCACGCGGCGATCGTCGGGACCTCCTCGACGGGCACGCCCAGGAGCTGACAGATCACCGTGAGCGGGATCCGGTTCGCGTACGCGGGAGCGAGGTCCATGCCGCCCTCGGCCATCTCGTCCTCGAGGATCCGGTCGACCGCGGCCGCGATCTTGGGGTCGAGCTTCTCGACCGACCGCGGCGTGAAGCCCCGGTTGACCAACCCGCGGAGCGCCATGTGTCTGGGCGGGCCGATGAACGCGAACATCTTGGCCATGGTCGCGAGGAACGGTCCGTCGGGTTTTCCCTCGCGGCGCCCGAGCAGGTCGAGCTGCCGTTCGTCCTTGATCAGCGACGTGTTGCGGACCAGCAGCTGGTCGTCCGCGTAACGGGTGATGACCCAGGGGTTGCTGAGGCGCGGGAGGTCGGCCTGGAACTGCGGCGCGGCCTCTCGCAGTTGGTGGTAGAGGGGCACGAGGTCAGCCCCGTGGGTGCCCGCGGCGAGGATGGCCAGGAAGATCTCGTTCGGCTCAGTCGGCAGCGTGGCGTCCATCTTCAGCCTCACTCCTCGTAGGTTGACTGGGTGCGCGGGCGGCCCCCGGGGCCGCTGTACGCCAGTCCGTAGCCGGGCTCTTCCGTCCAGTTGACAGCGGGCATTGAGGCGACCGCGCGTCGCCAGTTGTCGATGAGCTCGTCTTCCGCGGCGTAGTCGAAGGGATCCTGGAGCATCGCCTCTTGCTCCTTGGTGAGTGGGTTCTCGACGAGCCAGCGAGCGGCTTGAACGATCGCCTCACGCGGCGGCACCTTGTCGCGGTAGCCGAAGTCGTGCTCCATCTTGCTCACGTCCATGACGCGGTGCGTGGGGAGCGGCTGCGTGATCAGCGGGCGGGCGGGCACCGCGAGCTCCCAGGGCATGTTGATGATCTCCCACTCGTGGTCGAGCCCGGCGGCGATCAGCTCGCACGCGGCGCGCAGCGTGAGGACCTCCTGATCCGCGGCGTTGTAGATCTGGCCGAGCGTCTTCTCTGGGCGATCGATCGCCATCAGGATCGCGTGGGCGAGGTTCTCGCCGTAGCCGAAGTGGTGCAGCGTGAGCCCGCCGTCGGGCAGGACGATATGCGGCCGGGCATCGAGCACGCGCCGCACGATCAACCACTCGCGAGGGACGGGTTGCCGCGGGCCATAGACGAATGGGTAACGGAAGTGGGTCGCTTCGGGCTGGTGCTGGAGGACCGCCTCCTCCGTGCGCACGATGCGGAACCCCTTGGTGTCGAGCGTCTCGTCCTGGACCAGCGGCCCGTCGGCCCGCGTGGGGACCGGCATCCCATTGGGCTCGAACGCCCAGGGATTCATGTACCCGCGGAGCGCCGGGAGGCCTCCGATGGAAAGGAATCGACCGACGTTGCCTGACATGAGCTTGGCGATCGTTCGGAGCCTCCCGTACGAGGCCATGCAGAGGTCCCAGGTGCGACTCGTGAGCACGGTCTCGAGCTGCGTCGGGTCATAGACGTCCGCGTGGATGTGGACGACCTCGTCCGGGATCTCGTCCAGCTCGTTCCGCCCGCTGTGGAGCATCTCGACCTCGAAGCCACGCTCGAGCAGGCCGCGCACGATATGCGGACCCGTCGGCCCTGTGCCCCCGATCATCAACGCTCTCATCGGTACTCCCGTCCTTTGTCCGGGGGATCCCGGTCGCGTCTCCATCCTATCGTGGATCATCGTGCCGGAACCGACCTTCCGCTGGGCGTTCTACGGCCTGAGCGGACGGTTGGGCCTCGCTTCCGTACGCAGGTGTAGACTGGTGAGCGTCACGACAGGAGGCCGCGATGAACGATGTGCTGATCCGGGGAGGCGAGGTGATCGATGGGCTGGGCGGACCGTCGCGCCCAGCGGATGTGCGCATCCGCGACGGGGTGATCCGTGAGGTCGGCCCGGACCTCGCGCCAGCGGGGGAGCAGGAGGTCGACGCGGCGGGCGCCTACGTCGCGCCTGGCTTCATCGACGCGCACACGCACTACGACCCGGCCCTCTGGTGGGATCCCGGGTGCGACCCGCTCCCGCTGCACGGCGTGACGACGGTCGTGACGGGCAACTGTTCACTCTCGCTGGCACCGCTGCGTGAGCAGCACCGGGGCCTGCTCACGGACATGTTCTGCTTCATCGAGGACATCCCGGTCCCGGCGTTCGAGCAGGGCATCCCTTTCGATTGGGAGTCCTGGGGGGAGTACCGCCGGGCGTTCGACGCGCGGGGGGCCGCGGTGCAGGTGGCCCCGCTGGTGGGGCATTCGGCGCTGCGGCTGTTCGTGATCGGGGAGGAGTCGATCGAGCGCGCCTCGACGCCCGAGGAGACCCGCGCCATCGCGGCTTGTTTCGCGGCCTGTCTTCGCGATGGAGCGCTCGGGTTGTCTACCTCGTTCATCGACACGAACCGGGAGGGCCGACCCGTGCCGAGCCGTGCGGCGGACGAGGCCGAGTTCCAGGCCCTCGCGCGGGTGATGCGTGACGCGGGCCGAGGGGTCGTCGAGTTCGTCCCCCGATTCCCAAAGCAGGAGACGCACCTCGAGGACATCGAGCGCATCCACCGCGTGTGCCAGACCGCCGGCGTCGCGGGCACCTGGACCCAGTTGACGAGCGGTGGTGCGGACCCCGCTTTCACCGAGACGCTCATGGAGCAGGCGCGGCGGACCCAACGCGAGGGGCCGGGCGTCTTCCCGCAGGTATCCCCGAGGCCCTTCGATATCACGGTGAACTTCAAGCAGACGCCGCTCTTCATCTTCTTGCCGGCCTGGAACGAGTTCATCGTCGCCGAGGAGGGCGACCGTCGGCGTCTGTTGGCGAGCGCGGAGTGGCGCGCGCGCGCGCGGGCGGACTGGGATGGCGCGGAGTTCTCGCTCTTTCCGGTCGATGACCTCGAGCGAGTTCGGGTCACCGCGGTCCGCGACCCTGCGCTCGAGCGTTATGTGGGGGTTACGCTCGCGGCGCTCGTCGCGGCGAGGGGGGGGCACCCGAGCGATGTGTTGGCGGACTGGGTCGGCGAGAACGATCTCGACCCGGGGCTGGGCGTCCTGGCGATCGCGAACGGCGACGCCGCGGAGACTGCGCCGCTCCTGCTCAGCGACGCGACGCTGTGCGGCGCCAGCGACTCAGGCGCACACATCGGGATGATGTGTGGCGCCGGTGACTCGACGCTGTTGTTTGAGCGGCACGTCAAGCAGCGCTCGGATATGACCGTGGAGACCGCGGTGCGCCTGCTGACGGTAGACGTGGCGAACCTCTTTGGGATCCGCGATCGCGGCCGATTGGCCGTGGGCTGCGCTGGGGATGTCTGCGTCTTCTCGCTGGACGAGTTGCACTATGAGCCCGAGATCATCGTCTCTGACTTGCCGGACGGGAGTTCCCGGCTCTCCCGCCCGGAAGGCGGTTTCCGCGCGACGATCGCGAGCGGCGTGATCACGCAGCAGGGCGGTGTCGCGACAGGAGCGCGTCCGGGTCGCATGATCTAGGGCTGGGTGGCCGCGGGAGGTCGCTGCCATAGGAAGGGTATGCAGCCTGCCTCGCTGGCTGCGATCATCTCGGCGATGAAGAGAGGCACCCTGCTCATACGACCGGGGCGGCGAGGCGTTGCCCGGTGCGTGCTGGTCGCGATGGGGCTCGCGTTGTCCACCGGCTGCGGCGACGCCGGCCCCCGTGCGCCGCGCTCCCATGTCCTGTTGATCACGGTTGACACCTTGCGCGCGGACTACCTCTCCTCGTCCGACTACGATCGGCCGACCACGCCGTTCGTCGATGAGTTGGTCGCGCAGGGGGTTCGCTTCGAACGCGCGATCACACCGGTCCCCCGGACGACGCCAGCGCTGGCGAGCTTGCTGACGGGGACCTACCCGCACACGCACGGGGTGCGCCGTTTGTTGGACACGTTGGGGCCGGGGCTCCCCACGCTCGCCTCTTTGTCGCAGGCGCAGGGGCGTGGCACCGTCGCGGTGGTCTCGAATCACATCCTGACGGAGGGGCGCGGGCTCGAACGCGGCTTTGACGTCTACGACGCAGCCACCGACGCGCGCGACGCCGCCGCGACCACGCAGGCTGCGCTCGATGCCCTCTCTGCCTACTCCCCGAGCGATGACCTGTTGGTGTGGGTGCACTACATCGACCCGCACGTGCCCTACACCCCGCCCCCAGAGCTCGCAGAGGCGTTTGATCCGGGCTACGACGGTCGTTATGCGCTCGCCTTTGGGGCGGCTGGCGGGACGGGGGACCGGGCGTACCCCGAAGATTTGTCCAAGGCGGAGGCGGTCTTCCAAAACCGACTCCCGGACACGGTCAACGCCCACATTCGGCGCCTCTACGCTGCGGACATCCGACAGACGGACAACGCGATCCGTACCCTCGTGGAGGAGGTCCGGGGCCGCTTGGGTGACGATTGGACCATCCTGTTTTCGGCCGACCACGGTGAGGCGCTCGGGGAGAAGGACTTCTATTACGACCATGGAGACTACGTCTACAACGGGTCGCTCCGAGTGCCGTTGGCGATCGTCTTCCCGCCGGGGGATCCGCTGCGGCGGACCGGGGTCGTCGAGGACTGGGTGTCGTTGGTCGACATCGCGCCAACTCTCATCGAGCTGCTCGGTCTGACGCGACAGGAGGACGGCCGCTCCGACATGGAAGGGGTCTCGCTGGTCCCTTACTTGCGCGGGGAGGCGCTCCCGCCGCGAGCGGTCTTCGCGGAGTCGGGGACGAGTTATTTCCGGGATTGGATCCGGCGGCGAGTGGGCTTCGGCGTCCGGGGACGCTTTCGGTCCGTCATCCTGGGGGACTGGAAGTTGATCTGGACCCCGGGGCAGGAGAGAGCCCGCGCGTTCGAGCTGTACGACCTCCGCGAGGATCCGCACGAGCAGCGCGACGTGTATCGCGAAGATCACCCCGCGTTGCCCGCCTTGGCGCGCGAGCTCGAGGCTTGGCTGCAGGAGGCCTCAGACTCCGCGAGTGTGCCTGGGTTGCGGGCGCTCAGGTACTGGGACAGGTCGATCGAGGCGCCGGAGCTGCGGAGCATCGACTGACCGCGGCGCTTCGGCGGGAGGATCGCGTTCACAGGGGAGCGCCGCGGGCTCGTCTCACCCGGCTCCTCCCGATCCGTCTTCCGCCCGGAGGAGCAGGCGGTTCGCGTGGGTGCGCGGGCTAGGGCTGAGCACGCTGCCCCCGCGGGTGCGCTCGTGTACTGGATACCCAGACCCAAGACAGCGTCATGGCCCCTCGGCGACGTCTCAACACGCGCGGCTGCGAGCAGCTCCGGTCGTAGGCTGCGACCCGTTGCTCGGGGGGGGAGGGAGACGCTAGCCTGCGCGGCTGTCAACACTCGAACCGAGGACTTCCCATGAACGAACTCGAGGCCAAGCGACCCCCCGTCGTGCTCTTCACGACAAGGACGAACACGGAGCTCGGCGCCGAAGCCGTTCGCTTCGAGGACGGTGAGGTCGTGTTTACCCAGATCCTGAAGCGAGTGAACGACGCGATGCTCAGCTCCTACCCCCGCATGATGCTGGGGAAGTGGACGCCCAATCGCGCCTCCTTGCGGTACCGCGAGGATGAGATGTCGGGCCACTCCGTTCGCAGCTTCGAGTCGGGCGAGCCGCTCGATCTGGACGGGTTGCGCGCCCTCGCAGACTGACCGCGCGCGGGCGGGTCAGCCGGCGCGTGCCTCGCCGTCGAGGGGGCAAACCGGCGCCAGCACCTCGCGGATGCGCTGGAAGTAGCGCCGACCCCCGACCCGGACCGTGTCATCGTGCCCTGCGCCCGCGACGGTCTCGAACGCCTTGGGGTCCGGGCTCGCGTCGAAGAGCCTGATCCCCATCTCGTAGGGCACGAGCGCGTCGAGGTCCCCGTGGAGGAAGAGCACTGGGGCGCGGAGCCTCGCGACCTTGGACGCAGAGTCGAAGCGGTTGGGGACGAGGGGCGCAGCGGCTGGGAGCAGGACCTGCGCCATGTCTCGAACCGACGTGAAGGTGCTCTCAAGGATGACCGCCCCGAAGGGCTGATCCTGCGCGATCTCGATCGCCACGGCACCCCCCAGCGAGCGCCCGAACACGATGGTCTGGTCCGTTTGGATGCCTCGCTGTTCGCGCAGGTGATGGAGTCCGGCGCGGGCGTCGGCGTAGAGCCCGTCCTCACTGGGGGTCCCCTCGCTCCGGCCATAGCCGCGATAGTCGAGCAGCAGCACGTTCGCGCCGAGCATGGAGAGCGCGGCCGCGTTTGGCAGGCGCATCGAGGCGTTCCCCCCGTTTCCGTGGAGGAAGAGGACCGCGCAGCGGGCTCCCTCGGAGGGGACCCAGAATCCGTGGATTCGGACGCCGTCTTCGGTCTCGAGGAAGACCTCTTCGCCGTTCGGCGCGATCTGCGCGAGGGAGAGGTCGACCCCGGGGCGGGGTTGGAAGAGCACGGTGTCGACGAGCGCGCTCCACAGCAGCCAGCCGCTAGTGAGCGCCACGAGAGACCCGACCAGGAGGACGCTGCGCCGCATCGAGAGAGTGTACGTCGCCCGGCCGCCGGCGTCTCCGCGATCGTTTTCGCACGCGACGAAACCGGCGACAGGGCCAGCCCGATTCGGGTAGAGTCCGCCGGATAGGGAGAATTATCCATGGTTCGGACCGGTTCGTTCTTGGCTCTTGTCGCGTTGGGCCTCTCGCTGTTCGTTTCGCCTGCTGCGGCGGATATCGAGGCCGACGCCTACCTCGGTGGCGCGTTCACCAACAACTCGCGGCTGCAGAGCAGCCTCGAGCCTCAGTCCGCTCATTGGGACAGCTCGATCGCAGTCGGTCTGCGTGGCACCTATTGGTTCGAGGGGAAGTTTGACTGGATTGGTCTGGCCGCCGACTGGTCTTACTTCAAGCCGAAGGACAACAACTCGTCCGTGGAGATCCAGACCTTCCCGCTGACGCCGCTCTTGATGGTGAGGATCCCGCTGTTTCGCAGCGAGGAGTTCGCGGCCGGACGGCTGACCCCCTACGCGGCGGTTGGACCGGGCATCTTCTTCTCTCGGATCGGCGCCGACGGGAGCGGGTCGAAGACCGATGTGCCCGTCGGGCTCGACTACCGCTTTGGGCTGTCGCTGATGTTCACCAAGCAGGTTGGGTTGTTCTCGGAATACCGCTACGCAAGCGCGAAGTTCAAGTTCAAGGCGAGCGGCATTCGCTACAAGACCCGCCTCAACATGAACCTGGCCTCGGTCGGCGTGAAGCTCCGCTTCTAGTTACTCGCAGCGTTCTACGCCCCCGCCGGAGGTGCCCTCGCGTCCGCGCAGGAGGAGGTCACCATGTCAGAGAGCCGGATCGAGAGCGGCAAGGTCTCTCGCGCCTTCGATCTCTCCGGTCGCGTCGCCATCGTCACGGGGGCGGCCCGTGGGATTGGCCGTTCCGCAGCCGCGCTGCTCGCCGACGCAGGGGCGGATGTGCTGGCGGCTGACATCCACGCCGACCCGCTCGAAGAGACGGCCGCGGCGATCGCCGCCGCGACCGGCCGGCGGGTCTTGTCTCACATTGTTGATGTTTCGAGCCGCGAACAGGTCGACGCCATGATCGCGCGGGCGGTCGAGGAATGGGAACGACTCGATGTCATGGTCAACAACGCGGGCATCATCACCGACACCCTGGTCCTCGAGCTCACCGAGGAAGAGGTCGACCGAGTTCATGCCGTCAACTTCAAGGGAGTGCTGTTTGGCTGTCAGGCCGCTGCGCGCGTGATGATCAAGCAGGGCAGCGGGAGCATCATCAACGTCGCTTCGGGCGCGATCGATGTCCCCGCCCCGACGGTCGCCGCGTATGCCACCGCGAAGGCCGCCGTGGCGCAGCTCTCGCGGACGCTCGCGGCAGAGATCGGCCGGACGGGCGTTCGGGTGAACGTCGTGGCGCCCGGCTGGATCGACACCCCGATGAACGAACGTCACGTCGTCGTGGACGGAGCGATTGACCCCGGGAGGCGGGAGCAGCAGCTGAACCAGCGCGCTTCGATGAGCATGCTCGGGTTGACGGGCGAGCCCGATGACATCGGGTTCGGGATCCTCTACCTCGCGTCGGACGCCGCCCGTTTCTACACCGGAAACGTGGTGCGGCCCAACGGGGGCGCGACGACCCCCTGGTAAGGTCGATCGGGTGCCGGGTGGGGCTTCGGGTTGCGCGGCCGCCTGTGGTCTAGCGCTTGGCGGTCTCGTAGACCTCGAACTCGGGCTGCTCGATCGAGTCCCTGTAGCGCCCCATCGTGTGTGGCCATTGCGTCACGACCCGCCCGCTCGGTGCGCGATAGTAGGTGTTGCAGCCGGTCGGCGAGCTCCACGCCTCGATCGAGAGGATGTCCTCCTGGATCGTGTCGTTGTAGGCCGCCATGGGTTCGGGCCGGACGTCGATCCAGGCGAGCTGCTCCTGCTCGATCCGCTCGATGTGCTTCAGGATGTGGACGGTCTGCCACTCGATCATCGTGATGAGTGAGCCCATGTTGATGTTGGGCCCGTACAGCATGAACAGGTTGGGGAACCCCGCTGTGGTGATGCCCCGGTAGGCTTGCGCGCCGTCTTCCCACGCCTTCTGGATGTCGAGTCCCCCGCGGCCCGTCACGTCGAGGACGGAGAGGTACTTCGTGGCGTCGAAGCCCGTCGCGAGAACGAGGGTGTCGAGCTCTCGCTCCTTGCCGTCCACGGTCTCAACCCCGCGCTCGGTGACGCGCTGGATCCCTTCCGTGATGAGCTCGATGTTGGGGAGGTTGAAGGCCTCGTAGTAGTTGTTCGCAAAGAGCGGACGCTTGCAGCCCCAGATGTGCGTCGGGGTCAGCTTCTCGCGGGTGTCCGGGTCGGTGACGACGGAGATCGCCTGTCGGCCAGCGGCTTCGTACTTCACCCGCTCCTCTGGATTCTTGAAGGCTTCACCACGGTCCGTGCCCGTGAAGATCTCGTCGCGGATATGCTGGGCGACCTCGGGATTCGCGCGGAAGTGCTCGAGCTGTTCCTCGGTGTATGGTTCGTCCTCCTTCGGGAGCACCCAGTTGGCGGTGCGTTGGAAGAGATGGACCTGCCCGGCTTCCTTCACGATCTCGGGGATGAACTGGACAGCGCTCGCTGCGCTCCCGATGACGCCGACCGTCTTGCCTCGGATGTCGTGATCCCAGTTCCAGCGGGCCGAGTGGAAGCTCGTGCCACCGAAGGTGTCGAGTCCTTCGATGTTGGGATAGACGAGGTCGTTGAACATGCCAATCGCGCTGACGACCATGTTGGCTCCGACGGTCTCGCCGGACTCGAGCTCGATGTCCCAGCGGGAGTCGTCATCGCTCCAGGCGAGCTTGCGAACCGTAGAGTTGAACGCCAAGTGGGGGCCGAGCTCGTACTTGTTCGCGCAGCCCTCGAGGTACTCGAGGATCTCCGGCTGGCGGGCGTACGGCTTGGTCCAGTCCGGCTTGATCTCGAATGAAAATGAGTACAGGTGTGAGGGGATGTCACACTCGCAACCCGGATAGCGGTTGTGGTACCAGGTGCCCCCGAGCCCCGTGCCCTTCTCGATGATGACGAAGTCCTCGATCCCGGCCTGCTTGAGCTTGATGCCCATGCAGAGGCCGCCAGGGCCGGCGCCGAGGATCGCGACTTTGTGGTCTCTTCTTGCTGCTGTCATTGCGTTTCTCCTGCTCCAGTCTTTACGTGAGCGGTCGACGATTCGTCAAGGGAATCGCGGCAGGGCATGTGCCGCGCGGGGGGAGGGAGGGCAGGGTGTGGAGGGGTCTCCCCCCTGGGCGAGCCTCCCTGATTGTTGCCCGTTGGGTGGCCGTGTATCGTGCGCCTCCAAGCTACAGCCATCTTCCGGCTCGGAGGAAATCGATGCACCTCGCTCGTCTCGCCCGCAATCTTCTCGCTCGTTTCATGGTCGTCACGCTCGTGCTCTCGTGTTCGGCCTCGCCGCTCTGGGCTCAGGCAGGCGACTCTTCGAGCGCGTCGAAGAGCTCTTCGAGCGCTTCGGATTCGAAGCCGGCGAGCCAGCAGGAGCTCGAGCAGCTGGTCGCGCCGATCGCCCTCTACCCCGATGGCCTCGTCGCGCAGGTGCTGATGGCCTCGACCTATCCTCTCGAGGTGGTCGAGGCGGCCCGCTGGAGTAAGGCCCACAAGGGGCTCGAGGGGAAGGATCTCCAGGACGCGCTCCAAAACGAGAGCTGGGACGCGAGCGTCAAATCGTTGGCGGCCTTCCCTCAGACCCTCGCCATGATGAACGACAAGCTCAGCTGGACGACTCAGCTCGGCGACGTCTTCCTCGCCCAGCAGAAGGACGTGATGAACGCCGTCCAGGTGTTGCGCGAGAAGGCGAAGGCCGCGGGGAACCTGAAGAGCAATGACCAGCAGACGGTCAAGGTGGAGTCGGCGCCCACGGGTACGCAAACCCAGACCATCATCATCGAGCCGACCAGCACCAAGGTCGTCTACGTGCCGACCTACAACCCGACCGTGGTCTATGGCCCGTGGCCCTATCCGGCTTACGCGCCTTTCTATTGGTACCCGCCGGGCTACCGGATGACGTCTTCCGCGATTTCGTTCGGCGTGGGCTTCGCGGTGGGGTCGGCGATGTGGGGCGGCTGCAACTGGCACAGCTCGAGCGTGAAGATCAACGTGAACAACTACAACACGTTCAACCGCACCAACATCAAGAACACGAACTGGAACCACAACAGTATTCACCGCAAGAACGTGGCCTATGGGAACAAGAGCCTGCAGAACCGCTACGGCGGCGAGCAGGCGCGGAACGCGCGCTCGCGGGATTCCTTCCGCGGGCGTGCGGAGGGCGGGCGCCGCGACCTCTCGAACGGGTCTGCGGATGGCTTCAAGGGCCGCAACGCGGCGGGCTCGGGAGTGGGGGGCGCGGCGAAGGACCGCGCGAGTGCTCGCGCGTCTGGGGCGACCGGCGCGCGGTCCAAGGCTGCGAGTGCTGGGGCGAACCGAGGCGGGTTCGGCTCCGGCGGCTGGAGCAGCGGCACGGAGGCGCGGCGGCAGTCGAATCGCGGCATGGAGAGCCGGGGAGGCTTTGGCCGCGGTAGCGGGGGGCTCAGTCGCGGCGGCGGTGGCGGTGGTTTTGGCCGCGGTGGCGGTGGCGGTGGCTTTGGGCGTGGTGGCGGCGGCGGCTTCGGTCGTGGCGGCCGGCGGTAGGGGGTGACGTGATGCTTGATCAATTGCGACCGGTTCTCTTGGTGCTCACGGTGGCCTCAGCCGCGGGGCTGCTCTCTTGTCAATCACTCGGGATCGATGGGCTCGGTGTGGACGGCGTCCGCGTCTACCCGGACCCGCCCGCGGCCGGTGACGCGCTGGTTGCGGCGCTCCGTGCCGACGATGCGGTCGCGCTCGGGGACATCCTGGGCAAGGATGCCGAGGCCCTGTTGGTCTCAGGGGACGAGGTGAGCGATGAGACGGAACGCGCTCGGTTCGTCCGTCTTTACGACGTCGACCACCGCTGGGTCTCCTCGGGGGCAGGGGCGGCGGTCCTCGAGATCGGGGCGCGCGCCTGGCCGTTCCCCGTGCCGCTGGTGCGGTCGGGTGAGGGCTGGGCATTCGCGCTCGACCAAGGAGCGGATGAGCTGCTGAACCGGAGGATCGGCCGCAATGAGCTCGCAGCGATTCAAGCCTGTCTCGCGTTCGTGGATGCGGAGCGCGAATACTATGACTTGAACCCGCGCGGCCTACCCACGCCGGAGTACGCACGGTTCCTGATGAGTCGAGGCGGGGAGAAGAACGGCCTTTACTGGGAGACGGGAGCGGGTGAGGAGCCGAGCCCCCTGGGCTCGGTCTTCGCGGCGGCGACGGCGGCCGGCTACGCCCTGGAGGTGGGCGCCCCGCGGCCGTTCCATGGCTATTCCTTCCGTGTGTTGGATGCACAGGGCGAGAACGCCCCGGGTGGAGCCATGGACTATGTCGTGGACGGAGCGATGACCCAAGGCTTTGCGCTGTTGGCCTGGCCCGCTCGCTACGGTGCGTCCGGCGTGATGACCTTTGTCATCAACCAGGTCGGGGTGGTCTACGAGAAGGACCTTGGGCCCGATACCGTGAACGTGGCGAGTGAGATTGCGGCGTTTGACCCCGATCCGAGTTGGGCGATCGTGAGCGAACAGGCGCTGGTACCGCCCGGCTCCTGAGGCGAATCGGTCCACGTCGCCCCAAAGGAAATCGCTGCCTTCTCGAAGGAAGGCGGCGACCGGGGAAGTCCGCCAGTTCATGAAGGCGCTCGTCCTGGGGGTCGGCATTCCCCGGCGCCGATGGACCAGGAGTGAAAGGAGAATCTGGCGCGTTTCTCGAAGCGTCGCGGTCCCGGCTCCCGTTCCCCTTCTTGCGGCCGTCCGGGTAGAATCGTCGGATTGAACGTTTTGGAGAGAGGGCCGTACGATGGCAGCCGCAGCAGAACGCTATGACGTCCTGGCACCCGTTCATGAGAATCCCACGCGTGATGAGGCGCTGGCGGTTCTCAGGCGAGAAGACCCGATCCAGTGGGATGAGGACAACCAGTGGTGGCTGCTCACGCGCCACGCAGACATCCGCGAGGTCTCTCGGAACCCGGATGTCTTCTCTTCTGAGCCCAAGGGCCCCTGGCACGTGGCGGAGCACCGGTACTCGATGCAGGCGATGGATGGCAAGCCGCACTTGCGTCATCGCAATGTCGTGAGTCGAGGCTTTACCCCGCGCATGGTCTCGATGTTGACGGAGCGGGCGCGAGCCTACGCCGATCAAGCGATCGACGCGCTCGAGGGGAGGTCGTCTTGCGATTTCGTCACGGACCTCGCGGTCCCCGTCCCGATGCGGATCATCGCGGACATGCTTGGCGTCGATGATGGCGACCTGAAGCGCTTCCGTGAGTGGAGCGACGCGATGATTGGCGGGACGACAGACGCGGGGCCCGAGCACCTCGCTCGTACGGCCGAGTTGATCGGCGAGCTGCAGGCGTACATCGGTGAGAAGGTCGATGAACGTCGGAGCGAGCCGCGGGACGACATCCTGAGCAAGATTGTGAGCGCCGGGGACGCCGGCATGCTCGGAGACGCGCCCGCGGGAGAGGACGCTTCAGGCGCGAACCGCTTCGACCCGGATGAGATCAAGGACATGGCTTTGTTCCTGCTGGTGGCGGGCAACGAGACCACGCGCAACGGCATCTCGCAGGGGATGCTGGCGCTCTTGCAGCACCCCGAGGAGCGGGACCGCTTGGCGGCCGACCCGTCGCTGTGGGAGACGGGGGCAGACGAGATCCTCCGCTGGACCGCCCCCGTGAGGGCGATGCGACGTGTGGCGATGACGGACGCGTTGCTCGCCGGCCAAAAGATTCGAGAGGGCGAGTCCGTCGTCATGGTCTACGCATCGGGAAATCGAGACGAGAGCGTCTTCGAAGACCCCCACCGCTTTCGCGTCGACCGGACGCCCAATGAGCACCTCTCGCTCGGTTTCGGACCTCACTATTGTTTGGGCGCGAACCTCGCGAAAATGGAGATTCGCGCGGCGCTCGAGCGAATCTTGGCGCGGCTGCCGGGCCTGCGACTCGCTGGCGACCCCGTCTTCACGCCTAGCGCGTTGATCGATGGCATCAATCAGATGCCGGTCGAGTGGTAAGGACCCCGGGAGCGCTTGCGCCACGGGACCGAGTTTTCGGCGGGCGAAAGGCCCGTTTCCGTATACTCGATACTTGCTGGTTCGAGGTTCACGCGGGTTGATTGGCCGCGCTGACCTTTCCATCTCTAGACCCGGAGGGAGCGTCCATGGCGAGAAGTGTCCTGCTCGTGTTTACCAACGCAACGGATGGTGACGACGCGGAGTTCAACCGCTGGTATGACGAGGTGCACCTCAAGGAGGTCCTCGAGGCCCCGGGTTTCGTCGCCGCTGAGCGTTTTGACCTCGGCGAGGCCCAAATGGTCGAGGCCGAGCGCCCGCACCGGTACCTCGCGATCTACGAGATCGAGGGGGACCCTGCTGAGGCCCTCAACGCGTTACAAGAGCTGGCGCCCAAGATGAACATGACGTCTGCGATGGCGAAGGACGCAGAGACGAGCCTGTACTCGCAGATCTCGCCGCGTCAGGAGCAAGCGACCTGACGCCATCGCTGGTCGCGCTCCATCGTCGAGTCGACCTGATGACGTCCGCGGCTGGTTATTTTAGTTGCGAAGAACCCTCGAGGAACGCAGTGATGACGCAGGCGGCACCGGAGATCTTGCTTCAAGCTTTCGACCGTTGGATGGCGACGCAACGGCGCGCCGTCGAGATGGTCTGTGCGGTAGACCATGCAGGGGCGCCGCCTGACTGGGCGGAGGGCTTTCGGACCGTTACCCGCATGGCGAGCCTCGCGCTCGAGCATGTCGTAGAGAAGGGAGATCCGGCCTTTCCCGTTCTCTTTCAGTCTCAGAACCCCTGGTCGAAGTTGATCGGGGATAACCCCGACACGAACTACTACTTCGCGAGCCTCGACCCCCAGTACGACTATCGGCTCTGGGGGAACAAGGGCAACGCGCCCTACGTCGGGCTCACGTTCGGCACAGACATCTTCCGCGGGACGGCGGCGGAGGGGGACACGGGGACGCGCGGTCAGGCGTATCTCGATCAGTTCGCGTGTGATGAGGCCGGAAACCTCGAACTCATCCTCAGCGCGACGGAGAAGTCAGGCAACTGGGTCAAGCTCGAGCCGGGGACCGCGCATGTCGCCGTGCGCGAGACGTTCCCCGACCGGAGCAAGGCCGTGCCGGCGAGCCTTCAGCTCGAGCGAATCACGCAGGAGCGGCCCCCGGAGCTGCAGCCGGAGGTCTTGGCCGAGCGGCTGGACGCCGCGGGCAGCTTCCTCATGTGGATCATGCACGCGGTCACGAGCGTCTGGGAGCTGTCGAAAGAGAACATGAACGTGATCGTCGGGGCACACGGGAGCGTCGCGGTCGAGGAGCAGGAGAGCGAGGTCAGCTCCCACTCGGACACGGACATGTACTACCAGACCGGCCACTGGAAGCTCGCGCCAGGTGAGGCATGGGTGGTGAAGATTCTTCCGCCCCCCAACGACTACGCCTATTGGGGCCTCGTCATTGCGAACCCCTGGCTGGAGTCCCACGACTCCTTCCGTGCGGTGACGGCGGTGACGAACGAGACCGGCCTGAAGAACGAAGATGGATCGATGACGGTGGTCGTATCCCCGGAGGACCCGGGTGTCCCGAACTGGTTGGATTGCGGGTCGCGTCTCGAGGGGTACGCCATCCTCCGCTGGATCCTCGCGGGAGAGCGGGTGCCAGACCCCGACTGCCGGGTCATCCCGTTGGCGTCCATTCGCGCAGGTGACTTCTAGATCGTCCGCCGGTAGGAGACGTCATGTCAGGTCGGTTTCGGCACGCAGAGTGGGTGGCTCATCTCAACGCTTTGGGCGAGGGGCTGGGTGACGATGGACGAAGCGTCATTTCGCTCGATCCGGACGACGTCATGGCGGCGGCTCGCTCGAATACGGGGCTCGATGACTTCGGTGAAGACGATGGCTTCGTCGAGCCGTATCGAGCGCTCTGTCGGTCGCTCGACACGGAAGCGGAGTTGACGATCCTCGGGCGTTTGATGGCCCGGCATGAAGTACAGCTTCTGTTGCAGAACCGTCTGCAGATCGAAGACACGATCAAACGCCACCCCGAGATCCTCGAGCAGGAGATCGTCGACCCGATCTTCGTGTGTGGGTTGGGCCGTTCGGGGACGACCGTGCTTCACGAGCTGTTCTCCGAAGACCCGGCTCACCGTGTCCCGCGCCTCTGGGAGATGTGGCACTCCGTACCCCCTCCGGAGTCGGAGACCTACGAGACGGACCCGCGAGCGGCGATCGCTGACCTCGAGATCAACCTCCCGACTCAGGTTGATCCGGATTTCGCCACCATGCATGTCAGCCGGGGGAACAAGCCGAACGAGTGCATCTTCCTGTTTGGGCTGCAGTTCGTTGGCGATGTCTTCCTGGGGCAGTACAACGTCCCCAGCTTCGAAGCGATGGCGTCCGGGAGAGATCTCACCCCGGTCTATGCCTATCACAAGAAGGTCTTGCAGCTGCTGCAGTGGCGCCACCCAGGGGAACGTTGGGTGTTGAAGTCTCCGGCACACCTGGGGCGCCTGAATTTCTTGTTCAGTGTCTATCCGGATGCGCGAGTCGTCGTTACGCACCGTGATCCGCTCCGGGTGGTCGGCTCGATGTCCAACCTGACCGCTCATCTCAAAGCGATGCGGAGCTCGGCGGTGGCCGCCGATGGGGACATGACCGTCGCGTCGTTCGGCCCGCAGATGCTGCTCGATTACTACGCGCAGCTCCGCGATCAGATGCCCGAGCGAGACGGGCAGATCTTCGACCTGCGTTTTTCCGATCTCAACCGGGATCCGTTGGCGGCGGTCGAGTCGATCTATGCGCACTGGGGGCTCGACTTCAGCGACGAGGCCCGCCAGCGTGTCGAGGCCTATCTCGCGAAGAACCCGCAGCGTGAGCACGGCGCGCACCAGTATTCGTTCGCGGACACCGGTCTTGACGTGGACACGGAGCGCGCCAAGTTCGTTCAGTACCAGGAGCGCTTTGGGGTCGAGTCCGAGGTCTGAAGCGCTTCGGACTCTGGCGTCGCGGCGGGGGAAGGCGGGAGCGGGGTTGGGGATGACGTCGGGCGGGCACGCGATCGCGATCAACTACCACTTCGTCCGCCCGGAGAACGCCTCCGGGCGCTTCCGACTGCGCGCGCACGAGAAGCCCGAGCGGTTCGCCGCGCAGCTGGACCGACTCTTACATCATGTTGAGTTCCTGACGTGCTCGGAGTTGGTCGAGCAGGTCCCCTTGGGCGGGCGGTCGAAGGTCTTGTTGACCTTCGATGACGGGGCGCGGGACGTGTCCGAGTTCGCGCTGCCGGCGTTGCGTGAGCGATCGATCGCCGCAACGGCCTTCGTCTGTTCCCTCCCGTACGCGGAGGAAAAGTTGCTGCAGGTTCAGCGGGTCGAGTTCTTGATGTCGAAACTTGGGCTCGGCGGGCTTCGCGACGCGTTCTACGCAGAGCTCGAACGCTTCATGCCGCAGGGGGTCGAGCGGGAGCCGCTCGACTTCGCCGGCGGCTACCGATTCTATCGCTATGACGAGGGCAGCATGCGGGAGTTCAAGCTCGACCTCAACTACCGCCTCCCGTACACGGTCGTCGAACCCGTCCTGGAGTCGCTGTTTCAGGCGGTGTTTGGCCGGGGCGCAGAGCAGGAGGCGGTGCGGGAGACCTATTTGGCGGTCGATGACCTCAAGCGGCTGTGCGACGCGGGCGTCGAGATCGGAACACACACCTACAGCCACAAGGTGTTGCCTCGTCTCGCCTTCACGCAGCAAAAGGAAGAGATCAGGCTCGGGGCGGAGGGGTTGCAGGAGCTGCTCGGAGCGCCGGTTCGTACGCTCGCCTACCCGTTCCATTTTCATGATGAGCAGACGAAGCGTGCTGCGCGCGAGTGTGGCCTGGTGGCCGGGCTTGCGGGGGGGCGCCGTGGGATTGAGGCGAGTGACCTGGCGGCTCCTTGGGCGATCCCGCGCTACGACGTGAACGATTGTTTTGACCGGCGGTCGAACGTCCCGACGGAAGCCCTTCGAGTGCTCGGACTGGACCCGGCGCCCAGTGGCGCGTCTTGAGTCGCCTGTCTCAGCGACTCCTCGGCGGTCGTGTCTCACCGCGGAGGGCGGGGGGGCGTGATACGCTCGCCCTGTGAGTTCGCCCCAAGACTTCAAGACGTTCGACCGCGATGCTTCTCGCGCGACACCCAAGGCGGCCTGGCGGGCACTCGCTCTGCTGGTCGCGGTCAATGTCTTCTCGCAGGTCGACCGCCAGCTGATGAACATCCTCGTCGAGCCAGTCAAGGCAGAGTTCGACCTGTCGGACACGCAGATGGGGCTCCTGGCGGGCCTCGCTTTCGCGCTCTTCTATACCCTCGCGGGGATCCCCATCGCGAGATTTGCCGATCGCTGGAGCCGGCGGAACTTGATCGCGATCTGCCTGGCACTCTGGAGTCTGTTCACCGTGTTGTGTGGGGCGGCCCGTAGCTACCTGACGCTCGCTTTTGCGCGGTTCGGTGTCGGGGTAGGGGAAGCCGGCTGCGCGCCAGCGGCACAATCGATGATCGCCGACTTCTTTCCACCGGAAGCCCGAGGACGCGCGCTCGCGACCTACCAGTTGGGCGTACCTCTCGCGTTCTTGGTCGGGCCTGTGATCGGTGGATTCCTCGCGGAGGCCTACGGTTGGCGCGTCGCGTTCGTCGCGGTGGGGCTGCCTGGGGTCGTGTTTGCCCTCTTCGTCGGTCGTTTCCTCGAAGAGCCAGTCCGGGGTGGCTTTGACGGTGCCGAAGCAGCCGGAGAAGCCCCGCCATTCCTCGATGCGGTGCGATACCTCTGGCGTCGAAGCGCGATGCGACACACCGTCGCCGCTGCTTCGCTCCAGACTGCGACGCTTGGCGCCTGGGCGGTCTTCATTCCTGCTTTCTTGATGCGGGAGCATGGGCTGACCTTGGGGGAGGTGGGTTGGCGCTACGCGCTCATCGCTGGACTCGGTGGCAGTGTTGGAACGCTGGCCGGCGGGTGGATCGGAGATCGTCTCGGGGCGCGGGACGCACGCTGGTATATCTGGGCCCCGATGATCGGGGCGCTGGTCGCGATCCCGACCTCGACGGTCGCCTTCACGGCACCGGATCTGAACGCTGCGGTGGCGTTTCTCGTCGTCATGCAGATCGGGGGGATGACCTACGCCGGGGTTGTGCACGCGGTCACACAGTCTCTTGCGACTCCGCGGATTCGCGCTTTGACGGCGGCGATCGCGCTGTTTGCGATGAACCTCATCGGGTTCGGGGGTGGGCCTTACCTCGCAGGGCGGCTGAGCGATTGGCTGGGTGGCGAGAACTCGCTGGGGCACGCGCTGGTGTTGATGAACATCGTCTTGTTGTGGGGCTGTCTGCACTATGCGCTCGCGGGACGCTCGTACCGCGCCGATCTCTCGCGCGCAGACTGACGCGCCTCGTCGACGAAGGCGATGGCGCCGGGAGATCCTTCATGAGCTTCGAGTACGACCCGACACAGATCGGATTTCAGCAGAACCCGCTCCCGATCTTCAAGACGCTGCGAGATGAGCACCCCGTGTATTACAACGCACGGCTCCGTTTCTGGGCGTTGACTCGATGGGAGGATGTCTGGAACGCGGCGAGCGACTTCGAGACGTTTGCGAGTCACCCCGACCATTACGGCGACACGGAGCGTGAGCCGACTGAGCTGATGCCACGATGGATGATGGACTTTGGGATCTTCTATCTAGACCCTCCCCGCCACGACCGGATGCGGAACCTGCTCGCCCGAACCTTTACGCCACGGCGTGTTGAGGCGCTCTCGCCTACGGTGCGTGGGCTCGCGCAGGAGTTGCTCGCACGCTGCGTGGACGAGGGGCGATGCGAGTTGATGCACGATTTTGCCGCGCCGCTGGCCACACAGGTGATCGGTGCGTTGTTGGGCGTGCCAGAGGCTGACCGCTGGCAGTTTCGTCTGTGGGCGGAGAAGATCGAACAGCGGGCGCCGGACGTGGGGGTTGAACGCGCCGAGCTGGAGCAGCGCGAGGCGGTCGACGCCATTCGTGCGTACCTGGCGGATCTCGTTGCAGAGCAGCGGGTTCGGCCTGGCGAGGGCCTCCTGAGCGCGCTGCTCCGCGCCGAGGTCGACGGGGAGGGGCTTCGTGACGACGAGGTGGTCGGGATGGGCTACCAGCTGATGGTCGCGGGAAACGACACGACGGCCTCGCTGATCGCGAACGGCGCTGTGAGGCTGGCAGAGCATCCGGATCAGCAACGACGTCTCGCGCAGGTGCCCTCTGGCATCCCAAACGCGGTCGAGGAGATGGCGCGCTACGACGCGCCGACCGTGCAATCTCCCCCGCGGATCACGACGCGGCCCGTGAAGCTGCACGGTCGAGAGATCCCGGCGGGGGCCCCGGTCGTCCTGTCGTGGATGGCGGCGAACCACGACGAGAGGCAGTTTCCCGAGGCAGAGCGCTTCGACGTCCGCCGTCCGATCAAGCGGCATCTCGGATTTGGCCACGGACTCCATTTTTGTGTTGGCGCGTCTCTGGCTCGGCTCGAGGCGCGTGTCGCGTTTGAGGAACTGCTGCGCTTCGCTCCGGGCTATGTGCTCGAAGGCGAGCCGCAGCGATGGGCGTCGACCTGGCTTCGAGTATTGGGAGCCGTACCGATCGTGTTCGACGCGAAGGAGAGAAGCTGATGTCGAGTGAGGACAACAAGAAGACAGTCGAGACGATGTGGAGGGCGCTCGCTGCGACCGACTGGGAGACCTTCAAGTCGTGTCTCCATCCGGAGATCCACTACCAGGACGTCCCCACGGATGACCCCGGTGCACACGGCCCGGACAACGTGGTCAAGCGGCTGTCGGTTGCGTGGGATCACCTGGAGCGGCAAGAGCAGGTGACGCACCACATCGCCGCTGACGGCGACGTGGTCTTCCTCGATCATACGGAGACTTGGACGTTCAAGACTGGCGAGCAGGTCGAACACACCTTCGCCACGATGCACGAGATGCGGGATGGAAAGGTCTATCGCTGGAGTGATTACTGGGACGTCCAAAAGTTCGTCGGGCAGTTTCCTCCGTGGTTCCTCGAGGAGATGGCGAAGAGCTCGTCGGCAGACTTTACGGACTGAGCCTTGATCCGGTGGCTGTGTTGGTCAGGGCCGCGGCGGTGTCTTCTCCCCTGGGGTTCATTGGCGCGTTGGGGCGCGCGCACCTGACTGTGTGAGGTTGAACTGTGCACACCGAAGTGTGTGACCTGCTTCGGGTCGAATTTCCGATCTTCGCCTTCTCTCACTGCAGAGACGTGGTCGCGGCCGTGAGTCGAGCCGGTGGTTTCGGTGTACTGGGCGCGCTCGGCTTCGACCCCGATGAGCTCGAGATCGAGTTGCGGTGGATCGATGAGCACACGGACGGCCGCCCGTACGGGGTCGACATCGTGATCCCGCAAGAGGGCGCTCCTCTCGGAGGCGGTGACCGGTTGGCCCGGGTGCCCGACCCGATCTCCCAGGTGCCACGGGAGCATTTGGCGTTCGCCCAGGAAATTCTCGATCGACACGCGGTGCCGGAACTTCCGGCGCAAGTGGGTTCGCCGCGGATGTCGGGATGGACCCGATCTGCCGCGGAGCGGCAGGTCGAGGTGTCGATGCGGCATGATCGGGTCCGGTTGATCGCGAGCGCGCTCGGGACGCCACCCCCCGAGCTCGTCGAGGAGATCCAGGGTGAGGGGCGAAAGGTGGCAGCGCTCGCGGGGAGCCTGCGCCACGCCGTCGCGCATCGTGACGCCGGGGTCGACCTGATCATCGCGCAGGGCACGGAGAGCGCGGCGCACACGGGGGACATCGCGAGCCTGGTCCTCTGGCCGCAGGTGGTCGAGGCGGTGGCGCCGGTCCCGGTCCTCGCGGCGGGGGGCGTCGTGGGTGGCGCGCAGATCCTCTCCGCGCTCGCGCTGGGTGCGCAGGGAGTGTGGACCGGGTCGCTGTGGTTGACCGTCGAGGAGGCAGGGCTCGAGCCTGTCGAGCGGGACCGTCTCCTCGCGGCGAAGAGCACCGACACCATCCGGACGCGCTCGTATACGGGCAAGCCGAACCGGGTCCTCCGGAACGAATGGACCCGTGCTTGGGCGCAGCCGGAGGCGCCGGATCTGCTGCCCATGCCCCTGCAGGGCCTGGTGAGCGCAGAGGCGATCGCTCGGAGCCGGAGGTACCCGAGCCGCTCTCAGGCGGTCGCGATCCACTCGGTGGGGCAAGGTGTCGGGATGATGCGAGAGGTCCTCTCATGCCGAGAGCAGGTGCAGCGGCTTGTCGAGGAGTATTGCGACGCGGCAGAGCGCGTGATCTCGCTCTATCGGGGAGAGTGAGCCGTTCGGTCTCGGGGCTGCGCTCTGGTTGCGCCTCGCCTGCATAACAAATGCTTCTCGTGTCTTATTTTATTCAAAAGTAATTGTTATGCTTATAGTATTAATGTAATTTCCCTGTCGGCCTGTCGCCGCGAGGGGGATCTGCATGAGTCGGAGTCTGCGCGCCGCGTCTCTCGTTGCGGGCGGCCTCATCTTCTTGATGGGACAGGCTGCGGGTGCGCTCACGATCAACGTCGAGGCCAACGGGGCCTTGGGTCATAACGCCGCTGCGCTCGCCGCGATCCAGCGCGCTGTCGCCACATGGGAGGGGCACCTCGCGGACCCCGTGAGTCTGCGCGTTGCGGTGTCGCTCGAGGCTTTGACGCCAGTAAACTCCATCGGCTCCGCGACACCGGTTGCCCTCGCCGCCGATTACACGGCGATCCGGGATCAATGGGTCGCGGACGCGAGTCTCGAGTCCGGGGGGTCGATCACGGCATTTCTGCCGAGCGCTGGGGACCTGTCGTTGAGTCTCCCCGATGGCTTTGGTCATGGCGGCCTGATCGAGGCGACCAAGGCGAATTTGAAGGCGATTGGCTTCCAGGGGTTGGATGAGACGTTCGGTGAGATCGATGGCTCGATCGTCTTCAACGAAGACTTTGCGTTCGATTTCGACAACAGTGACGGCGTGGGCCCGGGACTCGTGGACTTCGAGGGGGCCGCCCTTCATGAGTTGGCGCATGTGCTGGGGTTCATCTCGGCGGTCGACCTGATCGACTTTACGCAGGCCGCGAACGAGCCCCGGCTGGTCAACCCGCACCCTTTCGATCTCATGCGTTTTGCGGCAGGCGACGTGCCCGCGAACGCGGCTGACTTTTCAGAGGCGACCCGAAACCTCATCCCGGGAGACGAGGCAGCCTTTTGGTTTGGGGAGGGGGCGGGGTTTTCTCTCTCAACGGGCTTGGAGTTGGGAGATGGTCGACAAGCATCGCATTGGAGAGACGACGAGTTGTCGGGCCAGCTCATTGGGATGATGGATCCCACGCTCAACCTCCAACAAGAATGGTCTGTGACGCCGGTTGACCTCGCGGTGCTCGACGCGATCGGTTGGGAGTTGATCGTCCCGGAGCCGTCGAGCGGGACGCTCCTGCTCTTTGGATTGTTCTCCTACTGGAGGCGCCCGCGATTTCCAGCCGGTTGAGGGCGGGGCCGGGCCGGTCGCGTGGATTTGGGCGCGTCGTCGCACCCGGCGATGAGTGACTGGGAGTCCGATTCTTGGCGGGGGAAGCATGTGTCGCGCGCTGTGAACGGTGGGCTTCCTTGCGGGATGGGAGCGAGCGAATTGCAGGCACATGGCTTAGTTTTCGCTCCTCGCGAAACAAAGGAGCTTCCCTGATGGCTGGACTTGCGAACGAAGATGAGATGTTCGACCTCAGGATGTCGGAGGACGCGAAGGGCCTCTTTCAGCGGGTAAAGGACTTCGTCCGGGAAGAGGTCGACCCCGTTACGATGGAGTTCCACCGGCTTGGCGAGGGGCGTGAGGATCGGTGGTCTTGGGCGCCAGGGCAGCTCGAGCTGCTGGACTCTGTGAAGGCGAAAGCGAAGGAGCGAGGGCTGTGGAACTTCTTCCTGCCGGATGACGAGACGGGACAGGGGTTGGCAAACCTCGACTACGCGTACATCGCGGCTGAGTTGGGGAAGAACCCGATCGCCTCGGAGTGTTTGAACTGCTCTGCGCCGGACACGGGAAACATGGAAGTCCTGGAGCGCGTGGGAACGCCAGAGCAGAAGGAGCGTTGGCTGACTCCTCTGTTGAATGGTGAGATTCGGTCGGCCTATGCGATGACGGAACCGGACCTGGCCTCGTCCGACGCGAAGAATATCGCTTGCCGTGCCGTGCTCGACGGTGATGAGTGGGTCATTGACGGCGAGAAGTTCTACATCTCCGGCGCGGGCGACCCGCGCTGCAAGATCTTGATTGTGATGGTCCAGACGGACCCCGATGGGCCGCCTCACCTCCGCCAATCCCAGATCCTTGTTCCGACGGATACACCCGGCTTCGAGATTCTTGGGCCGATGCACGTCTTTGGGCAGGACGACGCGCCGCACGGACATATGCACCTTCGCTTCACCAACTGTCGCGTTCCGCGTGAGAACATTCTCCTGGGGGAGGGGCGTGGCTTCGAGATCTCGCAGGTGCGCCTCGGGCCAGGGCGAATTCATCACTGCATGCGATCGATCGGTGCCGCGGAGCGGGCCATCGAGTTGATGTGCCGTCGCGGACTCTCGCGCAAGGCGTTTGGTAAACCGCTGGCGCAGCTCGGTGGCAACGTCGAGATCATTGCGCGGGCACGCGTCGAGATCGAATCCATGCGGATGATGGTTTTGAAGGCGGCGAAGGCCATGGACGTGTTGGGAAACGCGGAGGCGAGGGTCTGGGTGAGCGCCGTCAAGGCGCTGGTCCCTGAGCGGGTCTGCGAGATCATTGACCAGGCGATCCAGATCCACGGAGCGACGGGCGTCTCGCAGTGGACGCCTTTGCCAGGCATGTACATCTCCCAGCGGACGCTGCGCCTCGCCGACGGGCCCGACGAAGTGCATTGGTTCGTCGTAGGGCGTGCGGAGTTGGCTCGCTGGGTCGAGGAGGGGGCTTCGGACTACGATCCGAAAGCTGCCTGGACAGAGTCGAACGAGGCGGAGGCGTCTTTTAGCGGCCCGTGATGTTGCGTGACACAGTGGTCGCGAGTGCAGTCGTTCGGTATTCCGGGAGCCTTCGTGAAATGTCCCCGCTGCTTGCCGCGCGGCAGTATCCTGTCTTCGCATGAGCGCTGAGCACGGTTCTCGAGCATCAGCGAAGGGCCCGGATCCTCCGCATCCGGCCTCCGGCTCCCCACAGTCATTGGGCGGGTCGACTGAGGAGCGCGTCCCGTTCTCAGTCATCTTTGCCTTCAGCGTCCCGATCGCCGCGATGTCGATGGTGTTTACGCCGTTCGGGATCTATTGGATGAAGTACGCCACCGACGTGCTCCTCGTTGCGCCCGGTGCGATTGGCGTGGTGCGCTCGGTCGCGAGTCTGTGGGATGCCATCTCCGACCCGTTGGTCGGGAACCTGACCGATCGGACGCAGACGCGCTGGGGCCGCCGGCGCCCATGGATCGTCGCTGGCGCGATCCCGCTGGGGCTGACCTATGTGTTGCTGTGGACACCGCCAGCCTCTCTCGACGGTCTGAGTTTGATCCTGTGGATCGGCGCTGCCTACCTTTTGTACGAGACCGCTTCCACGGTCGTGTTCGTCCCCTATCAAGCGCTGGGACTCGAGATCTCCGAAGGGCACCACGACCGAACGCGCGTCTTCGCGTGGCAAAAGATCATCATGGCCGCCGGCTCCGCCGGCGGTCTGGGGACGATCTATCTCCTGCTGAACGCCAGCGATAAACGCTCGATGGCGTTTTGGCTGGCCGTCGCTGCGGGCGGAGCGATCGCCGCCGCGATGGTCTTTGCGGCAAGCAAGGTGCCCGAGCGAGACAATTACCAGCGGCGGGGGGTCGCACCCCTGGGCCGTTCGTTTGGCGATGTATTCCGGAATCCGCACGCCCGGATCTTCCTCGCGGCATCCACCATCGAAGCTTTTGGGATGGCGATC
>Ga0315331_10000104_pt1 | contig 48102 bp, 37 predicted proteins | sample M160m34915metaG_FD_203456 | JGI IMG/M metagenome (GOLD analysis project Ga0315331, IMG submission 203456) | Ammonia-oxidizing marine archaeal communities from Monterey Bay, California, United States - M1 60m 34915 | ecosystem: Environmental > Aquatic > Marine > Intertidal zone | place: USA...
TCGTCGTCCAGATCATCGTCGTCGTCCAGATCGCTGTCGATGTCGTCATCCTCCAGTTCATCCAGATCGTCCTCATCATTATCATCCACACCCTCGTCGTCGTCCAGGTCGTCTTCGTCATCCATCAGCGCCGGTTCAATCGGTCCCTGCTGTACTTCAGTGAGAGACAACGGACGCCCCACACGCTTCGCATGCAAATCTGCGATTGATTCTACCAGGATTGCCAACAACATTTTTCCAGCCCTCAATCGTGTCCTCAACCAGTCCCGTTCGATGAAATGGGAAGCCATGAATTCTAAGTGATAATCGGAGTATCAATCTCTTGTCAAGCCCTTGCTGGATTTCGTTTACGGGAATTGCTGCGAATCGTCCATTTGAATGTGTAAGAAATCGTACGCGAATCGAGAGGCGAGTTCTATTTTCGCGAACCTCGCAAAACATTAGGATCAACAATCCAACGGCCTCACACGAATACATCGCAGATCGTGAATCCATTGCATGAAGTCAACCGACAGCGAGATTTTACTAGACGACACTGCATTTTGGGTATCTACGCGCGGACGATGTTTCGGGCCGTTCGATTACCAGTGGAGCCCGGACCTGAGAGGTGTTGAGCTGACATATCAGGGTCTGAAATTCGGTGAAATCTGTGGTCATGAAGAGCTCTACGCAGACCTGGCCGAATTCAAACTCCCCATTTCTGTCTGTAAGGTTGCAACGATCACGGCAGGAACATTAGCTGCCGGTGTGGCCGAAGGACGTTGTATAGAACAACGAGTGTCCAAGCTGCTGACTTTGCTGGAGCAGTTCGGGTTCAGTCGTTTTCGTGTCCGTGACGTGCAGTGAACAGTTCGGACAGGCCCCTCTGAAGACTACGACTCCAGTGATGTACGGCATACTGCGGCATCGCTCAGCAATTCTTCAATTCGAGGATCGTTGTGCTCTGTCAACGCTGTCCGAAAGTCCGCGAGCATCTGTTCGGCGGACTGGACGGCAGCGATCACCTGCTCTCGGTTCCCGGCGAGGATTTCTTTCCACAGTGCAGGACTGCCAGCCGCAATTCGGGTCGCATCGCGAAAGCCGGATCCTGTGAGCGGCAAATTCTCCGTTCCGACGACCGACGTTGTTACGGCTGCCATGACGTGTGGCAGGTGGCTGGTCAGGGCAAGAATGCGGTCATGCTCGCGGGGCGTCATCCGAGTGACGCCACAGCCGATTCCTGACCAGAACTCTTCAGTACGGTGAATTTTGCGATCGTCGAGCTCACCGTGATCCGGTGGCGTGACTACACATACGCGACCGTCGAACAGATCTGCTTCAGCGTTTTCGAAACCACCCGTTTCGCCGCCAGCGATGGGGTGAGCGCCCACGAACAACGGGGCGCTTTTCGGATCCAGCATAACTCGGTCACAAATGGCCGCTTTCACGCTGCCCGCATCAGTGATCAGAACATCAGTGCTGGCTAACGGAGCAATTGCACGGACCTGTGCAGCAATCATGTTGACGGGCAGACAAACCACCACCACACTTCGGCCCTGCAGCATACTGGCGGTCACTGCTGTTGCCCAGTCGTTCAGCAATCCGGCCTCCTGTGCCGCTGCGAGTCGTTGTTCCGACCGACCGACGCCCGTCACGCGACAACCCGGATGTCGCTGGCGAATCGCTGCAGCAATGGAGCCGCCAATTAGTCCCACACCGACAATGATCACACTGTCTTCGTCAAATTGCCTGAATACCTCCGCCATAGTCGCTATGATAGACTGCAGCACAGGCGCTCGCAAATGGTGACGCACAGCGCGGTAAATTCGGCAGCAGCGCATAACATCCACAGTGCAACCTCATCCACACGGTCCTGAAGTGCATACGATCCGGGATTTTCCCGTTTCAGGTTCGTACCGTCGATGCAAGCTCGTCATTCAGCAGTCTGCCCACAGGAGCGCCGTCGGCAAATCTGATGGGACGTCCGATAGGTGTAATAATCTCGTCGTGCCAGCCGATGCCCATAGCGTGCATAATCGTCGCATACAACTGCGGCACTGTGATCGGATCGGTCGGCTTCAGGCGGACATTCTTGCCCTGATCTTCACTGACGTGACCTGTGGTTTCGCCGACCACCAGACCGGCCCGAAAACCACCACCAGCCACCACGCAGGAAAACCAGCTGGGCCAGTGATCTCGGCCACCAGCACCATTGATACGAGGATCTCTCCCGAACTCAGAGATACACAGTACGATTGTGGATTCCAGCAGATCGCGTTCTCGCAGCTCGGTGATCAGGGTTGCAAATGCAGGGTCCAGAATGTCGGCCTGAGTCTTCTGGCCCTCGTGATTGTTGACATGAGTGTCGAAACCGTTCAGGCAGACTTCGATGGCGCGCACACCACCTTCGGCCAGGCGACGTGCGATCAGGCAGCCTCGACCAAACCGTGAATCGCCGTAGGCCTTCTTGACTGCTGCTGGTTCGTCGTCCAGTTCGAACGCCTTGATCTGTTCCGACGACATCATTTTCAGAGCTCGCTGAATATTGTCCTGATGCAGCGTTTCCTTTTCTGCGGTCGGACGACCTTTGGCAAACTGACGCGACAACAGATCCAGCCCCGTCCTGCGAAGAGCGAGTCGGCTGTCTGAAACACCAGCCTTCAGATTGGTCAGCGACCGCCCCGGGTTGAAGACACGAAATGCATCCCATTCGTTTCCAAGGTAGCCACCACGGGGGAAAAAATTGTCACCGCCCAGAGAAACATGGGGTGGAATTTCAATCGTTGGATCGGGCAACTCATGAGCGACAATCGCCCCCAGCGACGGGTAGACCAGTGTCGGCTCAAGACGGTATCCAGTCTTGACATAAAACGCGCCACGAGCATGATCTCCTTCCAGAGAAGTCAATGATCGAATCAGCGTAACGTTGTGCATCTGCTCCGCTGACTGCGGCAGAAACTCTGAAATCTGCAGTCCTTCCTGACTGGTGGGGATCGCCTTCACCAGCCCACCGGTGGGAGTTCCCGGGTGCGGGTCCCAGGTTTCCAGCTGACTCATGCCGCCGTTCATCCACAGAGTGATCAGTGATTTAGGACGGTCGACGCTGCGTTTTGCAGCAGTGCCCGCAGACATGGCGGGCAAAGAAAGGGACAGGCCGCAGGCGGCCATCGTACCGAGCACATCGCGACGACTGAATACATGTTCGTTGGAAGATCTCATGTCCTCGTCCTTCCTGATGCTGACTGTTGTCATATTGAATCATGGTTTTCAGATTGAACGTCCGATGTATCGCCTGAGCTCACACTGCTTTAATTCTGAGTCTTCAGGTGTATGAAGACGTTTCCGCCCGGATAGCTGTTTTACTTGTTCCACGAAAAATCGGGACTATTGAACAGTACCCAGTACATATCGCTTACAACCTGCTGACGAGAACGCGCTGGCGCTGCAGCAATATCGGTGTCGTCTTCGGCCGTCAGGTTCTCCTGTTCCGCTTCTTGCAACTGCTGAACAAAGAAATCGCGTTCCTCTGCATTCGGCATCCGCGTCAGGCACGCCAGAAAGCAGTTTTGCACAACTGACTCATCGTCGCCGGAATGCCGCATGATCTGACCAGCTGCAGAAAATGCCCCGGTCTCAGTGAAACCTCGCGTAAACTTTCCGTTCATTCGCAGGAGAGCCTGAGGAATGGTACCACTTTGCTGAAGGAGCTCGTCATCTGTCGCGTCGCCATACTCCTTTAGAAAGTCGTTTTCGTTTGTCAGCTTGCCAAACCGCACAAACAGGTGTGACGCCTGATCTGTCGTACGAACGCGTCCCGCCTGATACATCGATCCGATCATCTGTTCCGGTCGCAGACGGACTAGCGGAAACACAGCCCACTCCTGACTCATCTGAGCGTACTGATCTTCGTCGGCCCATGAGACGTCAGACCTCAGCCGAAAGGCATCGGATAAGGCGATGGTGCGAATCAGAAACTTCAGACTACCGTTGTGCCGACGGAATTCGCGGCCAATAACGTCCAGTACATCATCATATTCATCGTCCGGGTGTTCCAGATCGTCGACCGGATCGTACCATGCTCGCCCAAACAGCAGCCCCCAGATTCGGTTTGCAATCGCTCGCTCAAATCGGCGGTTGTCCGGATGCACAACCCAGGCCGCCAACTGCTGTCGACGAGAGCCTTCAATATCGGTCCACTCTTCGTTGAATGGGACGCGAGGTTCAACCACACGCCCTTCTTCTTCGCCCGGGTCCATGATTTTGTAGACTGCTGGCTCTCCCTGTTCCGTCAGCCGATCGATCACGCCGCCGGGTGTGACTCGGGCCTGTCCGTAGAAGGCGGCAAGACCTTCAAAGTCCTGCTGCTGCCAGCTGTCAAACGGATGATCATGACACTGAGCACAATCGATACGTTGCCCCAGAAAGGCGCGCACGGTGCGGCCAGCCAGTTCATTCTCGTCCAGACCTTCACCATTAATAAATGCGGCTGTGATAAAGTTAGACGCGGCCTGACTGGTCCAGAGTCCATCTGCTGCAATCAAATCGGCCGACATTTCGTGCCACGGACGATCAACGGCCAGTTGATCGCTTAACCAGTCGCGCAAACGATCTCGCCGAAAAATGATGAACTGTCCTGGATCCACTCCGGTTAGAACACGTTCGATCCGATCTGCAAAATATGTTGAAAATCGGGCATCGTCGAGCATCCGCAGCAGCCAGCGCTCGATGCGATCGGTAGATGTATCTGCCTTGAAGGCCGTCACTTCTTCCAGCGAAGGTATCGTACCATGCAAAGCCAGTGACAATCTCCGATATACAGTCTGGTCATCCGCCAGCTCTGCTGGTTCGAGTCCTTCGTCGCTCCAGTGCTTACGGAGCCACTGATTTACAGATAACACGGATTCATCGATCCGCTGATCCGATTCCAACCGGGGCGGAAGCGAAGCGAGGGGCGCTATCTCGCCCGCCTTGATGACAAGCAGCATCAAAGCACCAACAGCAACGGTACAGAAAACAACGGCAAACGGTTTCATCGAAACGTGTCTCTTTACGGAATGACATAACTACCAGATGATCGGTGTGTTCGGGTTGCCCGTAAAACTAGCTGGTCAGGGTGATCGTTATAGGACCTTTCGGGAAAACACCGTTGGTGTCGACACCGGGCAAAGGAAGTTGCGGCACATGTATAAGAAATGTCGGACAACTCAGGCTAGAATACGTCGTCTCCATTGCCTGAACGGTGCGATTCCGTGAATTCCGCACGGAATTCGCCGTAAACGATCGAATCCTGGCATCTGTTTCCAGGATTCGTCACATTACAGCGAACGCCCTCGGTCAATCGTTCAGATTTGGAGCACCCAGTGTCTTCGCGAATCGTGCCGTTTCACGATCCAATGATCAGGTACGGTCTGGTTTGCCCATTTGTTTGTGCTGTCGAAAGAACGTCCAATGGACTCCGTTTCGCCTGAAATCGACCAATCACTGCAGACCGACGAGTCGTTAACGATCAATGACGGTGATTCCAGTGTCCAGCTGACCGAGGACGTCGTTTACAACGATACCACAACGATACCGCTGGGACCTGGTGAGTTTCCGGGGATGCGCAAACCATTCCGCAGTCTGTGGTGGCTGTTTCACCTTCTTCTGGGCGTCGGATTCCTGCTGCCATTGCTGGCGGGACTGGCGGCAATTCCAGGTCTCAGTCTCCTGGCTCTGGGCGTCATGCTGGCCGCTCAGGCGCAGGTGGCCAGGAATGGACGTCTGCGAGACGGGTTTCCGTTGCTGCCTGTCTCCACACGGATCGGTACCGTCGGATTGATGGTGCTGCTGTTCCTGGTACCAATCGTCATGGTGTCCTCTGTTGCCGGCGGACAGCGCGTGGTTTCTCAGCTGTCCGGAGTCCCGAGCAGCGGATTAACCACGGTCACCCTGGTTCTGCAGATTGCTGTTTTCGCACACCTTTTGCTGGCCATCGCCAATGGTGGTTCGTTCGCATGTTTTCTCAGGCCGATTCGCAACATTCAACAATTACGCGCCCGCGTTCGGTCCAAAGAATTTGCTCCCGCAGTAAACCTGTGGACGGACCGCCTGGCAGCAATCGCTCAGCCATGGCACCACTTTGTACTGGCCATAAAAGCCGTCGGCGGAGCTCTGTGCTGGCTGGCGATCCCGACGGTACTGCTGGGCATGTCGTCCACGTCGCCCCACGAGAGTCCGGGCCTGCCTGCATTTCTGTCCTTCGTTGGCGGAGCCTTAATGATTCCTGTAGCTGCCTGGCTGCCGCTGTTGCAGGTGCACCAGGCCACAACCGGTCGATTTAAGGCCATCTTCGAGGTGCGTGTTGTTCGAGAGATCATCTGTCGAGTGCCGGTTCGCTGGGCCATTGCCACCGTGCTGCTGTATGCACTGGCAATACCGCTGTACCTGTCCAAAGTCGTGCTGCCGCCCGCTGATGCGTACTGGGTGTTCACGCCGTTATTCATTCTGGTGATTTATCCGACCAGACTCCTGATTGGCTGGGTCTACGGAACGGGTATGAAGAAGAAACACCGTGCCGGTCGACTGGTCCGCTGGCCGGCAAAAGTTTTTATGGTTCCACTGCTGGGCCTGTACAGCTTGATTCTATTCGCCGTTCCACTGATCAGTGAAGCCGGTCCCAAAGCGATGTTTGAGAACCATGCTTTTCTGCTGCCGGTTCCCAGTGGAGATTTCGAGTAGGCCGATTCTGCAACCGACTTCAGCAAGCATCGTTCCTGCTCTAAGATCAGTGTCCGTCGTGCAGCTGGAAGCGTGATCCTCGGAAGCATGAAGTTATGAGAGCACAATCGCACCGCCAATGGTCGATCCTGATTGCTATCGGGATAATCCTGCTGACCACAGCACTTTCTCCAGGCGCTCAGGAACTGTCCTCAGAGAGCGTCCCATCAACCCCGACAGCACGAGGGCTTTCTGCAGCGGACCTTGTCGCGGCTCAGAAATTTGGTGAGACGCTGAGCGTTGCTGACTGGCTGGGTCCGCTGGCGCCGGTGGCGCTGTCTCCATTTTTTGGGATCGCCTGCCTGTCGGCAATGGCTCTGTACGGACAGAGCTGGATTGCCGCAGACAACGCCTTTCTGGGAGAAGGTTCTCCGCTCGCTGACCCCGGTATCTTCTGGGTGTTTCTTATTCTGACCGTGATCACGTCTGTTCCTCGACTGACCAAGGTCAGCAAACCCTTTGCACAGGCCGTCGATCAGATCGAAACCTGGGCTGGCATCATCACCATGCTGACTCTGAGATTCATGATTCGGGCCGAGGCACCGGACGTGGCCGAAATCGCCGTCATTCAGATGGGGCTCCTGTCGTTCGGCATTAATTCGCTGCTGATGCTCGCCGCAATAATCAATATTTTGGTAATCAATACAGTCAGGTTCTTTTTCGAGGTATTGATCTGGATCACACCAGTGCCCACAGTCGATGCGATTTTTGAAATGGCGAACAAGACATTGTGCGCCGCATTGATGGTTATTTACGGTTTCAGTCCGACCCTGGCCACAGTAGTCAACCTGGCTGTGTTTACGGTCGCACTGTTCCTCTTTGGCTGGGCATATCGCCGCCAGGTTTTCTTCCATGTAATTCTGCTGGACGCCGTGTGGGCATTTCTGTTTCCACCACGCTCGGTTTCACAGAAACCACTCATCGTGTTTCCTGTGACGGCGGTCGGCCCTGTGCCGGCGCGCGCTCGATGCACCCTGACACAGACCGACTCCGGCTGGACTTTGAAGCATGAACGGATATTTCGCGGCGATCTCTTAGTCGACATCTCCTGTGACGACAGCTCTGCTGATCTGATCCCGGGATTCATCACAAACTGTGTGCGAGTTCGTGGTGCAACTGTTGCCGACCTGACGTTCAGTCGGTGGTACAACGTTCTGCTGCCGAAATTCGCCGTCTCTCTGAACGTCACATTGAACGAAGTCGACACAGCCACCGTACGGGACAGAACAGGACTCAAGGCGGAACTCACGTAAAGTCGGTTCAAACGGGCATGCAGTCGTTGTCCGTCAGGATTTAAAACAGCTTGATGTGGCCGGCAACAGGCAGATCAGGAACCTGAGTTCCGCGTCGTTTGTTTCATTCGTTGTTCCCTCAAACTGGTATTCCTCGCGGCTGACGCTATCCTCGGCAACTTCCGGTTTCCTCTGATCTGCTATGAGTACCCTGACTAATGAAATTCAACTGCCTGGCACCGTACGTCCTTTGCCTGTTCCTGGCATTTACGCCTACTGCCACACTCGCCGAAGCCCCGGTCTCTTCAAAAACGCTGAAGGTGCTGATCGTTACCGGCGGATGCTGTCACGATTACCCGTTCCAGACGAAGGCGTTACAGGATGCGGCAGCAGCACGAAATGTCAGCGTCGTCTGGACAATTGTGAACGCAGGTGGCAAGGGAACCTCAGCACAGATCGATTTGTACAAAAACAAGGACTGGGCCAGAGGTTTCGACGTCGTGGTTCATAACGAATGCTTCGCCAAGACCACCGACGAGGACTACATTCGCAGCATTACGAAGCCTCACTTTGAAGGCACAAATGCGGTCGTCATCCACTGCGCGATGCACACTTACCGGGATACGAAGATCGACAACTGGCGACAGATGCTTGGCGTAACGAGTCGCCGCCACGAGCATAAGAGCAACTACCTTGTAAAAAATGCCAAACCTGAGCACCCCGCGATGAAGGATTTTCCGAAGGAATGGACGACACCAAACGATGAACTGTACGTGATCGAAAAAGTCTGGCCGAACACGGAAGTCCTGGCCACCTCAGTAAGTGAAAAGACAGGCGACCTGCACCCGGTCATCTGGGCTCACGAATATGGCGAATCGCGAGTTTTCGGCACAACCTATGGCCACGCAAATGAAACGTTCGAAGACAAAGTCTTCCTGGACGTCGTCATCAACGGCATGCAGTGGGCCGCGGGTTCTTGACTGCAGCGTACGCGACATTCGGTTGCGGGATGCGGACGATGGCGTCTCTCCGGAATCTGTTCCTGCTGAAGACGCGTCATTCTTCTTTCGTTTCCTCATACGACGCAGGAACAACTTCTGTTTCTGCATCTGCTCTGGCGTCGGCCAGCTGCTGTTCCAGTACGGCAGGATGTGTGAATTGATGTGAGTCCGCCATGGTCAGTGGCGTCGCCTGAGCTTCGGCAGCCCGTCGCCGACGATTTCGGAACAACGGAACCCTCAAGTCGGCGAATCGGACATCATCGTATATCGAACCTCGCTGCAATGGCCCGGCACCCATCACCCACGTGTCTTTCGCATCACTCTTTGAAATGGCAGAACCGGACTGCCAGACCGGCGTGCCGGTTTCACGGTGATACGCAAACATCACGATCTTTGACGTGGACAGCGCCGAATTTCGTTTACCAAAGCTGATTTCCGGAATGGCAGGCACAGGCAGGCTCGACACAACTGACGCTGCCTGGCTGATCGCAGTGCTCGCAGGCAAGCCGTACGTGACTTCCAGTGAATCGGTGCCAAGGGCGCCAACCCTCGCTTCCAAAACGTAATCGGCTTCGGCTTTGCTGTCCTGAATCAGGCAGCCGGATGTAGTCAGCTTCTGCCGTAGCGCGCTGACGATGTAGTCTGAATTAACAAACAACACACCTTTCACTGGTTTGATGTACGTGGTGTCAAGAAACACCGTTCTGCCCGCAAGCACTGCGACGTCAAGTTTATCAACAGTACGGTCCACAGAGTCTGACAGCAGCAGCTGTTCTGTGCCGGTACGCATATGCGTGGTGCCGCAACCCGGAGCAACCAGCAACAGCATCAGAATCAGAATCAGGAAATGAAAAGGGGCAACGCGCATATGGACTCTGAAGTCTGACATCACGGAAGGCAAAAAATCGGCCGTAGGACAGCCGGGTGAGACAGCCAGTCTAGACGTTTGTGGCTTCGGCTGTTGTAATTCGTTTAAGTGAAACGGTCACTGCGCCTGATTTTCCTTTAAATCCGGCTGCGGACTTCGGCAAAAAATGCTGAACCGGAATACAATCATTAGTGATTCGGACGTTTGTCGATCAGACTATAAGGCAGAATCTGCAACGCGTTTTGCTCCCACCACATGCGACATCTCCTCTCGTCGTCTCTTATCGTCTCTCATTTCAAATCCTCCGAAGGCAGACAGTGATGTTTTCAGCAGCTGGTCACACCTTCCCACATCCTGATGGAATTTCCCGCCGCTCGTTTCTGACCGCGGGCGTATCTGGCCTTACCGGACTGGGCCTGGCTGATCTGTTGCGTGCAGAACAGGCAACCGGAATCCAAACGTCAAGCAAGGCTGTGATCAACATACACCTGGACGGCGGTCCGTCGCAGCTGGATACCATTGATCCAAAACCTGCTGCCCCATCAGAATTTCGTGGTGAGTTCCATCCGATTCAGACAACCTTGCCCGGGGTACAGGTCAGTGAACTGATGCCCCGCGTCGCCAGCCTGGCCGACCAGTTTGTGTTCATTCGAAGTCTTGTCGGTTCCATCGGCCGACACCATGCGTTTCAGTGCCAATCCGGTTTTGACGAAAAATCGCTGGAGGCCTTTGGCGGGCGCCCCGCAATGGGTTGTGTCGTTTCCAGGCTTCTTGGGTCACCCGGCGACGTGACTCCCGCATTTGTTGATCTGATGCAGGGACGACCGCTCGTTCGCAACTCCGCCCGCCCTGGCTTTCTCGGCCCTTCGTTTCAGCCGTTTCGACCGGACATGTCGAAGCGATTTCCGCGCGAACTGGAAGCCGGCATGAAGAACGAACTGGCGCGTCTGGGGGATGATCAGACCGTCAGCCTGAAACTCAACTCAGCGCTTTCGCACAGCCGGCTTGACGACAGACGCACTCTGTTGGCCGGACTTGATCAGATCAAACGAGACGTTGATGCGTCCGGCATGATGAACGCCATGGACCGATTTCAGCAACAGGCCGTCGGCATTCTGACGTCCGGAGAATTTGCAAATGCGATGGATCTTGATCGCGAAGATCCCGACACACTGGCTCGCTACACTGGTCCTGCGTCCAACCGTGGCACGCAGTCGACCACCAGTGAAGGAACAGACAGTATACAGAAGTTCCTGCTGGCCAGACGATTGGTCGAAGCAGGCGTGCGTTGCGTCAGTGTATCCATCAGTGACTTCGACACGCACTCTTCCAACTTCGATCGGCTGCGACATCTGATGCCCATTGTCGACCACGGTCTCCACGCGCTGGTCACGGATCTTCAGGAACGGGGCATGCTGGATGACGTAACAGTCGTGGCATGGGGTGAATTTGGTCGGACACCCAGAATTAACAGCAAAGGCGGGGGCAGAGATCACTGGCCACGAGTCGGACCGGCGCTGCTGGCCGGTGGCGGAATGAAAACCGGGCAGGTCATCGGTGCGACTGACCGCATCGCAGGTGCCGTGGTGTCCCGCCCTGTCCACTACAAAGACATTGTCTCGACGTTGTATCGAAACCTGGGACTGGATGCCCGAAAAATCACGGTGGATGATCCCCAGGGGCGACCGCAATATCTTCTGGACGAAGGGGAACCTCTGCCCGAAGTGTAATCAGACTCGGCCGAGTCTGATGACGTTCAGCCACCATGGCCACGGGGGCAGGGGCGGCACTCGGCAGAATTTAATATCAGGATCCATAATGCTCACGATTAAAAGCCCATCCCACCGCAGCATCTGTGATGGAATCAGTCGTCGTCGCTGTATCGAAATCGGTTCTCTTGGTGCATTCGGCCTTTCGCTGTCGGATCTGCTGAAGAACGAATCCGCAGTGGCAGCAACAGGTTCCTATCAGAAGAGTTCGCCTCGTTCCGTTATCATGATCTGGCAGCACGGCGGACCGTCGCAACTGGACACCTTCGACATGAAGCCGGCGGCTCCGTCGGAATATCGAGGTCCGTACTCGCCCATCCAAAGCAGTCTGTCGGGGCTGGACGTGTGCAATCTGATGCCCGAGCACTCCAAAGTCATGGACAAGTGTACGGTGATCCGCAGCTATTCACATGGCAACGGAGACCACTGGGCGGCAGCACACTGGATGCTGACCGGACGGCTGGGGTCGACCGGTTCTGACCGCAGACCCCGACAGCCTTCGATGGGGGCTGTCGCGTCACACCTGATCGGACCGCGACGTAAAGGAGTGCCGGCTACCATTAACATGAACGATGGCGGTTTTGGCTACCACGGCGCAGCGTGGCTCGGGGTTGCTCATAATCCGATGCGCATCGGTGAAGACAGCTACGGCAACGAGGCCGGGCGACTGCCCACGGCTGATGCTCGCAGCTTCTCACTTGTCGATGGCCTGACCACAGATCGAGTGATGAATCGGGCCTCGCTGCAAAAACAGTTCGATAGAATGCGTCGCGATGTCGATCAGCAGGGCGTGTTCAGCAACATGGACGACATCGATCAACAAGCCATGGAAATCCTGCTGTCCGGCAAGGCTCGGGAAGCATTCAACCTGGAGAACGAGGACGATAAAACGCGGCAGCGATACGGCAACAGCTGGGGAGAACAGGCGCTGACTGCGCGTCGCCTGGTCGAAGCAGGAGTACGTTTTGTGTCCCTGAATACAGGCTACTGGGACGACCATGGCAACATCAAGGGGCGACTGGACGACAAGCTGCCGCGGCATGACCGCGCCGTCGGCGTCTTAATTCAGGACCTGCATGAACGAGGCATGCTGGACGACGTTCTGGTAGTGACGGCCGGAGAATTCGGTCGCACACCGAAAATCAACGGCAACGCCGGTCGAGACCACTGGCCGGGGGCACAGAGTATTCTGTTTGCTGGTGGCGGTTACCGACACGGCCAGGTGATCGGCAGTACCAACGAAAAGGCAGAACATCCGACTTCCAGGAAGGTTGGTGTCGAAGATTTTTGTGCCATCGTTTATCACAGCCTTGGCCTGAGAGTCGACGACACCATCACCGATCTGTCGAATCGGCCGATGCACCTGGTGCCTGCAGGTGAAGTTCCGCGCGAGATGCTTTGATCCGGAAGCCGTCTTAACCCGACGCCTCAGCAGAGCCTGTCGCACTCCCGGTCACTGCATTCCAACCCGCCACAGCAACGCAAACGCGATGACATCTTAAGCAGTGGCCAAGACTCCTTCTGGAGAGTTCGACGACGTGGTCGTCATTATCCCGGCGTTGAACGAAGAGCTGCCTCTGGTGCTTCGTGATCTGCCTACTGTTGCTGCGGTGATTGTGGTGGGCAATGGCTCACAGGACAACACAGCAGGGTCGCTGCGGACGGTGGTGCAATCGTGGTGCAGGAACCTGATCGCGGCTATGGCTCAGCCTGTCTTTGCGGAATGCAGCGACTGAACGAGCTGACGGCTGCCAAATCGGTCGCACCAGACATTGTGGTGTTCCCTGACGCTGATTACAGCGATCAGGCTGAAAGATAATCGAACCGCACTGCGATGGATTCTTCTTTTTGATCTGGGCTGCCGGCTGCTGTTGCTGCCGTCACACCCCATTCAGGAAATTGATGTTTATCGCTACATGTGGGACGGGATTGTGACTGCTGAAGATCAGAACCTCTACCGTTTCAGCCCTGCCGGCTGGCGACAGCCGACGCCTGTGGTCATGAGATGAAGCAGCCGGCCATGCTTCGTGGTTCTTCCGACGCCACCCGCACAACACTGAATCGTATTCATTTTTCCCACCTGACAATCATTTACCCCCCCGTCAGCCAGGCTGTGTTTGCGGTGGCAGCGATCGCCACACCATCACGGGCGTATGTAGAATCTAGACGGCTCGTCACGAAGTTTTTCATCGTGCTGTTCGATGTGCTGGCCATGTCTGGACTTCTGGCACTGTTGTAGCACTTCAGAAAGCCAGCCGGGGGCTAATTTGCTGCGCATGGTCACCGCTGGTTCTGAAGGAGTTTGCCAACAGCGGACGTCTTGATTCGATTGCAGCGGGGTGCGCCGTATGGGCAGCGTTCTTCTAATCACCTGCGTTGCAGCAGAATTGCACGACGCTGTTGTCTGCCGCAGCGGTCTTACTCGGACTTAGCAACTGGAGCAAAACTATCGCCTGTCGTGGACGTTCCGGTGATTGCGGTCAGCGTTCTGCGACATTTTGGCATTCGACAGTTCGTGATCAGCAGTATCCTGTTATTCGCTGTTTCCGCCATATCGCTGTTACCGCCATATCGCTGTAGTCGATGTTTGCAACAAGAATTGCAACGCCGAATGCAGCTGCTGCAGTGGCTACGGCTCACGGCATGATCTCTCGTTCTGACGAAGTCAGTCCGCCGCTGCCGACTGTCTTCGAGGAAGTTACGAACGGCATGGCCCTTGCAGTGCAGACGCAACGGCGATGTCCGAAATCCCCGGCGTTTCAGAAAACCGACAATCGCAGACAGAATCTGTTATGGGCGTACCCCAGGAATCGTCCGGCGAGGGGATTTCAAGGTTCATGAGAACGTGGAAAATGAACGACATTTTCTTTCTGATTGTCAACGAAAACCTTACTTCCGGATCCACGGCCTGGTTTTCGGTTCGGCCAGACAACGTCAGCCAGCAGCTTACCCTGCCGGTGGCCGAGTGGACCAATCAGTCGGAACATCAGGCCGTTTTTATCGTATCACGGGCGGTGCCTGCGGCGATTCACGTGTTCATCACAATGTGGCAGGCAGCAGTCGCGTGGCGTGTCCATCTGCGGCAACTGCCACGTTTGGTGTTTCTGTCATGGGCATGGTTCTGGCTGTTGCTGCCAACTCTCAACCCATGGTACTGGATCTGGGCTATGCCCCTGCTTCCGTTTGCTCACCTGTGAAGCTGGCTGTTAATGTCCGGCTGTGTCACTCTCTACCTGTGTCACTCTCTACTATTCGTGATTCTGGTTCCAGAACACATGGGGTACACAGCTGATTGCTGGAACAACGTACGACGGCAGGACTTTCTTCAACTTTGTCGTGGTCTGGCTGGAATACGTTCCGCTGCTGCTCACCCTGTGCGTGGAATACCGCAAATGCTCCACCTGCGGAACACGCTGAGCAGCCATCTGATTCCGAACCTGTCGCCTCGGTCCGGTGTCAGTTGCCGATAGTCCAACTCGTTCTGAGGAGATCAGGAAGCCAAACCTTATGACAAAAACAATCATACCCACGGGCGAAGCAACGGCAATCCTGCCTACACCGGGATCCGCGACAAAGCCGATCACTGTGATCGGTACGGAAGCAATTCGAGACACGTTCGACGATCTCTGCCTGCAGCAGGCCGTTAACTCAAGATTGGCTCCGGGGGTGACGAATCTGGTCCTGAACCCGGACGCGCACTGCGGCTACGGTGCGCCTGTCGGATGTGTCATGACATCTCCAACACACATCTACCCAGGTCCCGTTGGTGTGGACATCAAATGTTCCATGAGCCTGCTGCAGCTGGATCTGCCGGCAGATCAGATTATCGACCGCCCGACTCGAAGGGCGTTGATTGAAGCTATCTGCGAACGCACTCCGACAGGTGCCGGTCGAGGCCAGCGGCACGTGAGAAAATCTCGGTACGTTTGTGAAGAGCTGGGGCGTCAGTTGCTGGTCGAAGGCGCGTCACAGGACGTCTGCCAGCAGTTGGGAATCCCGTACGACTGGACTCAACACTGTGAAGATTCATTCCACGTCGGATATGATGAAACGCCTGCGGCGCTGGCTCAGCGACTCGACAGACACCTTCACGAAGACAACTTCAAGAAACGCTTCAGCAACAAAATGCAGCAACTGGGGTCCTACGGGGGTGGCAATCACTTCGGAGAATGTGAAGTCGTGGACGTTTGCGACAACGATCGCGCCCAGCGGGTTGCGGATCGATTTGGGCTGAAGGACGGCCGCGTGGCATTTCTGTCGCACTGCGGTTCCCGAGGAATTGGACACGACCTTGCGTCCGGTCAGTTCAGATCGTTGCAGCGACACTTCGAAACATGGAACGTACCGCTGCCGGGTAACGACCGACAGTTGGTGTATGCACCTCTGGGAACACAGGAAGCAAATGCCTACATCGACGACATGTCGCTGGGCGCAAACTTCGCCACGGTCAATCACCTGTTGATCAACGCGATGGTGCTGGAAGCATTTCAGGAGGTCATGCCGGGAGTCCAGGGAAATCTGGTCTACTTCATCAGTCACAACATTGCCCGAAAGGAAATTGTCGGCGACTGCCTCTCAGTAAACGGCGCAGGTGATTCACCGGATCGCGCCACAAAACCGGGAAAAACGGAGTGGGTGCATCGTAAAGGCGCGACGCGGGCGTTTCCGGCAGGGCACCCGGAACTTAAAGGGACGAAATACGAGACAATCGGCCATCCGATCCTGCTGCCGGGAAATCCTCAGGCGGGGTCCTGTGTGATGGTGGCAGACGAGGGAGCGTCCGCCAGCTGCTACAGCGTCAACCATGGCGCCGGACGGGCGCTGGGACGCAGGCGAGCCTTCCGGGAACTGAATCAGTCCGCTGTGGACAAGTCTTTTGACGACGCCGACATCCTGTCAAACTGCCGGGCTTACCCGAGAGATGAAGCGCCCGCAGCCTACAAGGATTTCAACGAAGTGCTGCGCTCAGTCAAATCTGCCGGCCTGGCCACAGAAGTGGCCACGCTGAAGGCACGCTTTGTCATCAAAGACGGCGACAAGGCAGATGACTAACTTCTGAAACAACCTTGCCTATAACGAAGGGCCAGCCACTCAGCGGTATCGCTGCCCGTGCCCCTACCGCTGCTTCCTCCGTCCGCCGGGCCGCCCGGGGTTCTGCACCACCGTCACACCCCACGCCCATGAAAATTGCGAACATAGCCACAGCTGTTTTTGGGACCCCAGTCGTTGAACATGAATCCACCCTTCCGTTTTTATGATCGTGATTGAATTGTCGAGCGTATGACGATGCCACTGAAAACGTTCGTTATAGCTAATCAGGTTCAATTCAATGCAGGCAGCACTGTGACGGATCTCATACTGTCCAGGAAACCTTTCATCACTTTTCGGACTTAACTCCAACTCCAGTTCGTCTCGCCCTTCAGATTCACAATGCGGTCAGCCGGCCACCGGCCGCTCTGCAGTGAGATGACCGTATCGGCAGCTATGGAGAACATGTCACGAAAGGACTCACGATCCAGTCCCGCAATATGATTGCTTAAGAAAACGTTTTTTGCGTCCAGCAATGGACTGTCAGCCGGCAACGGCTCCACTTCAAAGACATCCAGACCGGCACCACGAAGTTTTCCCGCCGCCAGCGCGTCACAGAGATCACGTTCGTCCACAAGCTGACCACGCGCCGTGTTAATCAGCACTGCTGAGTCCTTCATTTGTGCAATGGTACCGGCATTGATCATTCCTCGCGTGTCGTCAGTCACAGGCGTGTGCAGGCTGATGTAGTCTGACCGGGCATATAATTGATCAAGCGATACCACTTCGATGCCGTGGTGCTGCGCAAATTCCACAGGTGCATTGGGGTCAGCCGTTATGACGGTCAGCCCCAGTCCAATGGCGCGCGTGGCCATCGCCTGGCCGATCCGCCCCAGTCCGACAACCCCGAGGGTGCTGCCCATGACTCGCGGCCGAGCCTGTCGACTCCAGACGCAGTCACGTACACACTGATCGGCAAATGGAAATCCTCGGGCAACGCCCATCAACAGCGCGATCGCGTGTTCCGCCACCGCATCATGATTCACGCCGGGGGTGATGGAGACGACAATGCCGCGACGATCGCACTCTGCAAGGTCAACCGCATCGAACCCCACACCCGTTCTGGAAATCACGCGTAGTTCTGGGCATCTGGCAAGAACTCCCGGCGTATATGGTTCCGCTCCTGCGATCACGGCGTGATACCCCTGCAGCGCTGTGACGAACGCAATTTCGTCCCAGAGATCCAGATCCCGGTCAACCACACGGCAGTCAAATCCAGCGTCTGACAGCAACTCAAAATGAGGACCTTCTTCGCCACTGAGAGACGTGCACAGAACTTTGAACATTGATGGATTTCCGAATTATCCAGGCGGCAGTTCGGGGACGCCCGAATCGGCGGGAACCTGAAACAACAGTGGCTAAACTCTTTAAACATTGTAGTGCATATGACAACACGAAAAAACGACAGACCGGAGTGCCTGCGTCCATCAGCGTTTAATCCCCACGTTATCAGGCGTCACAGCAACACGTGCCACAAGACCACCGGCGATCGCCCCCGTTAAATGACCGTCCCACGAAATCCCCGATCCGACCGTCGGCAGCACTCCTCCGATTAAGGTGGCACCGTATGTGAAACCGACAAACACGGCGATTACCAGGGCGCTTAGCCTTCCTTCCCGAAATCCCGCCACGATGAGAAACGCAATCAAACCGTAAATCAGTCCACTGGCGCCCACATGTACAGAATCCCCGGTGCCAAAAACCCACAGCAACACTCCCCCCATTACTACAATCTGTGGCACAATGCGAAAGGTATTCGCTCGTGAACCGGCCAGCAGGCACAGCAGAACGATCAGTGGGACGGTATTGCCGATGAGATGGTCCCAGCCACCATGCAGAAAAGGCATCGTGACGATTCCCGTGAGCCCGACTGACGATCGTGGTGAGAGTCCAAAGTCGTTGAATTCACCGGGCAGAATTGTGTCGAGAACGAACACACCCCAGATAATTGCCACAAAAATCGCGACTCCATGCAGTTCTTCGACGATTCGGTGTTTCATCGGGCGTTCTCAATCGATTCAGACTCGTAAGGGCAGGGTGGTGCACGAAACGATACCCTCTCACAGACGGATCGCCAAATCATTGAGTGCTGGTATGTTTTCCCGCCACTGTCCGCAAATGAAATCTCCTGACGGGAGTCAGGAATAACGCACTTATGGGAGCGTTACGTTTGTTGAGACGCGAAAAGAAATAAGGTCCGTGAACGATCGCGGGGGGTAACAGACACCAATGACGCTCGGAAGGAAACGCGGCGACAGCATAAATCGAAGTCACGAATTGCCGGCACATGTCAGGCAGTCCACGCAGCGCAAAATCGGGCTGGCGGCATACCGTCGATACGCGATCACCAGAGGGAAAGACATCGTGCGCAGCATACCCACGGTCCCGGCTTAGGCATCCTCGATGGCCACAACCTGCAGTTTCAAAGTCCCCGCGGGAATTTCAGCCTCAAACTTATCACCGACTTTCTTACCGATCATCGCCTGGGCCAGTGGGCTGGACGTCAGAATCTTGAGAATCTCGCCGTCGTAGTCTTCTTCACCGGGACCGACCATTTCGTAGACTTCTTCCATGCCGTCGGCCAGATCCTTGACGGTCACTCGAGATCCAAAAACGACGACGCCTTTCGGCATGTCGGCCTTGTCCACGATCTCACACCTGGACAGCTTAACTCGTTTTTCTCCGATCTGCCGTTCCACATGGGCAAGATGTTCGCGGGCCGCGTGATACTCCGCGTTTTCTTTCAGGTCGCCTTCTTCGCGTGCGAGCTTGATGCGTTCGAGAATAGCAGGTTTCTGTTCCTCGAGATCCTGAATTTCAGCGCGAACCTTATCGTAACCTTCCTTCGAGATCGGCTGACGTTCCATAACGGGCCCCCGTTTGTGATGTTCTGATTATGTCTGATTCAGGCGGCTGTTTTATCAAGACAGCAGGGACACGAGACTTTCGCACGAATTCGCTGATAATAAATAGCCGGACAACTAACAACAACGGCGGCTGGAAGTGTCAACTTCCAGCCGCCGTATCCCTGTATGTTGCAGTTAAAGTATAGCCTTGGCCAGGGAAAAGGCTATCCCACATCCTTCCACTGACGAGTCTTCGCACTTTCCAGCACAGCGTCACAGACCTGTTGTGTTTCCTGAGCTTCTCTGAACGTCGGACTGCACGGCTCGCCGGTTTCGACGCTCTTCAGAAAATCGGCGACCTGATGCACAAAGGTGTGCTCGTAACCGATCTGCAGTCCAGGCACCCACCACTTATCCATGTACGGCATGTCATCATCTGTACAGTGTACCGAACGCCAGCCCCGAACCACAGAATCGTCGGAATGGTCGAAGTATTCGAGGCGATGCAGGTCGTGCAGGTCCCAGCGAATCGAGGCATTTTCGCCATTGATTTCCAGCGTGTACAAAGCCTTATGACCGCGGGCATAGCGAGTGCTTTCGAACAGACCCAGCGACCCATTGCCGAAGTGACACATGAACGAACAGGCATCGTCAATGCCCACAGCTTCAACCTTGCCGGTTTCCGTATGCATGCGTTCCCTGACGAAGGTCTCCGTCATCGCGCTAACGTCAGTGATGGAACCGTTCAGCCAGATCGCAGTGTCGATACAGTGAGCCAACAGGTCACCCGTCACGCCGGATCCGGCTGCTTTCACATCCAGTCTCCACAATGCGGCGCCACCCTGCGGCAGGTCTTCATTGATTGTCCAGTCCTGCAGGAAGTTGGCTCGGTAGTGAAAGATTCGTCCCAGCCGACCTTCGTCGATCAGTCTCTTGGCAAGACTGACAGCCGGAACGCGACGGTAGTTGTACCAGACAGTATTGGCAACGCCCGCCTTTTCGACAGCGGCGATCATCTTCTCACCTTCTTCCGGATTCAGTGCGAGTGGTTTTTCGCAAAGAATCATTTTCCCCGCCTCGGCCGCAGCAATGGCGATTTCCGCGTGCGAGTTGTTGGGCGTACAGATGTCGACGGCATCAATATCGTCGCGAGCAAGCAAAGCACGCCAGTCAGTTTCGATGCTCTCATACTGCCATTGCTCCGCAAATGCCTGAGCATTTTCAGCGTTGCGTCCACAGACAGCCTTCAGAACCGGCCGGTATTCTAACTCGGGAAAGAAGTCGTTGACTCGCTTGTAGCCGTTACTGTGTGTTCGACCCATGAAGCCATAGCCGACAAGTCCGATATTGAGCGATTTCTGAGGCATATACATATTCCCTTTTTTCGTTGGGCCTGAATAATCTGTCGTTAACAGGAAACGACCAGCGGGACGGAGTTTCGCCGAACCGGTCGTTGTGATTTGCACGTCTCGGCGTTTGGTTAAGACCAACTGCCGGAATCACGGACTTTGATCATCGTGTCAAGAATCGTGTTCCAGGTGGACGGATTCTGCAGCATTTGGTTCGGGAACATGCAGCCGTCCCAGCAGATGTGCTGCATGCCTCGTTCCGTAGCGCCCTCCAGCCAGTATCCCGCACATTTGACGATATCCAGCTTGCCGTTGGGATCGTCGGCCGGACAGTGCTTTCCGGTTTTGTCGTGAGATCCGGCACCATGAACTTCACCGTCGTTCTGAGCGACGTGAAAGTCGATTGTCCACGGCCGCAGCTTGTCGGTCATCGTCTTGTAGCCCGAGTAGAATTCTTCGTCATTGCAGCCTGGTTGTACAAGGGCGTGCTCAGGCGCGTTATAGCCCAGCGTGTACAGATAGGTGTGGGCGAGGTCTGCCTGGAAGCCCAGTGATTCGGGCATGCCGACTTCTTCCAGCAGGTCCAGCATGTCTTTCCAGCTGTGCATACCGGCCCAGCAGATTTCGCCTTCCGCCGCCAGACGTTCGCCATGGTCGGCAGCGATCTTTGCTGCTTCCTTGAACGTTGCAGCAATCTTTGAAGTGTTGGCAGATGCGTCCTCTCGCCATTTTTCAACACCAAATTCCGCGGAATCGATACGAATCACACCATACTTGCGAACGCCATGATCATTAAAGATGCCAGCGATACGGCAGGCCATCTTTACCGCATCCAGAAACTTGCCGCGGGCTTCGTCATCGCCCATGGCAGAATCGCCGACGGTACCGGGCCATACAGGAGCCACAAGTGACCCGACATTGAAGTTGTAACCGGCAATCATGTCGGCAATCTGACGAATTTCGTCGTCACTGGCTTCCGGGTTGGTATGCGGCAGAAACAGAAAGTAGTCGATACCGTCGTACTTCTGACCATTGACATCGGCCGCGGCCGTCAATTCCAGCATTTCCTTCAGGCCAATCGGTGGCTCCTGACCTTCATCGTCGCCTTTTCCAACAAGTCCGGGCCACATAGCGTTGTGAAGCTTGGGTGCTGACATGTTACAGATCTTTCCTGGTTGAAATCGTTGTTGGTGGAGAGCGGAATGGATGGATAGTTCGCGGTCAGTTCTCTCTTAGTTCCTGTACGCACCCATTGCCGGGGCATTGGGCTGAGCATCAGGACCGAAGTATCGGAGTCCAACCAGCGGTTCTGTGCCGGTGTTCTCGAAAGTGACTCCCTCGGAGGCGCGGCTGGCGACGACAAAGACTTCGTCTTCGGTCATTTCGCCAAAACGAATCATCACGGGTGACTGCAGATGCATGTTCTCAATCTTCCCCATGCCCTGAACTGTAATCCATGAATACGCACCGCCATCCCTGATGGTACATCTGGCACCGGGTTGAAGAGTCAATTCCTTGGCGGTGAACAACTGCCTGTTGTCGACTTTTCCGTAGACGATCCACTTGTCGCACCAGCCATCGCCTTCTTCACTGACGATCGGTTCAAGGTAGTTATTATCCTTGAAATCCGGGTCAACGTTCTTGTCCCAGTCCAGTGCATCAACGATGTAGGTATTATCATCGTGGTGTTCTTCCGGGAAGTCCTTCGTCAGCAGGCTGCGTGGAACTTCTCGACCTTCGACCAAATTCTGGTACATCGCGAATACGTCGCTGCCCCACTGTGGTTCGTAGGTCACCAGAGATCCCGGTGCGTGCAGAACACATGGCGGGATCAACCAGCCGGTCCCGGGTTTCAGCCGATAGGCCTTCGACAGATCCAGCAATCCGTTTTCACCGTCATTCCATCGATTAAGGCAGTCGATCACGTCCTGTTTTGTGGTGCCGGGTTCCAAGCCCATGAAGGTGTATGGAAAATTGTTTCCGATCTGGTTCATCTGAGGCGGGAAGTAATAGCTTTCCGGCTTTCCTTCCTGTCCCACCAGCGCCGCCTGTTCGGCATTTTGGTGCATGTGGTGGGGGATTGGACCCATATTGTCGAAGAACTTCGAATACACGGGCCACTTCTGGAAGGTGTTCCAGATATGTTCGCCGATGACCTGATCCTTCAGTTCCGCCACTACGTCTCGCAACTGAAAACGTTCATCATTGTAAACGCAGTACGACAGGCCTTCGTCTTCGTTGCGGTTTTCATTGGCCGCTTCGGTTGTGGATCCAAACCAACGTTCGTCAATTCCGCCTCGGTTCATTCCCAATGCGTAATAATCATTCGGATGCAGTTTCAGGCGACGCCCCGGCTGCAGAAAGGAACGCGGAACCCAGGTTGGAGCGAGTCGAAGAATACCGTTACCGGCAGTCAGAGCGTCAGACGCAAGCGAAGCGACATTTGCCATGATAAGGAATTTGCCTTGTTATTGACTATGATGCGTCATTGTGGACGAACGACACATCCTCGCCAGCGGCCGATTTTTGGACTGATGTCCCGAGCATCCCGGTGCGCGGAAGGGCCGAGCATTCTGACGGCATTAAACGTGTTTGAAAAGCAAACACAGCATTTCCCTGTAAATCTCGTCTATACGAAAGTAAACGAAGGAAAATCAGGGGAGTTGTGGAGTCCAGAAGCCGTAATAGAATGGAAACCGAACCTCATTTGTCGGGAATAGTCTGTAATGTATGGCGACCTGTCCCGCTACAACGGTGGATCCGTATAACGGACTTCCCTCGGGTCATCGGCGGTTTGATGGCCAGACTTTGGACTTTACACCTGCGTCGGAAAGCAGTTTCCTGGGGCTCCGAATCGATCGTACCCAGTCATCGAGTCTGACAACAAAACATCAACGAATAGTATCAGCAGGCAAGAAAATGGCGGAAATCGCGATACTGGGAGCCACCGGATACACGGCCTTGGAACTGCTGAAGATCCTGGCGCGTCATCGGCAGGCTGAAGTCACCGCACTGACAACTCGCCAGAAGACAAAACCGCACATCGCTGAAATTCACCCGTCTCTGACGGGGCAGTTTGACCTTTGCTGTGAGAATCTTAGCGCCGAAGAAGTCGGGGCTCGCGCGGACATCGTGTTTTGCGCTTTGCCCCACACGGCAAGTATGGAAGCTGTTCCACAGCTGCTGGACGCCGGTTGCCGGGTCATTGACCTGAGTGCCGACTACCGGCTGAGTGATCCGGGAGTCTATGAGCAGTGGTATGGTCACATTCACACGGACCCAACTCGTTTGAGCAATACGGTCTACGGCTTGCCAGAGCTCTATATGAAGCACATCCCGGGCGCTGACCTGGTGGCGAATCCAGGCTGCTACACCAGTACATCCATACTTGGCCTGGCGCCGCTGCTGGCCAGCGGGCTGATCGAACCTGATGGAATCATCATTGATGCCAAGAGCGGCGTCAGCGGAGCTGGCCGAAGCCCGAAACTGGGAACGCTCTACTCCGAGTGCAACGAATCCGTCACCGCCTACAGCATCGGCACTCATCGACATACGCCCGAGATCGAACAGATCCTCAGCGACATCGGCGGAACACAGGTGCAGGTCGCTTTTAATCCGCACCTGATGCCCATGGATCGGGGCATTCTGTGTTCCATGTATCCTCGACTGAAGTCGCCAAAGTCCGTTGAAGAACTGCTCACAGTGATACGAGACTTTTACACTGATCAGCCGTTCGTTCGCGTCGTCGAACACATCCCCGCCACGAAACATGTCGCTCATACAAACTTCTGCGACATCTCGGTCCGCCTGAACCGTGAGCAGCTGGTCGTATTCTCAGCGACGGATAATCTGATTAAGGGTGCCAGCGGCGTCGCCGTGCAGAATATGAACCTGCTTCTGGGACTGGACCAGAGGACGGGAATGCTGCCGTGTTAAAACGACGTCTCAACAACGGAGCGATGGGCAACACACTTGGATAACAGTGTGCAGAGCCCGTATCGTCCGAACTTCCTGTCGAATTTTCAGTTGACCAGAGTCGCACCGTCGGGAAACCAAATATGAACAGCCCGTTACTACCTGCCGGTTTCACCGCATCCGGCACAACATGTGGCATCAAGGAAAGTGGAAATCCGGACCTCGCTCTGTTTGTCTCGGAATCTGCGGCCGCTGCCGCCGGAGTCTTTGCCACAAACCGGGTTCTTGGTGCACCGGTGATCGTCTCCGGAGAACGCGTACGATCCGGGACTGCTCGCGCCGTGATTATCAATTCGGGCAATGCCAATGCGTGCACGGGGCAACAGGGCCTTGACGACGCTCGACAGATGACGACGGACGTTGCCGCCGGGCTGGACTGCAACGCAGAAGACGTACTTGTGTGTTCGACCGGTATTATCGGTGTCACTTTGCCGATGGACGTAATCACCGCCGGCATTCCGGCAGCGGTAGATGCACTTCAGAGTTCCAGCGACGCGTACAAGGCGGCGGCCGCCGCAATGATGACCACAGATACGTTTGCCAAACAGGTTGCGGTCGACGTGACGCTCAGTACAGGTACGGTTCGAATCTCCGGTGCCGCCAAAGGTGCCGCCATGATCGCCCCAAACATGGCAACAATGCTGGCCGTAGTGATGACAGATGCAGCCCTGCGCCCCGACCAGTGTGACGAGATGCTTCGTTACAGTGTTGACCGCACTTTCAACTGCATCAGCGTGGACGGCCACATGAGCACCAGTGACACCGTGTTATTGCTGGCAAACGGTGCTTCAGACTCTGCTCCGGCAACCGAGGACGATGACCGTAGACTGCGCGAATCGGTACAGCAGGTTTGTGAAAAACTGGCCACTGATATCATACGCGACGCCGAAGGAGCCGAACATTTTGTCATCGTGGATGTCACAGGATTCGAAACTCGCGAAGCAGCTTTCGCAATCGCCAAAGAGATTTCCGAAAGTGCTCTGGTGAAAACCGCAGTAGCCGGCAACGACCCGAATTGGGGAAGAATTACTTCCGCTGCCGGATATGCGGGCGTCGATTTTGACACGTCCTTCCTGTCACTGAAGATCAACCACACCAATGTCTTCAAAGCCGGAAGGCCGGTCAAGTATGACGAATCTGCACTGTCACGACAGATGAACGACAACCGGGAGGTGCGTCTGCTGCTGGAATTGTCCGGCGGGCCGGCTTCGGGTTCGGAATCCGTCCGATTCTGGACCAGCGACCTGACTCAGGAATATGTGCGACTTAATTCTGAGTACACGACGTAGTTCCAGACTTGGATTCTTGCGAAGTATTCCGGATAGTGTGTCAGCTCTCGAGTTTGATCGAGAGTTTTCGACCTGTTCCCACTCTACCGTGAGTCATTCATGAGTAACAGCCATTCTTCGCGTCGATCGTTTCTGAAACATTCGGCAACTGCAGTCGCAGCAGGAGCAGTTCTGTTGCCGTCAGGTCAGTCCGTCTGCTCCGCACAATCCCCCAATGACCGTCCCCGGTTTGCCAGCATTGGTATCGGTGGAATGGGCCGCGGCGATGCGAAAGGACACAGAAAGTTTGCGGATCTGGTGGCAATTTGCGATGTGGATCGTGGTCATGCCGAGAAAGCAAATAAGGATCCCGGAATTGGCGACGGTAAAGCACAGCTGCACAGCGACTATCGTGAAGTGCTTGACCGTACCGACGTCGATGTCGTGAGTATTGCGACACCGGATCACTGGCACGTGAAGATCGCGATCGAAGCTCTGGAGGCCGGGAAGCATGTCTTCTGCCAGAAACCTCTGACGCTGACTCTGGAAGAAAACCAACTCATCCGTGCAGCGTGTCGTAAGCACAAGGGCCGAGTGTTCTTCATCGGAACTCAGCAACGCAGCAGCAAGGACCATTTTCTTCGCGCTGTCAATATGGTGCAGAAGGGATTGCTGGGCGACATCCAAAAGATCACTGTTGGCATCAACGGCAGTCCCACTGGAGGACCATTCGGGGTAAAAGATGTACCGGAGCATCTTAACTGGGACGCATGGCTCGGACAGGCTCCGCTGGTAGATTACCGCAAAGAACGCTGTCACGGAACATTTCGCTGGTGGTACGAGTATTCCGGCGGCAAGTTCACCGACTGGGGTGCCCATCACATCGACATTGCGTCATGGGCGATCAATGAGCTTGGTGAAGGACAGGGCCCCGTCTCAATCGACGGTACCGATGCGAATCATCCAGTCGAGTACAAGGACGGGTACGCCCAAACCGACGATTCCTTCAACACGTCACACGATTTCGCTGTCAAATGCACATTCGCCAGCGGAATTGAAATGACGGTGGAAAGCCGGGGCGACAACGGCATCCTGTTTGAAGGCTCGAAAGGTCGGATCTTTGTCAAACGTGGCAAGATTACCGGCAAGCCCATTGAAGAAAACTGGGACAAGAACCAGTTCGGTGAAGAGCAACTGGTGGACCTTTACAAGGGCAAACCATTCGAGGGCCACAAGAATAATTTCTATCGCTGTATCAGCGAAGGTGGCCTGCCGGTCTCGGACGTGTATTCTCACCTGCAGGTCATGAACACCTGCCATCTGGCGGGAATTGCCGCCCGACTGAAACGGGTGATTAAGTGGGACCCAAGAAACGAAGAGATTATCGACGACGAACAGGCGGCCACGTTCTTCGCCCGGGAACAGCGCAAAGGGTATGAGATCCGGCGCGTTTGACGCACGTCCGCACTCCACCGAGCCCATCAGCTTCGTTTTTTGTCTGTCTCCTGTCAGGAGTTTGAATTCATGTCGCCGAATGTCGCCGAATTCTTTGGTACAATGATACTTGTTCTGCTGGGTAATGGCGTCTGCGCCAACGTTAACCTTAATAAGACCCTGGGAAACGATAGCGGCTGGATCGTTATCACTACCGGTTGGGGACTGGCCGTGGCATTTGCTGTGTATCTGGTAAATGCTCACAGTGGAGCTCATTTGAACCCTGCGGTCACCATTGGCATGGCGGTCATTGGCAAATTCGCTTGGGCGGACGTCGTCGGTTATGTGGCGGCGCAGATGCTGGGCGCGATCGCCGGAGCCACCCTGGTCTGGCTGACGTACCTGCCGCACTGGAAAGAAACTGCCGACCCCGGCAGCATTCGGGGTTCTTTTTGCAACACCCCGGCCATTCCACACACCCTCAGCAATCTGATCACAGAGATCATCGGCACGTTTGTGCTGGTACTGGGAGTCCTTGCCATTCTGACTCCGGAAAATCTGGTGCCTAACACCGGGTTCGACAAAGGATTGGCTCCGGCACTGGTCGGTTTGATGGTCTGGTCGATCGGATTGTCACTCGGCGGACCAACCGGATACGCCATCAATCCCGCGCGAGATCTGGGTCCCAGAATTGCTCATGCGATTCTACCGATCGCAGGCAAGGGTGATTCTGACTGGAACTACTCATGGATTCCGGTCGTCGGTCCTGTCGGTGGCGGCATCATCGGAGCCTTGTTCTATCAGATGGTGTGGTCCGCGAGCTGACATCCGCACCTGTCATTTCCTGTTCCCTGGTTTCGTCCCTGCACCGGACATTCGCTTCACGGGGCATCGTTCGCGAGACAACTCATGAAATACGTGCTGGCACTTGACCAGGGAACGACAAGTTCCCGAGCCATTCTTTTCGACAGGGGTGGTTCCGTCGTGGCCGCTTCGCAAAAGGAGTTTCCACAGCATTTTCCTCAACCTGGCTGGGTGGAACACAATCCGGAAGACATCTGGAAGTCACAACTTGCGGTGGCAAAAGGCGTTCTGCGGAAGGCGAAACTTACCGCCAGAGATGTCGCCGCCATCGGTATCACCAATCAGCGTGAAACGACGATCGTGTGGGACAAAAACACCGGCAAGGCCATCGGCAACGCGATTGTATGGCAGGACCGACGCACTGCCGGCATCTGCAATGCGCTGCGCAAGAAAAGGGTCGACCGTACGATTCAGAAGAAGACGGGACTGATTCTGGACGCGTATTTTTCAGGCACCAAGGTGCAGTGGATCCTGGACAACGTCAAAGGCGCCCGCCGGAAAGCCGAGGCTGGAGATCTGGCATTCGGAACAGTGGACTCCTGGTTAATCTGGCGCCTGACCGGTGGCAACGTCCACGTAACTGATCCGAGCAACGCTTCCCGAACAATGCTGTTCAATATTCACAACGGCAAATGGGACACCCAACTGTTGAAGACGTTTAACGTGCCGAAGAACATGCTTCCGACGGTCCGGTCGTCCAGCGAGATCTATGGCGATACCAAATTACTCGGCGGGGCCATTCCCATCGCCGGCATCGCGGGAGACCAGCAAGCTGCGTTGTTCGGACAATGCTGCACGAAACCTGGGATGGTCAAGAACACCTACGGCACGGGCTGTTTCATGCTGATGAACACCGGAACGGCACCGGTAACATCGAAGAATCGACTGCTGACAACGATTGCGTGGAAAATCGGCGATCGCACGGAATATGCTCTGGAAGGCAGCATCTTCATCGCGGGTGCCGTCGTGCAGTGGCTGCGCGACGGGCTCGGGCTGATTCGAAAATCCTCTGACGTTGAAAAACTTGCAGGCCAGGTTGCCGATACCGGTGGCGTCTACCTTGTACCAGCCTTTGCCGGCCTGGGTGCGCCGCACTGGGACGCCTATGCTCGGGGAACATTGGTGGGGGTGACTCGCGGTACGAACAAGTCCCACATCGCTCGAGCAGCACTGGAAGGAATTGCCTATCAGGTAGGTGACGTCCTGCGGGCCATGGAAGCAGACTCCGGACTGAAGCTGAAACAGCTACGAGTCGATGGCGGGGCATCGCTGAACGGTCTGCTCATGCAGTTCCAATCGGATCTGCTGCGTGTGCCTGTAGTGCGCCCGGTCGTTGCTGAAACGACAGCACTGGGAGCCGCCTATCTGGCCGGTCTGGCCGTTGGCTACTGGAAGAATCAGAAGGAAATCGCAACACAGTGGCAGGAGGCCGCTCGTTTCAAGTCGACCATGAAGCCACAACGTCGCGCGGAACTGACGGCGGGATGGGATCGTGCATTGCAGAGAGCACAACACTGGGAGATCAGTGAGCGGCCGTAGTCCCGCAGATGCAGGTGAGCGCAAACCGGCTTCCCGGGCCGAAGCCCGGGAGCGGACAGGAATGCCTTATCCCTGCTTACTGAGTTCTTCAACTTTCTTCTTCAAGTCCGCCGCCTTCTTGATGGTTTCCTCGGACTTCTTCTTCGTTGCGTCAACTTTGGCCTTTGCGGCTGCGGCCGCCTTGGTCGCATCGTCTGAAGATTTCTTCTTGGCTTCCATAGCTTTCTTGGCGGCTTCGGCAGCCTTTTTCGCGTCGTCAACAGCCTTCTTTGCTGCAGCCTGTGCCACGGTGCCTGCGTCGACAACCGCCTTAGGTGCGTCGGCGTTTTTCTTGAGATCTTCCACAGCCTTGTTGGCACCGGCAAGGGCCTTGTCGCTGGCAGTGACGGCAGTGTTGGCTGCCGTCACTTTTGCAGTTTCAGCATCCAGCTCCTTCTTCGCGGCCGCGGCTTTCGCTGCAGATTCATCGGACGCTTTCTGATCAGCAGGAATCTGCGCGGCAAGTTCCTCGACTTCCTTAGCTGCATCTTCAGCGGCTCGGGATGCTTCCAGGATTGCTTTTTCGCGATCTCGTTTGAAGTCAGGAACAATTTCCAGTTCCGGCAGTGCCGCCTTCAATGGTTCTTCACCTGCTTCTGAGACCTTCGTCTCCCAGACGAACAGCTTCTTCAGGCTCTTTAACGACGCGACGTCTTTCAGAGAAGCGTCGGTAACTGCGGTACCGTACACGTTAAGATACTCCAGTTTTTCAAGCCCCTTCAGTTGCGCAAGTCCTGCATCCGTTACGGCAGTTTTTTCCAGATGAAGACGGACCAGATCCTTCAGCCCGGCAATATGAGCCATGCCGGCGTCTGTCACCTTCGTGCCTCGCAGATTGACTGAATACACGTTCCCGGCGCCAGCCAGAATCTTGATCGTATCATCTGTGATTTCCTTGTCAGACAAATGAAACGCTATTGTAATTCGCGTGTCATTCTTCGCCAGTTGCATCGCCTGACCGCCGCCGTCCCGAACGGCCTTAATCAGATTCTGATCAGTTTCAGAGAGTTCCTGTGCCAGCGTTGGGGCTGTCAGCAGAAGTGAAAGGAGCAGGGTGCAGGTGGGTTTCATAACGTAGATGTCCTGAAATATACGATGGAGAGAGTCACCGGAATTATGAAAAGCCGGGTTATTGGGCAAAGGCTGCGTAGGAGCGTATTCGCTTTTCGTCGCGGATTCAATGATTCCAGCCAAGTTGCATCGCTGCAGACGTCTGAAAACTGGTCTCGCTCCGTTTGTCGCCGCTCAAATACAATGCGGCCAGCAAGGACGCTTAGTGAATGACCACTACTGTAGCCGAAAATCCAATCAATCTTTTGGGCCGGGGAATCCGCAATTTTTTTTGCGGTTTCGGTGGGCTGGTCGTCTTCATGACGCGGATGCTGGTGTCGCTGCGACGCGGACTGCCCAGACGTCACGTTCTAGTCCCGATTCTGTACGAAATCGGCGTTCGCAGCGTTCCCGTGGTTTTGGTCACAGGAGCCTTTATTGGCATGGTCCTTGCCGTCCAGACGTACACGCAGTTCAAGATGATGCATATGGAGTCCCGGCTGGGTGCCATCATCACGATGACCCTTGTGTCAGAACTGGGACCGGTACTCGCAGCAACAATGCTGGCAGGACGAGTCGGATCAGCGATGGCGGCGGAACTCGGCACAATGCGAGTCACAGAGCAGGTCCATGCCATCAGTGCGCTGGGAGCGGACCCTGTCAGCTATCTGGTCGTTCCGAGGTTCATTGCCTGCGTCGCGTTGATTCCGATGCTGACCGCGATTGCCGATGCTGTAGGCATTCTGTCCGGATGGTTGTTCAGCTGGCACGTACTGGGCATCAATCCTCATCAATACTGGATGTACGCCGTGCAGTTTGTCACGGGCTGGGACGTCATGGCAGGGCTCATCAAAAGCGTGTTGTTTGGTTGCAGCATCGCGATTGTCGCGTGTCAGCAGGGATTTCACTGCGGCGCCGGAGCAGAAGGCGTTGGACGCGCTGCAACCCAGGCCTTCGTATTTTCGTTTATCGCGATCCTGGGCATGGATTTTCTGCTGACAGTAGTGCTGAACACAACCTATTACCTGATCTGGCCTCAGGCTGTATCGCTGGCGATAGCGGGAGTATGGTGATGAACGCACCTGCCATCGAAGTTTCTGACGTGTGCTGCATTTTCGGAAGTCAGACAGTACTTTCAAATGTCAGCTTGCACGTCTCAGCCGGTGAAACCGTCGCTATCGTGGGAGAGAGTGGATGCGGCAAGAGCGTTACCATGAAAGTGATGATGCAGTTACTGCGTCCGACGTCCGGTACGCTGAAATGGTTCGGCACGGATGTGGAAACACTTTCGACTGATAAGCGACAACAGCAGCGTCTGCGTCTTGGCTACCTGTTTCAGGGGGCCGCACTGTTCGATAGTCTGACGATTTACGAAAACGTTGCGTTTGGCATGCGACAGACGGGCGAACAGAACGAACAGCGAATTCGCCAGACGGTGCTGGAACGCCTGAACGAAGTGGGCCTGAGCCCGGATATCGTCAAGAAAAAACCTTCTGAGATTTCCGGGGGCATGCAGAAACGAGTGGGACTGGCACGGGCCCTTTCTCTCAGCCCGGATGTAATGTTCTATGACGAACCGACTACGGGACTCGATCCGGTCAATAGTCGACGGATTGACGACCTGATCCATTCCGTACGGCAGTCACGGGGCGTGACCGGCATCATAGTGACTCATGATCTGCGAACGGTGCAACGAGTCGCGGACAGGGTGGTGATGCTGTATCCCCGCTACAAACTCAATGAAGATGCCGGACAGATCATTTTCGATGGAAGTTTACAGGAGCTGGCAGCCAGTTCGGATAAACGTGTCCATGAATATATTGGTGACGAATTCGACACGAATTTGCCCCGGAATGTCGAAGTTGAACATCGGCAGCCTCTACTGAAATCAACATAGAACCGGAAATGTGTTTCATGGATGAACGACAACAGGAATTTCGCGTCGGCATCATGGTCGTTGTTGCACTGGCAGCCGCCGTGGTGATGGTGTTCAAGTTCGGAGAACTTGGCAATCGCTGGAAGTCCGGGACTCGAATCGACATCGTCCTGCCCAGTGCCTCCGGGATCTTTCCTGAGACTCCCGTGCGCATGAGCGGCATTCGCATCGGCCAGGTGCAATCCATGGCTCTGGTGGCTGAAGGCAGGGGGGTCGTTGTGCATGTGCTGATTGAATCGGACCACACGTTCCGCAACGATTCGTCGGCCCAGATCACTCGCTCACTGCTGGGCGACGGAGCCATCGAAATTACGCCGGGAGACAAAGGCGAAGCCATCAAGAACGGTGATCGTATCGTTGGTCGAACTGCGACTGACCCCACGGAAATCGTGGCCAGAGTCGAACAGCGTCTAGCGTCGACATTGGTTTCCTTTGAGAGAACCGGACAACAATGGGGCACGCTGGCCAACAACCTGAACCGAGTGCTGGAAGCATCCGGTCCCGACGGAATTAATACAATTCAAAGATCGGCCATAGCGCTGGAGCAATTTACACGCACGATGAAGTCCGCCGAAGACACGCTCACCGCAGCCGGATCACTGATCGGTGATCCACGATACCAGCAACAGCTTCAGCAGACGCTCTCTGCACTGCCCGAATTGTTGACCGAGACACGCGGCACACTTCGTTCTGTCAATTCCGTCATTCGTCAGGTTGATTCCACGATGGAAAACATCAATACAGCCACGGCGCCACTGGCCCGGGACAGTCAGACGATGGTCACACGTCTGAACCAGTCTCTGGGCAACATCGAGGCCATGACAGGCGAACTGGCCGTCGTCGCAAGACTGGCCAGTCGACATGACGGTACTGTCAAGAAACTCCTGACCGATCCATCGGTCTATCGAAATCTGAATTCAACGGCTGCATCGCTGGCAGTTCTGCTGGAGAATCTGAAACCGGTGGTATCAGACCTACAGATATTCAGCGACAAGGTTGCCCGACACCCGGAACTGCTGGGCGTCCGCGGCATTGTGCGAGGAAGCACTGGCATCAAGGATTCCGGCGTCGTTCCGGCGGCGTTCGAAGATGACAAACGTTAGAGAATCTGTCTGGCGATGTGTTCCGGGCCCTGAACTGAACTCGATGCCCACAGATCGAGACAGCCGTGGTCAGTCATGAATCTGGATTGGCTGGAACTATCAAGAGTTCCACTCAGAGACCCTGATCGGTACTGCCGTCCAGCCGGTACACACAAACGAACGGTTAAACGCACAACACCCGTAATCAACGATTTACCAGGGTCAGATGCCGGACTTACATTCCGTGCACGGCTTGACTGCGAAGTAACAGCCCGCGTTCAATAACGTCCTTCGATACGTCCGGCTGCCGGGGACGCATCGGAATGTCAAAACGTCGATGATCTCTGATGTGTGTACCCAGAAAATTGTCGCTCAGAAAGTCAAGCGGAAAATGCTGATACCAGGGGGCTCGTACGTTGACTCTCTGAGTCTGCGTTTCGTATCCGTCCTTAATCAGCTGTATTTCACGAGTTCCATACCACGTGTAGTCAATTGACGTTGGTGTGTAGCCGACGTCTTTGCCGTCGATCCGAACCAGCGCACCGGTTGGGTTTGAGTTAATCGTCATGCGGCGATGAACGCAGCCCGTCGGACACAGCATCAGCACAATGGCTGCCACCCGCAGTGACCGGGCAAGACCCGAACGCTGCTGAGGACTGAACTGCGGCCGCGAAACATGAACGTTGTACGGCGAAGAATGTTTGTCGGCAGATGGCGACATAGTGCGGGTGGGATTACTGACGGCCTGATTCGGCCTCGCGGATGGGGGATGGCGTGCGAAGTTTCGGGCGGACCGGTCCGTGAGGTCTGGACGTACCCGGAACCACCGAACTGCTCAGATTAGTGCAAACATGAGTCTTCGGCCAAGACCACTTTGTACGGGAGAGGTGCCTGCAAATACGAACAGATTTCCGTGCCCCAACACAATAATTCGACATTTCTCCTGCCCTACAAATAAGTTACGTCATATGCACACAATCCATCCCCAAAGTTACCATGTCAGTTTTTTGGGGAATCGTTGCCTTCGTGTCCGCCCGTTCCTGTGATGATTTGCGTTGTCGTCCTTGAGAAGTAAACTTGCCTGTTTCGCGAATTCGAACGGATTTTCGCTTCCTGATGCAATACGAAATCGTGTGGCGGAGGGTCGCGTTGAGCAATAAAACAGATGACTGATCAACCGCTGGTTCACTATGCCTCCCGCACGGATGTGGGTATGCGCAGAGCGGCGAATCAGGATTCACTAACCGTTCGTTTATGCTCAGAGTACGAGGAATGGACTCAGTGTGGTCACCTGTTTGTGGTGGCCGACGGAATGGGTGGTCATTCCGTCGGTGATCTCGCCAGTCGAATCGCGGTAGAGTCGCTACCGCTCGCTTACTTCAAAATGGATGTAACATCGCTGTCTGAACGTTTGGCGGGGGCACTAAGGGCGGCCAACCGTTCAATCAACGACAAGGCGCGAGAGAATCCTGAATTTGCTGATATGGGCACCACCTGCACAGCGCTGTCGCTGTCGTCTGAGGGGGCGTATATTGGACACGTTGGAGACAGTCGGGCATACAGGGTGCGTGATGGGATTATTCAGCAGCTTAGTTTTGATCACAGTCTGCAGTGGGAAATGATTCGGCAGGGCAGAGCAACAATGGGCAACGTGGACATGTTGCATCCGCGAAACGTGATCACTCGCTGTCTGGGTCCGGATCAGAATGTTGTGATTGATGTGGAGGGACCGTTTGACGTTCGAGCAGGTGATCAGTTCGTTTTGTGTTCGGATGGATTGACTGGCCACGTTTCTGATCGGGAAATTGGTGCCGTCGCGTCCAGTGTGCCACCAGCAGAAGCTTCACGGTTGCTGGTCAATCTGGCAAATTGCCGTGGCGGGGCAGACAACATTACGGTGGTTGTCGCACACGTTGAACGATATCCCGTAATCACGGAATCGGTCGTGGACGGACCACAGACAACTCAGCCGCCGGCAGGAAAGAAGACAGAGGCAAAGAAATCCGGACACATTCTCAGCAGGACCGCTTCTGTTGTATTCGCTGTGCTGGCCACCGCAGGACTGGTTTTTCTGCTCCTGGGGAAAAAGTATTATGGACTGCTGCTGATATGTCCCGCACTAATCCTTGTATTTGTGCAGATGATTATTTCGACCAGCCGGAACACTGAGGAAAAGGTCACCGACGAAACACTCGGCACAGCACAACCAGAGAGTCGCAGTGGAGACGTACCTGCAGTCAGATCTCCGTATCGATCAGCGGCATCGGCCGTAAGCAGTGAGTTTCTCGAATTCCTGGCAGAGGCCCAAAGCGAACTGACTCAGGCAGCAAAAGAAAACGGGTGGGCGGTTGATTTCGAGTCGCTCTCAGATGTGCAGCGGCAGACGGTAGCGGCCTTGAATCAGAACAAGCCGGACCGTTGTGTACGGCTGCGTGCAAAGGCGATCGATTCGTTAATGAAGGAATTGTACGCGAAAACCCGTCGCAATTGATCACCGGGTGCCACCAGCAGCGAAATCAAGCATCTGGCCAGCTTCCCATAGTCAATCAGTCGCCGTAAAAGGGTAAGGGCACGGTTGATCGCATAGTCATCCAAACGGCAGTGTGAGCATACGCGTTCGCAGGGGTTGGGACATCGGGACGCAGGCGGCCTGGGATTGCGTTCAACACGACAATATGCGGCTGCAGCCGGGAGCACCATAGTGCGGTCCTCTTTGCCGCCTTTTTCATAGGCAGTGCCGCCGGCAGATTCTGCCGATTACGTCTGTCCGTGATCCGCATGAATGCCTAGACTGCGTCGCTTGGGTGTTGAACGCATGACGTGGGCAGGGAGGTTTACGTGTTCTTCCTTCGAAGTATGCGAAGACGACTGGTGACTGGATTCACAATCGCGATTGCGCTGTTACTGGCGGTTGCCACAGCTGCGATTCTGGGGCTGATCTGGCATCAACAGGCCGTCGACGAATTCAAGACACTGGTTCACCACAGTCCGGACAAAGGAAAGCTGATTGAAGATCTCTCGGAGATTCTGATTGCGTTGAAAAGCAATGTTGCGCCGCATCGACCGGAAGCGGCGCAAAAGATCAAGAACGACTACCGCGAAAAAGTAGAAGATACGATCGGTGAGGCCCGAAAGTTTCGGCAACGCATCGAACAGACAATGAACGGACTGGAATTATCACAACGAGGTGTTGGAACAGCGATTCTGTCGATGAAATTAGCAACGGTTGATGAGGAACTGTTGAAGCTGTCGTTACTGGAAAAACAGATTCAGTTCCGCCATGACGGCACGTCACCTGAACTGATCACCGAAATTCGGATGAAGGCCAGCGAGCACGTTCTTCGAATTTTTGAGGTACTGGGCCGGCTTCCCGCTTACCAGACCGAACAGCCAGTCGCCGGGCTGCGGATGGAACAGAAGAAGTCTGCGCAGCTGATGAACATGGTATTAATAGTCACCACCGTGGCTGTCGTTGCCTATATCATTACGGTTGTTTGTGGCTTCCAGTGGATTTCGTATCCTCTACGTACGATTGCGAAAGGCACCTCCAGAATTGCCAATGGCGATACGGACTACCGACTGGGATCGGTGTCTCGATGGAACGATGAATTCGCTGACGTTGCTGCCAACTGCAACCGCATGGCCGACCGTTTTCAGGAGGCCGAAGACAGTCTCAGTGCCAAAGTGGAAGAACGAAGTCGACAACTGGTACGTTCCGAACAACTGGCGGGCGTTGGATTTCTCTCGGCCGGTGTTGCCCATGAAATTAATACTCCACTGTCAGCGATTACAATGGCCGCTGAATCACTGCGGTTTCGCCTGAGTGAGCATCTGGACCCGAAGCAGAAGGATACGACTGAAGCCCTGGGACGTCTGGACATGATTCAACGCGAATCAAAACGTTGTGGACAAATAACTCGTCGGCTGCTCGATTTTGCACGCAATGATAAACAAGACATCCTGCCGCATGATCTGACACACGTTGTCCGGGAGGTACTGGACATGGTGCGTCCGATGGACCGATACAGCGATCGAAATGTTGTGTTCCATCCGTCAGATCCAGTGATCCTTGAGATAAACGCGTCACAGATCAAACAGGTCGTACTCAACCTTGTTGCCAATGGCCTGCAGGCCACGGCCGCCGGCGGAACGGTGCAAATCCGACTGGAAGGGCAGATGGACTGGGTCATCATTGAAATTTCAGACGACGGACACGGCCTGGAGCCGGAAATCATGGGCAACCTCTTTGAACCGTTTTTCTCAACAAAGGAAACGGGGCAGGGCACAGGACTCGGCCTCAGCATCACCCATCGAATCATCGAAGAACATCATGGGACCATAGACCCATACAGTGAAGGTCCCGGCAAAGGCAGTCGGTTCAATATCCGTCTGCCGCGACGACAACCTCAACAGAAGGCTGCATGATTCTTCCTTCTTTCACCAACGACCGGGCCTCGTATTCTGCCGGTAAATCATGCTGTGCGGGACTCGAAGCAGATATTCACAAAGTTGAATCGCAAATACGTATCTATTACTGCTGGCATCAGCGGCCAGCGGCGACGTATAATCTGCTCAGGTTCACAGTTTTGACTCCGTTTAAGTAATTGACCAGCCCTTCGGACAGCGCGCATGTCGGGAATTCCGCAAAACGTAGTTTACGCTTCACTTGTGATTGCCGCGTTAATGGGTCTTGCCAGCATCGCGGATCTAGCGACCGGCAGTCCGTTTGGCGGGCAAACGGTGTTCGATATTCTTTTCATCATTTCTGCCGGAATTACAGCATTTCTGGGCATCGACTGCCTGAGAGACGCGAAGTGATCCGACATGCCGTCGTCTGACTGCGACGCTCCAAATGTGCCCGAAATTGTGAGCTCGGCTGCCGCGAATTCCAACTGTGGGCAGCACAGGCGGGTTACAGCTCAGGCCAGTCACGTCCTGCCACCCTCACAAAAAGCACAGGAGATCCCTTGCAAAAGCCTTGTGCAGTTTTCCGGGCTTACCGTGAGATGCTCCGGTTATCCCGACTACGCAGCGCAATCACGCCGGACAGTCAGCCCATCTTTGCCAGCCAATCTAAACGCCACCAGAATCGTGAAAGAGGAGTGGCGGTTAAGCAGGGCAAGACCTTCAAGCCGCACATCCCGCACGACGATAGTTTCCGACAGTCCCGAGTTCGGTGACGACAACTCAATCGCGGTATTCTTTATTCAATGTGCCACGGTGGAGTGTTACTGGTATTTGGTAATGACAGGTTTCCACGGAAGGAGACTGGGCGATGAATTGGGTTCGACTGTTCTGTGTAGCAATCATTTTCTGCATCATGACTGCAACAGTACCGGCTTCCGTGTTCAGATTTGGAGGCAGTAAGCCCAACGGATGTGGCGACGACAGTCAGCCATTCTGCTGCCAACCCACGATCGTACGACCGTGCTGGACCAACGTTCATACCTTCCAGCGCAAGTGCTCCAGTGTCAAACCTTCGTGTTGCAACACCTGCTGTGCACCGACGACCTGCTGTGCACCAACAGATTCCTGTAGTGATCAGGGATCGTGTTGTCCGGCAGACGGATGCGGAGAAAACTCGTGCTGTGTTCCGTCGGCGGGCGTGCAGGAAGGCTGCTGTGCCAGTCAGGAAGAATGTTGTGCCATTGCGACACTGATTTATCAATCAATGACTGCTTGCTATGCGAAGGACCGGAAAGAGGCCATCCATCGTCTCGGTGATCACTTCGACTGCTGTTGTCATCCAGAAATCATGAATGCCTTTATCTACGCTCTGAATGACAGTGACGAACGAGTTCGCGCTAAGGCCGCCGATGAGATCGGTGACCAGATTCGCCGCAACCGGTGCTGCTGCGGAGCTTCCACAATCTCGGCGCTAACCTGTGCCCTGGCAGACTGTGATCGGAGCGTTCGTCGTCAGGCGGAAGAGGCACTACTGTGGAGCGGATATGAAATCGTGGATAGATGCTGTGTAAAGCAACCCTGTCGTACGTGCGCTCCGGGTACAAATGTGTGGGCCGGTCACAACGAAGGTATTGCGAGCGCAACGTCCGGTGCTGAAGAATTGGTGGTTCCCGCCCTTTTTCCGCCAACGTCCCCTGTACCACCACCGGCTCCTGAGCCGGCAGCAGCTCCGTCAGCACCTGTCGAAGTCCCCGCAGATAGCGCCTCATCGATGTATGACAATGCACCGCCGGGGTCGGTAGAAGGTTCAGAGACGGCGCTGAATTCTGAGGAAAATCGGCTACCACGCTCGATCAGCCGACTCGACACGGAAACGTTTCGGACCAGTTTGACAGCATTTCTCCAAAAGATCCGGCCATAAGAAGGATCAGGTCATCGCGAAACCAACACTGAAACAGTGGCTTCCGGTTTATGCCGGAAGCCACTGTCGTTTCGTAAACGGATAACATGCAGTCGCGCTGGCAACAATTAAGGGATTGCTCCATCGCGACTCGACCCGTATTCGTAAAATACGTCATTCCCTCTGGAAGAAGCGAATTCGATCCATGCTCGAGCCCAGTCCGCCCAGCCGCAAACCGTCATACTGGGTGATCGGCTGCGCTGTGGTATGGGTGACCCTGTTCCTGAGTTGTTTTTACAGTCAGGGGCTGCCCAACAATTCGTCATCCGCTGAAGCGTTAACTCGAGGTGACATCGGGGAATTCATCAGCGTGCAGTTTGCGACGCTTCTAAACCCGCTGGACTACACCTCGTCCACCAGTCCCCGATCCGGCTGGCAAAACCTGGCAGAACGTGTGCCGTTTATCAGAACCGCTGCAGTACTGTGGCTGGCGGCATGGACACTGGGACGACTCGCGGTCAACCTGATTCTGGGACCAATTCGGCTGCTGAAGAGTGAACGCATCGTCTTGGACTTCGGGGTAGGCATATCACTGCTGACCCTGTGGACTCTACTGTGCGGCCTGGCCGGGCTGCTTCACACCAACGTGTTACTCGCTCCGTCCGGTGCTGTTTCGCTGTTGCTGCTGATGAGCAGGTTAACCAGACCTCGAAGTGTCGCGGAAACGTGGGTGGCCCCGCGAACAGCAAATCCGGAAAAGGTCCATCGCGGTCTGCTGTTCCTGCTGATAATCATGCCGGCACCGTTTGTCCTGCATGTCTTCCTGGGAGGGATGACGCCGCCCTTTGACTTCGACGTGTGCGAATACCATTTACAAGGGCCCAAAGAGTGGTTACAGAGTGGCAGAATCCGGACACTGAAACACAATGTGTATACCAGTTTTCCATTTCTGAGTGAGATGTTGAGCCTGCATGCGATGGTGCTGCAGAACGACTGGTGGCGAGGAGCGATCGCAGGGAAGCTGGCGCTGACATCGTTTCAGTTTCTGTCAGCGGTCTCTGTCTTTGCAATCTGCCAGCGTTGGATCGGAACAGTGTCGGGGCTCATCGCCGTGACTGCTCTGTCGTCGACGCCGTGGACAACTCGAATCTCCATCATCGCCTATGCAGAAGGCGCCATCACTTTTTATCTGGCAGCAAGCATCATGAGTGGCCTGCTGGTGACCGCAACAAGCGTCCCGCGTTACCGCTGGCGTTTCGTCGGCTTAACCGGATTTCTGGCGGGCAGTGCGATGGCTGCAAAATATCCCGGACTGGTTTCGGTCGTCATTCCGGCAGCGTTGTTTGTGGCATGGTCGGTAAGGGAATCCAGTTGTCCAACAACGGCCCGGCAAAAGTCGGAATCAGGCGACGCTGCCTGTCCGCGCGACGCAGCACTCTCACGGAGATTAATCCTGCAATATGCTGTTGTGTTCGCTTCAGCGGTATTGCTCGCTGTTGGTCCGTGGCTGGCAAAGAACGCCGCGGAAACCGGAAATCCGGTCTACCCTCTGGGGTACAGCGTCTTCGGTGCGAATGACTGGAGTCCTGACATGGACCAAAAGTGGCAAAGGGCGCACAGTCCCGACGATCACGATGTGACAAGAATCCCTGCTCATCTAATGGACGTCACTGTCCGCAGCGACTGGCAGAATGGATTCCTGTTTGCGTTTGCGGTCCCGGCGCTACTGATGGTTCGCAGGCAGAAGACTATCGGCTGTCTCTGGGCCTACGTCATCTGGATGCTGGCAACATGGTGGGCCCTGACGCATCGCATTGACCGATTCTGGATTCCTCTGATCCCCGTACTGGCCGTGCTGGCCGGCGCGGCCTGGCAGCTGAACACCTCTGTTTTCTGGCGATATGGCATGATGCTGATACTGTTCATGTGCTGCGTGTTCAATTATGGATTCATTCGCCTGCCGGTGATCGGGTTTCATGCAGGACTGATGCCGATGGCTGAGGCTCGCACACGCCCCGTTCGTCAGGACCTGCGTCTGCTGAATTCGACGTTGCCGAAACACGCTCGAGTGCTGATGGTGGGCGAGGCAGCCGTATTCAATGCGACGTTTGAGCTTGTCTACAACACCGTCTTCGACGAGTGCATATTCGAACAGTGGACCAGCGCAGCGGGCAGTTCAATGGAGTCAGGACGCGCCACGATGAAACCAACCGACGAAATAAGATCTGTCTTGCGCGAACAGAACATCACTCACATTTACGTCAACTGGTCAGAAATCCTGCGCTATCGACAGACCTACGGCTACACCGAGTTTGTCACGCCGGATCGTTTTACCATGCTGCAGTCAATGGGACTGTTGGCAGCACCCATCACGATCTCGCGCGGCGACTGGACGTCCCTGGACCGCCGACAACAGGCAAATGTTTCCTCCTGGCACGGAGCACCGGCTCTGATGAATGGCAGCAGTTCATGGAACAGCATCCAGATCTACAGAGTCACATTGTAGCGGCGGACTCAGCAGCTGCCTGGTGATGGCTGTTACAGCTGACACGTTCTGCCACACTGTATGAATCATTGGTGTTGCCGGTGTAGGCCACGATCAGTTCAGCCAGCAGTCCGAGTGACATGGCCTGCCCGCCCAGCAGTGTTGCGGCAATCGAATAGGCCAGTAGCGGCCGACCTCCGATCGGTTCAGCGGCAAACACTGGCACAACGTGCATCAGCAGCCAGATGAGTGACAGATAGCCCAGTCCTAACATTCCAATCGCGAAGAAGAACAGCCCCACAGCTCCCAGAGCGTGCTGGGGCCGACGACCGAAGCTGATCAGAAAAGTCACAGTCAGAAGGTCCAGCAAGCCGCGTAAGAACCGCCGCACGCCATATTTTGATTCACCATGCTGACGGGATCGGTGGTGCACGGGAATTTCGGTCACACGAAAACCCCGTGCGAAAGCCAGCACCGGTATGAAACGATGTAGTTCGCCGTAGATGTTGATTTCTGCCGCCACGTCCGACCGAAACATCTTCAGACCGCAGTTGTGGTCATGCAGCTTCAGACCGGTCATGGAACTGACCATCCAGTTGAACACACGACTGGGATACACCTTGTGCCATGGATCCAGTCGACACTTCTTCCAGCCGTTGACCACGTCGTATCCTTCGTTGATAAGCTTCAGCATTTCCGGAATTTCGGCCGGATCATCCTGCAGATCAGCATCCATCATCAGGATCAATTCGCCCTCAGCTGCTCTCATGCCAGCCGTCAGCGCAGCGGCCTTGCCGAAGTTGCGTCGAAATCGAATTCCGCTGATGCGTGAGTCGAGGACGCTGAGTTCAGAAATAATCTGCCACGACGAATCCGTGGAACCGTCGTCGATGAAGATCACTTCAAATCCATCAACCGCCGTTTGTGCAACCGCAAGAATCTCATCCCACAACTGACGCAAACTACCTTCCTCATTCATCACCGGAACAATAATGGACAACATGACGTCGTTCCCTGTTACTTCTTCTGAACGGTTCTCTTCGCAGCATCCACACCAGCTGCATCTGAAACGTCTCCATCACGTTCTCGCAGTGCTTCTCCTGAAATCAAATGAACAAGTTCCTGGCCGAGTCGATCCATTTCCATCACCAGTGCGTCAATCCGCCCTGCCAGGAACATGTAAACGGCGAGTGCGGGAATTGCGATAAAGAGTCCCGCCGCGGTCGTCAGCAGTGCCATAGCGATCCCGCGTGCCAGCTGTTCGGCCTGTCCCATCGCATTACTTTCTGCGATGTCATTAAACGCCTGGATCATGCCGATGACGGTTCCCAGCAATCCGATCAGTGGGCACAGAGTAGCAACTCCGTTCAGCACCCGAAGTCGAGTTTTCAGCTGGCTGATCTGCCGTTCGCCCCCGTCGATAACTGCCTGTTCGATTTCGACACTCGGCTTTCCCCATTTGCGAACACCATGCAGAAACACGTCTGCCATGGGACTGCCGTCCTGCTGACACACAGCGATGGCGTTAGGCTTGTCCATTCTTCCGGAACGCAATAACTGCAGAAATCGGTCGACAAACGCCCGAGGAATCACGCGGCGATGACGCAACAGAACGGTGCGTTCAATACCGCACCACATGGCGGCAATTGACGCCAGTGCAAAGACAATTGCGAACGGCACACCGATCGAACGTACGATTTCCTGAGGCGAACTGGGGATCGCTGAACCAGCAACAGCCGAAGTGCTCCGTGCCGGCGCTGTTTCTGCAGTCGGTGACGGTTCGTCTGTCTGGCCGTGAACTCGGCCAATCGGCCCTGCGCAAGCCAGCAGAAGTAACAGCGTGAACGACAGAAATCGTTGAAAGAAACACCGAAGGACAAGTAATTTCATGGGGCAAGAGACAGACAGGAGAACGGAAATCAACAGTGGGAATGCCGATTGTAACAACGAGTCATCGCCTTGGCGTGAAGGAATCGCCGATTCTGCGGTATCGCGGCAGTGATTCCGATATGACACGTATCTTACTTCGATGAAGCCCCCAGTTGCTTGAGTTTTAAAGCGGCTTTTGCTGCGAGTTCTGCGCTCGGAAACTCTTTCACCAAATCCTGATAACTGCGTATAGCGCCGTTTTTGTCACCCAGTTCAAGCTCGCATCCTGCCGCCTGAAACAGACCTCGCATCCGCCATTCATCGGCCCCCTGATAGTTCAGATAGACCCGATGATACTCCGTCAGTGCTTCCTTCCTGCGATTCTGCAGCAACAGAGTTTCGCCAATCAAAAACTGACATCGCGCTGCAGTTTCTGTACCTCGCCCGACTTCGTCCAACGTGACCTGCTGAAAATGCTCTCGTGCCTGGTCAAAATCCGGCTCGGGCTGAGACTTCCAGCGACGGCCCTGAACATCGTGAATTTGAAACAGAAATCGTGATTCGGGTGAACGCTCAATCAACTCACTGGCCAGCGAATCGATGGCACCATACTGCTTCCTGGCCAGGGCGATCTCGGCCAGCACGATCCAAATGCGTTCAGTCCAGTCGGCTGCGGCAATCTGGCCATCCAGCACGCCTTTCCGTAAGGCCTGCAGGGTTTGTTCGGCTGCCGGCAGGTCCCCCTCTCCCAGTTGTCCTTCTCCGTAGAACAATTGAACTTTTGATGTGTGACTGCTGGCGCTGAATTCCGTAACAAACAGATTGGCATATTTCAGCACGTCCGGCCATTTTCGCTGAGCCGCACTGATATCAATAACATGATACAACGCCGGCTCCCTCGCCGATTCGGACAACTTCCTGTCCGTCGCAATTCTTGTAAACTCATGCAGAGCGGTATCCAGATCATTCGCCTGCATTCTGCTTTCGGCCAGTGACAACCGTGCCTGACCGGCATGTGGACTCTCTGGAAAATCCGTCAGAAGTCGGCGGTAGATTTCATCCGCTCGTTCATATCGTTCGTGCTGAAGATTCAGGTAGGCCCATTCATCCAGTATATCATCCAGACGATCAGATGACTCGAAAGTCGTCACAAGTGCTTCCCACGCCTTGTCGGCGACGTCCACCTGCCCCTCTTCGCCGATGAGCCGGGCAAACATCTGTCCGGAATCAAGAAACCAGGGAGCGTTGCCGACAGTCGGATCGCTCGCCGCTTTTTCCGCCAACTGCTTGTGCAGTGCCGAAAACAGTGGAGCCGCTGACGTGCCGTCCCCCGCTTCGAACAAACTCAGAGCAGCCATATAGGCCGCTTCCGTCGCACCGTCGGACTCCGGATACGCCTGCGATAACTTTGTAAACAACTGCTCTGACTTTGCGAAGTCCTGCAGCCGATAACGGCTCCATGCCGCTCCGGACAACGCCGCCGCGTGCACTTTTCCACGTGTTTCCTGCTGCGCAGCAATTTCAAACAACTCTGCTGACGTTGCAAAGTCTTCGTGCTGCCACACAGCTTCCGCAGACTGCAGCACTGCCATCCACGTCTGCGGATTATCAGAAAACTCGCTGACCAGCCGATCCAAGTCCCCCCTTGCCTCGGCCGCATTCTTCAGATGGCTGAAGGCAACAGCTCGAGCTGCCAGCACGTCGACAACCTGTATGCTATCCGGCTGCAGTTCGAGCAATTCGTCAGCAAACCCCTGAACATCCACGTACTGCTTCAGTTCCAGACTGCTCATCGCAGCCAGGGCCAGCGCGCCGGTCAGATCGGCATACATGGGATCACGCAACCGCTCACGCAGAGGCATGATTTCGTTCAGCACTAATTCAAACTGTCTGTCCTGGTGGAGTGCTCGGATCAAGTGGTAACGAGCAAGACTGGCATCCTGTGAATTCGAGTCAGCAGTTTCTATGACTGTGCGGAGCACCGAAACTGCGTCCTGCGGTTTCTGGGAGTTCATCAGAATGCGACCGACCAGAATCTGAAGTCGTGGAGTCTGTCGCTGATCCGGGAAGTCTGCACTCACGCGGTCCAACAGGTCGCGTGAAGTGTTCAGCTCCTCAAGCTCCATCAGCAGCTCAGCAGCATTAAGCAGGCTGTCGACCACGTGCGAATCATGAGGCCACCGATCGGCAAGATCGCGGAACATTTGAGCAGCCAGCTGTTTCCGGCTATCCAGCTGTTCCACCTGAGCTCGCTTGAACAGAATTTCTGCTGCCAGGGGCGAGTCGCCGGCTGCCGCATACGCAGCAGAAAGCGCCTTGCGAGCATCGTCCAGCTGACCAAGTTCTCGCAGACACAGCCCCTTCAGCATTGTTGCCTGTGGCAGAAGCTTCGATTCCGCTGCCACTTTTTCAAGGCGGACCAGCGCTTCCTCATGCTTGCCACGTCGAAAAAAAGCTACACCACACTGCAACGCCGCAGAGTTCGCAATGGACTGACCTTCGTAATCCGCCACAATCCGGTCATAGGAATCACTGGCCTTTTCATATTCGCCGTCGTCAAAATGCATGGTACCCATGCGAGCCAATGCACGAGCAGAAAGTACGATGACCTTTTGTTCTGCCAGCTGTGAGTAGAGCTGCAGAGATTCGTCTTTTTTTCTGAGTCCTTCCAGCGATCTGGCCAGAGCGAAAGTGGCATCCGGCATAAGTTGTGCTTCGGGGGACACCGACACGAGCGCTCGCAGCGTCGACTCCGCCCTGGCCCAGTCGGCAACGGCGTTGTAACTGTTGCCCAGCATCAAACTGGCCCAATTGTTCAGATTGTGTCCAGGATGTCGGGAAAGATAGTCCGTCAACTGCGAGATGGCAGTCTTATACTGCTTCAGGTAGAAGCTGCATTCGGCCAGCCGGTACCTGGCGTCGGCGATATTCCGACTGTTGGGACTGTCTGCGATGAACGTTTCAAACTGTTTCTGAGCGGGGCCGTAATCTTCCAGTGAATTCAAGGCAAGCCCGTAATAAAGACGAGCCAGACCGGCGCGCGGATGCTGCGGATACGCTTTCAGAAAGGCACCAAATGTGTCCGACGCAAGGTTCCAGCGTTCTTTGCGAAACAGGTTCACCGCCAGATTGAAGTCATCTGTGGCCTTGTCTGCCGGTGCGGCTGACGGAACGGCCAGTAGAAACGCAGCGGCAACCAGCAGCGACAGCAGTCGACACGCTAAAGAACGCGTTTTCATTGTTTGTACTCGTTGTGTAACATCGCGTTTCGTAGCTCTGCTGTGCATAATCCGATTACCTTCTACTGCGGACTCCTGATGCGGGCCTTGCCAGTGGCCTCATTCTACGCGTGGCTGACGCCGATCC
>Ga0315331_10000105_pt1 | contig 47924 bp, 52 predicted proteins | sample M160m34915metaG_FD_203456 | JGI IMG/M metagenome (GOLD analysis project Ga0315331, IMG submission 203456) | Ammonia-oxidizing marine archaeal communities from Monterey Bay, California, United States - M1 60m 34915 | ecosystem: Environmental > Aquatic > Marine > Intertidal zone | place: USA...
GGGGTCGACTTCGTTCCGACGAAGCTCCACGTCCTCTGGGGGCACCATTTCGCCTCGATCGCCGGCGCGGCCCCGATCGTGGGCCCCTCGATCGCGGTCATCTGGGGCTGGCTGCCGGCGCTGCTCTGGGTCTGTGTCGGGACCGTCATGATGGGCGCGGCGCACGACTTCTCGGCCCTCGTGATCAGCGCTCGACACGGCGGACGCTCCATCGGCGACGTGGCCGGCAGTGTGATCGGCGAGCGCGTCCGCACCCTATTCCTCGTCATCATCTCTTTGCTGGTCTGGGTCGTCCTCGCGGTCTTCTCCTACATCATCGCAACGCTCTTCGTTTCGACCCCGAGCTCCATCTTTCCGATCAATATCCAGATCGTCATCGCCATGGCGCTCGGCTGGCTCGTCTACAAACGCGGCATGCCGATGTTCCTCCCCTCACTCATTTGTTATGCGGTTCTGCTGACCGCCATCTCCTACGGCGGCGATTTCGTCGAGAATTTCCCTGCGGTCTCGGCCATCCCGGTCACGACCTGGGTCGTACTTCTGCTCGGCTATTCCTTCGTCGCGAGCGTCATGCCCGTATGGCTCCTCCTGCAGCCTCGGGACTACATCAACTCTCACCAGCTCGTCACCGGGCTCTTCGTGCTCTCGGCCGGGCTCCTCGTCCTGCGACCGGAGGTGGTGGCCCCTGCCATCAACCCCTCGCCGGAGGGCGCTCCCTCGCTGATCCCCTTCCTCTTCGTCACCATCGCCTGCGGCGCCATCTCGGGCTTCCACGGGCTGGTCTCCTCGGGTACGACCTCCAAGCAGCTCGCGCGCATGAGCGATGCCCGTCCGATCGGGTACGGCGGTATGTTGGCCGAAGGCTTCCTCGGCCTGATGGCCGTGCTGGCCGCCACGGCCGGATTCAAGACGACCGCGGATTGGTCGGTCCACTACGAGAGTTGGGGAGCGGCCAACGGACTCGCCGCCAAGCTCGAGGCTTTCGTGAGCGGGGGGGCGAGCTTCGTCGCTGCTCTGGGCATTCCCTTCGAGACGGCGCGCACCTTCATGGCCGTGATGGTCATCGCCTTTGCCGCGACCTCTCTCGACACGGGCGCGCGGATCCAGCGCCTCGTGCTCGCGGAGCTCGGTGATGCCTATCGCATCGCCCCGCTGGGGAATCGCTTCGTGGCAGGAGGCCTCGGCGTCGGCGCCGCGCTCTTGCTCGCCGTGACCCAGGGTGGCGGTCAAGGTGGGCTCGCGCTCTGGCCCCTCTTCGGCACGACGAACCAGCTCGTCGCGGGCGTCACCCTTCTGATCGTGTCGATCTGGCTCAAACGCCAGGGCAAGCCCTATCTCTACACCCTGGTCCCAATGGTGGCCGTCGCCAGCGTCACGGCCTGGGCCATGGCCGGCAATCTGCTCGACTACTATGCCGATTTCGAAACGCTCTGGTTACTCTCGATCTCAGGCACGCTGATCCTCGCCCTCGACGTCTGGATCCTCCTCGAAGGCTTTCGCGTGCTGCGCGACGCGCGTCCCAGCAGGCCGTCGGAGGCCTAGAGAACGAGACCCCCACTCCCCGTCGCCCCCCCGCTCGGCGAGGGAATCCGCGCCAGGATCTGCTCCGCATCCACCTCCGTCGCCTCGGCGTTGTCCGGCCGCACCTCGGGCACGAGCGCGTTGATCCAACCGAGATGACTCACGAGAATCAGGCTTTCGCCCGGGTAACGCCGGACGAGATCTTCGATCCCGGCACGGCCCCGCGCGGCGAGTTCCTCGTTGGTCTCACCACCGCCGGGGCGAACGGAGGCGTCCCCAGAGAGGAAGGCCTGCAGAGTCACCGGGTCGATGCGCTCGATTTCCTCCCGCAGCCGCCCGGACCAGCCCGGCACGTCGCGTTCACGCAAGCGCCGGTCGAGCTCCACCGGCAAGGAGAGCGCGTTCGCCAAGAACGCCGCCGTCTGACTCGCTCGACGTAGATCGCTCGTCACGATCCGGGTCCAAGGGCGCGAGGACCGCGCCGCGAGCACCGCGGCAAGTGCCTTGGCCTGGGCCTGCCCCCGCACCGTCAGCGGCGGGTCCGCCTGCCCCTGCCATCTCCCCTCCAGATTCCACGGGGTCTGGCCGTGCCGGACGAGCAACAGGCAGGTCCGCTTCGCACCCGCCCCGCTCACGGCTCACCCCCGCGGCCGCCCCGGAGTGGAGGCTCGATCTCCGAGCGCCACTGTCCCCCGATCCGATCCCCCTCGAGTGACTTTGCGAGCGAGCGATAGCCGCGATGTGCTCTCACCTTCAAGGCTCCGGCGGAGATGCCTACCCGGAGAGCAGCCTCCGCGACCGAGAGCCCTTCGACCTGGATCAAGCGGACGGCCTCGCGCTGGGACTCGGGCAGGGACGCCATCGCCGCCGTCAACTCAGGCGATAGAGACGCATCATCCTCCCCGCTCGGCTCCCGTTCGTCCGCCCACTCCTCGGCCACGAGTTCCACTTCTCGCTCGCCCTTACGCTTTCGGTCACGAAAGTGGTCGATGATCGTGTTGCGGACGATGGCCCTCATCCAGGGACCAAAAGGGCGCTCGCCGCGATAGGTTCGACGACCGCGATGGATCGAGAGCAGCGCATTTTGGACCACGTCCTCCGCAGCCGCCGCGTCCCGGATCTTGGCTCGCACGAGCATACGAATACGAGGCTGGATGCTCGTCAGAAGCTCGCGATAGGCCTCCGTGTCCCCGGACTGCGCCAGGCGCATCCAGGCGGAATGGCGCGCTTCCTGCTCCGCGACCGCCGGATCGCTGGCTCGAGCTTGGGTGGACAATTCCGTCTCCGACGCGTTTCGAGCCCGTCCGTTCGAGCGAAAAGCTCGGATGGCCCCGTTGGCCGCATCCTACCACTCCCGCCAACGCCGCCGCTCGCCCTCGGCTCGTTCGCGACGCGAATCAACTCGCCTCTACGCGCCGCGCGATACGAGGCGCGAGTCCAGCGATGGCATGCCCTCGATGGGAGAGAGCGTCCTTTTCCACCCGCGACAGCTCTGCCATCGTGCGCTCGAATCCGAGCGGCTGAAAGACGGGGTCGTACCCGAACCCCCCGTCACCGCGAGCCGCGCTCAGAATCGTCCCCTCACAGCTCCCCTCGGCCACGACGCTCTCGCCATCGGGCCAGGCACAGGCCGCCATGCAGTAGAAACGCGCCCGACGCGGCGAGTCCACGTCGACGAGCACCGACAGCAGATGTTCCCAACGGCCGCGGTCGTCGAGCCCCGGCCCCCCGAAGCGAGCCGAGTAGGGTCCAGGCGCCCCCCCCAAGGCCTCCACTTCGAGGCCTGAATCGTCGGCCACGCAAGGAAGCCCGATCGCCCGCGCCGCGGTGAGCGCTTTGGTTCGAGCGTTCTCCCCGTAATCCCCCCCCTCTTCGGGAAAGGACACGGGCGCAAATTCGGCCAACGATCTCACGTCCCAATCCGCCAGGATGCGGGCGATCTCGCGGGCCTTGCCCGAATTCTGACTCGCGACGACGAGCCGGCGGTCTCGTGTCATGGACCCGCTCCTAGCTTCCCGACTCGAGCAGCCTTTCGATCCGGTAACCCGCCCCCTCGACCGCCTCTCGCTGACGCTCGGCGATCTCGGCGATCCCGCCGAGCGCCAGGTCCAGCAGCGCGTCGAGTTCCGAGCGGTCGAAGGTCGCTTCCTCGCCGGTCCCCTGGACCTCCACGAATCGCCCCGCACCCGTGGCCACGACGTTCATGTCGACGTCCGCGCTCGAGTCTTCGCCATAGGGCAGATCGAGCATGGGCTCGCCCCCGACCACGCCCACCGAGATCGCCGCCACCTGGTCGCGCAGGACAGGGCCCGTAAACGCGCCCTCTCGGGCAAGCCGGGCCAACGCGAGGGCGACCGCGACGAAGGCGCCGCTGATCGAAGCGGTCCGCGTGCCTCCGTCGGCCTGGAGAACGTCACAGTCCACCCAAAGGGTTCGCTCACCCAGGTTCTCCAGTTGTACGACTGCCCGTAGGCTGCGCCCGATCAAGCGCTGGATCTCCATGGTTCGCCCCGAGACCTTTCCACGACTCGCTTCCCGACTCGTGCGCGTGTCCGTCGCCGCGGGGAGCATCGAGTATTCCGCCGTGAGCCATCCCTTACCGCTCCCCCGCATCCAACCGGGCACCGACGCCTCTTCGGAGACCGTGCACAAGACTCGGGTACGACCCATCGAGCAGAGCACCGAGCCCAGGGGTTGTTCCGTGAAATCCACCTCAAACGACAGCGGCCGAAGCTCGTCGGTCCTCCGTCCATCGCTACGCATGCCTGCAATCCCTTCCCGTGGCGCCACGCCCGTGCGCCCCAATCAAAATCACACTCACCGATCCGGCGAGCGCCCTGACTGTCGCACACCTCGACGCTCGTCGTAGCGTGCCGCGAAGGCCGCGATCGCATCCTCCAGGGCACGAGCGATCGCCTCCCGGTGACGCTTGCGACGCAACCCTTTTTCCTCCTCCGGATTCGTGAGGAATCCGATCTCGACCAGGGAAGCGGGCATCTGTACCCCCATCAGGACGACGAAAGGCGCTTGCTTGACACCCCGGGACGACGCCTTTGAAAGCTCGGCGAGTTCGCGCTGGGCGAGCTTCGCGAACTCGCTGGACTCCTGGAGGTGTTGGGTCGCAATCAGGTCGCCAAGGATTGCTGCCAGGGGATCCGCCTGCTCGAGGGCCGGTGACGCGGAGCCGAAGGCCAGGTTCTCCCTCTCCGCCGTTTCCCGAGCCTGGTCATCACTCGCTTCGAGAGAGGCGAAATAGGTCTCGATCCCACTCGGACGCCGGCTGCGGGCAGCATTCGCGTGGATCGAAACGAAGAGGTCGGCGCCTGCGTCGTTGGCGACCGCGGTGCGCTCTTCGAGCGAAAGGAACCGGTCGTTCTTTCGGGTCAGGATCACCCCCACGCCCGCCCGTTCCAGGCGCTCGGCCAGCCTCCGGGTCACGTCGAGCACGAGGTCCTTTTCGCGCAGGCCGGAAGGCCCTGTGGCCCCCTCGTCGTGCCCACCGTGCCCGGCGTCCAACACGACGACGTCGAAGCGGTCGGGGCTGCTCGAAGGATCCGCCGCCCGAGCCCACTCCACCGGCTCCGCCATCAAGACCCACATCGCGAGGGCGGCGACGAGCGCGCTTTTCGTGGCGAGGGCCCACGCGCCCTCCCTCGCTCTCCTACGAGACTCACCCATGGATGACAACCGTCCCCCTACGGCGGCGGAGGTTACCATGCGCGAGCCGATCTTCCGAAGAAGAACCCCGCGCGCGACACCCAGCCCCCACCGGGACGCCACGCGCGGGACTCTAGGCCAGGCCTACTGACCCAGCGAAACCAGGTTCGCCATCAATTCATTCGCCACCGAGACGGTCCGCGTATTCGCCTGGAAGGCGCGCTGCGAGACGATCAGGTTCACGAATTGTTGCGCGAGGTCGACGTTCGACTTCTCGAGGGAACTCGACCGGATCGTCCCAACGTTGCCCGTATTCGCCGCCGCCAGAATCGGCGGCCCTGAGTTGACCGACTCGATGACCTGACTCGAACCGATCTCCGTGAGCCCCTCGACGTTGCCGAAGTTCGCAAGCGCGATCTGCGCGAGCGACGACGTCACCCCATTCGTGAAGACCCCGTTCAGCCGACCGTTTTCATCGATATCGAGCGCAGACAGGGTTCCCGACGCGTAGCCGTTCTGGCTCGCGGCGTTCGTCGTGGTGTCCCCGACGACCTGGGTCGACGCGACGCCCTCGTTCGGGCCTCCCGGATAGGGCCCCATGCTGAAGCTCACGGGCTGAGCCGCAACCACGCCCGCATCCGGGTCGAAATCGAAATTGACGGCACCGCCTGTAAAGCCCTGCATGGTCCCGTCAGCGCCGAAGTTGAGCGTCCCCGAGCCCCCGGTCTGGACCACGAAACGCGGACTTCCCGGGATATCGTCCGTGCCCGCATCCTCCGCGGAGAGCGCGACGTTATAATCCCACTGATTCGCCGCGGTCTTCGAAAAGAAGATCGTCGCCTGACGCGCCGTACCCAGGGAATCGAAGATCGTCACGACCTCGCGCACGTTCGACGTGGTTTCGGGGTTGGCGGGATCGAAAGGTGTGATCGCCGGCACCGTCTCCTCAGAATCGAGGTTCATCGACAGGTCGATCCGCGTCGTCATCTGAGGCGGCGAGAGCGGTAGCCGAACCTGGATATCACCGAGGACGCCGTTGGACGTGCCCGAGGCCTCGTCGATTCCATAACCCTGGAGTCGACGACTGCTCGAGTCGATCAGAAAACCCTGACTGTCGAAACCGAACATGCCGGAGCGTGTATAGGATCGACCGAAGGTTCCCTCCATCACGAAGAAACCACGACCGCTGATCCCGAGGTCCGTCGGTCGCTGAGTATTCTCGAAAACACCTTGCGTGAACAAGGTACTGATCGAGTCCGTCAGGACGCCCGCGCCGATGCGCGAGAAGCCCTGCCCTGCACTGATGCTCTGATTGAGCACCGTCGAAAACTCGGCGCGCTTCTCCTTGAAGCCCGGCGTGCTTGCATTCGCAATATTGTCGCCGATCACTGAGATCTGCGTCGACGCCGTTTCCAGCCCGCTGACGCTGCTGAACAAAGCATTGGTTAGTGACATCTCTCGATCCTTCCTTCGCTGGAGGCCACACCTTCGGTGCGACTCCCGCTGCTGATCTTCCTTGATCGTCGTCGGAGGCCGTCGATCAACCGCGCGGGCCATCCGCGCGACTGCTCTCTCGCCTCCACCATTTTTTCATACGCCCCGACGCGAAGAATCAATCCATCATCCCCCTCGATCGCGGTCGATAACACCTCTGAAAAACTCACGGACGCTGCACTCCCGCGAACTCCGGAGCCTGATTTGAAAGTCCGAGCTCGGAATGCGGTGCCGATCCGGCCGTCCCCCTCGTCGCTCCGCGGAGGTTCACCTCGAGCACCTCGTTCACGCTGAAGATGCGTTGTCCGATCCGAATTCCGGGCTCCCCACCGGCCAGAATCGCGCCCGTCACGGTGCCCTCCACCATCGGCAAGAGCGTGACATTCGGGTTCTGAGCGTTACTCGCGGTGAACTCGATCGAGTAGACACCCGGCCCCAGATTCCGGGAGCGAGGATCGAACGCATAGACGTGATCACCGGGCCGCAACCGGCTCGGCCGCCCGTCTTCACCGGCAGGCAGGAGGGACTCCCTGTTTACCTCACGACCCGAAGCGTCTCGGATGACCACCTCGGCTTCACTCGCCTGTTCCGCGGAGCGATAGTTCATCGTCACGGGGCTCCCCACGTCGTCGACCTCGATCTGGCTGCCGAAGACCGTTACGTGCCTGCCCACCAGATTCGTGGGATCCAGCCCGCTCGCGGGGACCGGAGAGGCCGACTCCCTCGGAGCCAAGGAATTCGCGACGAGGGCATCCACGCCCTCCCGCACCGCAATGAGCTGCTCCACGCTGGAGAACTGCGCGAGCTGGGCGGCGAAGGCCGCCGAATCCTGCGGGTTCAGCGGGTCCTGATTCTCCAGCTGTGCCACCAGCATCGTCAAGAAGTCGTTCTGACCGACTTTGTCATCGTCAGCCTCTCGCGTCGTCTGGGCTGCGAACGTCGATTCGATACCTAGCGCTTCAAGTGCTTCCATCAGTCTCTCCTCCCCGAGTTCGGGTTCAAATTCGAAGGTCCACGCCCGCCTCGGGAGCGGCGGTTGCGATCCGTGGCATGAGCGTCTCGGTCTGCTCCGAAGAGCCTGCCGTCCCAGAAGCAAGGCGCCCCCGGGCTCCGCCTGAATCCTCTGGCGCTTGGTCGTCTCGCTCACTCTCAGGCTGGGCCGAGCGACCTTCGTCCCCCATCCCAAGGTCGACCGACGAGCCGCGTCGCACCTCGAACTGGTCCAGGCGCATATCCCGGTTGGAGAAGGCCTGAGCCAGCCGCTCTGCCTGTTCTTCCGCGACGCCTCGCGCGGCAGCCTCCTGGGCGACCATGACCACGTCCACGACCCCACCACGAAGCGTCACTCGAATCGCCAGCTCACCCAGCTCGGGGGGATGCAAGACGAGCCGAGCGGTCCCCCCACCCCGGGTGGCCAGCCACTCGGTCTGCACAGAGATCGCTTCCGAGGCCACGACCGGAGAAGGCGAACCTGGCGTCGCAGTCGTCGTGACGGCCGTCAACTGGCCCGCGACCGGCGTCGCGGTCGTGGTGGCCGCCGCCAACTGACCCGCAACCGGACTCACCGCCTCCACGGAAACGACCTCCGGGGCTCGCTGAGACGCCTCGGCGCTGGCAGCCGCTTGTCGCGAGACCGCCTCTGCCGAGAGATTGCTCTCCGCCCCTCGCGCAGCCTCCGCCGGATCCGGGCCGCGCTGAGCGCCCTCCCGCGAGCCCTCGTCACCTTCCCCAGACGTCCGCCCTTCCGCAGCCACGAGTATGCCTTGCGCGAGACCCTCTCGGTTCTTCGACGACTCCTGCGGCAGATCGTCCACCCGGGCAGAAGCTGTCTCAGCGACACCCGAGGCCGTCTCCGTCACGCTTGCAGGGCCCTTTGCGCCCCCGTCTCCCAAACCGAGTTCCTCGACCGCGGCACCGAGGTCGACACCTTGGCCGACCTCTATTTCGGTCAGATCCGCCTCTTCCCCGCCGTCGGCCTCATCGAATTCCGTCAGGCGCCCATTCGCGTCCCATTCCGACTCGGCGGCCTCCCGCTCGGTGGGCTCCTCAGCCGGCCGCGATGATCCAGCCGTCGCCGCCGCGCCGGCCTCCGCCGACTCAGCAGCCGCCTCCTCCGAGCCGCCCGTACTGCGACTCTCGGAGCCACTTTCGGAGCCACTCTCAGAGCCATTCTCAGAGCCGGACTCGAATGCGCCGCCGGATTGCTCACGGGCCTCGCCGCTCCGCAGCGTGGACTCGAACACGCCCGGAAACTCCGACTCGCCGCCGGCCCGCTCCGATCGCTGGGCCCCCTTCGGTTCGGCATCGATCGCCTTGATCAGATCCACATTCATCGTCTTTCCCTCATAGTCGTTCGCATTCCGCTCTCCTCGACTCGCCTAACGGGCACGAGCTGCGGGTGCATCAGTTTGCGGATCCAGAGGCTTCAACAACCGCCGGCTGACCAACAGAGCCCGGTCCGGCCGCATGACCGCCAGTACCGCCGCCGCGCTCTTTTTCTTCATGCTTCGCACCACCGAAACCGCGAGATCCAACTCCATCTTGGAAAGAAGGATCGCGGCCCGGTCCGCCTTCATCGTGGAATACACCTCTGCCAGCTGCGTCACCCGATCGCGACCCTGCTCGCTCCACTCGGCGATCCGGTTCTCGACCTGCTGGCGGATGCGGTCGATGTCCGTCGATCGTTTCTCGATCAGATCCTCGAGCTCCGTGACCGCGCGCTCACGCTCGGCGACTCTCTGCTCCCGCACCGCGAGATCCACCTCGCGCTTGCGAATGGCCGCGATGATCGCATCGACGCCCCGCGACAATCCCGCGGCGTTGAGCAGGTTCGGGGCCGTCCCCAGATCCTTCAGCGGCCTCGAGTCCAGATTCACGGGCGCGGTTTCTTCGCCACCCTCCATCGCTCCTCCAGCTTCCGGAGCAGATACTTCCTGCGCAAAGCCGTAGGGCGGCCCGACCAGGACGGCCATGACTCCCAGAAGCAGGACCCCGGCTCGTCGTTCCGCTCGTCGCGGCTGTCGTCGCGTATCTCGGGTCATCCAACATTCTCCCGTCGCGTCATCGGGGACGCTCCACCCGGCCCTCGGGCGGCCAGTCGTTCGACCGCAAGTTCCTCGAGTTCCGCCTGTTCAGCGGCCAGGCCCACTTTTCGATGTTCCAGCTCTGCATCCTCGCGCAGTCGCTCCAGGCTCCGTACGCGGGTTCGGGCGAGGTGCACGCGCGCGCGCGCCGCCTGTAACGGTGCTTCGAGATCCGCTCGAGCGCGTTCCACGCGAGCCAAGCGGAATCGACCCGATGCCACCGCATCCGCACGGAGCGCGAGGCGCTCCCCGTCAGCGCCATTCTGGATTTCGGCTTCCAAGAGATCACGGCCGCGCGAGAGACGATCCGATTCGGTGCGCATCTCCGCTTCACGTTCGAGACGCTCCGACTCGACCGCTGCGAGTTCCACACGGGCGCCCTCGAGTTCGTACTCGCGGAGTCGCAAAATACTCTCGAGGCGAAAACTAAACCGCTTCATGACGCCACCGATTCAATCTCGGGCGACAACAAGCGCCGCAGCACGCCGAGACCCGTGTCGAGGTCCATCACCTCGTCACGCGTCTGCGCAAGGAAGGCCTGGAGCTCCGGCTCAAGACGACGTGCACGATCGATTTCGGGGTCGGTGCCCTCCTGATAGGCCCCCACGGAGATCAGGTCTTCGGCATCTCGATAGGTCGCCATCAAGCGCCGGGCCTCGCGAGCCAACACGCCATGTTCCTCCGACGTGACGTCCGGCATTACCCGCGAGATGCTCGACAGGACGTCGATCGCGGGAAACCGACCGCGCTCGGCGATACGGCGTGAGAGCTCGACGTGACCATCCAGCAGGGAGCGTGCGGCGTCCGCAACCGGTTCATTCATGTCATCGCCCTCGACGAGCACGGTATAGAGCGCGGTGATGCTGCCCGTACCGCTACTGGTTCCGGCCCGCTCGAGGAGCTTCGGCAGCTCACTCCATACGGAGGGCGTGTAGCCGCGGGTCGTCGGGGGCTCCCCCGTCGCCAGGCCGATCTCTCGCTGCGCCGTGCAGAAACGCGTCAGCGAGTCCATCATCAAGAGCACTCGGCGGCCTTCGTCTCGAAAACCCTCCGCGATCGCGGTCGCCACGCGGGCCGCGCGAGCTCGAAGGGGTGCCGGCTCGTCACTCGTCGACACGACCACGACCGATCGAGAGAGCGCTTCACCCAGATCTCGCTCGAGGAACTCCCTCACCTCTCGGCGACGTTCCCCGATCAATGCGATCACGGAGACGTCCACATCCGCCTGACTCGCGAGCTGTCCCATCAAAACGGACTTCCCGACGCCCGAGCCGGCAAAGATCCCGAGTCGCATTCCCTGTCCAACCGTCGCAAAGGTATTCAGAGCCCGGAGGCCCAAATCGAGGGGCTGTGAAATTCGAGCCCGATCGACCGTCGCGACCGGCTCGCCTTCGACCGCCGTCAAACGCACATCGATTAAAGGCCCCGCCCCGTCGATGGGTCGCCCCAGACCGTCGAGGACTCTCCCCAGACATCCCGCGCCGGTCGACACCGAGTCGGCCCGACCCGTGACCCGGACGGGCACACCGACCCGCATCCCTCGCGAAGAGCCAAGCGGCATCACGAGTGTGATCTCGTCACGGAACCCCACGACTTCAGCGGGCACCCATTCCCCGGTGTCTTGCCGGCAGTCGATCTCACAGAACGATCCGATCGAGGCCCGAATGCCTTCGACTTCGACCAGAAGCCCCACGACCGAGCGCACTCGCCCTTCCACGGGGAAAGGTGACCAGCCACGTACCACGGTTGTGGCGCGGTCATAGAAGGCTGCATCGGGTGCGGTGCTCACGAATTCCCCTCCGGCGCTTGGGCATCGAGCGCCGCATCCAGGGCCGTACGTAACCCTTCCACGATCGCGCCTTCACGACCGTCGATGGATGAGCGTGCGTTGACGAGCCGAAAGTCTCCCGGCTCGACGTTCGGGTCCGTTTGGACGGAGAGAACGCCTCGCTCTTGCCAATTCGCGATCTGGTCGGACAACTCGACCGAAAGAATCTCGAAGTCGGATGGGTGTAGGAAGAGCTGACCCGCTTCCCCCTCCCCAAGAGCCTCCACGGCTCGATCCAGCACCCCCCCGAAGAGTGACGCGTCGAGCCTCAGCTCCGCACCGACCCATCGACGCGCGATTTCCACGCACAGATCGAGCACGAGTTCTCTGTTTGCCCCGATCGACGCGCGCGCGGCAAACTCCCATCGATGCGCGGCGAGTTCGACGGCCTCGCAGACGGGTTGCCATCGATCGATCTCTGCCCGGGCAGTTTCGACCCCCCGATCGAAGGCGACTTGTTCGCGTACGGCGACCTCCTCTTCGCTGAAACCTCCGAACTCCGGATCCATCACGGCAGCGACTGCAGGCAGGTCGACCTGAGTAGCCGGCTCCACGACGAATTCGCCGGCCAGAGGATTCACGACCGCCGTTGGCGCGCCCGTGAAGGAAAGCGCAACGAAGCCGGGGGACGTACCTTCGAAATCAGGTCTAAACGAGGACATCGTCGCCTCCTCCGCCGGTATCGATCGTCAGCACACCTTCCTCCTCCAAGCGTCGCGCGATGTCGACGACTTGGCGTTGAATCTGTTCGATCTCGGAGAGGCGCATGGGTGGTAAGAGCTCCGCTTCTTCCTTGATCTGATCCGCGGCACGTGACGACACGTTGGAGAAGACCTTCTCCTTCATCTCGTCGCTCGCCGTCTTCAACGCGATGACCAGGTCTTCGGTCGGGATCTCTCTCAGGAGTGACTGGAAACCGCGCTTGTCGATCGATTCGAGATCATTGAAGGTCAACATCATTTTTCGAATGTCGGCCGCAATCTCCGGATCGCGAGTATCCATCTTGTCGAGGATCAACTGTCCGTCGGCCTTGGGTACGCCGTTCAGCAGCTTCGCCGCCACTTCTGTTCCTCCGAGCGGAGTCGGGGCCCCAACGCTTCGGTTGAACATCGTGGCCAGCTCATCCTCGAGTTCATGGATCACATTGCTCGAGACGGTTTCGAGGTTTGCCAGTCGCAGCATGACCTCGGCACGCGCTTCATCGACGAGGTGAGCGACGACGGCGGCACCCCGCTCCGAGGGAAGCTGCGCCAACACGAGCGCGATGGTCTGCGGATGTTCCGTGGATAGCTGGTCGGCGATGAACTCGGGCGTATAGTCGCGCAGCGTCCAATCGATGCGCTTCTCATCTCGGCCGAGCTTCTCCATCAAGCGGTCCGCCCGATCGTCCGCGATCGCGCCAGAGATCAAGGCAAGAGCCTGCTCGCGGCCGCCCTGGATCGCGACCTCATGCTTCCCGATCGCCTCCTGGAACTCGAGTAGGACCTTCTCCAGAGTCGAAGCGGGCACCACGTCGAACCGAGCAACGGAGGCGAGAATCCGCTCGACCTCCTCGTCCTCGAGTCGACCCATGAGGTCCTGAACCCGAGCGGGCCCAAGCGCCATCATGAGAATCGCGGCCTTCTCGACACCCGTGAGAAGCTCGTATTGGAGATGCTTGCCCGACACCAATCAGCCTCCGGTCGCCATCCAGCCGCGGATCGTACGGACAGAGTCGTCAGCCCGGAGCTGGGCAAGGCGGTCGACCTGCTGCTGCAGCGTCATCTCGCCGTTTTCGTCGAAGAGCCCTGGAATATCCATATCGTCGATCGTCATGCCATCGGCGGGCAGACTCGCCCCTGACCGGTCGATCTCGACCTGCGCCAGACGCTGAGCGACCTCCTCCCGCAGACTCTCGATGGCCGCGCTGTCGCCCCCGCCGACTGCGTCCGCGAGGGGGCGGACGAGGAGCCTCGAGAAGAGGTAGAGCCCGACGAGGAGCGCGATGATCTTCAAAATGTTGTTGATCAGGCCGAGCACACCGGGGGTCAGCAGACCCTCGGGCGCTCCCTCCGCATCGATCTCGATGAAGGGAGAGTTGATGACGCTGATCTCATCCCCACGATTCGTGTCGAAGCCCACGGCACGCTTGGCCAGCTGTTCGAATTCCTGAAGTTCTCCTGTACTCCAGGGAGTGAAAGCCGGGGCCGCCTGCACCTCACCCTCGGTCTCTGTCTCGCCCGGTTCGGAACCAACCGGCGGCGGCGCGATGGGTTTGCCGTCGACCAGGACCGCAATCGAGAGACGCTGAATCTGGCCGGTTGGGAGCACGTGCCGATTCACGGTCTTTGAAATTTCGTAATTGACCGTCTCGGAATTGCGTGTCGATTCCGTCCCCACGGCACCCGCGGCTTCGGCGGGGTCCACGCCCGGGGTATTCGCAACGATTCCCGCGACACCCTCTTCGCGCAGCCCGTCCGTCATCGTCTCCGAATCGACCTGCGTGCTGCGAGCGACCTGGGAGTCGGGATCGAAGATTTCTTCGGTCTTTTCCGTCTGCGTCCAGTCGAGTTCCGCTGAGACCTTTGCCACGACGCGACCGAGCCCGATGGTCCGCTCGAGGATCGATTCGATTTGACTTTCGAGTTCCTTTTCCAGGCGACGTTGCGCACCCAGGGGCCGAGTCGACCCACCGACCGAGAAGTCACCGTCGGATTGTGGCGCGAGGAGTCTTCCCCGATTATCGACCAAGGTCACCTGGCCGACGTCGAGACCCTCGACACTCGAGGCCACGAGATGAACGATCCCGCGCACCTGAGAGGCATCCAAATCCCAGCCCGGCCGGAGTCGGGTCACGACAGACGCCGTCGCCCGCCGGTCGTCTTTGCGGAGCAGCGTCTTGCGCTGAGGGATCGCGAGCTGAACACGGGCCTTCTCGACGCCCTCGACCTGCTCGATCGTACGCGACAGTTCTCCCTGGAGCGCTCGGTGATAGTTGATCTTCTGAACGAAGTCCGTGACGCCAAATTTTCCTTGATCGAAGATCTCGAAGCCAGGCGAAGAGCCACTTGGCAGCCCTCGGCTAGCAATACGCATGCGTGCCTCGTGGAGACTCGCGCCGGGAACGAGGATCGCACTGCCCCCTTCCGCGATACGATGATCGATCCGTTCGGCCGTCAGACCGTCGACGATCTGCGCGACCTCCGCGTCCTCGAGCCCGCGATAGAGCAGCCGGTAATCTTCCGACTGAGTCCCCGAAGCGACCCAGCCAAAAAATGCTAAGGAGCCGACCGCGGTCGCGATCAGAGTCACCTGCCGCGCAGGCGAGAGGGCACCAAACTGCCGGATAAAATCCTGAAAGAACGAAGGCACTGATTACCTCAGATGGTCCGGAGAATTCGTTGATAGGCGTCGAGGGCTCTATCCCGCACTTGCATCATCATGCGCAAGGACAGGTCGGCCTCGTTGAGAGATACGACGGTGTCCATGATTCCGACTTCGCCGCTCGCGAGTCCAGCGGCGTTGCTCTGGGCGGCGTTCTGCTTCTCGTTCACTTCGCCCACCAGATCTGCAACGATCTCGGCGAACTGGCCCCCGGGCGATTCTTTTCGGCCCGCGCCTTCGATTCCGGGCGGGCCGTCCAGACTCGGCGTCACCCCTTTTAGTCGTTCGATCAGCACCTGTTCCATGATTACTGTCCGATCCTCATCAAGGCTTCAGCCATGCTTCGAACCTTCGACATGACGAGAAGGTTCGCCTGAAAACTCCTGCTGGAGCTGACCAGATTGGCTTGTTCTTCGATTACGTTGACGTTTGGAAAGTCGACGTATCCGGCGTCGTCTGCGTCAGGGTGGTGCGGGACGTAGCGGCGAATCGGCTCACGTGTGTCCTCTACGATCCGGGAGACGCCGACGGCGCGTAATCGTTGATCGAGCTGTGCGGCGAAAGGCTTGGCCACGCGCTCAGCGGACAGCACCGGATCGCGCCGGCGATAAGGTCCGCCCTCCTCGGTCCGGGTCGTCTGTGCGTTCGCGATATTGCTCGCGGTCACCGTCATCCGCGCGCGCTGGGCGCGGAGACCGGAACTCGCGATGTCCATGATGTCGCTCATCTTCACGGCGGGTTCTCCTACTGCTGGCCGATCGCGGTGCGAATCAGCATCGACACCCGCGCAAGTACGTTGGCCTGGTCTATGAAGGCCCCGGCATTCCGGCTCGCCTGGACCAATTCCTGATCGAGATCGACGCCATTGCCATCGGGGCGTGTACCGCGTGGGCCGAGTTCGACGCGTGCGTTACGCGCCTCGGAGCCAGGCGCCGCGAGATGTCCCGAATGGGTCCGGTCCAGGCGCTGCTGAGTCGCGTCGAGAACACCATCGAAACTCAAATCGCGGCGCCGATAGCCGGGCGTATCCGCGTTGGCGATGTTGGCCGCGAGTATGCTTTCTCGATCCTGACGGAAGCGCATCGCCGACTGCAGCGCGCTGATCGCGTCCGTTCCGAAGCTCGGCATCTTTTTCCCCCTGGTTCCGGCCGCGGCGTCCGTTTTGAAATCGCCGCGCCCCTCGAACCACTGAAGCAAGCGCCGTGCCACATTGGAAAACGGCCTGAGGGGGACGGGACGCCGGATCTCACCCTGCCCAGCTTTCAGCCACGAAGCCTTTACCGTTGCGTTGGTTCAGAATGCAACGATCGGGCGCCTCCAAGCAGGAAATATCTGCCGGCCCATCGCCGAGGAGGCTCGCAGGGGCAAACTGCGTGGGACACGGCCGCGGCGCTATCGGAGTTCGTATTCCCGAATCTTGTTGCGCAGTGTACGTACGCTGATTCCGAGGGATTCCGACGCGCGCGTGCGGTTTCCTTCCCAATGCGCGAGGGCGCGCACGATGGTGTCGCGCTCGAGTCGTTTCAGATCGAGAGACTCGACGCCCGCCCGGCCCGAGTGGCGAGACGGCGAGGTCTCCATCTCGAGCAAATTCTCCAGACGGCTTCCCTCGGATTCGCTGCGGATGATGGCGCTTCGCAGGCGACTCTCGAGCCCGAGCTGATTGCCGGGGAATCCATCCATTGCGAGAGACTCCACCAATACGGAATCCACCCTCGGCGTGGGCCGTCCGAGGGAACGGGCGACCCGACGCGCGATCGCCGTACACAGATCGAAATGATCTCTCGGCCGATCACGTAAAGGGGGCACGACGATGCTCACCGCCTCGAGCCGGTATTGCAGCTCGGCACTGAGCGCCCCCTCCGCCACACACTCCTCCAACGGCTTTCGGGCCAACGTCAGCAGGCGCGGGCGAGGCCCTTCCTGCCTGAGGCGCTCAGAAAGCGCGCGCTGGCATTCCAGCGCCCAATCGGCTGGCTCGACCAGAATGAGGCTCCCCAGAGTGCTCCGATCAAAAGCCATGTCGATACGCGAGCGGGCGCCCCGGCCCCCTGCCGCCTCGGCCTCCGCTCGGTCGAGCGTAAAGGTGGCTTCTCTCGCCCGCGGACTCCAGGCGTGGATCGCCCGGGCGAGCGCTCTGCGGCCCGATCCGAGTTCTCCTTCGATCACGACCGGACTCTCCTGCCGCGCGACCCGACGTCCTCGCTCGATCGCCGTCTTCACGCTCGACTCGCGAGACACCAGGATCGGTTCGTGTCGGAGTTCCCTGGACGCCTCTCTCGAAGCGAGACAGGCGCGCAACTGAAATTCGAGCGCCTGGATCGAAAAGGGCTTCACAAGTACCCCGGCGGCGTCGGGCAAAGGCGTCGCGAGGGATCCGGGATCACCGACCAGCCAGATCACGCGCTCGGGCTCGCCGTCGGCCTCCGCGATGGCTGCCTCGTCGGAAAAGGCGTCGATGTCCAACAGACTCGCGGCGAAGGCCGGGCCTCCGCCCTCCGGAGCCTTCGACGTGCTCGAAGCCACCACGACATAGCCCGAGGATTCCAGGGCTCGGACGAGGTCGCTGCGAAGCCCCGGGTGCCGGACGACCAGACGAATCCGAACCGGTACGTTGCCCTCGCCGAAACTCACTTCACTCAAGATTCGTCTCCAACGGCAGCGTGATCCCGATTTCTACTCGCCCAGGACGAGTAGGATCGGGAGTCACAAAGAAGCTCCCTCTCCACTCCGCGAGCTTGAGCTCGAGTTCGAGGCGAGTCTCGTAATGCTCCGCACTCGAATCGCTGACCGATCCCTCCTGCTTTGCACCTTTTAGACTGAACCGCCCCGCTGTCGTCCCGACCGCCGCGACGTCGACCTCGACTCGGCTCTCGACCAAGAAAATGCCTCCGGCGACGCTTACGAGACCGCACAAAATCTCGTCGAGCGACGCGCGTGTGAGCGAGATCGTCAGAGGTGCCTTTTGCGAGAGACTCCCGAGCGACGCGGCTTCGAACACCAGCCCCCGAGCCTCGAGGGCCGGGGCGAGCCGGCCCAAGACCGATGCGGCAGCTTCACAGAGATCCACGCGACCGCTCGAGCGAGGACGCCGTGGGTTCGCCAGCAAGTCGATTTTTCCCAAGAGACCATCCATCTCTTCGACGGCCGAGCGGATCGCGTCGATGCGCTCGAGTTGGGAGGGAGAAACCTCGAACCTCGAGAGTTCACTCGCCGCAAGCTCGACGCGCGCCAAAGCATTCCGACTCTCGGTGGATAAGATTCTCGTCAACGCCTCGCGATTCTCTCCCTGGCTTGCCGACTCGAAGCTCATCTTCGTCCCTCTCCGTATGCCGATTCCAGTCGCTCAAAGCGCCGCTCGAAAAGCGCATAACGGGACCAGGGAGATCCCAGTGCCTCCTCCGGATCCTCGCCCCAGGCGAGTTCACCCGCCCCGTCCCGAGCGCCTGCAAAGCCGAGCCAAAAGCGCGCTGAAGAGCGCAGGGCACCCTCGCCCGCATGGCTGTCTACGACCCGGTAAAGCGCTTCTGCGCGATCGGGGCGCCCGCTACGGCGGTAGGCATGCCCCGCGAGCAGCGCCGTTTCCACCATCGCCGCACGCGCCTTGGGCCCTCCCCCACCCTCGTCGAGCCACACCGGGACCCGAGCCGAGATGAAATCAGCGTCCTCGATTCCGGACTGGTGTTCGAGACAGAGCGCCAGCATCCGCAGGAGCCGACCTCGCTCACGAGCCAGCACCGGCAGGTCGATCACCCGGCGTAGCCCCTCCGCCGCCTCTTCGTATCGCCCATCGAGAAAATCGACTTCGGCGAGAATCGCGCGCCAAGACTCTACGTCTGCGTCGGGCGATTCGAGCGCCGCCGTCGAGGCGCCTCGCGCAAGCGCACCCTCGCCAATGGTCAGAGAGGTACGCGCCAGCGAGAGTGCTACCTGCCGAGCGCCCTCCGGACCGAAGCGACGACTGATCGATCGATAGAGCGTCACTGCGAGCCATGGGAGCTCCATCTCTTCAAAGCACTCGCCCAGGCGAGTGAAGGCGGTTGGCTCCGACGCGCGTTCGATGAGGACGCCGTAGCGCCCGCCGAGCGCGCGCACGAGCTGTCGACAGCCCCCTCCTCCTTCACGCTGGGCCGCTACCGCGCGAAGCAACGCATCGAGGGCTTCCTCGAACCCCGGCGTCACGACCGTATCGACCCCCTCGTACGCGAGACGCGTCGCCACCGCCAGAGCGCCGTCGAGGTCTCCCCTCCTCTCCAGTTCGTCCATCGTGACCCCGAGCGCATAGCGTCTCACTCCTTCCCTTTGATCCCGAAGCGCGTGTAAAAGGATCTCCAGTCGCTGCTCGTCTGATCCCCTCGAAACCCCCAAATCGATGGCACGGACCGCCGCCAGAGCGCCAATCGGGTCCCCCACCCGACGCCCGGAGACGCCGGAGAGTCGTTTTCGTGCAGGAATGGGATCCTCCAAGGCGACGTCCAGATCAGCGAGGCGAATCTCCATCGAATCGCGAGCATCACGATCCCGAGTCGTGTCGTAAAAACGCTCGAGCCAACGCTGTGCTCGATCCGGCTCGCCAGCATCGAGCGCCGCTTCCGCTGCCCTCAAGCCCCAACCCGTGGTCGAAGCGCCAATCGCGGAGGCCCGCGGCAAGAGGGCTTCGTACTCATCACTCACTCCGTCGACTCTCCCCGAGTCGAAGGAGAGATCCGTGAGCCTGAGGCGTGCAGCCAACGCCAGACGTTCACTCGTCGACTGTGTCAGCTCGCGATAAGAGAGGTGTGCGTCGAAGGCGCGGCCGATCCGGTAAAGCAACTCGGCGCGGAAGAAGGCGACCTCGTCTGCGTGACGCGCGTCGCTCTCGTGTCCGTCGAGCCAACGCTCGGCACGCACGAGCTGTGCGGCTGCTTCTGATTCGCGAGACATCAACAGCAGCACTCGAGCGAGTTCGAGCCGAAGGCAAAGCGTGAGCGGTTCGACCTCGGGACGTAGGAGCATCTGGGTCATGCGCGACTCTATGTCCATCCACTCCGCACGATCTCCGGCGGCACGGGCCTGCAGAACCGCATCCAGCACCTCCAATTCGAGGCCAGGCCGAACGAGCCCATCGGACCAGTTCGTCAACAGCCCCCTCGCCTCTTCCCATTCCCCCGCCGTGGCGTGTTCAAGAATCGGATCGACCGCGGCATCCACACCCTTCGGCACGCAATACGAAACGGCGTCGAGCAGCGGGGTCTCCAGATCTCGGCTCGCCAGAATCTCGTAAGGGCTGGGAGGGAAGGCGTCCCCGGCAAAGGCCGCTCCGACCCCACTCGACGCCAAGCAGAACCCCGACATCGTGAGCAGGAGAGAACGCACCATCGCTCGGAAGGCTACTCCTCGCATCGCGACCTCAAAGCGATCCGCTGGAGGTCGTAGGTATACGCGACCACTGCATCTCGGTCGTCATCCGGCATGTGCTGAAACGCGAGCGCGAGAGAACGCCGGCCGCATTCCCTCACCTCGGATGCCGCTTCTTTGACCGCAACGCCTACGGCCCTCACCGTCCGCGAATAAGGTGGCGGGAGTTCCATCTCGACTCGATAGGCATCGCCCTTCCGGAAGGCCCACGCGACATCCAAGGCAAGCCCAGACCCAGAGAAGACCAGCGACTGACGGTCTTCGGCGGCGAGCCGTCGCGGAACTTGGACGGGAGATTCCCCGAGCAGCAGATCCAGTTTCTCTTCGATCCGGCGCAATCGCTCCATGAGCGGACCAGACTCCTCGCCCTCCCCCCTGGGTTGGAGTAGAGGGTCCGGAAGGCTCAATTCGAAGATCGCGGTCTCGAGGTCCTCTGCAGCGACGGGCGTGAGCCGAATCGGAAGGACACCCGCCACACGATAATAGGCCCGGCGACACTCTGGCCGGGCCGCGGCTCCGTTCGCCATCGAAGAGAAGCCCGCCTTGCCGACCCCACTGATTTTACTCCACATATTCGAATCTCCCGCGACCCCCCGCTCGCCGGCATCGCGCTGGAAGCGCAGACGCAAAGCGGCCGCTCTTCCCTGCGTATTAGCAAGGGCCATGCCATCTCGAGCGGCGCTAGAGTGCGCCGCGAGCGTGCAATGATTTCAGCTTGGGAGGAAAGCTCGCGAATCGAAATCCGCAGGGGGGAGAATCAGCCGGGTCACGCTGCGCTCGGCTCGGCCTCGATCGCTGCAAGGCGCGCCTTCACTTCGTCCGGGTCATAGGGGACGTGGCAAAAGCCATCGGCTCCCATCGACATCGCCCAACGAACCATCGTCCGGGTCGGGTCCTCGGCAGCAATGATGACTTTCTTGTCCGCCAGGCGAGGGTTGATCCGCACCTCTTCCAGCAGGTCTACGCCGGAACGAATCCCCAAATCCCACCGGAAGATGTAGACGGAAGCCTCGAGGATGTCTTCCGAGACCTCGGTATCGAAATCGACGGAGTCGATCGCGATCACCTGACGATCGCACTCGTCCTCGAGATCTTCGGCGTCATTACGCGAAGTGGGGTCCGGGTCGACAACGACGATCGTCCCCATCTCTGCTTCGGTGGCCATCAACGCCCTCGTGCCGGATGCTCGCCATCCGGGACCTCCGAGACGACCCTCGGCGGCTCTCGAATCCACACATCTAGAATGCGGGAAAGGCAGGCAATACGCCCTATTACGCCTCGTATCCTGCATCGTCGACGGGGCGATCCGACTTGAGCGCGACTCGGGCGCACCTCCCCGGCAAGAGCATGACGGGCGTCGGATGCCTATGCCTTGATCGTGAGGACCTTCGGCTCGATACGTTCCCTCGAGCCGTGGGCCTTGATCGCCGACCGACGTCGACGCAAAGCCTGTCGTTCGTGCCGAATCGCGTCCGCCTTCGAGAACCCCAACGCCAGAATCTCAGAATCCAGCTCATGCATCCGATCCAGGGCTGCGCGGCTGGCGGCGTCGACCCGCGCTCCCGTTCCGACCGTGACGCGGAGTTCCTCGAAAGCGCTCTCCCGGGCTTCATAGGCGGGCAACAGGGCCTCGAGATCCCCATCTCCTAGCAACGCTTGATGGATCGATTCGGTCGACTCGAGCATCCGCCGCGTGATCCCAGCGAGGCCACAATCGTGTTCAGCTTTCAAAACACCGGCCCCGCTATACGATTCCCGTGAGGAAGCCTTGCTGGCCCTGCAATCCCGCGACGATGCGCTCGAGCGCGCTGAAGCGCTGGATCAGCATCTCCTCACGCTGCCCGAGACGGAATTCGAATCGCTCGATCGAGCTATCGAAGTCCTTCAACCGTTCTGCGAAGGCGTTATCCCGTTCCGCCAGGGTCCCGTCACCCGTACGCACGAGATCCTCGAGTTCGACGGCGAAGAGTTGAGCAAACCCTTCATCATAGAGATCCGCCTCCCCACCTGCCGCGACCTCGCCCGGGTTGGCCGGATTGTCTGCAGCCCGAGCGCGCCCGGAGAGGAACTCGCGAACCGAAGCGGGGTCGAGCGCGAGCGCCTCTTCGAGTTTCTCGTTGTCGATTTTGAGAGTCCCGCCCGCCTCGATCGTGATCCCGATATTCGAGATCGCGCCGCCGACCCCTCCATTGGTTGTTGGTGCGAAGGGATTGCTCTCGTTGGTCGAGAACGCATAGCCGCGCGAAATCATGTCTCGAAGCTGGCCCTGAACCTGTCGCAGAGTGAAGTCGCCCGAGAGCGGTCCGGCGGTCTTCGTACTCTCGTCATACCGGGTCTGTCGATCGATGAAGCCGACTACGTCGTTGTAGGCCTTCGTGAACTTTTCGAGGGCCTTCGCGACCTCTTCGGCATCCACGTCGACCGTCACCGTGTCGACGATCGTATTGCCGCTGTCGTCAGTCTCGGAGACCCGGTTCAACTTCAGCGTAATACCCGCGAGCACGTCATCCGCCGAGTTCGACTCGCGTTCGATCACCGTATCCTCACCGGTCTGACCGAAGAGGCGGAAGCGGGAATTTGAAGCCACGTCCCGAGCGGGATCGGGCGTCTCGAAGGCCAAACTACCCCCCAGCGTCATCTGATTCGAGACGCCGGTACCGGTCGTCGTCAAGACCAGTTCGTAGTTGCCCTCGGCGATCTTCAGGATGTCGGCGCGGACCTTGCCCCCATTCCCTTCGTTCGTATTGATCTGATCGCGGACGTCTTGGAGCGAGAGCGCTCCCGAACCCGCAGTCGCCTCGATCGCGATCTCCGTGGCCTCGACCGGCGGAATCACGTCCGGGTCCGCATCGGCCAGAGAGATCGTGAGGGTGCCGCCCACCGCGAGCGCGGTGTCCGAAATGTTTGTGTAAGACGTGGAGAATGCGCGCGAGCCCTTCGCCAACTCGAGAATTTCTACCTCGATGGCGCCGGGCGCGGCGCCCGCCCCTGCAGAGACCGAGACAACGTCCTCGTTGGAGGAAGAGCCCGAATAACGTAGGAATTCCTCGTCCAGAGACGCCGCAGAACCCGTATCGTTACGATTGTCCAACTCCTGCGCCGCCTCGCGCAAGGCCATCAGCTTCGTATTCAGGTCGCGCATCAGTCCGCGCTGACCGTCGATCTCCGATCTCCGGCCCTGAATACGAAGGAGCGGCTGGCGCTCGAGCTCGAGCAGCCCAGTCAGGAGCGCGTTCGTGTCTAGGCCCGTCGCAAGCCCACCGAAAGTCGGTCGTCCAATCTGCCCAGTATTCATCTCGGATTCTCCGTCCGGTTCGCGGTCTACCCGATTCGCTTCGACCAGTCCGTCAGGTTGAATGAGCCCGAGATTTGGCGCCTTTCAATTCGAAAGGGTCGACATGCCATTACCGGACGACTCCTCTGCTGCCGTGCGCATCACCTCGCCCCAACGTACGATGAGTGAACGAATCTCATACTCGAATACATCCGCGATCCGCAGCGGATCCTCCTCGCCCTGAGCCTCGATGAGTTCTTCGAGCCACGGGAAGAGTTCATTTTGAACCTCGACCAGCGGCTCCGACACACTCTCCATGAGCGCCGACGTAGAGGAAGTGATGCCCGTGAGCACCGTGAGCGAGTCCGTAACGTCCGCCAACAGGACGTTCCCCTTGTCGCTTCGCCCCCCTCGGAAATGCTCGACGGTCTGATCGATCGCCACGACGATTCGAACCGTATAGTCGGCTCCCTGCTCGAGGACCGACCTCACCACCGATCGGGCCGGGCGCCGCTGGATCGACACCGAACCTATCCCCTGGAGCGAACGCTTTTCGAGGATCGAGAGTTCTTCCGGAGACAGAGCCTCTCCGTTCACCTCCACAGCGACCACGACCGCCGGCTCGGCGTCTGCGCAGGCCTTCTCGGCCACCGCCACGAGCTCCGCCAGATTCGCGCATTCCGACGTATCCATCTCTTGCGCGTGTCCATCGAGAATCAGGTTCATCGGCCCCCCTCCTCCGACCCGCGCCTCATCGACGCGGCAAGTTAGTCACCCAAAAAGCAAGCCGCGTGCCAAACACCTATAGGGCGAGTAACTTCCCGCGCGACGGCTCTAGAGCGCCCAGAGCGGGGGCGAGCCGTATATCAGTTCAGAGCCCCCGCCGGCCTTTTTGAGCTGAGGCTGGCAGCAACGTTTCGGAATTGAACGCAAGCATTCCGATCGAAAGAGGGATCGGCATGGAATGCCGGCTGGCTCCGGCCCCACTGCGCTTCACTTCGAGGCCGCCTCACGACCCGGAGCGACACATCGACCTCCTTTAGCGGAGAACTCCCGGGGCAGGCCCAGGACCCGCACCCTGTTGGTCGGATTTTTGCTGGAAGCGCACGACCCGGTTCCGGGTAGATTCGAAGGACTCTTCGAAGACCTTGAACCATTGCCGTGCACGCGCGACGCCATTCTCTGCCGCTTCGAAGAGGAAAGAAGACTCTGCGATCAAGTCGTCATCCGAAGGCTCCTGGCGCTCGGTTCGGCGCACAGCAGCGATCATGTTGTAGATCTCGGGCTGCACCAGAGCGTCGAGCCACGGAACCGTCTCGAGATGACCTTTAACACGCTTCTCGTGGCGAGCGATCCCCCGCAGAATCTCTGCACGCTGCTGGTCGTTCCTCGCATTGCGCAAAGCATCACGACTCCGCTTCACGAAACGGGAGCCCTTTTTGCTCTCGGATTCCACCTTCGCCAGCTGTCGTTCAGCACGGTCGAGCGCGTCGCGATAGTCCTCGAGTGAATAGCGCGGAGCCGAGTCGTGCTTCTCGAGAATCACTTCTCTGATAGAGAGTTCTTCGGTGGCAAACTCCTCGACGAAAGAGCGGAAGCTACGATGCTCGATCTCCGGAATTCGGGCTCCACCCTCTGTACAGTTGATCAAGGACCAGCCTCGCCGTGCGAGGGAAAGGCCGATATCGCGGTACTGCTCGAGGAACGCGGCGTAGGCCCCGTAGGTCGGGACCGTCTTCCCCTCCTCCCAGGAGTCAACCCAGATCAGCCGCTGCTCGCCCCCTTCGAGTGGAACTGAGTCGCTCTCCTCGAAGACCATCGATGCCTTCTGGCGCCAACCCGTGAACTTGCAGTCGCCTTCCTCTGATATCTTGACATCCATGAAGTCATAAGACGAGTTCGCCGCGTAGACTCGACCGTCCGTAAAGGCGAGATCCTGTCCGATCAGCGCGATGGGATTACACCCGAGGAGTAGGCCGATCCCGACCGCGCCATGAGCCACAGTCCCCCCTCCAATCGAGAAGTTCTTTTCGCCCGTCGCCCCCGCAACCCATACACCCATCGCCGAACTCGAAGTCGTCACGGCAAAGCGTGCACGAGAAGGAATGTCAAAGATGGCGGGATGTGCGTCTGCAGACGGGGCCGTAATCAGGTCACCCGTGTCTCCGCCGGCCGTCAACTGATGGCTCACGTCCGTGCTTTCCAGAACGTGAAGGATATGCGGCTCGATCCCCGCCTGCCGAAGCGCGTTCGTCGTCTGGCCGATCCCGATGATCACCACTCGGTCCTGGATTTCGCGCAAGAGAGGAAGCTGTTTATCGAGCGAGGGCCCAGCGGCCACCACGACCGCCGGCTTATGCAGAAAGACGTCCTTGAGAACGCCCAACGGGGGACTCTGCGCGATGCGCCGTCCGTTATTGGCGGTGACCCAAGCCCAAGGCATCAGCATTTCGATCGAAGTGAGCCTTTGTAGGTCCACGATCTGCTTCGCGACACGCGTCTCTTCAACGACCTCCGCTACGGCCGCTCGGTCCAACCGGAGTACCGCCGGGTGAGGAAATACACGCAGCCTCAGCCCCGGCACGTATCGAGCCGCCAACAATCGCTTCAGGAACGTCAAATCCGTCGCGAAGTAGACGTCTCGATGGGTCGCCAAGAGATTCTTAAAGGAAATTCGCTGCAGGCCCGCCTTCAGACGGGCCAACGAAGGCTCGTAGATGATGAGCGTCGCGGGATTCATCTCCAGATAGGGCGCGAACTGCTCTCCCAGACCGAACCCGACTGCGACCATGATGTCCGCCGGCTCCTCGGCCATACGCTCAGCGATCTGCTGGCCCTCCCTCTCCGGATCGTACGCGGAGCCCAGACGGACCTTTCCCTGACGGAGAATATGAGCGCCTCGAGGCCCAATTTCGGCCTCGACGTCCTCCGTCGAGGCGTCTCGGAGTGCTTCGACGAGATCACCGAAGCGCTTATTCAAGGCGATCAGGTTCTGCTCAAAGGTCGCTCGTGATTCCAACTTTCGACTCCATTCGATCCATCTTGCGGGGCGACGCAGCGTACCGAGGGCCGCGTTTCACCTCTTCAAAAGCGCGCCGCCGAAGCGTGCTGGCTGATCCCCGGGACGGGCCCCAGGCCGGGGGCTCCATGTTCATCGCGCATGCCTCGAGAGCGCACGACGGACCGCGTCGACGACCCGGTCCTGATCGCCGAAGCTCAAGTCAGGAAAGAGCGGGAGTGAGAGAAGCCCGAGGTAGGCGACTTCCGTCGCGGGGAGATCTCCGAAGCCCGTCCCAAAGTGTTCGCGATAGAAAGGCTGGAGGTGAATTGGGATGTAGTGGACCTGTACGCCGATCCCATCGTCTTGAAGCGCTCGGTAGATCGCCGCCCTTCCTCCACGGATTGCCTCATAACGAAGCCGGATCGGGTAGAGATGCCAGGCCGAGCGAGTCCCGGGTCGCTCGGCGAGTCCTTGGAGGAGCTCTTCCTCGGCCAGCAATGCGTCGTACCGCGAAACGAGACGGCGTCGCGCATCGAGAATTTCATCGAGCCGTGCCAGCTGGCTCGACCCGAGCGAGGCGCCTAGATCCGGCAGCCGGTGATTGCCTGACAGCGCATGCATTTCGTAGACCCAGCCGCCCTCGCCCTCGGCCGAAAGTGCCCCCGGCAGACCGAGCCCGGACCAACGCTCGGCGTCCCGCTCCACGCCGTGCTCACGCAATCTGCGGCAGCGAAGAGCCAGCTCCGCCGAGGTCGTGGCGACAGCACCACCCTCTCCAGTCGTAATGTGCTTCGCCGGGTGAAACGAAAAACAAGCCGCATCACTGCCCGAACCCACAGGGACTGCGTCGGACTCCGCTCCAAGAGCGTGGCAAGCGTCCTCGATCAAGAATCGATCGGAACCCAACACGCCACGCAACGAGCGCAAATCCGCGACATGCCCTGCGTAGTGCACCACGATTGCCCCCCGCGTCCGCGGAGTGACCCGTCTCGCGACGTCTTCCGGATCCAGAGCCAAGGTACGCGAATCCACATCGGCGAAGACCGGCCGAGCGCCACACAGCAGAACGGCATTCGCCGTCGCCAGAAACGTGAGAGAGGGGACGATCACCTCGTCTCCAGCCCCCACCCCCAGCGCCCTCAGCGCGACCTGAAGCGCCGAAGTTCCGCTGGAGACCGCCACTGCATAGGACGCACCCGTCCGTTTACACAGCGCCGCCTCGAAGCCCTCGACCATCGGACCCTGGGTGAGGCGATCGGACTCCAGCACGCGGACCACTGCATCTCGGTCCTCATCCCGAATTTGGTGCTGGCAGTAGGGGATCACGAATTCCCCGATGCCGCCGTGGGCTGCGGAAAGCCCTGCTGCTGCTTCCGTGCCTCGGAGGCACAGAATCGGGCAACGAATGCTCGCAGTTCTTCCACCGACATCCATTCCGTATTCGTATCGCTCGCGTAGGCGAAGCCGTCTGGAAGCGCTCGCCCCGCGACCGTATTCTCCGGCACACTCCCGCCGTCGGGCCGAACGATGTAGTGGTGGTCGCACTCGATCGTATTGCGTGACTCTTCCGCGGTGAGCAACACCTCGTGGAGCTTCTCTCCCGGTCGGCGGCCGACCTCCTCGATCCGGGCGTTCGGCCCGATCGCACGAGCCAGATCGGCGATCCGCATGCTCGGAATCTTCGGTACGAAGATCTCTCCACCCTTCATCTCGGAGACCGCGTGCAAAACGAGATCCACGGCCGAATCGAGCGACAACCAGAAGCGGGTCATTCGCCGATCCGTGATCGTGAGTACTCCGGAATCAGCTTGACGCTGAAAAAGGGGAATCACGCTTCCACGGCTGCCCATCACATTGCCATAACGGACACACGCAAAGCGGATATCGCGAGCCCCGGCGTAGGCATTCCCGTGAACGAAAAGCTTCTCGGCGCAGAGTTTGCTGGCACCGTAGAGATTCACTGGATTCACCGCCTTGTCGGTCGACAACGCGACGGTCCTCCGAACGCCCGCGTCCACCGCCGCGTCAACCACGTTCTGGGATCCCAGAATATTCGTCTTGACCGCTTCGGCCGGATTGAACTCACAGATCGGCACGTGTTTCAGCGCCGCCGCGTGCACGACCAGGTCGATCCCGTACATCGCCCGTTCGAGTCGGTCACGATCCCTCACGTCTCCAATGAAGAAGCGGAGCCGAGGGTCCTGACCGAATGCCTGGGCCATATCGTATTGTTTGAGTTCATCACGACTGAAGACCCGGATCGTGCAATCGCGGTGCTCCGCCAATAAGCGGCGCACGAACGCCTGCCCGAAGGATCCTGTGCCTCCGGTGACCAGAACCTTCAGGGGGCTCGCAGCCCCCGACCTATCATTGCCCTCGAACGCGGGCCGCGCTTTTGTCCATGCCACGCGGGATATAAAAGCAAGAGCGATGCCAAACGAGCGCGACTGAGAGGCAACTCTGGGCGTTTACGAGGCAGCTTCTGCCGAGCAGTCATTCAAGCTGAAATCCATCATTTCAACCCGACGACGACGCCCAAAATCAGACGCCGTAGGATCCCGGTCCATCGCTGGTGCCGAGGCTCCTTGAAGCCCCCTCGTTCGCCCGTTGATCACCGGGACGCTTCGAGATCTCGACCCAGGCCTCAAGCAGCGTGGCGAGAACACCCCGCGCCTCTTCGACAGGCTGGACGGTCCCGCGGACATTCGCCTCGAGTAGGCGGTCGGTCACGTAGAAGTAGAGCGAGTCCAGATTGTGGGCAATTTCGCCGCCCTGCTCCAGATTCAGACTCGTCTGCAGCTCATTGACGATCGCCAGCGCCTTCGCGATGGCCGTCGCACGTCCAGCCACCTGACCCGACTCCTGGCATTCTTTCGCCTGCCGAAGGAATCGGAGAGCGCCCTCGTAGAGCTTGACGATCACCATCTCTGGCGTTGCGGTCTTGATCTCCATCTCACGATATCGAGCGCCCAATCGAACCCCTCATCTCGCCTCAACTTCGGCGGCTTGCCTATCGGACGTGTCGGCGTCCGCGATCGACGCCTGAAGGCCGTTAGCAAAAGAAACGCGCCGACCCAGCAGCCCCCCGCACGTTCGCTCGCACGGATGACGCTGGCTCAGAGGCGTCCGAACGCGCTCCGGGGCGGCGTTCCTGCGCGATCGAGCGACGTCCGCCCGGGGCCTACCCAAATAGCGAGCCCCGTCACGTCGACCCGAACCGGCGTTATGCAAAAACGCAAGAGAGCCGTCGCAGGTGCCTCTGACGATTCCCATCAAACCAAACGATCACGCCGGGCTTCGATCAAATCAGCCTAGCGGTTGATACGAAGCTTCATCTGACTCCCGAGATCTCAGTATTGAGACTCGGCAGACAGAAAGCATCCGCAAGCACTCTCATGAAACGACGGCTGGCCCGCGCCATCGCTAGCCCGGGCCAGCCATCCTTCATGCCGTTAGGCGCTATCCGAGCAGAGACAATGCACTCTGCGTGGACACATTCGCCTGGGCAAGCACCGAGATGCCCGCCTGCTGCAGTACCTGATTCCGGGTCAGCTCCGCCGTCTCGCTGGCGAAGTCGACGTCGCGAATCCGGGATTCCGCAGCCGTGGTATTCTCGACCGCAACCGCGATCGATCGGATCGCCGACTCGAGACGGTTCTGGACCGTACCGAAGCCAGCCCGGAGAGACGCCACGTTGGAGATCGCCGTGTCCAGCGCCGCCAGAGCAGACTGAGCACCCGTCTGGGTCCCAACCGAGATCGCACTGATCCCGATACTGCTCACACCCGCGTCTACGCCGGTCACGGTGATTCGATCATTCGAGGTGTTGTTCGCACCCACCTGAAAATCGAACTGATCCGTGCTGTTGAGGACGGCCTTCCCGTTGAACTGAGTCACCTCCGAGATGCGGTTGATCTCAGCAGAAAGATCCGCGACCTCGTTGTTCAGCGTGGTTCGCTCCGTAGTACCGAGGGTGCCGTTCGCAGACTGAATCGCCAGCTCGCGCTGCCGAATCAGAATGGAACTCACCTCGTTGAGCGCACCTTCTGCAACCTGCAGAAGAGAGATGCCGTCATTGCCGTTTCGCTGTGCCTGATTGAGGCTGCGGATATCGGCTCGGAAATTCTCCGAGATCGCGAGACCCGCGGCATCGTCCGCCGCTCGGGTAATCCGCAGACCCGAAGAAAGTCGCTGCAACGACTTCTGCAGGGCATTGGTGTTGTTCTGCAGATTTCTCTGAGCATTGATCGAAGCACTATTTGAGTTGACTCGAAGTCCCATTCGTTCCTCCTTGATCGTCCCGGCCCATCATCCTTGACGAGCCTTCGAACCAGATGGTTCGAGCCGCGCTCACTTGATACGCGGCCCCTTTTCGAAGGGAACTAGTGCAATGCTGATGCCAGATCTCCCATGGCATCTCCGAAGCGCAGCATCGATTCAGTCATGAGCAACTCGATCTTCAAGTCTCCGATCGCATGAAAAGGCTCGGGAATTCTGATCGCGAAGAGGATCGCTCAAGCGTTTCAAACCGGGCCATGAAAACACTCGAGGTTTCAAAGTGGTCTATCGAACACATCGATTTCGCGGCTCTAGAGCCCTGTTGGTCCCTCGCTACGCTTTCGTCTCGGTACCGTTCTTGCTGTTCAATTTGGCCTCACACTGGAACTGCAGCCCAAAACGCTTCAAAAGCGCCGCGGGACGACCAGGACTCATCGTCGCGACAACGCGGGAAAAGAGCACAGGTGGCGACGTCTCAGGAAAGTCGAATTCATGTCGATCATGACATCCAGCGCAGAGCCGATCCCGGTTGGACGTCTTACGCCCAACCGGCACGGCCGCGATTGACCCTCGGCTTCTCTTCTCTGTCCGAGCGTCGCCTCGTACTCGATTGGCTATCCGAGGGACTCCGCCCCGGTCAACCCGCGAGGCTGATCCGTGAATACCCTCTGATCTTCGATCGAAATGCCTCGGCCTTTCATTTCACTGTCTGGGACGGGCATCAACCAGCGGCTTTCTGCACGCTGTGGGCCGTTCAATTCCGAGTTGGCGTCCAGCGCCTCCGCGTGGGAATGATCTCCTTGGTCTACACCGACCCGCTCCAAAGGGGGCGTGGGCATGCGCGTAGGATCTTGCAGGCCGCGATCGCCAGGGCCGAGGCGCTCGAGCTGGGATTCGTCATGCTCTGGAGCGATCTCGACGGTCTCTACCAGCCCCTGGGATTTCGTCGGGCGGGCCAGGAGTCCTTGCTGATCCTGGAACCCACCGTTATCGACTCGGCCCTCGCGGAGTTCCCGAGGGTCGAGTCGCTCGAAGTCTCGCCGCCGGAAGTCGCAGACTGGCCTGCGATCGAACGTCTCCGCGGCTTCCGAGCCTGTCAACTCGAGCTCGATCCCGGCGACCTCGCCCGGGCCCGGACGACGCCGGACCTTCATGTTCGCGTCGCACGAAACAGCGATGGCCTTCGCGGCTTTGCAATGTGTGGCCGGGGCGATGATTTCGCGTCTGTGATCCACGAGTGGGGCGGCGACCCGTCAGCCAGCCTCGCCTGCTGTCGCGCTCTGATGAGCGAGATCGAGCCTGACCGAGAGATGATGATGATGATTCCTCCGAACCGGGAGGATGCACCCTGGGCCCTGCGCCGCAATGGCGCCAGAGTCGTGAACCAACCGCTGGCCTGGCTTCGCATCGCTTCGCCCGGGGCGCTCTCGAGCGACCTTTCCAGTTTTCTCGGCGAAGGTTCCACGCTCGACCTACAGATCGCCGGAAGCGACGAGGAGCGCCAAGTCGTCGTCAAGACCCGTCACTCTGAGCGGACCCTCAACGAGTCCGATTTCTTGGAAAGCATATTCGGCTCCAGTACGGGTCAGCCCACACCCTCCCTCGGCGAATTGCAAGCCGCAGACGACACCCACCCGCTCCCGCTGCCCTTTTTCGTCTGGGGCCTCGAGTCGATTTGAAGCGATGATCTGGGTGACTCGACACGACGGAGAGCGGGTGCTCCTCAACGATGACCAGATCCTCTATGTCGAGGCAACCCACGACACGCTCCTCGTCCTGACGGGTGGCGACCGATTACGGATCCTGGAGAGCCCTGAGGAACTCGTCGAACGTGTCGCCCATTGGCGACAGCGGATCATGGGGCTTTCTATGCTCCACGAGCTCGAGCCGTAGCGCCCACTCACGAGCAGATTCGTTCGCAAAGCCAGGACCCGTGCACGAACCACCGATCCTCCCCGCCCTGCAGGCCTTCCCCACGACCCAATGAGGCGCCCCGCCCTGCCGAGAGGCGGCCTCCAGCGCCGGTCCGGAGCGCACCCCGAACCGGCGGAGCTTCATTGATCGCTCAAGCCCCCGGACTGCTCGCGGCGATCTTCGAGACTAGACCGCTCGTCTGCATCTCGGAACTCTGACCGGCCACTGCATCAAGAGACGGGATCGGCGCCCGTGTCGTGTATCGCGGATCATCGCTCACGGCCTGCATGCCGCGCCGATTCGCCGCGTTGATCACCAGCGGAGCAGCCAGGTTCAAAAAGATCTGCTTCCCCGAGAGCGTCACCATGCAAAGGAGTTCGACATCGTCGCGCTTCTCGATCCCGAGCGCGGCGAGATGCTCACGCGCGATCGGCGGATCGTATTGGGGAAAGAAGGTCCATGGCGAGGCGACCACGAAGGCGAGGTCTGCGTCTTCCAAACTCACCAGCCACGCCATCTCGGTATCGACCGCATGCTCCATCAGCACGAAACGTCGCTTGTTCGGAAACCCCGGTAGCGCCTCGAACTCCACAACGGCCGATTCTTCGACCTCGATCGTTCCTACCCGTCGACTCTCGAAACGGATCAGCTCACTCATCAATCTCTCCTTCGGCCCTGCGGCCCGCCATTCCACGGGCCGTTTCAAGCCCTCCCAGCATCGATTCCGTCACTGAGGCCGCCTCGATATTCGCCGCTGCGACACGCTCAAAAATCTCCTCGCGAAAAATGCCCACTTCTTCCGGCGCATCGATCGCGATCCTTACCTGCCCCCCATTCGAGGCTACAACCGTGACCCTGATATCAGGGCCGATTCTCACACTTTCTCCATGTCGCCTTGTCAGCACTAACATGAGCACTCCCCCCTAGATATAGTCGAGCAGAGTCGGCTGGAGGATCCGAGAGGAGACCTCCAACGAAGCCTGCAAAGCGGACTCCTGCGAAACGAGATCGGAGTAGACCTCGAACGCGTCCGCGTCTTCGATGTATGAGAGCTGAGACGTGATCTCCTCTTCCTGAAGCCGCAGCCGGTCTTCGAACGAATTCGCTTTGGACTCGGATCCGCCGATGGCCGCTCTCTCCAGAAAAAGATGATCCCGCGCGCTCTCCAGATCATCGACCGCCGCGCGCATACCTACGTCGTCGCCTTGATCGACGGCGGTCCATAGTGCCGTCACAGCCGAAAACGCATCGGCCGCTCCCTGGAAAGCCGCCTGTCCGTCCCGCGTGACGTCGACGAACACGTCTTCGCCGATCTCGACCCGGGTCGCACTCGCGTCACCCGTGAAGGACACGGTTGGGGGCACACCCGATGAGAAATCGCCGACAGCTGTGAAGGCGGCTTGATCCGATGCGCGACCAGAAAAAACGTACCCGCCGCCCGGTGACCGAACGTTTGCCTGGCTCACGAGCTCATCAAAGAGCTGTTCGATCTGGACCTTGATTGCGTCCCGCGTCGACTCGCGCTGATTCGTGGCGTTCATCGCCTCAAGGCCCCTCACACGGACCAGATCGATGGCCTCCGCGGCTCCGGCGAGTGCCTCCTCCGTCGATCGAATTCGCGTTCGAGACTGGTCGATGGTGCGAAGAAACCGACCCGTCTGACGGAGGTCATCCTTCAGAGAGAGCAGCTTTCGGTAGTCGATGGGATCATCAGACGGCCGGTTGATACGTCGGCCGGTAGCCGCCATCTCCTGGGTACGCGCAAGTCGATTGCGCTGAGCAACCAGCTGATTGATTCCCGTACGAGAGATCATCGATTGTGTGATTCGCATGAATCGACTCCTAGAAAGCGTCGAAGAGACTCTGGATCATTTCGGTGACGGTACGAACCACCCGCGCGTTCGCCTGAAAACTTGCTTGGAGCTTGACCAGGCCTGCCACCTCTTCGTCGATCGATACGGCAGAAATCGAGTCTCGCCGGTCCTGCAGCCTCGAAATGACCGCCTCCTGCTGTGCGACCGTCCGCTGGGCCAGCCTCGACTGCTGTCCGAGCTCGCTCGTCATCGCAATCAGAGAGCCGGAGATGCCCGAAAGGCTGCCGGTGGGTGCACCCGGTATGTCCCCCGCCAAGTAGCCGGTGACTCGTCGGGTCCGAAGATCTTTGAGAATCTCCACTTGACTCGTGTCCCCGACGAAGCCAGCGCCGGTGGCAGGGTCGATCGAGGCGCTCGCGGCGATGTTGTCGATCGATCCCCCCCTGGACGGATCGATATCGTCCGCCATTCGAAGCTGCCGCGCCGAGCCATCGATCGTCGCCTGTCCACTCATGTCTTGAAAAAAATCGTGTGGGGCTCCATCGACGAGCCCGAATCCGTTTCGATGCTCCGTATTGAAGTTGTCCACGAAGGTGTAGACAAAGGCATCCAGGTCGGCGATCGCCCCCGACGCCATCGCATCCCGGGTCTCGAGCACAGCCCCGAGCTTCCCACCGGTCAGCTGAGACGTAATGTCGAAATGGCTTCCTCCACCGTCGTAATAGACCTGGGAAAACGTCGGATCCGAGGGGTTTGGATTCGCAGGATCCACGACCGCTTCGAGCCGGTTGGCCTCGGTCCTTTCGACCAGCGAATATCCTCCCACGAGTCGAATCGATGCCAGGCCCTGCTCGTCGCTCAGAGACGAAATCTCAATTCGACTCGAGAGCTCCAAAATCAGTTGTTCCTGTCGATCCCGAAGGTCATTCGCGGGGGACAGGGTCTCGGCCTCCAGAATCTCCCCGTTGAGCACGGCGATCCCGTCGATCAGATTATTGATCTCCGGAACGAGGCCCACGACCGTCTGATCCGCGTCGCTCTGCAAGGACCGAAACTGGGAGTCCCACCGATGGACGAGGTCGATGAACGATTCCCCCGACGCGAGTACCTGCGACCGGGCCACCGCCTGCCCCGGCTCCGCCGCGCTCGCGAGGTCGTCCAAGGACGAGAAAAACGCCCCGAGTTCCCCGGACATTCCGCCGGTCAACTGATCATTGACGATGGACTCGATCTCACCATAAGAGGCAGCTTGGCTCTCCGCCTCGGCCAGACGTGACGTCTCACTCACCAACCTGAGCGTCACAAATCGGTCGACGGCCCGTTCGACGGAAACCTGCTCCGCGCCCGATCCGATCGTGCCGCTCCTCGAGGCTTGGGGCGTACCGGTCGCGACCACGGCCCTTTGCCGTGAGTATCCCTCGGTGTCAGCGTTCGCGATATTATGACCTGTCGTCGCCATCCCTTGCTGAATGACTTGCAAGCCGCGCGTCGCGGTCCCTAAAGCGTCGAATAGTCCTGCCACCTCAGCCCCCTAGATTGCTGCCCGCACGAGCCGGCCGCGCCCCGTCCGCTCGGCGCCGGCCGCGCCCGGGCCATAGCCCGAAGTTTCCTCCGACGATTGCCCCAATAGCTTCAGCGTGTCCTGTACCCGACTGAGAGACCGGGCTGCGAATCGCTCATTCGCAACGAGCAGGCCTTGGGTCACCTCGACTAGAGCGTGCAATCGGGCATGCAAGACGGGAAGTTGGCCCGCCTTCGAACCGAGTCTCTCGACCAACTCAGATATTTTCGGACGAGCCGCCTCCGAGCCGATCAGCGCACCCAAGCGCACGGTCAAACCGAGCCGCGACTCTTCGTGGAGCTTCGCCTCCGCTGCCAACGCCTGTTTCTCCGCCGTCGTGCGCTCTAGCACGGTCGGGTCGAGCTCGACGAGCTCCTTTTCTTCGCGCTGAAGAAGTGCCCTCAGGCGTCGGTAGACCGCTTCTTCCGCGTCTAGAACGACCTCCAAGCGAGTCACCAGGTCGGTCACGTCAGCGCTCATTTTTCGCCTTCCTTCTCAACGTCCGGACCAGCCTCTTCAGGCTCCGCGTCGACCAGGTGTCCTTCCAGCTGCTTCGCAAGACCAAAATCGCCGTTCTCCGCGATCACACGCGCGATCTCCTGGTAGAAGTGGTCCTGATACATTCTGCCGGCCTGTCCGCCATCGAAGAGACCTGTCGAATCTTTCGGAGCCGTGCGCTTCAAGATGTCGCCGAGGACGTAGGCCTCGAACGATTTGAGCGCCTTTTTCTCGTCGGCGTCTTTCACAACCATTCGCCCGAGGTTGTGGACCATCGGGATCGGAGTCGAGTCGATTCCATCCATCACATCATCTCCACGTCTGCTGCCAATGCACCTGAAGCCTTGATCGCCTGGATGATCGAGATCAGATCCGTCGGCGTCGTGCCCATTGCGTTCAGTGCCCGCACCAACTCTCCGATCGAAACCGTGTCCTCGATCACGCTCAAGCGGCTCTCTTCCTCGAAGGCCTCGATATCGGTGTTCTGGACTCTGGCCGTTTCCCCCTGACTGAAGGGCCCGGGCTGAGAGACCTGATTCGTTCTATTCACGATCACCGTGAGGTTTCCGTGCGAGACGGCGACAGTCGAAACCCGCACGGCCTCACCCATCACGATCGTGCCCGTGCGCTCGTTCAGAATGATCCGAGCCGCTTTATCGGGCGTCACTTCGAGAGCTTCGACCCGTGCCAGGAAACCAACGACGTTCTGGGCGTAGGCTTCGGGGAGTACGAGATCGAGGGTGCCCGGGTCCCGGGCCACGGCAACGCCCTGCTGGAAATTTTCATTGATCCGACTGGCAGTGCGCTGTGCCGTCGTGAAGTCGGGCTGATGAAGTGCGATCTCGAATTCATCTCGGCCGGCCAACGCGTACGCGACCTCCCTTTCGACGATGGCCCCTCCCACCAGCGTTCCAACGGTCGGATGGTTCTGCGAGACGGAAGCCCCCCCACCCGCGACCGAAAACCCGCCTACGGCCAATGGACCCTGCGCGATCGCATAGATCTCACCGTCATTGCCGAGAAGTGGAGTCATCAGGAGCATCCCTCCCGCCAGGCTCGACGCATCCCCGATCGAGGAGACACTCGCGTCGATCCGAGAACCTGTTCTCGCGAATGCCGGCAGCTTTGCGGTCACCATCACCGCGGCGACGTTCGCGACCCGAATTGCGTTCGGGTCCAAAGCGATCCCCATCTTGGACAACAGGCTTCGCAAGGATTGCGTCGTGAAGCGGGCTCCTGCCTTGTCTCCAGTCCCACGCAGTCCCACGACCAGTCCATAACCGATCACCTGATTGGCTCGGACACCCTTCACCGACGCCATGTCCTTGAGACGCACGGCCTCGGCCGAGTTCGCCGCGAAGGTCATCGCAAGCACGATCAAGATCGCTACGAGGGTGGCGACAGAATGATTCTTCACGGATTTCTCGGGCTTTCTCGTGCTCATTAGAATGGATATGCCCAGTCGAGAGCTCGACTCATCCAGCCCGGTCGCTGTTTGTCGTCGAGCACGCCGATCCCGTCATAGGAGAGACGCATCTCGGCAACGGAGTTGGACAAGACACTATTTTCAATCGTCAGGTCTTCTCTCCGAACCAAACCCTCCAGAGCGATATATTGAGCTTCGTGGTTGATGACGACGGACCTTCTTCCCTTGATGTGAAGAATCCCATTCGGGAGCACGCCCACGACGCGGCATGTGATGACTCCTGTAAAGCTGCCACTTCGACTCGTGGTGCCTTCCCCTGTGAACTCGTTCTCCAGGGAGCTCTCGATGACGTTGAGTTCATTACCCGGATCGACCCCGGTTCCCGGATCGTCGAAGCCAAAGACACGCAGGAGACCCTGAATCGGGCTGGCCACCAGCTTCTGGAAACCCACCTGGGAGGAAAGTCCCGCCGAAACCGTTCGATCCACCTCCGTCTCGGTCCTGGCGTCACCCTCCGCCTGTGTCTGTTCGATGATCACGACTGTCACGAGGTCGCCGATGCCCGATGCCTTCTCGTCAAAGAAGAGAAAGGACCCTGACTGCGTCCCTCCGCGCCAGATCGACCCTGCTGAGACCCGCTGTGGGGCCGCGACCTCGATCGCTTCGTAATTCATGGGCTCACGAGCCTCACGAAGAGACGTCTCTACACAACCGACCTGCGAGTTCACGACCAGCACGATCAATGCCACCCAGCGGGCCGCGTGAGCGAAATCAGAATGAGACATGAACACGGCCCTCCCGATCCACTCGACCCGTCAGCTCACGCTTGGAGTCCATGTTGACGACGCGAATCCAATCACCAAAGGCTCCCGTTTCCTTTGCCTTGCCACTCCCGCTGATCCGGAGAGAGCCCGACTGCAAAAGGAGTTGGACCCGGTCGCCTCGCTTCACAAGAGGAACGGCCTCGACCTGACTCGCTCTAAAAGTCTGCTCCCGCCGCAGAGACCGCTTGGCGCGCAAGCCCTCGACCTCCTCGAACGCACGAACGACGTCACGCGGTAGGCGCGCGCCGTCACGATCGACGTATGTAAAATCTTCTCGATCCAACAGATCGCCCACGCGGATATCCCGCGTCGGGACCACCACCCGTTCGATGCTTCGGATATAGGGTGTAACGACGCTCCGATTCACGACCGTCTCCCCCGCGTAGAGCGTGACTGCCAGCGGCGCCCGTCCTCTCAAGGGCTCGGGGGCACGCGTGCTGATCTCCGTCCTCAACGGGCCAGAGAACCTCTCCCGATTGACCGAGAAAGCCTTGAGCGGGGGAATGTCGATGATGGTTCTCCCCTGACCCGATTCGGTCGCGGACATTCGAGCCTTCACGAAGCGCTCGATCGCCTGCTTGACGACCTTCTGCCCTTCCTCTGCCGACGTCGATGTGGCGGAAAACACGAAAGCCAAAAGCAATGAAACCGCAATCGCTTGCCCGTACTTTCTCCATCGATCCCATTGCATGTTTGATCTCCTCGACCCTGCGTTATCCAGCCCTACGATGAGGATTACTGCGAGAGCTGCGAAGCGATCCTGAGCATCTCGTCACCCGCCTGGATGACGCGAGAGCTGACTTCGAAGGCCCGCTGGGCCAGAATCATCTGTACGAGTTCCTCTGCCACTTCTACGTTCGAGCCCTCGAGAAACCCTGCCGCGACCGCGCCGAATCCGTTTTGACCCGCGATTCCCGTCTCCGGGTCACCCGAAGCGATGGTCGCGTCGTATAGGTTCCCACCCAGCGTGCGAAGACCGGCTGGATTCGCGAATCGCGCGAGCTGAATCTGCCCGAGATTGGTGGGGGCCGTGTTGCCAGGCTGTTCAGCGTTGACCGTTCCATCGGATAGGACGGTGACCGAGAGCGCGTCCGGCGGGACCGTGATCGCGGGAATCACCTGATACCCTCGTGCCGTAACGAGATTCCCGTCCCCGTCGAGCTTGAAGGTTCCGTCGCGGGTGTACACCGTCTCGCCCGTCGGGCGCTGGATCTGGAAGAATCCCGAACCATCGATCGCCATATCGAGTTGATTGCCCGTATTCAAGCGATCCCCGGCTGAGAAGATCGTATTGACCGATGACAACTGAACGCCGTGCCCGATCTGGACTCCCGTAGGAAGCAGGGAACCATCATCACTTGCAGCGCCGGGTGCCCTCAGTGTCTCATAGAACAGGTCCTGGAACTCAGTCCGGGATTTCTTGAATCCCGTCGTCCCAACATTCGCGATGTTATTCGCGATCGTGTCGATCTGGGTCTGCTGGGCCTCCATGCCGGTGGCCGCGGTAAATAGAGCTCTCATCAGCGTAATCCTTCGATCAATCTCTGTGTGGTTTCGTCATCAGTCTGCATGGCTCGAATATTGGTTTCGAACGCACGCTGGAGCATCACCATGGTGGCGAGTTCCCGGGAAGCCTCGACGTTCGAGCCCTCGATAGATCCCGGTGTGAATTGGTTGCGATCGATCACGCGGAGACCTGCCTCCTCGGGTGCCCTATAGAGGCTGCGGCCTTCACGTTCGATCAGCTGTGGGTTGTCGAAATCGGTAACCTTGAGGCGGCCGAGCACGTTGCCCTGAGAACCGACGATCGAGCCAGTTTGATCGATCCGCGCGGTACCGTCCGTGACCTCGATCGATCCGCCTTCCCCTTGCACGGGGTCCCCGTTCGGAGTCGAGAGTTCTCCGTCTCGGTTGACGATGAAATTTCCCGCGCGCGTGTAGCGCGGACCATTCGGCGTCGAGACTTCGAAGAAACCCGGGCCGTCGATCATCGCGTGAAGCCGAGCGCCAGTATGTTGCGCAGGCCCCCTCGAAAAATCCGATCCTACGAGGTCGGTGGAGACGAACGCGGTGGCCGGCGCTCCGCCAACACTTTCTCCGTCGACGCTCCGCAATTCCGACTCGAGCACGGCGCGAAAGATCGACTCCGAGCGCTTGTAGCCCGGCGTTCCCACGTTCGCGAGATTGTTCGCTACGACCTCCAGATCACGCATCTGCGCGCTGGCGCCCGAAGCAGAGATGTACGAATCGCTTCCCATGATTTCCTTCGTCTCGACTTGATCCGAGGCCACCGACTCAGGGGCCCGGGATCCCATTTCCGATATCGCAAGCCACGTGCCATTCCGACGCTTCGAAGCTGCCGGCTCAAACGCCTGAGATTCCTCGTGTTTTAGGGAAGGCCGAATCCCTCTAGGCAAATACTGCCGTGCAGATCAGACCTAATTGAAAGGACGACTTTCAGGTTGGAACGTCCTTCCACCTGCCAGCCCCGCTATCCAACCGCCGCATCCTCCAGCAGAGACTCCGCAAGAAGTTCCAGGCGTCGAGCGACCCGCGTCCGGGGCTCGCTCAACACCACCGGCTCCTGTCTGCTGACGGACCGCTGCATCGCCGGGTCCTCTGGCAACACGCCTCGGAGCCTGAGATCCTGTCCCACGAAACGAAGCACGAGCCGAGAGAGGGCCCGAAACGTTCGCTCCCCCGCCTCTGCATCCGGCGACCGATTGACGACGACCTCTATCCGCAAGTCGGGAGACCGCTCCCACAACTGACGAGCGAGGGTGTAGGCATCCGCCAGGCTCGTCGGCTCAGGCGCAACGACCAGCCAGACCGGGTCGCATAATTCGGCGAGCTCGAGCACGCCGTCCCCAATACCCGCCCCAAGATCGAGGATCGTCTGACGGTGCGCCGAGACGAGAGACTCCAGCTCCTCCCGGCCCCCTCCCCGAACCGCCTCGACCAGCTGCTCGGCCGCATCCCGCCCGGCCCCGCTCACCAGGAGGTCGAGCCCACCTGGGCCGGGAGTCAGAACCTCTGCGAGGTCGACACGCCCTGCACACCAATCCCCCAGGTCATATCGAGGAATGAGCCCGAGTAGTAGGTCCGCGTTCGCGAGCCCTGCATCGCCGTCGACCAACAACGTCGACTCCCCCCGTGAAGCGCAGGCCGTCGCGAGGTTCACGGCCAGGGTGCTCTTTCCCACGCCACCCTTGCCGCTCACGATCCCGAGCGTCGAACTCCGCTCCGCGCGAGCCCCCCGATACATGGCATGCCTGCGCGTCTGCCGCCGATTCTTCAGACCTTCGGCTTGATGCAGGGTCATGCCGCCGCCTCGAGTACATCACGAACGATCGCCCCGGCGTCCACCGGGAGCAGATCTTCCGGCACGCGCTGACCGCTGCCCCTCCAACAGACCGGCGGGCAGAGCGGATCGAGCATCAAATTCGCGAGCGACGCGAGGTTCTCGCATTCGTCCGTCTTGGTCAGCACCATCCGATCGGGCCCAAGTGGAGCGAAGCGACGGAGCTGAGAACGCTGAAGCTCTGGTCGTGCGGTCGCGTCGATCACCAATTCTACCCTCGCCGCGGCGCCTAGCTGCTCGCGCAGTGGCTCTAGACCCATCATCCGCTCGTCGGTATGACGCCCGCGGCCAGCCGTATCCACCAGGATCTCAAAACCCGCGTAGCGACCTGCCAAAGCGCCTATTTCCTCGGCCTTGGCTGCCTCCACGAAGGGCGAGTCGAGAAGCTCTGCATAACGACGCAGCTGATCCGTAGCGCCAATGCGGAAATGATCGAGAGAAACGAGCGCGACGTCTCGCTCACCTTCTTCGTTGCGCCCTGCCAACTTCGCCAATGTCGTCGTCTTACCCACTCCCGGCGCACCCACCAGCATCCTCACTCCTCCACCCGCGACCTCACGCGGTGGCTCACAGCGCTGCTCGAGGCGATCGTGAAGCACCTCAGTCCAGTCCCCGACCGATTCGACTTCGCGACGTTCTGCCCATTCGCTGGCAAGCGCGTCGCTCACAGAGGAGTCCAGCCCCGCGCGCTCGAGGGTTTCCCCAATGCCATCCATTCCAGCCGCTCTCGAGCCCCGGGTCATCCGGCCCACTGCTTCCCGAAGGCCACTCAGCTCCTCTCTGATCTCCCGCTCGAAACGGTCCCGTGCCTGCCATCGCCCCACTTCCGGGTCGAGCGCGGTCGGGAGGGGCGCGGGGACCTCGGAGCTCGCCGCACTCCCCCGCTCTACCGCCGCTTGCACCTCGACGCTCGAGCGTGATAACAGCCCGAACGATCGATGCCCTCGGCGAATCGTTCGGGAGGATAGAATCAGCGCGTCTGGGCCCAGTTCCGAACGCACCTTGGCCAGCGCCGCCTCCATCGAAGCCCCTTCGAAGCGTTTAATGTGCATCCGCCTCTAGCCTCACAGTACCCATCGCGACCACCTGAACTCCTCCTGGAAGCTCGCCATGCGAGAGCACCGCCAGCCTCGGCAGGAAGCGCGCCACGATCTGCCGTAGCGGAGAGCGGATGCTCTGCGTCGCCAGCAATACCGGCCCGAGCTCGTCACCCCCAATCCCAAGCGCGTCCACGGCCCGCTGAACCCCGCGAACGAGTCCGTCGAGGGTCATCGGATCCACCGCCAGGAAAGAGCCACTCTCGGAACGCTGAACCACACTTCGCAGGTGTTCTTCGAGCTCCGTGCCCAACGTGATGACCGGGAGACTTCCGTCATCCTGGAGGTAAGGCCTCGTAATCGATCGGCCCAGCCGTTCCCGCACGAGATCCGTCAGCAAATCGGGGTCCTGGATCTTACCGGCGTGTTCTGCCAGCGTATCCAGGATGGTTCCCAGATCGCGAATCGACACACGCTCTGCCAACAGAGCGCGCATCGTGCGATGCAGAAGTGAAAGGCTCACGAGTCCGGGCACGATCTCCTCGACGACCTTGGGCGCGCCCTCCGCGTATTGATCCAGTAAATCCTGCACTCGTTGTCGCGTCAGAAGCTCCGGCGCATGGTTGCGAACCACTTCCGAGAGATGGGTCGAGAGCGCCGTAGACGAGTCCACGACCGCATAGCCCGCCGCTGAAGCCCGGTCTCGGTCTCGCTCCTCGATCCAGCGTGCCGGCAAGCCAAATGCCGGATCCAATGTCTGAATGCCCGGGACCTCCTCGGCTCCTTCTCCGGGTGAAATCGCAAGCGACCGACCCTGAGGAATCTCGCTATTGGCGACCGCTTCGCCGCGCACTCGGATGGAGTAGCCACCTTCCGCCAGATCCAGGTTGTCACGAATGTGGATGAGCGGGACGATGAAACCGAGCTCACTGGCGAGTTGGCGCCGCGTCGCGCGAATCCGAGAAATCAGCTCGCCGCCCCGTTTCTCGTCGACCATGGGAATCAGGCCGTAGCCAATCTCCAATTCGAGTTCGTCGAGGACCAAGGCCTCACGGATCTGCTCTTCTTCCGTCGGCGGCGCAATTTCTGCCACCTCGGGCCCAGGCTCGGGCTCTGGCTCGGGTGGCTTGACCAACATCGCGACCGCCCCAGCCCCGGCTGCGAGCACAGCGAATGGCGCAAATGGCAGGCCCGGCACGACGGCCATGATGCCTAGCATGACCGATGCCATGGCCATCGCTCTCGGCTGCAGGAACACTTGGTCTCGCAATTCGGCCGAGAGCGAGTCCCCTGCTCCTGCGCGACTCACGACCACACCGGCCGCCGCCGACACGACCAACGCCGGGACCTGGCTGACCAACCCGTCGCCCACCGTCAGCGTCGTGTAGGTCTGCGCGGCTTCCAGGATGGGCATCCCTTCCTGGAACACGCCCACCGCGAGACCGCCCACCAGGTTGATCAGCATGATGATGATGCCGGCGATCGCATCCCCTTTCACGAATTTGCTGGCACCATCCATCGCACCATAGAAGTCGGACTCACGGGCAACCTCTATCCGACGCTTCCGAGCCTCCGTATCGTCGATCACGCCCTGATTGAGGTCCGCGTCGATCGCCATCTGCTTTCCAGGCATCGCGTCGAGAGTGAACCGAGCCGCGACCTCTGCAATTCGCCCAGCGCCCTTGGTGATCACGACCATGTTGATGATCACGAAAATCAGGAAGATCACGATACCGATGGCGTAGTTTCCGCCGACCGTAAATTCGCCAAAGGCCTGGATGACGTTCCCGGCAGCGTCCGCCCCCTCATTGCCGTGAAGCAAGATGAGTCGCGTGCTGCCGACATTCAGACCAAGGCGCATTAGTGTCATGATCAGAAGCAAAGACGGGAAGACCGAGAAATCCAGTGGCCTCTCTACGAAGAGGGCGAGGAGGAGCACGACCAGCCCCAGCGTGAGCGAAAGCGACAAAAATATGTCGAGCACCGCGGCGGGCAAAGGCACCACGAGCAGCGATAGAATGACGAAAAAGGTCCCGCCCAGGACGATCTGACTCACCGGCAACTTCACGATGCAGCCCTCCACCCGTTAGATTTCCTGGGATTCAGCTTGTACAGGTAGGCGAGGACCTCCGCGACAGCCTGGTAGAGTTCTTCCGGAATCTCCCGATCGACCTTCGCGGTCTTGTACAGCAGTTGTGCGACAGGCGGGTTCTCCACGATTGGAATTCCGAGCTCCTCGGCACGTCGCCGGATGCGGAGCGCGACGTGATTGCGTCCCTTGGCGATTACTTTCGGTGAGCTCTGCTCGGGCGGGCGGTATTGCAGAGCGACCGCAAAATGCGTCGGGTTGACGACGACCAGATCGGCGTCGTCAATCGCTTCGAACATCCGCCTCTGTGCGACCTCACGCTGGATTTGCCTGATCCGACTCTTGACTTGCGGATCTCCTTCACGCTGTTTCGCCTCATCACGAACCTCTTGCTTCGTCATACGAAGCCGCTTCTCGTATTGGAGGCGCTGCCACATGTAGTCGATCGCCGCGACTACGATGAAGATTGCAAGAATGGTCCATACGGTCTGCTTGAGAATGCCGCCAGCGAGGAGACCAATCGCGGCCGCCGGCGCACCGATATAGGAGAAGACCTCCGGCATGGCCGGAGTCAGAAGCCACACCAGGACGGTGACCACGAGGACCAGACGGATGAGCGACTTGCCAAGTTCATAGAGGCGGTCCGTACTCACGAAGCGTTTCATTCCTGCGATCGGATTCATTTTCTCGAACTTGGGTGCCATCGCCTCCGCAGACAGCATCCAGCCAATCTGCACCACGTTGCTCACCAGGCCTACCACCATGAAGACCAGTGCAATCGGGAACATCGTCACCCCAACCGCAAGGCCAATATTCATAAAGAGCGCATGAAAGTCCGCGATCGATCCAGGCTGAATCAGCACGCCACCCCAGATCCGGACCGCGTATTCCGTCACGACATGCGCAACGCGCGCCGCCAGCGGAGAAGCCGCCACGAGCGTGGCCGTGATGAGCAGCAACACCGTGGAGACATCGCGACTCTGAGCCACCTGACCCTTCTTGCGCGCATCTTCCTTTTTCTTGGGCGTTGCGGGCTCTGTCTTGTCAGCTTCATCCGCCAATTGCGCCCCCCATCACCACCGTGAAAACGCGGCTCGGCCATTCTTCAAGAACATCCTTGAAGGCATGCACGAACTCGCTTGCACCGAAGCCAAAGACGAGCAGCATCATCCCCACCTGCAAGGGCAAATTCACGAGCAGAAGATTGAGCTGAGGCATCGCTCGAGCGAGGAACCCCATCGAAATATTCTGAATGAAGATGGAAATCGAAAGCGGCGCTGCCAGCCGGAAAGCGAGTTCCCAAATGACGCTCGCGAGAGTCGCCACTTCCCTGAAAATCTCGGGACCCGGCATATCACCACCCACAGGCAGCGAGTCGAATGATGCCCCGATACCACGGATCAGCTCGTGATGTCCCCCGATCACGAGAAAGATGAGCATGGCGAAGGTATTCAGGGCCGAACCAATCGCAACCGAAGAGGCGCCCGAGGTCGGGTCGATACTCCGCGCGGCCCCTAGGCCACCTTGGATCGCTACGAATTCCCCCAACTGCAGGATCCCGGCAAACACGAGGCCCGAACCGACGCCTACGATGAGACCGATCAACACTTCCACCACGACTGCACCCGCAAGCGACATCACGTCCCATTCGCTTCCCGCGAGCGCGCCGGCACCCGCCGGCGCCGCGACCCATGCGATCATCAGCGATGCCATCAGGCGGACCCGTACAGACAACGCGGGATGGCTGAAGATCGGTCCCGCCATCATCATCACCAACACGCGAATGCTTCCGAGTAACGCGTAGAGCACGGACATGAGACCAATCTCGACGGTCACGGCCCCCCCTGCTGGGCCACGATGCTCATGACCCGACCCGAAAACTCCATCATCATCTGCATCATCCACGGGAAGAGCGCCGCGAATACGGCAAACACCGCCACGATCTTCGGAACGAAGGTCAAGGTCTGTTCATTGATCTGGGTCGCGGCCTGAAAGACCGCGATGAGCAAGCCCACTGAAAGGCTGATCAAAAGCGCGGGCGCAGCCACGAGCAGCGTCGTGAACATCATGTCCTGTATGACGATTCCGATTTGCTCGAGCGACATCGTTCGGTCACTCCTACTGAAGGCCAGTCACGAGTGCCGTGAGCGTGAGGTTCCAGCCATCGACGAGGACGAAGAGCATCAGCTTGAACGGCAATGAGATCATCACCGGTGGGAGCATGATCATCCCCAGCGAGATCAACATCGATGCGATGACGAGATCGACGACGAGAAAGGGCAGATAGATCATGAAACCGATCTCAAAAGAAGTGCGCAGTTCGGAGATCATGAACGCCGGCATCAGCACCGCCATCGACACCTCCTCGACGACCTCTGGGATTTCGTCGCCCCTCATTTCCACGAAGAGGAGCAGATCCGACTCTCTCGTGTGAGCCAAGAGATAGTCTCGGACCGGCGCGATTCCTTTTTCAAATGCCTCCTCCCCGCCGATCTCCTCCGCCA